>Ga0126342_10008208_pt1 | contig 18693 bp, 24 predicted proteins | sample Cyp1metagenome_FD_92528 | JGI IMG/M metagenome (GOLD analysis project Ga0126342, IMG submission 92528) | Coral microbial communities from Lord Howe Island, Old Settlement Bay, Australia - Cyphastrea 1 metagenome | ecosystem: Host-associated > Invertebrates > Cnidaria > Coral ...
AGGCACACCAAAAGATGCCATGGCTGAAGCTTCGTGCAGACATTCCTGGAAAGTGACGGACAATCCGTGTCCTCACACCTTGATCCCACACTACAACATTCTGAACATGCTCACCACATGTCCATGCACACAAAAGTGTTTCACCCCATAGGTTGATGCTAAATCCTGGGATCTTGATCCAGCGTGGGAATCCCCATTCACCAGTCAAGCAGTAATATCATGAGAATCTCCAATATACTGCCAGTCTATTGCCAGTAATGATTCTTACCAATCTATATTTTATATATATATATATATAATCACAATAAGATACGATCAGCCCTTTCCATCCCCTGACACACCTCTTTTTCTTCTTCAAGCCTTGAACCAGCGGCAGATCCTGACAGCGGGGCAAGGTCGCCCCTGACATCAGCTGGGATAAGAACCCATAATGTGGTTGTGATATCATGGGTTATTGATTGGTTTAATGGGTTGAAAAGGACAACAACTAAGGATTTTAACTGTAACAATTAGATTGGGATATTTTTTAGTTGGAATATCTTGTTGAGAAAACGACTGGGTATAGCAAGCGATAATGCTTACAACTGTCTTGGGAAATCACCTCGAATTATGGCCTGTCTTTGGCCAGAAAAAATACTACCACTTTGGAGGCCGGCCACCCAGGGACTTGTCCGAATCAGGGAACCCCCTTGGCCAGCCCACATGGATCTACAAATGGTTCCTGCAGTTGAAGCTGGACCAAGGTGTCAAACACTCAGCCAGGCGGCTGAAAATGATCCCTCCCAGGATTTGTGTCTTGGACCGTGAATTTCAAACCAAGTAGAGTGCAAAACATCAGACTTGTTGCTTACATATCCCATCATCTGTCATACTATATTCCCACGTCTATCCCCATCATCTCCCCGGGTATCAAACTACTTCCAACATCTTCCAACTATCTCAAAAAAACACAAACACCTACTAATTCCCACTATCTCCATAGTGTTGGTTATATATCCCCATCACTATACGCCACCTCCTTGGTGATCTCGCCATCAGCTTCGGAGTCCAACTCGCTCTGGGTCTCCTCGGTGGGATCGGTTTGAAAAAGCTGGGTAGAACGGATGGTATACGCAGTAAAAATGGTGCCATCGTCAGAAAAACGTGGTGCATATTGAGTCGAAATAGTCTTAGATTGAGGATAGTTGGAATACAAATTTTGTTGGTGATTAAACTTGTTTGTTTTGATGTTGAATCAATAGTCCCATTTTTTCTTGGTTATATCATATCCTTATATTTGTTGGTCACACGCGTATACAATTCTTGTTGGTCAACTCCCGTCAAAACCCTTTTTTGTTTGTCAAAAATCCTCAATCACAGTCAGGTCACCATATCAAATTCAAATCCCTCAGTGTTTTGTCAAGTCACCATATTTTTTGCTGGCTAAATATCCCTCTAAATCCTCAATCAGTGTTTGTCAAAGCATCATTTTTGAGGGGCTGGGTATAAAATTCACTCTCTCTTTCAGATTATCAATGGATTGGATTAAGGGAAAATTTACAGGAAAGCCCCATATTCAATGGGAAAATCGATGGTTTCCTGTAAATTTTCCCTTAAACCAATCCATTGAGATTAAATACCCCCAATTTCCTTCGTTCAATCCCTGTTTTCGGCCGCCGGACCCCAGCCGTGTCGATCTCACTCATCGTCTCACCGCCCGTCTCGATCTCGCGGTCCGTGTCCTCCGCTGGGAGGCGTGGGTCACGTTGGGGAAGCCACCAGGAAATGGATCTGGTTGGTGGTTTTAACATGTTTTAACCATCTTGAAAAATATTAATCAGTTGGGTTTACTATTCCCAAGATATGGAAAAATAAAAAAAATGAAAAAAGATGTTCCAAATTAGCAACCAGTGATGGGAATGATATATCCAACCCCCCAAAAAAAGGTGGAAATCTACCAGTTAAAGAGTTGGGATTGCGAAAAATGGGAAGTTATTATTGTAAATCCAAGAAAATTCGAATGGGATGACCAGCGACTATAGGCTATAGTCATCAATTGACTAGCGGGAAAATGGGTGGTTACATGACCAAACAACAATTGGGGAGTTGACCAACAAAAATCAAAAGATTTTCCCACCAAAAGTTGACACAATTCAGAAAGCAGAACGACTCAATCCCAAGAATTTGGGCTTAGCCGGCAAAACATTGTTGTTTTTTTTGTATCATCTCGGTACTAACTTACAACCAGCCAATCTTAAGGGCACCAAAGTGTGGCTTGTCCCAAGAGACTAGGGCTCTTCATCTGCAGAAATTGAATGGTGGGAGCTGGTTTAAAGTAGTCAATTAGACGATCATGTCAGCCCAGTTATCCAGCGGTAGCCCCTGATCAAAAAAAGGAATGAAACCGCAAACTGATCTTACAGTGAATTCATCAAAAGCATCTTGTCTCATCCTTTTGGTCAAATCCTCCATTTTCCTGTTGCTGATATCCCTTCGACGTTGGTCAAATCCCAAGGGTCACAGGCAAGGTCCATTCCGATCATCCATGGGGCAGGTAGGCAAATGCTGGACGTTGGGTAAACGTGTCTCTGTATTCCAACCATCCCCAGTCATGGTAGGTATAGGTTCCTGGCAGCCAGGGGTTCCCACATCATGGGGGTTACAGCCGTGGTTTTCTACCCATCCCCCTGTCACATCCCCCCTGTTGCCGTCGAGGCTCCGAAAAGGTGCTGAGAGTCTCGCCAGCATCCGAGATGATCTGCGGAAGGCGCAACAGGAGGACGTCAGTGGAGGACGAGGTTACAACAATGATGTGGATATAGTGTGGTCTAATAAAATATAATATATGTATATCTACAGAATCTACATGTATAATTGATGAGCTTGCTTGGCTATTGCACACCGTCACTCAATGCTTCCGTGCAGAGCTGAAAAAATGAAATTTGCAGTGAATGGGTCCACAATGTTCACCTTCTAAGAAGATGCTGGCAAGAGGCGAAAGGGAAATAAACCAATGATTACTCAAATTTGTTTGCTGTCGTTTTGCCTTTGGGTTCTCAGGCCCCCCCTTGTTTCACGACGGAAACCTTTCGTTCCCCGTTCGAAAACCCATCGCAGATCGCCGGACTGCCTCGCTGCCAGTGATCTCGGAGTCGCTGACGCCAGAGGCACCTCCCCCCGGGGATTCCTGTTGGATATGACCAACAAGCTAACATTGAGATGAAACAAACAAAGGGGGGATATGACAACGACAAGTTTGTGGACATCTATATATATATATATTTATATATCTGTATATGTATATAAATACTAATCGTAAAATCGAGAAACATGTCAATGGGCAAAGTTTGATATTGTTTGTTTGTTTTTTTCGGGATAAAACCAAACATCCCGAGACTACAGCATAGGACAGCTGGGTTCGAAACATGTAGGGCGTAACATGCGAAGCATGTATACAGACTTTTTTGATTTGTGAAATATGTTGTTTTCTCCCTCGCTAAAACGTACTTTGTTGATTTGTAAAGTATGGCTTTTCAATTTGTGAACTACGTGAATGCACAGCCAACACAATTAAATACTGTTTTCGAAAAAGTTTCCTCCAACCAATATATTCAAGTAGTTAGTTTTTTATTGTGTTTAGCTACTGATGGCATGTAGCCAGCGTCAACCTAAAGGTGCTCTTCCTGTTTTGGAACCCTGGTGGAGGCACGTTCTCACACCCCCAATATATCATCAATATCCCTGGAATCCTAGTTTGGCAGCGAAGCAAAGGCATGACCTACCAATGAGATGCCTGTAATTCTCGTAGTGACCAAGTTGTTTGACATTTTAGCGCTGGGGCGCCTGTGTCGGAGGCCGCACTGCTGGCCTGCTGTTCTCTCCACCTCACTTGGAGTTCCAATCAACCTTCCAAAAGGGATAGTTTCACCAGAACCGGCTTTCAGACCCTTGAAAAGAGGTGGTTCCCATCATCACCAATGATTCTGGTGGGTCTCCGAAAATTTTCCGGGTAAAATGCCCAAAATTGCATCATTAATCCTCATGTTCCCATATGTTCCCTATCGAAATTGCCATTGATCGGGGATTTTTATCCCCCAATTTTTTCAGGTCAACCCTGGTGGGTTTACCTCGGCAACCAAAAGGGGTGACCGGACTTCTTCAGATTCACCGTCTCTCCAGGCGGAGTTGGCCTGGAACGGCGGTCGAATTCTGTGGATCATCTGAAGCAAATGACATTTTTGTATTCAAACAGATTGCTTCCATCCCCAACTTTAGAACCCAACTTTCTGCGTCAGTTCTGAAGATTTTTTTTTGGTTCTGTCCCCAACTCTTGCTGGTTCTTTTGATCTTGTCCGTTGATGCCAAAAACATCCCCAGCCCAAGATCCAGCACCGCTCTTTCCTCTTCCACACAGGCAGGGCCATGCTATTAGTCGCCTGGACTCGATCAACATCGGGGATTGACCTTCACGTGAAGGTCAATCAATGGATTGGTCAGAGGGATTTTAACATCAAGAAACATGAATTTAATGACTGAAAATGGATATATATATATAATGGGGAAACCAACCATACTAAGGTTTCCATCTATTGATCTACCGGAGTATTTAGTGAAAACTAGGCTCTTTACCCCAAATATAAAGGTTTCCTGTAAAAATGTCCCTTCAACATAATTCCGGGATTCAACCCACTCACGACAGTGTTTGCAAGGGATAATCCAAGTGTATTCATCCATTTACATCAGCTACAACTACCCAGTTTTACTGGTGGCTTCTCGTGGTTTCTACATACGAACGGAGAATCCAATGGTTACAACGGTGTATTCCAGGTATCTCCAAGAACCATGGCATGGCCAGAAATCGTCCCGGCAACGCCTGCATTCCAATGCTTTGAACTAGAAGCCCATACCTCAGATGTGGCAACTTGGAACTTGGGATGACAAAAGCTCATGGTGGTATCAGAAATTGGGTATGGGTCCAAATGCTGGTATCTTCATGAACACCAAACTAGTTGCTGCTCATGGATGTTCATCTTGTGTTCAGAAGGTCCCGTCCGTGGTTATTGACCCATACCCAAAGCATGTACCAAGAGGTCAAACATCTGGTCATGATTTTGTCTCAGATGATACAAGTTCAGGTATTAATCATGCTCTGCCAGTAATCAATGCATGTCATCAATGCATGTCTGCTATACAAGCCAAAAAGTGAAACCTACAGGTGGTCGACAACAGCCGTCACCAGCCAGACTTGGGACTGGGTCTACCCATCTACAGCTGCCCCGAGGCTCCATGAATCGGTCCAAGGTGCTTTGACAGGAGCTTGATGGAATGAGCCTGGCCAACGGCAACGCTGGGAAAACTTGCCATGCCAATGTGGGTCTCAATAAACAAAATAGAGCCTCCACGGCTGGCCCCCTCCAAAACAAAAAAAGCACTACCACTCAGATTTCTGATTGTAGATAGAATACGCGTAACCGCATTTGGAAGGTTTTGCGTATCTATATATAGAATATATACATATATACATATATACATATATAATTATGTATATATATATACATTGAATTTACATCAATTTACTTGAGGGTAAAGAACTTCCTTTTTAAGGCGACCACATTAACCCTCACTCTCTCCCTGGAGCTCCCAACGATCACGGCAGATGCGTTGGCCGCCAACTCTTCCTGCCGCGGATTCCCGGCTATTGGGTGTATGTTGGGTGCATGTTGGATATACATTGGGTATATTCATTGGGTACATATCAATGTGATGATAACAGGATAAATCCCAAAAGTTACCAACCAACCGGAGTGTTTGGGGCTGCCTCACCTCTACCGAACAACGGCAACGGTTGATCCAGCAGTTCTTTCTGACTCAATCAGGCTTTCTGGGGGTCATCAAACATGGTTGCTTGGAAATCACCTTTAAAAATGAGCATTAAAGTGGGCAAATCATCTATAAATTGTTCCATTATTCGATTACCAGAGGGTATGGATTGACAGGTTCATCTCATAGGATACTTGGCAGTTCATCTACAGAACAACTCACGTTGTCTTCCCTCGGGTAAACCATGGCGAGGACACGAAATATGAAAGTAGACTATACTATTCATGATGAAATCTGGTGATCGCACAGCCAAAAAATCCTCGACGTTAAGCGCTCTGATCTGCTGGTTTTTGGTGACATCAGTTCCAAATATCCCCCATTCTGTGTTGGTCTGCTTTTGCTGGACAAATCTCCCCGTTCTTGATGCTTAACTCCCTATAATCTACACATGTTTCTCGCGTAACCTCGGTTTTTCCTCTTGAACCGCCGTTTTTCATGGTTACATGGTAATTTGTGGTGATTTATGGTGATTTAATATGATAATATGGTGATTTACCGCTAAACCTGAATAGTCCGGGTTGGATGTCCATGCCCAAATACATCTCCATCTCCATGTTAGTTATTGTTGAATTAAAAAATAGGATTAATCCATAAAATAGCATTACTGTATATAATCCATATTAATCCCCATATTCACCAAGCAATTTCACCGTTTCAACCACGTTTTTGGCCCCAAAACTCATCTCATCCCTTGCCCCGCAGCAGCGCAGCACCTCTGACATCCCGCAGCGCCCAAAGCGCACCCCGACGCAGGGCCCAAAGGCCAACTTGAAGATGGTGCCGGCAATGGCCTGGCACCATGGGGATTGGCCCAACTGGAAATTGGATGGGTGAAACTCCAATAGACCTGGGGACCACAGCTACGATGGTGGCAAAATGTTGAGTATCAACATGTAGAAAAACCATCCAATGATTATTGGGCTACCCAACTTTGACCCAAATTCTCCCTGTTGATTCAACAGCAGACCCTCACCTTCCGGATGTCGACGGTGGGATCCGGCGCCTTGTCCTTCCTCAGAATGGGGCAGTGTCACGAGAACTTCAGGCACCTGAATTGCTTCAGAATTAGACTACACCTTGAACGTATTGAACTCCTGAACATGTTCACCTACTCCACCCCAAGGGCTGCGCTGACACGACCCATGTTCTGCCGTGGTTCAAAAGCACCGGAACTGGAAACTTCAGCTTCTGCTTGAAGAACGCACCTCTGCGTGGCCAACTGGCACAAGGTGCTGATCAAGGACGAATCTAGTTGAAAGTCATGGATGCCTAATCATGGAGAATTCCTCTGGAAGCTGATTGTCCACTTGAAAATTCTTAATTTACTGCATCCGCCTTGTTGAAAAGGCCAACAATGTCGTAGTCCGAAAAAAAAAAAAATGGTGATCCTCCCATTGAATCCCAATTGACTAGGTTCATCTTCCAAATATATACCCTCTGGTAACCAAACATAGCTATTGAAAATTGCGATTTATAGTTGATTTACCAATTAAAAATGGTGGTGTTCCATAGTTTTTTGTATGTTTACCAGAGGGTAATTCTTGTGGCAACAGCCACCATTGCCATAGACCTACGATTTCTGGGAACCTCCAGGGGATATCCAGGGTCCCACGCTGCCCAGCAACTCCCTCATACTCTTGAAGACCTGGTTGTTGCTGGGGATTGGGGCAACGGGGGAATGGCCAAACATGGGGACTTGACATGATTCGAACGAACGAAAATGAGGAAATCATTCTATAAATCCCATTATCATCCCATTATTACAGTAACCATTATTAACTAACCATTATTAACCATTATTAACCATTATTAACCATTATTAATAAATTATTAACCATTATTAACCCTCCAGAAAACCCAACAACACTGCGGATCCGTGTAGCTTCTGGTCATCTGAAATGGCAGGGTGCGAAACTTCACCGGCGCTTGGAATCGCCGTCAAGCCATGGATCTCTAACTTTAAGGCACCAAAAAGTCCCAAGATGTTGAGCCCACCAAGTCTCCCTTCCCCACAGGCGCGCCCTCTTGTCACAGAGGAAGAGATCAAAGGAATCCGCCAAAGCGCGCTTCTCGGTGGAGTGCGTGTATCTCGTCTCAAGGGTAACTTGGTGATCGCTTGGTGATCGGGGCGGCAAACATCCGTGGATCTGCGCATTGCTGTTCAAGCTTTCAATGATTGGCATTGACAATTGAAGCAACAATGATTAGGACACGGTCGACAAAAATGGAACAACAACAACAACAACCACGACGACGACGACGACGAGGAGAAGAAGAAGAAGAAGATCCAAATAGTAGATTCAACAAACAATCGAACCAGCAAATGTTCAGTATCGTTGCTAAAACCAGGGCGTTCCAACCAGTCCCCATTTGTGCGCCTTCGCAACTTTTCGACCCCGATGACCTGCAGGAACCCCCCGGTTCCGTTTTGGGTCCACCAGGCTCCCTTGGGAAGGTGAAAAAGGGTGGTTTTTCTGTACGAATCAATAGCATTCAATAGCCACATTCAGTCACATATAGTCGTATTCGTTTGATAAATCATGATAAATCCATATGTTTGATGATTATATACATCATGTTATGTTCTCATTTAATCATTTCGGCTGGGAAAAAATTTACCGTAACATACCGTAAAATGCCATATAATAGTTTGTGACTAGCGTATCTCCACAGCTGGGCGTGAAATGCTCCCTGCATCCACCCCGTTGGCACCTTGGTTAGCCCGGGCACGGGATGTTTCTGCAGCAGCAACTCCTCACCCCATCGTAGCTGCTTAGTAACTGGGCTTAGTTTAGCCATTTAGAAATGGGATAACCCACTTATATAGGAGACTTACTAACCAGGGCTATTGACCACTTACTAAGTGGGATGATTTTCCAAGTACTTCATGATGGGATCCCAGTGGATCCCCCGCACATCGACGTTGGGATTTTTTCTGGAAGACCGCTTTGTCCCGCACCGGACGGTGAAACTATCGGCTGACACGGGAGCTCTGGTGGCTGACGTGAGCTTTGATGACACCAACAAGGGGAAAAAAACTTCTGTGAATGGAGAGTTCAAGTCTCTTTTCTACATGTATCCTTTCAAACATGGAAAATGCATGAAAATGCAACCACGCAGGAAACGTCTGAGGTTGACTCATCTCCTCTTGTTGTGCCCTGTGTTTGTCACACCGGTGCCTCAATTCTTCTCCAAATGAGCCTCAAGGTTCGGATGTCCATTGAGAGATGATGTTTCCTCAAAAAACTAGGGATTTCCCGAGGGAAAATCATCTCCAACACTTGTGTAAAACTCCATGGTGAGACTCCAAAATCCCCATGTTCGCGGTGTAAAACTCCAAAAGTTGCTGGTGACATCTCCCAAAATGTGTTGAACACGCCACCTGAGGTCACCTGATTCAGGTCTCCGGACACACACAAACCACGGCCCATCCAGGGCCTTGTAATCCTCGGAGAAATGGGTATGGCTCAAACATGGGGTACGAATTGACCCACAAGCTCGGTCGTTTTAGCACCGGAACTAACCAACCAATTTTGCGGCACACTAAGTTAGAGCCATACCCAAATCTAGCTTTGAAACCCCTTTTTAGAAGGTATAACTAAACTATCTGAGACTTCAAATTTGTCGTATCAAATCAACCAATTGAAACCAGTGAGTCATCTTTTGGTCACTGGGCCCACTCCTTGAAGCAGATCTTGTCGAAAGAGTGTGGCCTGGTGCTCCGAAGAAAAGGCTCTACGCAAGCTGGGTGCTCTTAGCGGGCACAACGTTGAAATTCCCATCCAATTCGTAGGTGATCATTGTGCCAGTTACATATGTGATGTTGTTCATGTCATTGTCATTGTCATTGTCATTGTTATGTCCATCTACAAATGTGTGTTCTTGCCAGAGACCGGGGGGAATGTCGGAAATATAGCTGGATCATCTACATGTCTGATCTTGCTGCCAGGTTAGATTCCCAAAAGGCAGTATCCAGGCATCTCTGGAGACTATCTACTTCATGACTGGTGAGTGGGATGATTTGGATGATTGCCTTGCTAGGTTAGCTCCCTGTCCTGCCACAAGGCGGGCGTTCAGTTGAGTATTGTTTAAGATGATTTTCTACTTAATCTTCAAGAGAATTCTAGGCTTCTGACGGAGAAGCCTGAACCAACATGGCTGGAATATTGCTGCAATATGGCTGTCTGAAAATGGGTCATGTCCCAATGTTTTTTTTTGGCATCACCTTTTGGCAAGGCCCCATCTTCAGGCCAATGGATCTTGGGCTTTCTTGGGCTTCCAGGCTTGCACTCAGGCGGCAACTCCGGCTTCACCACCAACGTTGCCTCGGTGATGTACGTTCCGATGACGAAAGATGTGGGTGGCCCCAGATAGAAATGGGGGAATTGCATGGAATTGCAGGATTGCTTGCTCTGTTTCGTTTGTGAGATCCACATGTTTGCAGCTGAAGTGGTCACTACAAATGTCATCCTCTGGGTCAGCGATGCCGTTTGAGAAAAATACAGGGGCCGGTTTGGTGACCGCTCACCATCATTTACCAAGAGAAGGTTGTCAAAAACGAAAAGAAAAAGATGGGTGGCTTCTCCTTCATTCAAAGAATCACTCCGACAAGGACACCCAAAGTCAACTAAGTCCATCTGTCTGAAGTATTTCATGAATTTCTACTGATTCATTCAGCAAAAATTTGGGGAAAACCATGGGAGATCCCACCATCCAGCTCCCCATCATGGTTCCGGACATCGCTGCCGGGAGCCGCTTTGTCGCCCAGCTGTTTCCTGGCTCCGAAAGGGCGTTCTGATTGGCACAAGCTCCTTTAAAAAGTGGGGTCTAATCATTCCAAATAAAAAACTACCAAAAAAGGAGCACATCGTCCATCATTCAAGAAACATGTTCAAAGCACCCAGAAAAAACCCTGTGCCTCAAGAAATGCTTTTCAGAGGCAGCCGCTGAAAAGCCCACCGGCGCCTGAGATGACGGCGATGACAGAGAACCAAAGAACTCAAAAAAGTCGATGGCTTTTGGTATTCTTGAACCATTCGAATTATTTTTTTCCATGATCAGAATCATTTCTAGAACCATTCTACTGATCATAACCCTGTTCATAGCCATCATGTCTAATGGGTTATACCAGGCTATACCAGGCTATACCGGGTTATACCATCATCACAGCCACTGGCACCTTCGCGGGACGCCCCAACGCCTGCAACGCCTGGGGAGATAGCATTGGTATAAGCAAAGAAGACTTGAGGAATTGGAACATCTGTGTAAAGTGTTAACAAATGTGGTCATAATGTGGTACAATGATCTGTGTAAAGTCATTTTTTTTAGGTCTGGCATTGAGAATCTGAGAATGAGAATCTATAACAATGATTGGTAATACAGTAATGGGTGCTTCATTATCTTTCAACTAACGATTATGAGTATTTCAAGCACTACTTGGTCTGGTTGGCCATAAAAATGGGTTCTAAAAATGGGAGAGTAAGCAACTATATTTGATTGAGTGGATAGTTTGGGAATCTGGTTGATGTTTTCAACCCATTTCAATCCTGCTGGTCCAATGGGACCTTTTATCATGCTCCAAGGTTGAGAAACAAAGGCTATAATATATTAAAAGATCAGTGAAACATATTGAAACCACCAAAAAAAATGTCATCATATCTTATCTTCATATTTTTCCATATATTTTTTGATCACCTTCCTTTCATCACCGGTCTTCGCTAAAAAATGACCTGTGAACACTCCATCCGGCACCTCGGAAATGGGTTCCACGGCACCCTCCATCCTGACGTCGTGAAAAACGACCACGTCAGACGTGTCGCTGTGCCGGCGTGAAGAAAACCGAGGTTTTCTTGAAAAGATGAAGACATATCTAATATTTTTGTATGTCAGCATATCATATCATATATCTATATATATATATATCTATGTTCATGAGATATATTCTAATATGGGTGTATAGGAGATTATATGTAATATTACATGTGTATATATATATATATATATACATATCCAGAAATAGTGTTTGTATGCGTCCTACTATATATCATCTGTTCCAGGGCATTTCCATCCCACCACACCTTGCCGCCCAAAGATGCGGCTCTCTCTCTCTCTCTTCAATCTTTGGGCCAAAATCGTTGCAGGGCGCGACTAAGGGAGGCGGCAATCTAAGACAACGGGGATTTAAAGAGTGTATATAAGTATCTATATATATATACATATTTCAATATATTTGACGAATAATGTGAGATGTCGATTTGTACACAAATGAGGTATTTACCCAGCCTAAACGGGAAGAGTTCAGCATCAAGACTAGGGGTTCTCAACCAATAAACAATGGATGTGGCCTGTCATAACTCGTCTATCTGTTGGAATTGGGGGTGCTCCATTATCTGTGAGGAAACAAAAAGATACGAGATGGTACGAGATTTGGAACTCAGCAAGCTCCTTGTATGTCTTCTGAGGAGTCTTCGACAAGAAACAGACCTCCGACTTGTCTGTGTACCTTCGCATGTGTCGAACATTAGCCACTTTGATCCGGAAGTTGGGGACAGGGCCATCACAAGGAACTCAGCTGCGGTCCGTCTGTTACATGAGGAGTCTCAGTTCAAAATTGATGGCCCGAAAATGGAACACGTTTACGAACGAAAAGTTGCCAAGTCATACCCTGTGTCCCAAATTTTGACCCTGAACGCTCGGCCATTTCAGCGGCGCACAAGGGATGAGGCCTCGGCATTTGGCCATGCAAAAAAAATGGTGGACAGTATGGGGTTGGAACCAACAGCAATGGGGTTAATGGACGTTGAACTTTATAATATTTGGATGATTTGGTGATTGGGCCAAATATAAAAACTTAAGATAACCAAATAACTCTGGATCATTGGAACCAACAACTATAGAACATCTTGTAATATCTATAGAATATCTCTGGAACCAACCAACTATAACAACTGCAGTTTCCCACAGATATCCTGAGCTTCCCGGCAAAGGGATCACCGCCGGGTGTCCAAGCCTGGCGCGAAAAAACGGGTCCTTTTTTTCGGGGACCATGGGAGTAATGTCATCAGAAGACCATATGTTATACTTGGTAAGTTGGGATAAGCACTGATTTTCCAACAATGTTGGCTGGCTATAAAAAAAATGGGAAATGTGAGAGGAAAGCCATGGGTTTTTGCCATCAGATATTTTTTGGATAACTCCTTTTTTCTTTTCGCATACGCTTCTGGAACCATGTTTCAGATTTTGATGGATTTATGATAACTAAATGCCTCTGGACATTCCAGGTATTTTGATGGAGGTCTCACTCATGACTGGGGTCTTCTTGAGGAGTTGATCGGGAGTTGATCAAACCCCGATCAATGGTCCCATTGTGTCACAGGAGAATAAACACCAGTAGGTCATAACATCATCCCTAACCACATGTATGTATCTGTAAATATATATATATATTGTATACACACAATTGCACATGATATTGTCACTGCTTATCCAAATTTCCTCATGACCAATATGGTATCATGTTCATTTTTTGTTGGGTTCAATTCCATTCGACCCCCTTAAATCCCACTAACCAGCCGGTTATCATCCCTGTTTTGGTCGCGCTGTTTCTGCGAGGTGCTTCTCCGGGATCTTCGCCAGGGCGAAGTGCAGCGTCAAGGTCCTGATGGGGATGGAGAACATGGGATGGGATCAAGAAATTTCATGGGATTTTTTGAGGGAATCTACTGGGATTTACTGGTGATGTGCTGGAAAGTAGTGGGATTCTCATATTTTTTGGGAAGGGATGCAACCACAACAGGGACTTCACCGACAATGGTGCTGAGATGGTGATGTTGGGGATACAATGGGCCAGGAATCATAACTGATTGGTAACTGGGGTCGGCAAGTCCTCAGAAAAATGGAATCAGTGGGGACTTGCGATCACCAGGGTTATTGACCAGCTACTAAGTCACTGGGATGATCCCCAAAGTACCCCCCTTTGGAATTGAAATTGGGGATAACCATTCGATAACCACCGCAAGCAGCAAGCACCAAGCAGAATTTTTATACAAATTCAGAACATCATGATAAACATATTGGAGCAAACTTATTTTCTGACAAACCCATTGTTTTTAAGCATACAGCAGCCGCTCTCCCGAGGTATGTACTACCAAAATACAGTAGTCCTTATAGGCTGTTTTTGAAAGTTGGACATTGGTGCGCACCAGACTCTTCGTTTCCAAAATCTGACTGATAATTTGCTTCAAACAATCTTACTTACAATTTACATACTCATAATAGTCACACATATATGTTCTACACATGTTCTGCAGATCTCCATGGTTTCCCCGGTCCCCTTCCAGGAGTGCACCGAGGACCACACTCAGTGGCTTCGTTGAAGAGCGGGTTCTGATTGGCACTGCGCTTCTCAACGACCTCCGCAGCGCTGATTTGGAGATTGCTGTCAGAAATTGAAGCTCCAAAAAATTGCATCAAAAAAAATAGATGGGTCCCCATAGCACCCTATTTACCCACATACTCACCAGGGTTCCCAATTTCTTCAGGCTGAAATCACCGTTTCTCGCAGCGCTCACGACGCGCCGACCTGCTTTAGCGCCCGCACGGCCTTTTGCACCAAAGCCTCTCGGCATTCGCCAAACATCGGGAGTTGATCAGCAAAGATGTTGGCTGAACCATTGAAATACACATGGGTAAAGTATGGGATTGAATCCTCAAACACATGAAGATAGGATATATAGTGTACCCTCTGGTAATTTAATATAACTATTGAAAATGGCACATGTATAACATTTATAATTGGTTTTCCCATTAAAGATGGTGATTTTCCATAGCAAGCTGTTAGTTTACCAGAGGGTATCATCAAAAACTCGCAAAAGGAAAATGGTGAGCCAAGCAAAATGTGAAGTTTGCCAAGCATCAGCCTGAACTTCGATCAGGATTTCATTGGAATTCACCATTCACATCCATTTTCACCATTAAAAGATTGGGATCTAAGTTAGATGACCATCAGATGATCCATTGACCATTAACATCCGTTACCATTAACATCCGTTAACCATTAGATCATCTAACCATCAACAAATACCGGGGTTAAGCAAATGAGTTACGTTTTCAACTGGATTTGGAGGTGTCCAGTCATCCAGGTTTCCCACCATTCCGATGGTCGAATGCTTTTCACCAGAAAATCCCAAGTTGTTTTTTGGATTTGTGAATACCATGAAACTCATCCTGGAAGTATAAACGGATATGTATATATATATATGTATATATATATGTATATATATATATATATATACAGTGTATATATATATATATTTATGTATCATATGAATGCACATCAACCCACCATTCTGGTGTGGAACCGGGATAAATTCCATGAAAATCACGAAACCCAAACCCATTTTTCACCTTCTTCACCTTCACATCGCTGTTGACGGCCCCTGTCGGATCACCACCGGTGGGAATAAACGGATGGTGTGAGTCTCTTTATTAGTGAGGTTTCTCTAATTTTTTGGGGTTTATATCTTGTTCAACAAAAATCAACAAACATGTCAGTGGTAGCTGGACACTTGCATCTCTGTTTGTGGGGCATCTCAGCGAATACTGTTTGGGTTCGTTGAAACCTGCTGAAAGCTGTTCATGGAACCAGTCCAGTGCTCTTCTCAAAATCGTAGTGCCCAGTGCCAATTCTCCATTTCTCAACCGCGGGCATGCTCTTCAGCAAGCATGTCAAGAGATGTTAAATACTGAATTTTAAAGTTCACAGTTGAGGCTGTCATGGTCGGCTGCGCCACAAAAAATCAGTTCCAAACAAGAATAGCTAGCCCAGCTCAAAACTGACAAACAAAAAATGTACATGTCATAATCTTCAAAATCCCGGACCCAAAACAAAACATCCCAGATTTTCTGCATTTCAGTCAGGAAAAGTCGAGTCCTTCGGGTGGAACCCCCCAACTGCTTTACCCCTCTCCAGTTCGCCTTCTTCTGCCGGTGCTTCCTGGTGCGTCTGTTGTTACAACTGAAACAATATTAACATGTCAGGGGTGCAAAAACACTTCAAGAGATCACATAAGATTCTAGAAACCAATATATAGGAACAACAATTATTATCACATCATAATAACAACAATAACAACAGTCATCATCATCTTATTCTTCTTCATCATCATCAGCATCATCATCATCATCAGCATCATCATCATCATCATCATCATCATCTTAGTCTTCATCTTAGTCTTCACCTTCACCTTCATCTTCATCTTCGTCTTCATCTTCGTCTTCATCTTCATCTTCGTCTTCATCTTCATCTTCATCATACTAAGAAAAGTAACAATAGAAACAGCTACGTAAAAAGCACCGTGTCACCCACATCCGCTACGTCCGCTACGTCCACCATCCTTGGACGCCATCGCCGTCGCGTGGCGTGGCGTTCGTTTCCGGCTCTAAGAGCTGAGCCCAGGCAGCTGTGATGGCTGTCGTGGATCGTTCATGGCCAATCTTGGATACCACTTATGGTAGGTGTATAGCAACCCCCAGAAAAGGACATCATTAAACTAGTAGAGATTTACTTTTCTATCTTGTTTGGGAAGACGGGAAGACTATATGGTATATATATACTGTGTATATATATATATAGTTAATATTCGTTGATGGGGTTTTAAAAACAGATATGGAGATTTCCTAAGCCATGGGAGTACTCCCAAATCATCCAAGTCCGTAATGACCATGACTCATGACTTAGTATTGGTTAACCGTTAACCCATGTTGACTTGAGGATCCCCCAATTTAGAAACACCCATATATATAGTATTAGGTAATTGTATGCCGTACATCTATGGTTGATATTAGTTGACTGGCTTTATAAACCAACGAACGGCTAATAGTGGATGATGGGCCAACAGTTGATATTGGCTGATGCGGGCGTATAAGCCAACAAACAGATTTATACTAAAATGGCCAAAATTAGTTGATTGGAGTTTATAAACCAACCAACAGTTGATATTGATTGATGGGGGGTGTAAGTCAACAAACAACTACTACTAGTTGATGGGGTGTACAAACCAAAAAATACCTTCCTCTGGTAATCAAACATGGCTTGATGGACATTTCCCATTCAAGGAGAAAAAAACTAAAGCCCCATCAACACAGTTCGAAGATTTTGCAGCTTGACATTCGATTACCACAGGGTACCGGGTAGGTAATATGTCTACTTACGGCAACAGATTAAAGATATTAAAGCATTGAACTACCAAGGCTACCCAGTTTACTTCTGAAACATGTACATCCTTCACAGAACCATGGCTGACTGGGATATTATCACAAAAACTGTTTTACGGTACAATATTCCATCAATTGCAGTGTTCTAGCCAACCAAATTAGAGTGCATAAGCCAAGCCGTGTATTGATCCAGTGCCTCTTGACAAGTTTGACCAAGCTTTGGCACAGAGGGTTTTGAGGTGGTCTGATACACTCATGAGGTTTCCCAAATCTTTGCCGTCAATTTTCATGGGAAAATCCCTCGAGAAGCAATCCTACAAATGGGGGATTTCCATGGATTTTCCCTTCCTTCTTCCCTCCCTTTTTCCTTCACAGAAACTGGACCTGCATTGCCTTTGGCAGAGCAAGGCTCATGGAACTGTGCAGAAAGCTGAACCCCGCCAGATGGCGGAACTGCGCCAAATATTTGAAAGGGGGATGAATATCTGATGGATGCTTCAAACTCAGGAATTCCACAGGAAAATGCACCGAGGGATTGGCCCGGGAATCCCAGATCGTCTTTCGGGTTTCTGATGTGAAGTGAGTTCATGGATTTCTACCTCCAGCAGATCACCTCAACCAAGTTGGTAGTCCCCAAGCACAAGGAGTTGGTTTCCTGGTTGCGATGTTTCCCAATTGGGGTTGTGCCAGTTGCATTCAGGTTGGAGGTGATAATTGTACTTGTAACATCAAAATTGTCCTAAAGGTTGTTGCATTCCAAAAAATCCTCAACCCTCACAATTCATGGCACATTCCAAGTCCATTCAAACTTTGTTGGTACCTTTGCGACCCTTTGGCCACGTCTTGGAAACATCGGGGTTTCATTGTCGGGGTTCGGCTCATCTTCCGCATTCGAATTTGGCGCGTCGCATGTTGCTGGCCTTCAGGCAAGCGGTCAGGAAGCCTCTCCGGGTGAAGCTCTCCTTCCATGTCGTCGTTGAGCGTCGGGTGAGGTTTCTACCCGAAATGAACAAAAGGGGGTTGTGTGAAAATAGGGTACCCCAAAATTTGATGTGTGATTGTCATTTCCCCATCACAATGAACTATTTGGGCATGTTCAAAAACAACCAAAAAATGTTGTTTGATATTGGGAAACTGGGTCTTATGGACAATGTCGTTTTAAAAATAATTCTAACCTGGGACCTAGTTCTACTGTGGCCCTTTTGTTGGCAAGCAATCCGAACTTGAAGATCCAGCTTTGGAGAATCAATGTACACAACCAATGAATAAATCCAACACCGACAAAACCAAACACATCCAATCCGCATGGAGGTGGAGTTTCCTAACATTGTTTGGTACGCAGTGGAAGAAACATGAAAAATCAATGTTTCATGCCCGGTGCAATCATCCCTTACCGTTCAGCTCCACAACCCCCATCCCCTCCGGGTGTTCGGGGTCGATGATTTGCATCAGCCGGCGGGCTACCTGCGGCAGGGCACTTGGTCACACACCAATATCACTGCTGGTGATACCACATACCAATTTTGCTACAAAATCTTAAGCGACCTCAAGAACAACAATATGATGTTGCTACAAATACTGCTGGTGATACCACATACCAATTTTGCTACAAAATCTTAA
>Ga0126342_10008209_pt1 | contig 18689 bp, 14 predicted proteins | sample Cyp1metagenome_FD_92528 | JGI IMG/M metagenome (GOLD analysis project Ga0126342, IMG submission 92528) | Coral microbial communities from Lord Howe Island, Old Settlement Bay, Australia - Cyphastrea 1 metagenome | ecosystem: Host-associated > Invertebrates > Cnidaria > Coral ...
CCCCCAGCTAAAGCTGATATAGCGACTGCTATATTAACAAATGTCATTGAGCATTTAGTGTTGCTGTTTTGCCCCCCAATAAGCACGCCTTCACCGCCAAAGCGGTGTGGGCGGATTTTTGTTGGTTAAATCAGTTACCCTCTGGTTATTTAACATCGCCATGGAAAATGGCCCATAGAAATAGATGGTTTACCTATTAATAGCATGGTGATTTTCCATGGCTATGTTAAATAGCCAGATGGTAAATCATCATCATCCGACATACCCTCTGGTAAACTAACATAACTATGGAAAATCACCATTTTTAATGGGAAAACTCACTCAGTTAAATCAGATTAAACCCACCATTTTTGTTGCCGAAGACAGGAAAAAGCCGAACTCCAGAAGACCTGCAGCGTCTCCCGCTGTGAAGAGCTGCTGATGGCTGCGGAGCAGTCTTGTGCGCAGCAGCTCGGAGCGGCCTGGGACGAAGCGGAACGAGCCAAGGTCCAGGAGGCCGGGCGAATCAGAGATATCTATGGTTTATAATGGTGAATACTAGTTATTAATAATTAGAACATTGGTTATAACCATTATAACCATGATAGATTATAACATTAATAATTCAATAGATAACCATATGGTTATGAATATATCATAATATCTATATGATAATATCAATGATAGCCATAATCATGATGAATATCTATATGATTAGCTATAGTCTATGGTTAGTAATGGTTAAGAACTGACAATCATGGTTCATATCCATGATTATGACATGATTACCTATGACTATTTGGGGACTTTCTGAAGTCATGGGGGGATCCCCAGTCGTCACCGTTGTTCCAAATCCTTGGAGCGCGAGGAAGATCGCGCCTCCAGGGCCGAAGAGCTGGCTGAGACGCTGGAAGGTCATGGGGGAAATGCAAAAAGGGCTGGCAGAGTTTGTTTCAATTTTTGTTATCTCCATAGCTTTAGTGATGAGTCTCTGACATCAATTTGAAGTTTCTAGATCTACCATGACGTATGGGGATGGGTCAAAACCTATTGGTATCAATTTTGATGGGATGAATGATGAACATCCATTTACCAGCTGTTTTGTGGTTCACTAGGTACCAGGGTTATGACTCATAGACATATCTACGCTTCATATATAGACCATGTCATACCGCATCCATATCTTGGGCATACCATTCCACCAGCTGTGGCAGGTCAAGCGCTCTGTGCTGAGGAGGTCGCAGCCAGCGAGAAGTCGAGTCAAGTGCAGCGCTTCCAACGTGAAGAGCAGCGGATCCGCACTGCGGTGCCCTGATGGAAAAATGGGGCTTCCACCATGGCGGATGTGGCTCAAAGTTGGGAACCTATACAAAAACCATCAAACACCAGAGGAACTATGATGAAGTCTTCGATTTTTTTGGTGGGCATCCTAGTTGACCTCTGCCCAAATCCCCGTATTCCTCTGACTACCCTGTTTTATGGTATCACATTGACTTTTGGTATGTCAATATGTTGGATTTAGAGCTGGCAACATGGTGAATCATGGCACTTTGTTGGAGAAAATATCGCCACCTAGGTGCGGGAAGCATCACATCGCACGGTGAATGTGCAGGACGGGGTGGCGTTCAGCAAGAGAGACCTGGGATGTTGAATAGAAATCCTTCCCCAAAAACGCGCAGAGGACGGCTGGCAAAAGGAAGGGCTATGATGCTATGATGTTGAAATAGTTCCATATTGTTCCTACATCATCCCACATCAAGTCCAGCATCATTCAGTTATCATTCCCAGTGCTTCATCGTGCTTCCAAGCCTATCTGGATTGCCACCATGGGCAGGAGGCGATTCATGAGGCGATCCATTACAGCCAGAAGAGCCTCGATGAGCTCTACAGTTACCTGTACAGCATGGGGCAGAATTCCGCTGTGACGCCCTCGCCTTCGTTGCCTGGCAGTGGATGGGAGATCTTGGGAAATCTTGGGAGTCCCTATGACTTGGATGTGATGGGAACTTTCGCTGCCCGGCGCCATGGGGAGTGGGAGTCATCGCCATATTTGTATATATTTGTGCCATATTTCTGCCCGGAACAGTTGTGGATGCCTTTTACCATCTTTTGCGGCTCTTGAGGCAGAAAGGCAAGGGGTGCCCCAAGTGCAACGTGATCTACACGCCAACTTCAAGCTACTGCCAACAGCAGCTCGACATGCTGTTTCCAAGGATTTGGGACGGATTCCCTGCACAAATGATATCTATCTCTGCTGTGCGATGCCGTGGCCCTCAGTTCATGGAAATCCTCATCTCTGAATAGAAAAGCACCACGTTTGTCGGTCTTTTTCTGTACGGATCAAATCCACCAGGTCACTTAAAGGTATTTCCTACATTCCAAAACTGAAGTTGCATCCAAGCAGCATCTTCTTTCCATTTCTTTCCATGTCTTTCCTTTGAACTGCAACGTTTCCCCCAGGATCCCCCGGCCCCCAGCCCCGCCCAGTTGTGGTGAGAAGTTGGAGCGTCAGCCGCCTGCGAGCTGCAGCCCGTTGCGTCCGCCACGAATTCGGAAGATCTGCAGCCGTTCCTATGGCCGCGTGAGGAAGTCGCGCTCTCCCGGCCTGAGCTTTCCAAGGAAGGCATGAATTCATGGAAGGGACGGCGAAATTCGGAGTGATTGATGATTGCAGTAGAAACCTGGTGAAAATTGGTGAAACATGATTTGAACCATGAACAATTTTATGGCTGCTGTGGATGCGAAGATTCAAATGCTGACTGAGTCAATCAAAGTGACAGATTTTTCATGGACCGATTTCCAATCTTGGATCCCATGACAGCAGCGTGACGTTCCGGTCGTGGAAAAAGTAGGCACGCAACGGTCTCGGATTTACCTAAAGAATTCCAGGAAGACTTTGTGTCGACTTTCAACACATGTTGGATTTCTGACTCAAGTTCTCCTGGAAAGTTGTTTTCAGAATCATTACTTCAGCCCAAAGTATGCGTGAGGTTCGACCGGTGTCAGTACAGTGGTTGGTTCCCGACACATCTTTGTGGCTGGTGGTTTCAAATATTTGTGTGTGTTTGCTGCTTTTTCATTGCTTCTTGAAACGAAGCGACCCAAAGAATTCTTTGGATTGAAACCACATGAAACCACTGCCCAGTTTGCCACGATCGTTTTCAGCCCGAGAAGCTGTTCCCTTCCCTGCCAGCGATGAGCGCTGCTCACTGCCGGGTCAGAAGGCGTTGGAGGTTAGAGAGCCAGTTTCAACGGGGCACAAAAACGGGGCAGAGTTCCGCAGGGGCCGCAGGGGGATGGTTCGGACTGTTCGGACTTCCACTTGGCCTCTGGCAATCTCAACTGGCGGGGATATCCACTGTTTGACCGTTTGTAGATTCATTTTAATTATAGATTTGGGATTGCCATCACAAGTTTAGATTATCATTTCTGAATTCCGTGATTCAAGCAGTGTAGGATGTCCACAGAAGGCCCCAATGGCATGGCCACATACGCTGCAGGGCATATTGGCTCAGCCCTCTTTCGTGACCGTTGACCCAGCGACCGCATCAGCGATGTCCTTGAAACTTCAAAAGCGCCTGGCCGCATCCCTCTTGGGATGCGGCAAAAAACGCGTGTGGTCCACCGCCCAGCGATCCCAAGAATTGAGCTGCTGCAGAAACTGCCATTTTGATCTGAGAAAATTGACAGAAGCGCCTTAGACATGGCAAATCCCATGGAAATCCCATAGTTTATGATGGCCCAGGATGGATCCCAATGAGACCAACGAGCTGTCTATGGCCAACTCCCGCTTCAACATCAGGCGGGTCGAGACGATTTTTTGTGCAAAACTTGGGTCCTTTCTATGCTTTCTATGGCCATAAATTGCCCAGATGATCCCGATTGGGGGATGGTTATCCATCCATTTTCACCCATTTTTCGAGGTATGGCCCTATGGTGGGATGACCGTAAACCGCGTAAACCGCGTAAACCGCGTAAACCGCCAGGAAGCTGATTAAGGATGGCCTGATTATCCGCAAGGCGAAAGGGATGGCTTGTGCGGAGGGATTTTCTACCAAAAAACACGAGTGAAATGACACGAGATGATGATCATATCATATCATCTAATATCATCTATGAATCATATGTGCAGATTCCTGGTTGTCTCCATGGAAGACTCCAGCTATTCTCAACTCATTGGGCCCCCTGGCCAATGCCGAATCGCAGGCCGTGACCATGCATTCCCGCTCGCGCGTGCGCAAGAACCTGGATGCCAAGCGTAAGGGTCGCCACATGGGCACCGGAAAGCGCAAGGGAACCCGCGAGGCGCGCATGCCGACCAAGGTCCTGTGGATGCGACGCCAGCGTGTGCTGCGACGTTTGTTGAGGAAGTACCGACAGCAGAAGAAGATTGACAAGCAGCTGTACCACTTCCTGTACCGCCATGCCAAGGGTCACTTAGCAACAGTTGTAGTATTGTAGTAACCCCCCAAAAAGATAGTAACCATATGTAACATTATGTAACCACCATTTTAGGATTGGATTTTATTTTTCTGTCGTTTTTTGGACTTACTATTATTAATTAGATACTTTGAGCATCTTTAAGCATCCTTTAGCGCTTTGGAGTGGCAGTCACCGGCAGTCACCATGGGACACCTCCCAAGCTTCATGATCTCTGAGAGATGATAGGTGCTGATGGGGTTGTACTCAAACGCATTTTCATTCACTTGACACAAGCCTTCACTCAAAATGACCAACAGGTGGGTCCCATCTATGTCCCATCATTCAGAAAGTTGCACTGCCCAGGTAACGTCTACAAGAACAAGCGTGTGCTGTTGGAGGCCATCCATGCCAAGAAGACCGAGAAGATGAAGGAGCCGATGACTACGACAGCCAGGGATCAATTTTTTGAAGACCCGTTGTGCGGAGGATTTTGAGAATTTGGATAGTAAATAGCATCCGATTTTGGGGCCCAAGTTTGACCCACATCAACGTGGGCGAGAATTTGAGAGATGTCATTCCCTACAAACTCGCAGATTGTAACAGACATGTTTATTTTTTTTGGATATTTTTGGAGTGTCCATGCTTGAAACTGTTGGGTGGACATCCTGACTTGCAAATCTGGCACCCCCGACGCGTTGAGCAGCTGCAAGGTGGTGTTTTCGATAGGTCTATCCAAAAATGTGAAAGGGGCCCCAACCAGGACGGCTCAACAAGAAAGTTCCCTCACTGTTGATCAATCTTCCGAATCTTTCTTGGTGTCTATCTTGTTGGTAGGGGAAATGGTGATTGAAGCTTCACTTTTGCCGGTGCAACCCCATTAAACCCATTTTATTCTTGGTAACATTCCTGTAGATTCCCAGTACACTGTTCATTTACAAATCAATTTATGGTATCTCCATAAACATCCATCAACCATCCAGAAATCATCCATTCCCATGAGAACAACCTACGCTTCTGTCGTAGCAAAAAGCGCCCCCCGGGACCCGCCAGACCCGGCGCCAGGAGAAGGCCCTGCAGGAGCAGAGCGAGGCACGAAAGGAGAAGGCGCGCTTGCAGAAGGAGAAGAAGCTGCAGCCACTTGGCGCTGCTGGAACTGCTGGAACTGCTGGAACTGCTGGAACTGCTGGAACTGCGGGAACTGGGAGATGGGTTTACCTGAAAATATAGATTATGTAAATATTAAGCACCAAAAAAGATAGAACAGTTCAATTCCGAATCTAAAACAGTGACAATTATTGCTTTTCGATCTTTTTGGGAGATACTATACCCCCTATTGGGAGATACTATACCCCCTAAATCCCCATTTAATGATAATTTTCGATACTAAAGTTATAGTGAAGTAACCATGACTGGAGGACATCTCATTTTCAGACACCCAGATATTTTTTGTTCCCTGGGAATTGGGGGTGGATCGCTTTGGGGCTGCGCTATACGTTCCCAACTGAAAATAAGCAATGTAATTTGAGATGGTTCATCATTTTCAAGGGATTGGAGATGGTTTGGAGCAAGGAATGTTGGGTGGGCGGTGGGTGGAAAAGAAGGATGACATGCGGGACCAAATGGGGGATATCACCAAAAAAAGTGGGGGACAGTATACACACCACAAGGGCAGGGAGATTGCAGGTCTGCGTGTCTTTCTTCAAAGTTTTCCAACGATCTCAAAAGACAGGGGCAGAACACGGGGGATATTGCCAACGAAGTATTTCTGGCTGTATCATGAGGCATGATCAAAAATGAATAAACTGAAGTTCTTGTAGGGAGAGCCAGCATCCTCTGCCCATTTGAAAACAGATTTAGAATTTCATAGCCGTCCTTTTTGCCATTGGTTGCATTGACTGCATTGACTCATAGAGTGGTTACAGTACCAACTTTGAGAACCAACCGTTATACATTGTGATATAAATGCATCTGTCGATGTCTGTGGTACCTCCCCAAAACTGCCCACTTTTTTTCGGGAAAAGCTGGGGAAAATCGGAATCTGTGGATCAATTCGCATCAGCCGGGCCCAGGAAGAAGGCGGATGCCGCTCGTACCGAGGAGGAGAGCGGCTGGCAGCAGCAGAAGAAGCGCTGAGCCGGGCGAGACCTGTGCCCTGGATCGTGGCCGTTGGGGCGCTGGGAGGCTACCATCTAAATCTGGAAAAACATGAGCTGAAAACTGAAAACAAGAGGAATTTGAGTGAATTTGTAGACACATTTCTTTTGATCCCCATCTTGGTGGGGCTGGTTCTCAGGTCTCCACAACGCAGATGTTCTGAGCGGTTCGACTTGAGATTTCTGACTGGGCACGCACTGAGCCAGTAAACGTGCGGAAAAAAAGGCGGCAGCTGATGGCAGAAGGTGGTCATTCTGTTGCATGATGTTCATTTTGATGATTGGATATATTGGATGAGTGTCAATGTTCGTTTTCTCGCCCACGGATGCGTTGGTGGACGCGATCATCCGCCCTGAATGGTGCGATAACAAGAATTCGGGGACCCTTCGGCTGTAGCGTTTTGCTTGCGAAAGCTGGCTGCCCCTTATGATCTGCAATAAAAAAGCAAACAAGCAACGACAAATTCGTCTCAGCAAGCCAAACAGGCCAATTCATTTGGACGCCAAATAGCTCCCAAGGTGTACGTAGTATGTTATGTAGCCTCTGGTAAACTGTCCCATAACTGTGGAAAATCACCATTTTCAATGGGAAAACTCACTATAAATGGCCATTTTCAATAGCTATGTTAGTTTACCAGAGGGTATGTTGTAGTCTTATTCGCACAAGCTCAACGCAGAACCAGACATTCTCGACATCTATCGAACATCATCCTGGGAGATCCATGTTGCGACGCGGGATTGCCATTGACATCCGACTAAGCTGGCTGTTGCCGCTACCATGTGATAATGCCCAATGGCAATGATGATCCTGACCGACTCATATGATTGGGTTGAAACATATTGAAAAGCTGGAACATGAATGCTGATGACGAATCGTTCCAGCCCATTCGGAGCGTGGCTGCATGTGATTTTTCATATCGCATGATGGTTTAGTTGTGGAGTTGCTCATTGCGCTTCCATGAATTTAGGGTAAAAAGATGTAAAAAGCCCGTTCTATGATGTGGGTCGGATCTATTTGTATGATTTCGTACGAGGTTAGTCAGTCTTCTTTATCCGGACCTTCCGAAACCTATTCGAACATTCCAATCACTGCCTGTCTACACAAGTGCTTCCGCGTTGTCGTGCGGCCGAAGTACAGCAAGTATAGAAACGGGAACGCAAACGTAAATTGTAGTATGGCTGGCGAATTGCCAATGTACCAATTTCCAATCCTATCTTGTCAGGTGTACCCAAGAGCCTTTGCCTCTATATCTATATCCTCTATGCCAGAGTCTCTATGCCTTCCCCATGTCCTACTTGTGTTTACCATTCGTCCTCTCCGTCCTTGACACCCGTGTCCCTCGTTGATTCATATCCACCTGCCCAAAGTTTGATTTGCTTTCCCAAAATCAGAATCTATGAATCTATAGCTCAGGCATGCCCAATGCTCAACCGCAGGGCCAGCCATTCGCATGTTGTCGGAACAAACTGGAGCTCCAATGGTCCAGGCGCCTTCTGGGAGTCCAGGCCCTTTCACCTCACGTGCTGACTCGACCCAAAGGTAACAACTTTGAAATTATCATAGGCATCATGCTATGACATTATGCTATACCAGCTCTAGAGGTTATACCGGGCACACCCAGTTTGCGTCTTTTCCTTCGACATCTAGGTTGAATTATTAAAAAAACTCTTGCATTTTTAGTCATTCTTCAGACTCACGGCACAGCAGGGATTCCGGTGAACTATTCAATGCTGTTCATTAGTTGCATCTTTTCCTCTGCCTCGTCCTCGAGCGAAGTTGGCCAAAGGTGGGCCAGACTGCAGGCTGCACTACAGTTTTTTGCTTCAACCTACTTCAGTTTCCCCTTGCTCGCTAGTTTCAATTACAACATGTTACAGCATATGTTACAGAGACCTGCTGGGTTGCATCCGGGCCCAGGGCACGTGCAGATTGCAGCAACAAACAGCTACCGCCCTTCAAATATCAAAAAGCAGAGGCCTCGTCACCATCACAATGTTCATCAGCATCAACATCATCAGCATTCTAATCTTCATCTTTTTATCCCCACCATCAACATCACCATCACCACCACCATCATCACCAGCACCACTATCGTTTTCATCATCATTGTCGCGGCAGCCGGAGTCCTCACAATTGTGTCCTCTTATCCCCACCTGCCAGGTTTTTCCAAAGTGCAATTCCTTCACTCACTCCTCCATTCCTCCGCTGCTCCATTCCTCCACTTCCTCTTCCAGTCCCTTCTCCACCCCCTCCCCCACTCCCTCCTCCATTCCCTCCTCCACTCCCTCCTCCATTCCCTTTCCCACATCTCTTACCTCACACCTCGTACCTCGCCTTTTGCCAGCCTGTTGTCATTAGTTGTGAGCAGAAACTTATGGCGAACTCCACGTCAGTAGGGGCACACACGGACCCGAAGCCAGAGCATTCCGGCTCAGCCTGGGTGGGCGCGGGCCTGAACCCTATTGCGAGCCACAGGTGGCCCGAACATATGTCACCAAGAATGCCAGGTAAGATGCAAAATAGGTCTCAGAAAAAATGCCAAAGTGGATGCCAAACAGAATGCCCGAAAGAATGCTAGATAGAATGTCAAAATATATGTCAGATAGAATGGCGGAAGGAATGTCATAAGACATAAGAGATATCAGATAGAATGTCAAACCGAATGCCAGGTGTAGTGGCGGAATGTCAGATAGAATGCGAAATAGAATGTCAATATAACAAGTGCCAGATGAAATGGTAAAATATGTAACAAATAGGACAGCGGAAGGAATGTCATAATAAATCTCAAATAGAATGCCGGATAGAGTGGCTTGAATTGAATTGAATTGAGCCGGTTTGAATTGCATTGAATTGAGTTGACATGAATTGAATTTTATTGACTTGAATTGAATCGAATTGAAACCGCCTGCCGCAATTTGCGGCCCGTATTAGGCACAGGCGTGACACAAATAAAGGCACTGAAGAGACACACCTCTAACTGCGAATAGCGAACTCCCAAATTCAGGACACAAACTCCCACAGGGTTCGGCATCGAACGCTTCGACCTTCCAATCCTTCAGTCGTGCTTCCAACGGCAAAACTGTTCAACCAGCCTTGCCCCAGTCTATGTTTCAATGGATAGAACAATTGGAACTTATTAACTGCATTAATTGCTATCAGGTGCTAGCAGCTGCCGTGAACCACTAGTAAAGTGGTTCCTTGTGAGTAACATTGAGTAACTATTGTTTCAGTTGGTTGAAAAATTGTTTCCATTTCCTTCACAAATGTTGATTTTCAAATATAGAAAGCAATGTCAGGTGGGGTTTCAAATAGGGCAATTACTTTTTCAAATAAAACAATATTTGGTGTTCAAATGAAGCAATATTTTTTCAGATAAGGACACTGAATATAGATAAAAGAACAATAACTAAATGAAAAAAGGAGTAAATAAATAAACATCTGTTCAAAAATTGCGCGAATGGATTGCAAATGAGGAATTGCATCGTTTCAACCAACTTCAAATGCAAACAAATCGATCAATTTGTTGTTCGAGGATGTAAACTCAAAACTGTTATGGCAAAAATCATCCAACATCTATTTGTTTGAAATCTCCTAATGCCTTCCCGGATATTTCCTTATCCTTTTGAATTGTTGCTTGTGCCTGCGCTGCTTCCCGACCATCCTGGGAACGGCGCCTCCATGGCTTCCTCTTGTCAAGTCCATCTCCCCTCCCGGATGCCTCCCTGAGCCTAGCGCTTGCGCGTGAACGCGCCGGAAAAAAGAAGCGGAGGAAAAATGCAAATTCAGTTTCAATGAACACGGTATACTAAAGGTTTGCAGCTGGAGAATGTTATTGGATGTTGTTGGCAACGAAGTAAGGGGGAGAGTGTTTCCAACCAATTTTACCACACCACCATGTACCTACCTGCAAGAAACGTTTCTGGTGTTGCCACTTCCTGGCACCCAGGCGAATGCAACAGTTTGAAACTTCTGCAAATCGCAAAGCAATCGTGGTAGTGGACGGGAATGCCAAATTGCACCAGCGTGGCTTTGTAGGTTATTCAAACGCCTACTGCGTGGATACAGCCACCGCCCACATGGCAAGGACATCTTGAGCAAAAGACATCCTCCCGGCCGTGACAAACAACTTCCTCCCCCAAGTCGACCGTCCCTAGCATTTCGGCACCGCCTCGAGTGCCTTGAGCGCGAACTTGTTCAGCAACTCCGTTGAAAATAAACTGTGGGATTTGAGTCCTGGATTCGCATTTTTTTGTTTTTTTTTGTATGTTTTCACTATTTTTCATGTTGCTGAGCATCAAGGTTGTCAGAAGGATGTTCATTCCTAGTTTTTATTTGCGGTTTGTTTTTGTCGTCAAATTTCCCTTCGGGTAAAAAAGATATGTTGTTGCAGAGCGTTTTGTAAGCTGTCAAAATGAAATCCCGCGACCAAAAAAAAACGCCAGAACGCAGTAAAAAATGACAGCCAACTTGTCATAGTACAGACGGGGCAGGGATGTCCAACTCCGCAGACGGGGGTGGGGTACAAAAAATGAGAATTGCAGATGTTGGGTCAGCAGGCGAATAATCTCTTCCCCCTCTTACTAAACCCCGTCCAATTAGTAAGAACTAGGGTCCGTCTCCAATTTTGGAAAATTTGAGGTCTGCCAATTTGATTTTAAATTGATCCCCTCTAAAAAACAATTTAAACATGAAACTACCATTTCAGGGTTTCACCCCCTAATAATTAAAACTAGTCAACCCCGGGGTGTTTTTTATTGAGGTCCGCCTTTTAAGATCGAAAAAACGTATTTCAGACAAAATTAGGGGACGATTCGAAATCCAAATTTTGGCAATATTGTAATTACATTTTGAAAGGAAGTATAATCGATTTTGGAATAGAACAAAGCACTCTTTTATACTAGGGTTTTAAATCTACTAATAGGGGGAAGTTTCGAAATTTAATTTTTGGCAATATCTTAATGATTTTTAAAAAGGAAATCTAATCGATTTTGACATAATTTAAAGTTTTAAATATGGTATTAGGGGGAACCCAAATAAAAAATACCCTATAATGATAAAAACTACATGAAGTGTTTATTATTTTGGGGGGGTGGGCCGGGGTTTAGTATTACGGGGAGAGGATTAGGTTGCAGAGTACGACAATAGGAACGTTGCAAAGACGCAGTTGGAGCGGGCATGTAAACGCAATCTCGGGCAGAGAGAAAGGGGGGATGCAAAAAAAATAAAACTTGCAAAAACCACATGTTGACCCAAAATCCGCTTCCAACTGTCAGATAGGACAAAACGGCATGTTCCCAAGGAAACTGGATGGAGTGATCCTGCGAAACAAGAGACTTCTTGTCGTAAACAGAAACTGACACGAAGGACTACACAACATCACTGCGCGTGCCTGCTACATCCAACCGGCTGTTGTCAGAAAAACAGACACGGCAGCTGTGAAAAAATCCGATAACAGGTAATCAGCGTGTTATTAGAATGCAAGGCGACCAGACACGAAACATAGGTACGAAGAGTTGCGCATGACGGTATCCAACAAACTGGTGCACACCCGCGGCTGCCATCAGAAAAAACATTCGTCGTCATTGCAGCACCTCCAATTTTGCTTGTCGCGTTGTTTTTTGCAGATCCCCTTCAAACGTCCTACGCCCGTCATCGTTTGTACGATGGCTGTAAGCCCCACACGTTTGGTTCACTTTTGGCAAAGCGCACAGTCCCTTGCGCCTGCCACACAAGACAACGCTTGAATGTCCAAAAGTGGTCGGAATGTGGTGTGCTTTGCGTATTTTGACTTCGAAATGTGCTTCGCGCCACAACAACGTGCATTTTTTCAACATATCAACTTCCGAAAAGTGCGCCGAAACGGAGGCGTTTTATACGGTTTGATTTGGAAACGTGTTTCGCGCGGGAACCCCCTGACTGCACGCTTCATCGTTTGCATTTCCACTGCTTTGAACACGTGGTGTTTATGCTCTGCCGCTGCAGGGCGCCGAAGAGGGGTGGTGCTTCAAGGTGCTGCTTGCAGGCGTTGCTGTCAAAGTGGCGTGTGCGGTCTGGAGCGGGCACGCTGGTCCCGCTGCAAAGTGCTGCTGCCGGGTGCCGGCGCAGGGTGCTGCTTGAGGGTGGCGCTGTGAGAGTGGTGGGTGTGCTTTGGAACGGGTACTGGTGCCGCTGCAGGGTGCTGCTGCGGGGTGCCGCTGCAGGGCGCCGTTGCAGGCTGCTACTTGGCTTCAAAGTTGATGGTGATGCTCATGGTGCTGCTCTCAGTGGCGTGTGCGCTTTGGAGCGGGCATACTGCAAGTACCGCTGCGAGGTGCCGTTGGAGGATGTTGTTGTCAGAATGAAAGAGATACTTTGGAACGAACATGCTGGTGCCTGCGCAGGGTGCTCCTGTCAGAGTGGTGTTGGTGGAGATTGCGTTTATGCCGTCGTAAAAAAGGCGAGCGTTTGGTTGCCATTCAAAAAATATGTTGTCCTATTTGGGGCCTTTGTTGGCGTAATTAGCATTTTGACTCGGAATGTGTTTTGCGCCACCCGGCCGTGCATTTTTTCGGGTTTCAATTTCCCAAGTGTTCCAAACCAGTGGTGGTGTTTTTTTATTTAATTTTTTTACTTCCAAAATTGCTTGTCAACATCCGAAACGAAAGTAGAAAACTCGGTGCTGAGGTGGCAGCCTCGTACATCCCCGTACCAAAGCGTTTTGTTTTTTCCAATCTCATTTGTCTAAAGTATTGTGTTTGTGACGAAAAAGGGAAGCCAAGGCATACGAAGTGCTGCTGCTGCTGCTGTTGTTACTTGTGCTGCTGCTTTTGGGCAAGGCGCGGTTTTTGGGCAGAGAACCAAGAATTTGTGAAAGGGCTGGAAGCTGCGCGGAAGAAACCAAAAGCATCAGAAGATGACCTGAAAAAAAAAATCGCTCCGATCAGCGGTGTGCCATGGGGAAGTGGATGAAAGGGTTGATTGGCATGAAACTGAATTCACCACAGAAACCACAGGACTGCAACGTCGATCACATCCAAATTTGTATGTTGGAAATGCCATGAAACTTGGTGTGCCATGCGGAGGATGATCGCTCTGACTGTTCCAACAGGCGGAAGATTATTGATGTCTGGCGTAAGCGGTGTGCCATGCGGCTGGCGTTCTAAAGACGACATGTCCTGAGTTGGAAAGGTTGTTCACTGGAATTTTTCTCCCGAAGTTCACAGTTCACAGTTCGCATCCTTGGTGCAAACAGGCGCAAAAAGAACAACAAAAGTCACAATTTTTTCCATTTCATTTCAAGCAAACGAGTGCCAAAAATTGGTGCCGTTCAGCCACGATGAAAGGTTTGAGATGGGGGGTCGCATCCAGGGAACCACCTACAGCACTTGACAACAATGAGCATTGTGTGCAATGAAATGGTACAGGGTGCAACCAAATTTTCTTCATCCTGAAACGATGATCCCCCACTTGACTTCTATGAATTCCGTTTTTTTTTCTTCCCGAAACTAAAACACGACCATATTCCTGGCATTTCTTAGCCAATTAAAGATGAGGGGTTCCACCACCAGCAAGGGCAAGTTGCTGCACTTTGTGCCGCCATGGCAATGCTCCAAAATATAAAACCTGTGAATCCGATGGCGTGGCCTGGCTCTCCTGCGCCAAGATCGGGTACCAGATCTACGAGGGTGTCAGGTCCGGCGGTTTTTGCCGGTTTTAATCAACAAAAATGGTGGATTAAGATTTTGCCAGCAAGTATGGTGATGTATATTGATTTCCATATTTGCGGAATGCACCAGCAAACATGTTAGGATTTCAATAGGGATTAACCCGCAAACATGCTGATTTAACTTGATTTTGATGTAAATTCAATTAATTCAAATTACCGCAACGAACAAAAATGGTGGGTATAGTCGGTATAGTGGGAATTTTATAGGGTCTGTACGCCGCTTAGGCCTACGTTTTGGCTCGCCGAGGCTTACGTCACAGATGCATGATTATATCCCCTGTGCCTTTAGTGATCGCCTCTGCCCCCTGCCAAGCCCCAGCGGTTCCCAGTCCCCAGTCCCCAGTCCCCACCCCTGAAGATAAACAGTAAAGGCGAGTAGCCAACGGATCCCAATATGATTGAGGGCGTCTCCTGTACCTCTAGTTGTCCCCATTGTCCCGAGTGCACTCTCAAAGATAAACTTTAAAGGTGTGCTGCCAATATGATTTAGGTCGCCTCCTGTACCTCTTAGCGTCCCCACTCTCGCCAGTCCCCAGTTCCCCCGAAAAAAATTCACCTTCAATAGCCAATGGGCACCACTATGATTTAGGTCATCTCCTGTGCCTCTAGTTGCCCCCACTGTCCCCAGTCCCAGCCCCCCCTAAATATAAACCCTAAAGGTGTGAATCCACATCCAAGATTGTCGGCTTAAGTGATCCATGACATGGATGCGCACACCGCCCAAAATATGGTATACCATTTGGTACGACAGATTTGGCCCATACCCATACCCATAGCTGGAAGAATAAGTGCAGCCCGAGACTTGCAACTCTTCGATCATAGTTGTTGGATGTTGTTGGTTGGTGGTTTCAAGTATACAACCGTATTCACCAACTTTCTGTACCCCAGACAAAATTTATAAAACCCAAAGCAGCCCAAACATCGTTTTGCAATGGGTAGCTCTACAAGCGAGATGCGAAACAAAAGGAGAGTCAGAGATAATACAATTTGACATCAGGATGCACCATATTTTTCCAGTTTTTGGAATTCAACAACTGCTAATATGTTTCCAGTCATTTCCAGTTTGTGGGAATCATACAATATTGATGGCCGAACCCTGAAGCCCCCAGGTGCACGGGTGGAGCGCCAGCGATGCACTGCGGTGGCAGGCAAGGTCGAAGTTTCGAGACATGTCAAGGGATGCTGGTGTCCTGCTCAAAATTTTCCACGGATGATAGTATAGAACTAAAATTTAACAGCCGCAGCACCAAGCTACCTGGATGCAGCCATTACACTGCGATTTGCACTACGGCGCCACAGAGCAGCATACTTGGCAGTGCTCTGCAAGAACTTTGCTGGCAAGTGAATCCATAGAAGCAGCCAATTGCTACATCGAAGATCGTCGCGACACAGAGCTGCACAAGGTGATCAAAGACCAGGGCATCAAGAAGTGGCTGCACAAAGCCTTCCAGGACATGGCTGTGGGGACCCAGCATCTTGAGCCGCAGGGATATGCAGGCACTGAGCGGTCCAGCGCGCACGTGCTCGTAGAATCAGGCAAAACATTATGTCAGCACAAGCAGGCCGACGGGAAGGCAAAACGCCTGGTGAACCCGTACGCCACCTTCGAGGCACCGGCCTCCGCCGAGCACCTGCCTCGTGGTGGCCACCGGCCTAGGCCTGATCCAGCCGATTTTTTGGCCTTTGCGCTACCTAGCAGCATTGGCCCGTTCCAGCAGCATTGGCCCGTTCCGGCTATGGAGAGACGAATTCAGCCGCCCGGGGCTTGGATAAGAGCATTCATTCCAGCCTGCATGACACCCTCAGCAGTGACCTCGTGTGCGATGAAAATGGCACTGACCCAATTGACGCCTTTGCAAGTAGTTTTGTTGTTAGGTGGAAGGTTCTTTTGTCAGGTCTTTAGGTCAACTTTCTGCTGCGTTTGCATTGCTAGTCTGGGAGGGGCCCTCCCAGGATGTAGTACAGTTGAATGCAGTGCAACTTCATGAGGGTGAATTAATGTGAATTCATGACGGGTTGTAAAGGATGTTGACTAGCTCCGATTTTGAATTGTGTCATAGAGTGTAACCTTGCGCAATTGCACCAGCATGTCAGGCCAGTCGAGCGCACCATACGGGGGAGACCCGAGGCGCAGTTTTCAGTTGAGAAAGAAGTGACTAGCAAGAAAAATGAGTGGCAAGTTCTGAAGCGAAAAGGTCCTCCCAATGCAGACTGGGTTTTGCGCCAGTCTGACTGGGATTCTCCAATTTTGTCTTACGACCAGGTTGACTCTGCAGTTGAGAAATTGGATCAGGCAGCCACTTTGAAACATGTAGTTTTGTGCACCGAGGAGCAGTCCGATGCTTTGCAGATTCTTTGCGTGCCACCTCCAAGACATGCTCTCTGCTGGTTGTGGTTCCGGGTGCTTACAATGATGCCGTGCGCACTCCGGGCGAAGTGAATGGTAAGTTGAGTTTGCGTTTGGCTCGGTGTATTCAGGTGACCTCTGCTGGCGCTCTTGCGCCGCAGCCTAAGGACATGAAACAAATTTCAGCAACCGTCAAGCTCAAGGAAACTGTGGTTGTCAATGTCAAGATTTTTAAGCGATTCTTGGATGATTCAGAATGGCGTAGTGTTCAGTCCTCTCCCATGCGTTTCTTTCATACCTGGCTTGCGAAAAGAAGGTTGGAAACACATGACTCTTTCAATTGGGCCAAGGAGAAATTGCTCGGTGAAGGAGAAGCCAAGTTTATGGCTTTGCCAGAATTGTGAAAGATGACCTGGAACTCTTTTTGGCTGCATCTGGCGGTGGAGTTTTTATTGACCCAACCAGGTTAAGTGGGGCCACTGTTTCTTCGATTTTGTGGATTGAACGTAGCCCCGGAGAAAGCGAAACTGAGTATATGTTGAGAGTCAGCAAAATGACTCCCAATCTCGGTGTCACTGTTGGACGCAACCAGCTTGGTTGCCGTTCCAAGCGTGAAGCAAATGCATTAGCGCATCGGGTTTGGATTGCTGAGAACTTCCCACCGTCGTGGGGCGCAGATGTTGTTGAGAGCGCTTTGCACACTCCTTTTACTGATGTTGAGATGTTGAAGCAGCAGCGCAACAAGGGCCAATCTGACTTTTATTTCCGTGCTTCTTCAACTGGTGATCGAAATTTGGTGGCTATTAAAGAAGAAGGTAAGGGGACGGCCACCTTTTGGGCCCGTTGGGCCCCTCCGAAGAATCGGGTTGGGCCCACAAAGGAGGTGCGCAATGATTTTTCTAGGCCACTCACTGAGTCAGTCACAGGCAAGCTGAACACACTTCAAATTGTGGCGGACGCCAAATCTACTCCAGGTGCTGGTGAAACACCGAATAGCAATGGTGAGCCTCCAAAAGGGCAGTCAGCTAACAAACGGGTCAGGGCAGCAGTTCGTGCCATTCCACCCGGCACCAAGATGGAGGTTGTGACTGGAGACGGCGGTTGTTTATTTCATGCTTTTAGTTTGGCCATGGCCACGACTACTGGCAAGTCGGCTGCGAATGCCCTGACATTGCGCTCTGAAGCAGTTGCGCATCTGAAGAAGCACAAGGAACGTTATTTGAATGACTGCGACGGCGTGGCGCCTTGTGGACGTCGACTCTGGAGCCATGTTGAAAGTGTTGAGGCTAAAGGCACGGCTTTTGATACTGATTTGAAGGAAGTCTCCTCACCCACCGCATGGTCTGGTGAGCTCGAAGCTTCAGCTTTGGCGCGGAAATGCAATATCAAAGTTGTCATTGTGCCAAAAAAATTGGACTTTGTCCCTGCAGCGCTGCACAATGTTGGTACGCACGTTATCGCTTTGTGGTTCTTAGGCGCCCACTTTGACGCCCTGGTTCCCGAGTCCGGCAGTGAATTGCCTGAAGATGTGCGAGCCGTTACTGACGGCCTTTTTTTTTTTTTTCCACACACCTTTTTCTGCTAGCATCTCAGCACTGGGACCGTCTTGGTCCTGGTTATCGCTCAGCAAATTTGTATAAGTTGTTGGGGTGGGGTGGCTATAAATCCAGAGCCGCGGGGCCCCCCTCAAGGTCGAAGAGGGAGGTGTGATGCCGGGGGTGGGGCTCCGGGGTGGTGTTCGAGCAGGGTGCTCAGGGGTGGCATGTCACCATCAGGGGTGGTGTGTGACGCCGGATTTTGGAGGATGAGGCTGGCCGCAAATGGTGCTTGTGCTGCCATTGTGAGCATGGCGGACCAGCGAGCTATGGAGGCTTGGACAGCTGCCTTTCGTAAGGCTGGGACGACTGAGCGGTTGCGAGCTTGGGCCAGGAGACGTAGGAAATCTGCCGCCTCCTTACTCCATCTGCCACCCACCTCCATTGCCAGGACCACGAGGCGGCAGCGAGCCCCGCCGACCAGCTCGGGATATGTACGTTCTTTGGCTTGTCGCGCTGCCCGTAATGCTGGGGACCCAGGTTGGCG
>Ga0126342_10008210_pt1 | contig 18688 bp, 21 predicted proteins | sample Cyp1metagenome_FD_92528 | JGI IMG/M metagenome (GOLD analysis project Ga0126342, IMG submission 92528) | Coral microbial communities from Lord Howe Island, Old Settlement Bay, Australia - Cyphastrea 1 metagenome | ecosystem: Host-associated > Invertebrates > Cnidaria > Coral ...
GAAGTTTCGGAATCCGGGGGGCAGGGAGTTTCCGAATCCGAGGGCCACGGAGTTTCGGAATCCGTGGGCTTCAAAGTTTCCGAATCCGAGGGCAGCAAGTTTCCGAATCCGAGGGCCTGGGAGTTTCCGAATCCGTGGGCCTTGAAGTTTCCGAATCCGAGGGCCAGGAAGTTTCCGAATCCGACGCTAAAGTTTCCGAATCCGACGTTGGCCGCAAATTATGATGAACCGTTGGGTTCAATGAAACTTTCATGGGATTTAATGGGGATTAATGGGATTTCATGGGATTTAATAGGGATTTAATGGGGATTAATGGGATTTCATGAGATTTAATAGGGATTAATGGGGATTAATGGGATTTGATGGGATTGAATGGTGTTTAAGTGGGATTTTGTTGGGATTTACTCGGATATATACAGTTGGGATTTGATGGGATATAACCATTGGGGGACTTAACCAACCACAGGTAGCTTGGTTTCATTCTTGGACAAGTACCTTAAAATTATTGGATAATTATGGGATAAGTTATGGGAAATTAAAGGACTTGGTCGATCATGAATTACCCTCTGGTAAACTAACATAACTATGGAAAATCACCATGCTATCAATGGGTAAATCCACTATAAATGGCTCATTTTCAATAGTTATGTTAATTTACCAGAGGGTATTACCATTATTACCATTTTAAAAAGGGAAATCATCGGGACCCAATAGGGATAAGTGACCAGCAACATGACAGCGAAGCCGCAGTTATTCAATGGGGAGTGAACCCATCATTCTTAGGGATTGCAACCATCAAAATAATATGGTTGATGAGTTATTAATCTACCTCTTATATGCTGGGGATTATAATGATCCACGAACTGGGACACTCTATTTTCACCAACCATTAAATGTATATACACGTTCTCCAATCAGTTTTTGACACATTGCCAACAATTCCCAAAATTGATGGTTGAGTGTGAGTGTTTCGATTTGCATGTTTTGCTTGATAGGAATCATGATCTTCATGCCGAATCAGTGGAAGAACACTTGAGTCAACATCATGAACCAGCCCATGGTTCTTCCATTCATCTCATGAATTCCTGGTTTCCCCAAAATGCCGCACGCACGTAGCGATCAACCCATCAATATTGACCCCACCTGAAACACCTCTCTCTTTGAGGTCACTGGCCGACTTCCCGATGGAAAGTCCATTGTTGAAAAGGTCCCTGGGGCAGCGATGGAAGAACATTTAGGGACCAGCAATGGAAGGGGCGCACTGCGGACTGAAATCTGATCATTTTGCTGAAGCATCTAGATTTGTTGGTGAACATGTGGAAATGCGTTGAAACCACCAACTGGATCATGGACCGGGCCACAGTCTGCACTAGTCTGCACCAATTCTGAGTCCGAATATTCAATTCGTAGAAAATTTTGCCAAAGACAAAAACGTCCTTCTATTTGTTTCAGCGAACATTTAGACTCCTATCGATGATGAAATCCATGGATTTCCGGTATTTTTGGCATCGATTGATTCCTCATCCACTACCTTTCAGGCGTTGGATCTGAATTGGGATGAAGTGGCGCTGTTGCTCTTTGCCCCTTAGCGAATGGTGGGCCGGTGAAACCGCAGACAAAGGGACCACAAGGGGACCCGGCAAACGGCAACATGGGTTGCTTCAAAATAGTGAGACGAACAAACATGGGTACCCATCCGATCAACAATCTGGGGTTTTACTAGTCCTGCGTTAACATTGTGCAATGAAAACATCCATTCTATGCCCCGAAAATGGATGGTCAGGAAGAGTCGAAGACCAGAAATGACAGATTTTGGCACATTGTCACAGATTTTGTGGATCCCAAAAAAACCTACAAGGTGAGGGCCCCCCGGTATAAGTTGGTTTATAACCCCCAACTATACAGCTACTCATTTCCCATAAACCATAGAATTCACCAAGTTATGTGCGTCGACTGAGCTATGAAAAACGGAGGCCTCACCTTGTGGTCGGTTCTTGGAGGAATCCCAGCCCCACTAGGACCGCGGCGCCTCACTGGACAGCGATCTGGTCGCGCAAGCACGCGCATTGCGTGCGGCGGTGGAGGGCAAGGGGGCCCCAGCGGCCCGACAGTCGAGTCGTCCAATAGTCCAATGGTCCCCAAGTGGTTGAAATATCCCCCACACCATGGTTGATATATGGGTATGGATCAATACCTATTAATACCATTTTTAGGGGGATGAACATCCATAAATCCCAGCTATTTTGATGTGAACAGAAGGGGTACTATTGGTTTTGACACACTGCCATATGTTGATATTGGGGGGTGTTCAATATTTTGGGGACAGGGGATGATCAGATACGAAGCTGATGTCTTTTGGTTTATATAAAATGTGCATCCGGGTCCCGAGGTGGACACCGCGAGTTGGCCAAACGACTAGTGGGTCAAGCCGGCTGAGTTTCGTTCGGTGATCATGGGAGATTTAGCCCAAAATGATGGCCATTGTGGCCATTCAAAAATAGTGAAACGTGCTGAAAACTGATGATTTACTATCGGACTTTTTTGCCTCAACATGTTCAGGTACCTAACCTTCGTAGGAAAAAAGTCAAAGATGACTTCGGAAACCCTGGAGGATTTCCACAATATCTATTGAAATGAACAAAACGATACAACCATGGATCTTAATAAACTGTATATTTACACAAACAAAATAGATTGCACGGATTTAATTTTTCGCAACAGTTTTTAAGCTAAAACCTTATCACGCCTATTTCCGACTTGGATGAATTCCCAAACTTCCAGGGCAGATGGCCGAAGATCGCGATGCGTGGCTGAGACCGGCAGCGCCGGAGGTCAGCAAATGAGATGAGGATGCTGGAGATTTGTTCAATGATTTAGTGCAAGACCTATCCATATTTCGGGCGAATGCTCACGAATTCATGATGGATTCATCCACTTCCATCATGACCATATGAATGGGGGATGAACTTCCATTATTTTTCCAGCTATAATGATTGTTATTGGATGTTATTGGATGTTTTCACCGCAGGGCAACAAGGTTTTGACCCACAGCTACAGTAATTTTGGTTCAAATGCCGGGCATTTTGATGCCTTGGAGTTTTGATTTGTTTGATGTTGAACATCTGTGAACATCTGTGAACAGCTCGAATTGGTTGTTGGAAACGATCAATTTTGCCACTGTGCGAGGCTGAAGGTCTGGCTGAATGCCCAGTTTGCTTCAGAGCTCTTTGCCGTTGCCTCAGGAGTTTGGCAGTGCGGCCTCATGGTTTCCATCCAGTTCTGGACGATTTGTTCACCCATTTTTGTTGGTGAAGCCACCCCTTGCACCTCAGGCGAAGGTGGTCCAGCGGTGCTCTTCGATACCAACGGGCGTAACTTGGATGAGCTGCAGGTTTGAGGAGATGGAAACGCAACATTTTCCTGGGGAATTAAAAACTACCAACTCATCATCAACAAATTAGTATAGGAGCTTTTGTCGCCAGGATTGGATCGAATATAATAGAATAGATGCGTAGATATGCATGTATTTATGGATATGTAGGGTTATTTGCATCCATGATGCCACTGCACCTGCATCCTCTGACCATCTCGTTTCAGGCAATGTGGTTTCGGTGGAGTTTGGCCAATGTTGAACCATGGTGAAACCAACTGAAACCACGCATGGTTTAAGTGAGACATGTTGGGGACATGTTTTACCGGGGACATTCGAGTGGATGATTGATGCCGAAGTCAACAGAGACATGCTGAAGGGAGCCATGCATATTGCCTGAGAGGATTTGGCTCGGATTTTTAGGTAGACATGGAGGTTTCCTGAAATGGGGGTACCTCTAAATCATCCATTGAAAAATAGAACTTTCCATTATAAACCATCCAGCTATTGGGGATCCCCCATGTATGGAACCCCCCACATCATCAAATGAAATCAATCACAATTTCATCAATTTCGCATTTTTAGAAGTCTCAGTTCGCCCCATGCTTCGAGTAACCGTGGCTTTGCCAAGTGGTCAAAGTGAAAGCCTTTTGCTCGCAGAGTCCTCTGAAATAGGAGATCTGAGAATTCTGGCCCAGAAGACATTTCAACAAGGGCGTTTGCGGCTTGTCACTTCAGAAGGGCGTGTCGTAACTGATACAGAATCCTTGCAGGCTGCAGGAATTCACGAGGGAGACCACCTCATGGCTATTGTGCAACAAACGAAGGTCGCAGCATCTTCAAGAGCTTTTGCCTTGTGCTGCGGTGACAAAACTGTCACCTGGGGTGACCCACTTTGTGGTGGTGATAGCTCTGAAGTCCAACATCAGCTGAAGAAGGTGCAGCACGTTCAAGCCACTGATGGGGCCTTTGCTGCGATCCTTACGGATGGATCGGTTGTTTCATGGGGAGACCTCGATGAAGAAAATGATATGTCTGAGCTCCACAAACGGCTCCAAAAAGTGCAGCAGGTTCAAGTCACAAATTCTTCCTTCGCCGCAGTCCTGGAAGATGGATCCGTCGTTACATGGGACGATGCGGATGCTGGTGGTGACAGTTCTGCCGTTCAAGATCGGCTCAGAAATGTCAAGCAGATTCAGGCAACATCGGAAGCATTTGCAGCAATCCTGGCTGATGGATCCGTGGTTACGTGGGGCACTCGAGATTTTGGCGGGGACAGCTCCGACGTCCAAAGTCAGCTGAAGAAGGTGCAGCAAATTCAAGCCACGTCTAATGCATTTGCAGCTATCCTTGCTGATGGATCACTTGTTACGTGGGGCCATCCCAAGGCCGGCGGTGAAAGCTCTCAAGTGCAAGACCAGCTCAAGAATGTGCAGCAAGTTCAGGCCACATCCAGAGCATTTGCTGCGATCTTGGCTGATGGATCTGTCATTACATGGGGCCATCCGCTTTATGGTGGAGACAGCTCTCAAGTCCAAGATCAGCTCAAGAGTGTGCAGCAGATTCAGGCGTCTGATTCTGCATTTGCTGCAATCCTGGCAGATGGATCGGTTGTGTCGTGGGGCGCCTGTGGTGACGGCTCTGCAGTTCATAAGCGGCTGAGGAACGTGCAGCAGATTCAGGCCACGAGTTCTGCATTTGCGGCGATCTTGGCTGATGGATCTGTTGTTTCCTGGGGCGATTTAGGTAATGGTGGTGACAGCTCAGACGTCCAAAGCCAGCTCAAGAATGTGCAGCGAATCCAGGCCACGACTAGAGCATTTGCAGCCATCCTTGTGGATGGATCCCTTGTTACGTGGGGCGATCCTAAGGCCGGCGGTGAAAGCTCTCAAGTGCAAGACCAGCTCAAGAATGTGCAGGAGGTTCAGGCCACAGCAAGAGCATTTGTTGCCATCATGGCAGATGGATCAGTTGCTACTTGGGGTGATCCGCAGTATGGTGGTGACAGCTCTGAAGTCCAGGATCAGCTAACAAAGTTGTAGCGAGCCGGACTCGATTACAGGTCATTTGTTGGAAAACAAATAGTCTTAGCTGAAAGCCGAAAAGAGGCAGAGACAGAACTTGGGCATGTGGTCTTAGAATCAAACCCCCGTGAACACAAAGGGCTCCATACTGTACCCAGGCAATTTCAGACAGAACTCCGGCCATATCCGGCTATTCACCATGCAATCTTCCCAAATGGGCCAAGTGGATCCAAGTGGGATATTGGTGAACCATGGTGAACCATGGTGAACCATCCCACAAGATCTCAGCCGTCCCCATCTACCCAGGTCGGGTATGTGGGCATTTCCTCTGCGCTGCCTGTGCCACAGAGTTGGCCTCGCAATCCACCAACCCGCGCTGTCCCGTGTGTCGCCAGCAGTTTCAACCGCCTCCAGCACGACCCCCCGACCCGCGCGAGGCAGGGCGGATCTTCAGCACCTGGGAATGTTAGTAAAGCAATAAGAAACCCCCCATATTTTCATGGTTTATTCATGTACCCTCTGGTAAACTAACATAGCTATTGAATGCTATTGAAAATGGCCATTTATAGTGAGTTTTCCCATTAAACATGGTGATTTTCCATAGTTATGTTAGTTTACCAGAGGGTATCATGTATCTGTATAATTCTGTATATACCACCCATTTATGGTAAAATTGGAGATAGTTTACTATTGCTTTACCGGCTTTACCCACATTAGTCAAAATACATTTTGTGAACTTATTGGAAGCCTACTTGCGACATTTTCAGCCAATTCTTGCGTCTCGCTCTTTGCCATTTTTTGATTTTATTGTGGGTCCACCACATTTGGCGTTTTCCTTTTGGTTTTTTCTCATCAGAATTCAACTGTCATGACTTACTGTATATATCTGATTTTTATTTTCAGTTTTTTTTTTTAAATGTTTTTCATTTATTTCATATAGCTTCTACATCAGTTATCATCAGTTCTACGCATTTTTGCATCTTCCCAGGAGATCTATCGCCCGCTGCAGGACCCAGCCGGGTGGTTCGCCTTCTTCGACGAAGACGGCTCTGGCTACTTGGAGCGGCAGCTACTGGAGAAGGCCCGTCCTGATGTCCTGGATGTCTTGATTCTTGGTATATTTGGATATGTTTGGTTGTTTAGTATATATGTATATATATATATTATGTACATATATATATATTATGTGTATATATATTGTGTATAACTACATGTATAATATATGTCTAATTTATAACTATGATGGTAGTTATACTTTCTACTATATCTTGGTACATTCACGTCATCTGATACATTTGATATGGCAAGATATTAAGGAACAAACACACATATGATACATATGTCATAATGACATATAAAAGATCCGATATTTGATACGTGTAATATTACAGTGGCCGTAGATTCAAGTGGTAAGCGCAGAAGCACGTTGTTCGCCAGGTCTTGCCTGCAGTTGTGCCAGTGGATGCCACGAAACTGGAGGTGGGTGATCCGACTGTGTCTTGTTTGCCACCAAAAATGGGAACTGGAGTTGTGGCTGAATGTTTTGCTGGATGTTTTGAATATGGTTTTACCAAGGGGAGCTTAAGGGACCCCAAATCTCTGGGATCGTTTTTGCAGAGGGGTGACTTTGTAAGTTTTTATCCACAGCGGAATGGAGGAAGGGCTTGTGCCACAGTAGTCGGTTCTTGTTTCAGGAATGTTGTCTGTGTTAATTTCACAGGGGAATCCATCACTACAAAGTCACTACAATCCTCCCACTTAGTGGTTCGAAAGCCTAGTTGGCAAGTTTCCGAACCGGGATAGCCGCGTAATACTCGGATCGTAGCCATGGTTACCCTCTGGGAATCAAACAAGGCTTGTGACATTTGTGACTCAGGCTGGAAAATCCATCATTTACTTCGATAGTCTTCGATGCTTTTCTTCTTTAAAATGTCCGAGGGTACCAGTGCTATGAGGATTACCTGCAACGGCCACAGGCATCTCTGCGCGGCTCTCTTTGGAGAGAATGGGACCGTGGCCCGGTGGCGGGATGCGGGAAGTGAGCATGTACAGAGTTAGATGGAATAGAACCTGAGTGGCTTCAACGATCAAAAGGTTTGGACATTGAACGATTCGGCGTGACCTGGCGAGGACCCAGATGGTGAGGGTCGTGTATCACGGGGGGCTTTCTGTGCTGAGAGTGGATTGCTGTCCTGTCCCCAGCGTGTCACTGTCCTTTGGGAAGCGGCAAAGTGAAGCAAGGAAAGGTGAAAGAAGAAAATTCGAGTGCAGTGTGTAGCCAATCCAACTTGCGTTTGTTGCTTGAAATCTTCCGAAGGCAGATTTGTTCCATTCCAAAGTTCATTGATGTTCATTGTTCTTTTTGTAGCTTTTCTTCTTTAGCGATACTGTACTCATTTCGTTGGACTTTTCAGGGCAAACTTGCGGTGCTACAGGAGATGGCTGGCAGAGCATCTGGAAGAGCTACAGGAAGAGCGAGAAAAAGGGTTGGGGAACCCGGTCGCTACGGAACAAGGGCGCACCTCGTGGATCCCAAAGGCCTGGCTTGTCGTCAAATTTGGAGGTACTCGTTCCCTATGTATCCCGATGTTCAGATACCATCAGATAGCCATTGTTGGAAAGCCCGCTGATCATGGCAGCGATTTTGACAGTCCCAGGCCTCCTCCACCTTTGGAGCAAGACCGTTGGGCCTCAGATTAGCAGCTGATGTGATGTGGGTATGGATCAATACCTATTAATACCATTTTTAGTGGGATGAACATCCATTTACCAGCTATTTTGATGTTCACCAGGGGTACAAGGTTTTGACACACTGCTATGTCTGGATATGTTTTGCTCAGTTGATGTTTGAACCCAGGTGAAGGATGGCCTGAAGCTCAGAGACTGCTCTCGCCATGTTGAGACTTCAAAGAACAGGACTTGTCTCACATAGTAAGCCCAAAATCCTGGTTCATCAATTTTCATCACCATTTTCCTCGATCTTCGCCCTGCAATTTCTTGTTTTGGAGAAGCCTGGCCTTGGCTGCTGGCGCCACATCGAGGTTTAGACATTGGACCAGCCCCGGCACGCAGGAAATGGGCAAGGCGATGGGCGGTGTGTAATATGGACATGATATGGTGATATATGCTGTATTCCAAGTAGGATCAAGTATGACAACATGATGATTCAATAGATTATAGCATTATGATACATTATGCCATACTATGCCTATACAGATGATATGCCTTGTTAATCGCTACAGATCTATTGTTGTTTTTGCTTCATCCCGATGACGGCGCATCGCATTGGAAATGAGACCAGGCGGAGGTGTTGCGTGCGGTCCATTCCTCAGATGTGGGTGGTGAAACAGTCTGCATGAACAAATCCACCTTCTAAGCATCCCAAAACACTGGTTGGCAATGTCCAATATCAAAAAATGACTAGACATGTTTCCTTCATTTTCACTTCTCATTGCTTGCAAAAAACTGAAAGAATATGTAGTTACCGTATTGAGGGTCCACCAACGGACGGTTTCGTGGCGTTTACCAACGCGTTTCGTGGCGCTCAGGTTCTAAAGTCGTGTGGAACCTCCTCCTTGGAAGCCTCAGCCGTGGCTGCCAGCATGGGGCTCCCAGTGTCTTCATCGGCCATGGCGAAGTTCCAGGATTTTTTCTGTCAAAATCGGCACGGAAATGTTGTCCCATGTTGTCCCCCTAGAATCGCAAGTTGATTTCTGTTGATTTGTGACTGTCAACTTGTGTTTCGAAGAGGCTCAGTGGCTCCCAGTTGGATTTTCCAGTGTTTTGACAGATCCCCAAATGGTCCCTAGGTCGGGAGTGGATCGAGCGATGTTGGTTGCTTTGGGCTTGGGCCTTGGAAAAGTGACGAGTCCTCGTCACTGAGGTTGACCTGGGAGTTTGCCAAATCCTGCAACATTCATATAAAAGTCATCCAACATTTATCCAAAATTCATCCATAAGAATGATATATAATGATCAAGCACAATCATTCCAGAATCATGACCATCCATTGTCCACCATTTGATGGTCAATATTTGATATACTTGATGATCCTTGGAAGGGAAAGCCTTCGGCTTGGGGTGTTTTTTGGTCCATGGACCAAGCCATGGCAGGACAGAGACAAATCCGGGCGGATTTCGTTGAAGGAGAGCTGAGACCGGAGCTTCATATCCAAGAGCTGGAATCCCATGGAATCCCATTGAATAAGAAGCTGAGCAGCTTTGGCTTGCCGAATTGGCCTGGGACTTCATTGTCATTGAACAACCGACTTGGAATCTTGGAATTCATGAAATATCTCGGTAGTGAAGCGAATTGCAGGATTTCTGTGCAGATGGTGGCTTGGCAGTTCGGGCCTCAATGCGGAGCAGGGATGCTGACTGCATCATCCCACTGGTCTGGGTCAAGATTCATGAGCGCATTAATTGCACTTAGCAATTACATGCAATTACTGGTGCCCCAAGAATTGGATGCTTCATCTTCAAAATGGATCAAAATGGACCAACTCTGCAGTTGATTGAGTCTCAAAATTTGGCCCCATCTGATGAGGACATGATGCTGCAACAAAGCACTTTGGCTGCCGCGAAGCGTGTAGTGCGCCGCATGGAGTGTGGTGGCCCAGTTTCAAACGAAGGGAAACCAACAGAGACGAAGCCCCAGTCTCCATGGCGGCGTCCGATTTCTTGAGTTTGAGAGGTGTTGAAGGTTGAACATTGGTTGTTTGGTGGGGTAAATGGTGGCTTTAACACCCCCAAATTTTTGACATTTGCAGAGAAGCTATGAAGAGACCTTTTCTATGTGGGACTATTTGCCATTGGTGGATCCAAGTGGAAAACCAATTTCCATGGTGGAAAGTTGTGCGAAATTGGCAAGTAGAGTACTCCTGATGAAGCAATTTTCTGCTGGTTGCACCATCAGTTCCCAGATTCTCCAGGGTTCTCTTGTCAATCCACCAGCACAAAGAATGCTTCCGGGCATACAGAGCCATGATTTCCCGCCGTGCTTCCGGTTGAACTGATTTCCTCAGGCTGGAAGTCCATTATCCTGCTGCATTGGTTGCATGTTGTCAGCAGCTGGTAGAGTGTAGTGTTGGTATTCGACCAGAGGCGCGCCTGGTGATTGTGGTGATTGGGGTGATTGGGCGCGGGCTGAAGCTGGATTTTTTTGCTATGATGTGATGAACAGCTTCCTTGTCCAATCCTTGTCCCATGTCTTAGAATCTGAGACAACAGGTTGTTTTGTAATTTTCAGGGCTGAATTTGCATGAATTTGCAATTTTGCTTGATGGCCCCACTTTGTGTAGAAGGCATGACAACATGCTTTTCTTCCAAAGCACAGTACTCAGTACTGGTTGAAACTGTGACTGAATGTTTTTCAAGCATCCTCTTCAGGGAAAAAAACCCTTAAGCGGATTAACCGGATCAACCATGGTTTTTACCTTGGCTTTTACCATCAAATATAGGGGTTCCAATTTTCCCATCATCCAATTTTTCCAGGACGCGGTGGAGTCGTGGCCTGCCACTGCCTGCCGGCGGTTGCGAGAACGTGCTGTACAGCCGCTTGCACCCAATGGCAGCACCTGGTGTGAAAGCACCATAGGGCCATAGGGCCCCCTTTTGGGCCTTGCCTGTGGGTATTTTTGGTTCAGAATCAGAAATTGATGCGATGAAGACGTTTGTTGACAGTTTTTTGATGTTCGACCATTTTTCGATTTGCTTTTCCATAATGAACAATTTGGTTGGAGTTCATTGCTTCAAAATCAAGTTCTCCTGAGATTCCTTCCAATAAGAATATCCCCAGCACAGCTTGAAGATCATGCAGCATGCACAAAAAACACGCCAAATTCATGACAGACAAGCAGCCGCAGAAAACTGTCGGGCTTCAGCTGGTCCAACTTCCTGTAGGGAAGGGTTTTCCACTTATAAGACGAATAGACAACTCCAGGTGTTTGATCGAAAGTCAACAATTTTCGCAACTTTCAAACCTTCAAACAGCTTCTACGACACATCAGAACTTGTCCACTTTGGATCATTCAAGGGCAGTATGTAACCTTTTCCTTCTGATCTATGATATATTCAATATATTATCATATATCTCTATATACAAGTACCTATCGTTGCTATTCATTGCCTATCTCTTTAGATTTCCCCAAATTTCGCGTCCGCCGTGCCGGCAGCGCATCGGATTGGCTGAGCGCCTGCTGCGCCATGCTCCGGCGCAGCGCGCAACGCTGCTGCGATCTCTACGCCGCGCTGGGGGTGCGTCCGAATGCCTCGCAGGGAGAGCTGCGGGAGGCGTATCTGCGCATGGCCAAGCAACATCATCCGGATGTCTCTTGGACCTTGATATTGAGTCAGGGAATGAGACACACGAAGGTGACTGGATGTTGATGGATAGTTGATGTTTGAGGATCAGGGAAATATGCGAAGCAGTTCATGGAAACTTTGAAAAGCAACCAGGTTTCTCCGGGCCAGTTTTCCCTACAGTGCGGTTCAACTCTGGTGATTCTGAGCGCATGATGACCACCAGGTGGTGTCCCCCAGTTCTAAGTTGGTTAAAATTACCCCCAGTAACTAGGTCTAGGAATTAATTGAGTTCAGTATATCCACCAAAACCACAACAGTTCAACAGTTTTGTTAGTTATGTATGAACTTAGCTAACAAAAATCCCATCTAATCACCCCATGAACATCCCATGAAATCACCATTTTTGCTGGCAAAATCCTATGAAATCACATGTTTTCCTAGTAACATCTCATATTAAATCGCTATTTCTGCTAGTCAAATCACATGAAATCACAATTTTCCTAATCAAATCCCATTAAACTCACATGACATCACAATGTTTGCTGGTAAAACTCCCATGAACATCTCATTAAAAAACGTCACCGCCGGGCGGCAGGTGGCCAACTCCCATGGAAGTGGCGTGCACTTCCAACGCGTCCAGCGGGCCTGGGAGACTCTGCGTTGTCCGCAGCAACGCTTGGCCTATGACAGCACCACCCGTTGCGCGATGGGTGAAACCTAGGGAGATCTACAGCAAGAATGGGGACCCAGGAATGATGATCCATCAACAGAAATATGAAAATCATACAACATGTGAATATAGAATGATAATGGTATAAGATATCTATGATGGTTTGCGGTCAAACTTGGAGTTACCCCTCCAAAAGTGGACGGATGGTGAGCAGACAAAAGAACACGCAACTTTTCCGCGGGGGTTGGGCATCAATTCTCGACAGTACTTTATACCTTGCAGGACCCACATTGGGCTAAGCTATGACCTTCCCTAGCCCACGTAGAACCCTGGGAGATAGAATCTAAGCTTATCTAATCCACTGAAACAGAAAGGATCTTATACATCAGAGAGATAACATGAGATAACCTTTGAAATCTCACCATTTTTCTTCCCCTGAGCTGACTCTTTTCTCCAGGCTTTGAAACCAACAGCCAGATTCTTCGCCACCGAGCGGCGAAGCAGGCAGCATATGCTGCACAGAACACTGCGCCCAAGATGCATTGGTACGAGGATCTACGACAAGCAGCACAGCAAGAGCGGATGCGCCAGGCATTGGGGGGATGGAGATAGGGGAGATGGTTGCCATGGCTATTGATGCTTATGGATGACATTGAGTTGACATATGATGAAATCAGATTTTTTTTGCCAGAATGGAATGGCAATTTTCTTAAAACCTTCCTCAGTTTTGATGGCTGAAACATGCTAAAACACCATGTGAAGTGACCAATTTGCTGTGGATTGTTTGCTTCAGTGACGCCAGGAGATGAATCGCAAGGAGAAGATCTTTCCAGATGCATATGATGACCCTGTTCGCATGCAAGCGCAGCAATTTGAAAGGGCCCCTTTTCGGCCAAGGGGCCAAGGGCAATTGGTGGTTGGGACAGGTTGGGACGGTGGAGCCATCGCCCAGGATTCCCTTACTGGACCAATGACCAATAGGATTTATTGAAATCGTCCTTGGATGCGGCAGAGTTGAAGCGCTTCTTTCCACAAAAAACCTTTCAACTATCATTCTAATCATTCTGAAGTTTCCAGGGGCTCCGGATTTTGGTTTTGAGACACCAACCCAGGCCACATCAGTATAGCATAGCCTAGCGTAGCCAGTGATTCAGCACCTGTGAGTGACCCAGGTGATGCGCGAAGTGAGGTCCAACCCGGATTTTGGACAGTTCGTTGGCGCCGGTGAGGGCCTGAGCCATCAAAAATGCTTGGGGTTTTGACCTATGAAAAGATGGAGATATTTGGTTGGTCAATGGATGTCAATGGATAGGGAAAATCTAGGAAACCAGGGTTTCCTGGATATTTTCCATTCAACCAAAAATCAACCATTTTTCAAAGGCATTTTGAGCATCACTTTGCGAGACTTCCCCAAAAATCTCCTCTATGTTTTGAAACTGCAACACCACAACAGCTTCATCCAGCTTTCCCGGACCTTGCCAGACGGGGCCGAATTTTTGCAGGTTTGCAGATGAAGCTGATCTGTCAGCTGGGCTTTATTCTGGCAGCCATGTGCCTTTGCGGCAAACTCCATTCAGATGGCCACCCAGAATTCAGTTCCTCCAAGGCTCTCAATTTTTCGATCCAATCTTGATGCGATGTAATATACAGAATGAATCACAGTCACAATGCTATATATATATATGTATATGTAATATACCAAGTATATAATATCATATTATATAGACACATGAATCATATTGAGATAAACCAATTTCCAGCACAATTTCCCATGACATTCACTTTGCTTTGAGGTTGAACTTGCTGCTATGGGCCTGGGCCAAGCAGCAACGATCCCAGAGCAGCACCAGGCCACCCAGCTCCTTGGACCGTGCCCTGAAATCTGTGGGCATCGACCTGCGCTGAGCAGTGACCAGCATGGATCATTGAGAAAGCATCCCATGAAAATGGTCAATTTGCGGGTGGTTTACGATTGCTTTATTAAGAATATAATATAAATATATTACCTGGGACAATTCTGTATTGTTCTTTTCCTCTGTTTTGATATTTTGGGACGAAGAGATGAACCACAGCTGTTGAATTTCCCGTTGCTCAAATTCGCAACCAGCGGATCCAGATGGGCCACGACCCGGGCGGCCAAAGAGTGTCGCCAAGTCTTCCGTTGCGGCCGTCGTTGTCGTCGATTCCGGTGGCCACGATTCATGGGCTTAGACTGTGGGAGATTTCAAGACTGCCACTGTGGCTTCCCAGAAAAGGAGCAGCTGCGACCATCAGGATCTCCTTGGAAAATCTGGGAAATGCGGAGTTCTGCATATTTGTTTTTTCCATGTTTTTCCGGGATTTTTTGGTTTGACTTCGCTTGTCCAAGTTTGCTGGGACATTCGCCAGGCGACACTACTAGGACGGTTTGCTTAAATCTGTTACTGTAGTGTCCCAAACATGCTCTGTACTGTCGGTGGACATCGGCGGGAACATTTTCTATATCATCCCAAAGCAGAGGAACATGTCTAATTTCTTAGGCAGTGAGACTTCCCAAATGAGACATGCTTACCATTGATATACCAACGAACTGGGATACCGGTTCCTCTTTTTTCTACAATCATGTCGTATAAATTCTGCAAGACTCAATCTGTAGTTCCTTTCCCTAACTTATTCTTAAAACAATTTGCAGGCGGTATTGTAGCCATGACTGCCAGCCGCTTCTTAGATTCGAAGTGGTTCATAACTTCTGCCCTGATCTACGTATGATCTATTCTATTGATTGATCTAGATTATTCTCTATATGATTTGTAATGAAATATATTGATTATTAATTATTGATCCAGTTTCAGATCTCTAATAAACATCATCAACTATCATTAAACACCATTAAACACCATTAAACACCATTAAACACCATATAAGATCATCTTTCTATAAGTGATTCCTCGGTTCGACGACACTTCCCAAGGCCTGCGCGTGAAGAGTTCGAAGGCGTCCTGGCCTCCGGCGTGCAGCAAGTGGTGTGAAGCTCAGATGACATGGGGAAAGATGGGGATTATATATATATATATGTATATATATATATATATGTATGAGTTAATATATATATATACATATACATATATATATATATATATATATATAAAATAACATATCGTTATACGTGACATTTTTTTAAAAAGAAATGGTTTCATCCCCTGTTGGCCGTGGCGATGTCAAGAAGTATCTTGTGCGACAGTGGGTCTCTCCAAAAGTCCTGGCTTTCGCCAAGGTCCTGGCTATGCAACGAAATCCCAGCAGCGCCAAATTATTTGCCTGGGGCTGCAGGACACCTGATGGCCTGGGGGATTCTTCCTGGAAGTTTTATATGAGTTTTGATCAGTCTTGGGGAGGGCAGCTGGTGTTTCCATTGAAGTTGGAGGAGTTGGGATGATGACTTTGCTCGACCCTGTAGTGCTTTTGACCCATGCCTTGTGAGCGACTTGTAGGTTTGCTTCGAATTTCACAACCCCTGACTGACTGAGTTGAGTGTGTGATAAAGTGTAATCCACTATGTCACTATGCAGCAAAGTGCCCTTAAAGTGGGAGCCAAACCAAAGACTCAAGCAAATGCCTTCAAATAGGAGTCACCTATCCAATCCAACAATCCATCATGTCAACTTGTCAACCCCAGATTGATAAACCCTCGTTGATCAAGTAAGTCCCCAGGTAGCCAGAATCCATCAGAATCTACTGAAATGGTCTCCAACTTGAACAGCCCAGGGGCCCAGGGGATCCCAAGGGTCAGCACACAGCGTCGAATCTCAACCAGGGCTTTCGCGGCTTTAGCACTTCGACCTCCAGCGTGGTTGCCTCGGAAGCATGGTCACAGGATGTGTTCAGAGGATTCTTCTTTTTAATTCGATTCCTTTCTGAAAGTAAAGATAGAACAAGTATATAAAATATATAAAATCCCACTGAAACTAGTGTTCCAAATACTGATATATAGATATATATATAGGCTTTTCTATCCTATATATGGCTTACTCTTTTTCGATGGGAATTCGCTCTGCGGAATTTTAGCTCGTCCAGGCCGCCACTGGATTCACACTCGGGTGCTTCCTCGGACAATAATTATTGTGCAGGCTGGGGTGATGGAAAAAACCGATTGATATGGGATGGTAGGCCTGGGATGGTATGGGTTTAACTGGGTTTAAGGGTCAAAATGGGATAGCCCCAATCAAAATGGTATGGGTATGGTGTAAAAGCAGAAATAGACTCTTGAATATTCTTGAATTTTGATCCACCCCATGGCAAATAGATGGGATGAGACATGATGGGACTGGGGGACTGAGCTTCATTGATTTGCTGCAGCTGGAACTCAGTCAGCTGGTGACTGGAATGCTTGACACCTTTGCCAAGTAGCAGACATTGCCTCTCTTTTACAACAGAATGAATTGGGGATCTTGAACCTGCAGGAAGTAGCAACAATTGCACAGCGAGCCAACCTGTTTGGGAAGCCCAGTTCGCCCTGGCATCTGTTGGAAGCTGATCTGGGCCTGTTGTTCAGATGTTCGTGTGGTGAGGGAAACATCAGGTGAATGATGGACCAGGAAAGCCAGATCAGAGTTCCACAGTGGTGGAACACACTGGCTCTATAGAAAGCTGGAGACTCTTGAGACAAATAAATGCGATTTTGGTTGTCCAAGTGACCCCTTCCCTCCACTCAAAGCCCCAGTGTGGTCTGATGATTTTGACAGCGAATTTTTTCCCATGATTTTTTCAAAGCAGCATCACTGTTTGCTCAGCACTGTTTGATGCTTTTTGTTTTTTTGCTTCGCTGGTGATTCATTTCCCCCACCTTCCAAGACCCTGGACAAGTTCTTCATCTTGTTGGACAGCAGCATCGCCTGCGTACCTTGGCGACCTTGCCGTGATGAAGCTGAAAAAACCAATGGTTCATCATTGTTTTCCCTATGACCGATATTCGATGATATATTCGGATATGTTTTTCGAAGATATTCCGGGAGAGATTATATAATTTATTAATTAATATTATATATTAGTATATATATATATGTATATATATTCCATTTTTTGGATACATCTTTTATTTATATTCAATATGGAATATCGCCATCATCGCCACATCGCACATGGCACGAGTTACCAAGGAGACCAAAGATCGAAGATCTCTTAGTGCGGAAGGTGCACGGCACGGAGGTCTTGGAGGTCTTGGAGGTCTTGGTCCACACGACGGCTGAGACGGCTTGGCTTATAGTAGTAATAATGATGATAATAATAATAATGATGATAATAATAATAATATATACCCATATTGGGAGATGTTCATATCTCCATTAATCTCTAGATTCATCGTGGTTATATACCCATTAAAAAAGGGATCTTAATGATGGTGGGGTGACCCCAGTGACTTCGCAGGTGCTGCTGCTGCGTTGGGAAACGACGTGCCCCGTGGTTTTTCAAGGGACCCCTGCGTTGACTGGATTTGATGGATCCTCCAATTCTTGATGGATCCCACAACAAAAGGGGATAATTTATGACGTTTTTTTCATGATCAATGGATTTTCGGGGTATTGTCAGTATAGTTATATATATATATATCCAATGTTATCTATATATTTCCAGATTTCCAGCCAAGTGCCTGGCGTAGGGACCGTGCCCTCCGAAAAGGTACCTTTGTGGCTGTTTGTGATTCGCAGCTTCCTTGCCTTGGTTCCTCGAGAGGACTGGACAGTTCGGACTTGTTGAGATGCGGAAGGCCAAGGATCCATCGTTAGAGCATGTTTTAGATATAGCTGTTGTGTTGCAACTTACACTTTATTCATATCATTTCATATTTACATGATTCTATTCGGAGTATTTGGTCATGGTATTTTTTATGTACAACAGTTGACATGGCCAAAATAAATTGGATGCCGCACGTCGCGGCCTCCCCATGGTCACCAGGATAGCTCCTCGAAAACGGGAGTGCCCATCGCCCCTGGAGCGCTTCGGGAGAGTGGACTATGTGCTCTGGGAGCTATGCCATGGAGCTCAGGGGGTTGCAGCGCGGATTTTTGACGGAAAGGATCTGGAAAAAAACTGGCTGGGCATGGGAACAACTTGGTTTCCTGTAAGTTCCCTGACAGCCCCATGATGGGAGATGCGTGATGAAGTATGTCAAGTATGTCTCTGAAAATGGGGTATACCATGGTATACCCCCAATTACGGCTACATGAGCCGCGTTTTAAACCTCCGTGTTTATGTTTAGTATTGGGATCCTTGTAAGGGCCTGTGGCGTAAGCAAAACACTGGTGCGCGTAAGCTTGCGTAAGCATTTTTTACCAATATTGCTGGC
>Ga0126342_10008211_pt1 | contig 18688 bp, 17 predicted proteins | sample Cyp1metagenome_FD_92528 | JGI IMG/M metagenome (GOLD analysis project Ga0126342, IMG submission 92528) | Coral microbial communities from Lord Howe Island, Old Settlement Bay, Australia - Cyphastrea 1 metagenome | ecosystem: Host-associated > Invertebrates > Cnidaria > Coral ...
TATTTTTTTTTATATATTTACATATATTTATATATATTTACATATATATATGTATATATATATATATTTATATATATTTATATATATTTATATATATGTATATATATTTATATATATTTATATATTTATATATATATATATATATATTTATGGAAATCCTTGTTGACCAACTCTTCCAAAGCGCCAAAGCTTCAAGGAGCGAAAGCTTCGCGAAGCGCAGCACACCCTTCAGAGCGCGCAGAGTTCCAAAGGCAGCATGGGAGGTCACCAGGAAAACTGAATGGGTAGTGGAAGCCCTACAATGTGGGGCCCCCAAGTTATAAGTTGGTTTATAAACCCCCATAACTATAGTTATAAGTACCATAAACATCCATAAACCACAGTTATTGGAGTTATGTGCACCAACTTAGCTATCTTGGGGGCCCCACATTGTACAATAGCAGAAACAGATATTGTATTTTGTAATCGACATATATGCAATTAATATAAAGATTGTTTTTCTTAGCAGAGTGATGATTTATTTGTGTGTTTTTACGATTCATGTTTTTTTTATCCAAGAGTTTGTCGATAGACTCGCCAGGAGAAGTGGAGTCCATGTTGAAGGCAGAAGAATCGAAGGCGGGAGAGATAACCCACTAAAGGGGAGATATCATGGGATAGAATGGGTGAAGAAATATTGACCACTGGTTGATGGTTGAGAAACCACAACTGGTTGGTGGTGACTGGAACCATGGAATTTTATGACTTTCCATACATTGGGAATAGTAACCCCAACTGATGAACTCATATTTTTCAGAGGGCTAGGCTCAACCACCAACCAGATAAAATTGGGATATATTGGGATGATGATCTCAATTGACCCTGAAAAATGTGGGCTTTTGGTCACTTGACATTCCAGAAATCTTTGCCAAGTGAAGAAATCCCAGCACAGGGACGGGAATTCGAGAATAATAATTCCAGAACAAGCTTCTAAAGAGATAGCCCAAAAAAACGTGGTAGGGAGAGGCATGCTTAAATATATATATATATAATATAATATATATATATATAGACTTGAAGTTTGGAAGGCCCCTTGTTTTTTGTTGCAGCATATCTATCTCTGACATGTTTTATCATCCAAAAAGAAAAACATGTCCATTTGTCCCCCCAAAAAGGATTGCTGGTGAATTTCAGGGTTAATCCTTCATTTTCAGTGCGTTGTGAAAACCGGAGGTCTCCACTTTGGAGAAGAGCCATGCAGTGCTGCAGACGGAGAAGCAGTTGTTTCTTGGGCGCTTGATTTTGTTTCTTTAGTGGCTGGGGTATTCCAATGGATCAGATACGGAATTTTGGGGGATTTCAAAGATATTTATAGGATTTTTGAGAATCTCCAGATAAAAAAGAAACAAAATCAGGGATGTTCAGAATTTGTTGATGGATTTCCATGGATTCTGTGATTTCGACGAGACGATCTTCAAGAACTGAGGCTGGAGCGTGAAGTGGCCGCCCTGCAAGTCAGGCGATGATGGTTTTTGGCCCTCATGCGGTGAGAGTCGTAGCTGTCTGTCATCTGGCAGTCCATGTTTTCGTGGAGTTGGAATTCAAAGATCCAAAAGATCAAGATGGAGTTGGATTTGGATGGTTTTCGGAAGTTGGTTCTTGATGGATGTTGAAGGTTTCCAAATGCGAAGACGCGAAGACCATGGATGTGCCATGAGCGCATCCAGTGCCAGGACCAGCCAAGAGCGAGAAAGTTTGAAGAGAGATTTGGAGGTGCCATTAATGGAGGAACCACTGATGGTTGTGGACTAATGGGTCACCACTGATGGCTATATGAAAATACCACTGGATGGTTTATAATGGCGATCTAACATTATTAACAACGGTATATGATCTCAAATAGGGTCCAGGGTGGCATTCTATTATCAGACAAAGCCACATGACACATCATGAAATATTCCACTTACCAAGTCTTAAATTCCTGTTCACTGACCATGTACGCATTGGCAAGATCGTTCAAGATCACCATGGTCAGTAATCCCATTCCCCAATATTAAAACAGCCCTTAAATGGTCCAACACATGTTTTGCAATTCCCTGCTAGACCATTAGTATTTTGGAGTTGGTTAATATGAACAGGGAATAGGATTAGATTAGTTGGTTATATATCCCATGATATGTATAAATATTAGATACCCATTAACCCCAATCAACACAGACCCTTAAGTTGGAGTGTGTTACATAAAATGATTGGAGTATGTTACAGACTAATCCCAGCCCAAAGCACATCCCAAGTACATCACCATTACGTTACCATTAAACCACAATATTAGATATCCCCACTACATCACCATCACATTCATATGACCAGTCCCCCATTATGTGTTCAAAAAACGCTGCTATCTTTCAGAAATATTAACTGTTCCATTGATAAAAATGGACCTTTCTGATCTACTACCTTTATCCACTTGGCAAGGAACAGTACAAGAAGCAGGAAGATCTCGTTTTGAACTTATCCAAGAAGAGTCAAGAGGACATGCAAAGACTGGAGGCCCGGACACCTCAGCTGGTCAGAGGCATCCGAAAAAATCAACGGAGAATTCATCATCCGATGTGGGTGATTAATGGTGTTTATCATTTATCACAATGTATGTGTTGTTTTTTCTCTATATATCATATCATATATCTGGATGATGATGTTCATAACATATCAGAAAGTTCCACCAATAGGTGTATTTGTCATGCCAATGTGCTAAGTTCCAAAATACTTTGGTGGTTTGGAAGTATGATATCTTGATTGGTGGTTTCAGAATAATGTACATCATCAATGAGCTTCGAGCTCAGAGATTGAGCTAAGTCTTGCCAAGGGCAATGTTATTGTCGTTGTTCAAAGAGTCATGTATTGGTCATGAGGATCTTGACAAGCAATTTATCGGTAAATTAATGTGTGTGTGCGTTTAATATTTATATATATATATATATACTGTACATATATAGTCGTTCTATATAGTTATATATATATAGTGTATAGTAGTATAGTAATTAATCTATAAGGATTAATTATATACCTATATTATTGTATACTAGTGTAATATATAGTGATATATACCTATAGTGTATAGTATATAGTATAGTATCAATCTATTGTGTATTTTCCAAAATGCTGACCATGCTGACCCAAGTTTTTGCTTCTCCATCGACGCCAGGCCACGCTGAGGGAAAGCCGGGAGCAGGCATGTAGCCCAAGCCGTGTTTCAGGATCGATTCCGAAGGGTTTTTGAAGCCCAAACGTGGGGGAAAATGATGGGAAACCTGTGGAAAAACAAAAATATTACCCTCTGGTAATTTAACGTAGCTATTGAACATGGCCATTTATAGTGGATTTTCCCATTGAAAATGGTAATTTTCCATAGTTATGTTAGTTTACCAGAGGGTAATATCCTGGAAAAAAAATCAGTAGCTCACATGAATACACTCCCCAGAACTTCGGCACATTTTACGCAGCTAACGCTGAGGCGGCACAGGCTACTCAGCGAGCGAAGGAGGAACAAATTGCCAAGCTGGAGGTGTGGGATTTGCGAGGAAAACCAAGACTGGATGACCTTAAATAGCATATCATCATGACAATGATGGTTAATGATGATTAATGATGGTTAATGATGGTTAATGATGGTTAATCATGGGCAATGATTTGATGTTGAAAGATTTGGAATGAAGATTAGCACATCGAAGATTCCAGATGGAAGATGGGGGAAGAATCATCAAGGGTGAGGTGCTTGCACCAGCTGCACGGTTCTTCTTTTCTGCATGTGAGATTGGTTGAACATGGTTAAATCAAAAAACATGACTAGTGGACTGCAGACTGTTCACATTGTTCTCAATCCAGTAGCCTGGAGGTGTTGGGGTGCATTTATGCGCTTAGGGCAGTAGCATTGTTGTGACATTTCAATATATCAATATATATATATATAGTCAATATTAATCAATGTTGTTCCTGGAATTTGACGCAATGCCACGTTTTGGTTCTACCTAAAGACCTTGTTCCGCAAACACCTGGAGCCCCAAGCCCTCGATTTATGGATAAAATAAAAGTAGGTTCAGGGTACAGCTCCCCCTTAAAATTCATTCAAAATCATGCTTTGCCCACCAAAACCTCTAAACACATCAGCTGTTTGATGGTTTCGTCAATTGGGAACATCATATGTCATTCCCCATTGTGCAGCGTGAAATGACTCACAATCGAGCTACCTCAGCATATCTGTATGCCTTTATGCTTGACCACCGCCAATTTATCCCAATGTTGGCAGGTGTGTTTTTCTCCAAAATAAGTTCAAAAGTGAGGAGACACTAGTGGAAACCATGAAGATTCATAGAAAAAACATCGAAATCTTTGAAGAAATCATAGAAAATCCTAGAAATCCCATGGTGAATCTGTTCAGAAACCTTTCGAAGGCCAAGTTGGCGGCCGCCCAGCGGGAGATCGAGCGCCGCAGCGGGTTTCGGAGCTCGGCAGAGGTGGTGGCGGAGGTGCATTTTTTCGGGGATTTCCATGGTGATTTTTGGTGATTTTCCACTGGTTGATGGTTGAAAAACCAGAAAACTGCTTGGTGGTTTTTTGCACATTTTGGAACGTTTTTTTTTATGACTTTCCAGAAACAGTTGGGAATGTCCATTCATTTTCCCTCATTTGACGTTAAGTCCATGATTTTTCAGAGGGGTAGGGCGAAAAACCACCAACCAGCCATGGTGATGTTCAGGATTTTGATGGGGATTCACCAGAGACTGGGAGATGTCACTGGGGATTTCGATGGGGATTTCATGGGAGGTATATGTTATAGCTATACGGTGGGGTATGAGGGAACTGTGGTTGGAGATGTTAGGAGCTTTGAATCGAATTCTTCATCCCAATGATGATCCTCTGTAAAGTGCAACAAAAATTGTGTGTGTGTTACAAAATGCCTCCGCGCATAGTTTTCTCATAAACGAAAAAAGAACGTGGTCGTATTACAGATATATAAATTGCTGGAGACTCTTTTGTACGGAATGGTCCTTGAATAGAAAAATCCAGGTAGTCATTAGTCATGCTTACTATATCTCCAGTCATGGCCGTTTCCAGATGGATGAAAAAAAGGGCAGAAACCCAGGTGACGTATCCAGAATCGCATGAGTCGCATGGATCAAAATATGGGTGTTCATTGTGTGCTGAACATGTGTGGGGTTTTGTGGGATGAAACAATGGACATGAGGATTGATTCTTGGGAAAAGTGTGGAAGGGTTGGGGCTTGTTTTTTGGCAAACATAAGTTTTTTTTTGGTGGGGTATGGGCAAACAAATGGATTCGTTTGATATGTGTTTCTGAAAATTTGGGTGTACTAGTGGTTTTTGTTTGGTTGAATTGGTGTTTTTTTTACTGCATTTTGCAATCAAAAAACGGGACGTTCCCTGACGGGATCAGACGATATGTTCACGTTAGGGGTGCGATCCCTTGCCAAAATCAGGATATGGCATGATACAACATGAAGAACCGAGGAAGTTTGGATATTTAACATTATTTAACATCATTCTACTAGCAGCAAAAACTGAAAGTTCCTATCTTGGTAGATGCTTGCCATCAGAACTGGATAAGACTGGTATAGGTTTAGTGGACGGTTCCAGCCCGAATTTTAAACGCAAACCAAACGGAACGGTGGATACGTACCTTAACATAACTCAACCATACTCAACCACTACAGTGGATAGCAAATCTGGCTGCTTTGGTACTGGGACGCTCTTCGGGGTCAAGATTTAAGATTGAAAGCTTATGTGGTTGTTTGAAGCGATTGGGTACACTTAGCCCATATTCTTAGCTTCAAAGATAGACATCGAAAATCCATGAAAATCCAAGATCTGTTGATAGTTTGATATTAACGAAAATATATGTGGCACATTGTGGCACATTGTGGCCATGTCCATTGTTGATCCGCAAAGATCCCCCATATCTTAATCTGACAGGCTGAAACTCAGCTGAGAACCCAGTTGGACCAACGAGGACGACACCATGGTTGGAGGGGGTTGGATAGTTCCTCACTGGGTGATGATCAGGATCTATACCCTCTGGTAATTTACCATAGCTGGAAAATCACCATTTTTAATGGGAAAATCCACTATTTCTATGGCCATTTTCAATAGCTATGTTAGTTTACCAGAGGGTATATCAGTGGGGATGGTCGAATTCATTGAACTCGTGATATTTCCCTGAAATAGGCTTGTAGTGAGATGTAGTGAGTAGAATCACTCCCATGTCATGGCTATGTTAATGGTACTTTTGCCGCAAATCAACTTCAGCCATGTCCTTGGACCCTGGGATGGGAATGGACATATCTTGATGTATGTGTCGTTTGGCACACCAGTATTCCTGGTTTGGTGGTTCTGAAGTTCCATACTCTATCTTGCTGTCATTAGTCTGATTTCCCGTGCCTATTTGGATATGGTTGCTACATTGCAGGATATTATAGTATACAGTATATATGATAAAATATAAGGTAAATATAAAGTACATCTCTTTCATGGTGGGTGTTTTGGAATACTAGCTACATCAACATGATATCTTGGTCCTTGTAGAGCCAGGGTTGATAAACTATTGGTCCTTCAAAATTGGGGTGGTTGCCAATCTTCTTTATTGTAGTCATTGTTTCTTTGGAGACCAGATCTTCAATCATCCAAGGCTTTATTTAATCTTGTCTGCACAAATTAAAGCGACACCAGACGAGGTACGAGGTAGACATAGCAAATTAAGGAGGCGATTTAACTAATTCACGCCCCTACAAGGTGAGGCTTTTTGCTTACTTTTTGAGTGGACGATGGACCAAAAAATTGTTTGGAGGCTGAACAGTATTTGTTTGTTTGTTTGGTCGCAATTGCAATGCTTCTATCAGGTCTAGAGGGGAATGAACTTTTGAGCTTGTTAAAGTTTCCCTTTTTTGCATATTGCGTGGCCAAAAAAAGAAGAGCGCTACTGTGATCTGTTAGGCAAAGGAACGAGCCCAGTAATTCCTAAAAGTAGAATCCACGAGGCGAGGTGAAACGTCAGATTAGTGACGAGGTGCAAATTATTTTAATTTGGCCAGAATCTTTTAGTTGGTGTATAATTATACAAGCATATGATAGTAACCCCCCCTAAAAAATAAGCAACCGTTATTTTAGAGTCGGATCTTGCCACATTCTACCTTGATATAATATATATATATATACATCATATACATAGTATATACACCACATCAGATACATCTGGCTGGATCCCCCCAAAAAAAACCTCCGTGTGCTCCAAGGCTGGATCGTTCGGAGCACATGATGGATCAGCTCATGAATCCTGAGCAGCGAGGCGTTACGCGGTGTTTTTTTTTTTTTACAGAGATATTTCATGATATCTACAGTCATAGATCCCTAGAGTCAATATACATATTTAATCATATTTATATATATATGTATAGTATCAACATGTATATATAATATACATGCACATTTGTATAATTATGTATATTTATAAATATATCAGTATAGTGATTAAAATTATCAAATGGTGTTAAATTGACAGTACGATTTGCATAATATGATTGTATAATAACACATAAACAACATTAGATGATAATAGTAGTACCGTAACGGTAGATAACATTAGATATTGTTAATATGTATATTATATATATATTATATTGTCTCAACATATTTATTTGTCTCTATCTGTATGTATACATATATATGTCAATCATAGTCATCGATGTGCGTTAAGTTGAAAGTATGTGTAATGTAATATGGTTGATACATAACGACTGGTAACTATAGTTGATTTGTTTTGGTAAGTGTATGTATAGTTGAAGGTCGTTACGCTATATATATATGTAAACTCTCCAGTAAATTACCGCAGCATTGATGTAGATAATCAACCTGCTACAAATAGGATTGAACACAATGGTTACCTGAAATTCGCCAATGTATATCGATGAGGCAATGGAAAGTCTTGACTAGCCAGCCCCTGCGTTGTAAATGATTCTTAGTTTACTCACTTTACTTTGTGAACATCAAGATGAACAACCAACGGATTGCCATGTTCAGCAAGAACATCTTGCAGGTGAAGTACCACTTGCAGGTGGGTTATAGCGAACAACCATTTTGTTGAAACCATTGGCCGCATGACTTGTCTCCCCCTTCGCACATGACAAATGTCAGGTGACGTCAGACTGGCACAAGTGGCAGAAAGGGAGGAACAACATCGGAAGACGGCGGCTTGGTGGCAACAATGGATGTGTTGGGAAGTCCACATGAACCCACCATGATTTGGAGATTTTCCAACAGGTTGGAACCATTTGGAACCCATCAGATCCTTGGGACTCCCTGAACCCACAAGGACTCCGAGCCACAAGCCTCCTAGGATTCCTAGGGCAGAAGGAAACCATTGGTGGTTGGATGACCCTTGATGTGACTGGTTTGACAAGCCCCATTTCTAATGGTCAAGCGCTCCCTCTTCGAAGTCAGAAGTCAGAGTCAGTTAAGTCAGAGTCGTCCCCATTGATTTCGGGGTTAAGTCCGCGTCCAGAAATGGTTGAAGCGAAAAGTTGAAAGAAGACAATGTTTTTGGAAGGTTTAAAAACAACCGTTTTCCCGTCAAATTTCCTCTAAATGAAATTTATCCACCATGTTTGTTGAGAAATGGATGAAACATATATTTTTCAATTTATTTTTCCACCAGCTTCTCAGCTTCTCCCCTTTTTTGTTGGACCGCGTTTTCTCGGGACGTTGGTAGGTGGAGACCTGGAAGAAGCTCTTGGCGCAGCAATCGGCAGAGCTCCGTGATTCCAAGGCGGAACAGGAGACCGAGACCAGTGGATTGGTGAGTGCGTCATGATTTCAGGGTTGTCATGGGATTTTATGGTGATTATTAGGGATTTAATGATATATTAGTATGGAATGTTGATAATGAATGGGATTTACCCTCTGGTTATTAAACATAGCCATGGAAAATGGCCCATTTATAGATATATAGATGATGTTCCCAGCGATAAACCTCCATTTATTTGTGGGATTTGCCATAGCTATGTTAAATAACCAGGTGGTAGTTCATGGGATTTTTGTTGGCTTTTATGATGGTTTAATGATGGTGAGTTCATTTTTTTATTTTTGTTGATGGGATTTGTGGCGAGTTGATGGGATTTATATTGGATTTATATGTTTTTTTTTTTAATGGAGAGTTTATATGATTTTTGGGATTTGATAATTTTTGTTGATGGGTGTTGTCCAGTAGATTTATGATGGTTTTCAACTGTTAATTGTTGATCGGGGCTGTTCCGTTGGATTTATGATGGTTTAGCCATTGGATTTAGATTTGTTGATGGGATTATGAGTTTTGTAGTTGTCAAAGATATGATGGTTTAGCCATGGATTGGTGATTCACCCATGATTTTTTGTTGGAGGTTTCCTATTGGAAGCTGTTGACGAAGAAAAGCCGGTTCAGCACATGTTTTCGAAGTTGATGGCCGGTTCGTTGCGAAATTTCACCATCAATACCCCTGATGATTCAAATAGCCGTGGATTGGTGAATCAACCACTAATTGTTGTTGTTGGGGCTGTATGGGGTTTTATAACTGTCAAAGATACAGTTAATTGATATAACTTTTAGCAATATATAATCATAATACTGGTTTAGACAATGCTTATCAATGCTTCATTTTTCCAAAGATTATTTTTTCACTAGCCATACATTGAGGTACCAACGGCAGTTTTCTCCATTTTTTGGACAGACTCAAGGATTGAATCCGCAGGAACGTTTGGAGGAGGAAGTGAATTCTCTGAAGGCTACCCGGTAACGGGCTGGTGCGAGTGACCATTAAACATATATTCACTGAAGGTAAAAAAAACGGGCTCTTGGGTGGTGAAATCAATAAATGTATATAAATATATCATTTGACATGTACATAGATTGGAAAACATGATTTGGGCTGGCTCCAACTTATGGTGAAGTGTAGCCACTTTTCGGTGGGACATTGGTCATGTTTTTGCGCTTGTATTGTTCGCATCAGCCGTGTAAGTAGACATACAGACTTCAGAGTAAAGGAGGTTGGGTGATTGAGTTTTTTTTTTAAGGGCCGATAAATGCCGATAAGTGATTCGTGTTCCATAGTTCACCATCAGCCATCGAACAATATATAGAATAATATAGAATATGATTCACCATAACTATAGTTCTATGGTGAACTATGTGAACTATATATATATATTATAATATATGTATATATAATATATGCATCATCAAAACCTATATATGGCGTAAAGATTTCACCATCACCTGGGATGTGAACCTGGCATAAAGTTTCGGCGCTTGAAAACCGGGCCAACTGAGCCTGGCATCGCATGACATTGGGACGTCAGGCGCTAATTCATTAGGTCCATTAAAAAGATGTATATATATATAGGTAAACTATGTATGAATGGGACATAGCTTCTATAGCCATGTTAGTAAACCTGGAGGCTATCGCAAGCTTTCAGAGTTTTGGTAACGGTACCAAGTGCTATGCATATGGCGCCATGAGTGTTGCTGAAAAACGACACGCCAGTTCAGCTGAAACAACGTCAAAATATATGTTGGTATATGTTGCTACCGATGTTCGAGCCATACCCATATAGCTGCTGATTAGATCTGATTAGTATCCCCAATTCTCACCACAAAAAAAAAAACATGGAATAAAACACAGAACCCCTTCCTAGCCAGGCGAAGTTTCAAGAGGAACGTGAAAAGATAGAGGAAGCCTCGCAACGAGACAAGGCGAAAATCAGAAATGCTAGGGATTTGCTCAGGATTTTCCCTTTGATTATGAAAAATGCCTATGGAAAATGGCCAATCCAATAGATTTATAATTCATGATAGATTTCGCTATAATATATATATAGAATGCCTATGGAAATTTGCCCTAGATGGTATATGGCTTTATAATTCATTATGATTTGCCTATTGAGAATATGGTGATTTTCCATAGCTACTTTTAAATCACCAGAGGGTATGGGCTAAACATGTTCTTTTTTAGGCTATCTTAGATAAGCTGAACCATCAACGATTGTTGCAGCTTCAAGCAACACCTGTTTGGTTGAGATGTTTTTTTTTGGCAGAGGGATCCCCTTGTCATTCCTTCCACATGTTTACAAGCAAAGGTGAATGACGGTCAATAGAATACCTGGTACTGGCCCAGAAACTAGTTTGACTAATTCATTCAATCTATGATGCGTATAGATTTGCAATTTCTTGACTATACCCTTGGTGAATTCCAGCATGCTAGAAACTCAAATGGATCAAATATAGCGACCTCAAGATATGAATAGTCAGGGGATCAGCCCCCAAGAAAATCACCTTTTTGCGAGGTTTGTGACGGTTTGTGAATGAATAGTGGGGTTTCAACTATGTTTTGACCATGATAGAAAAGATATTGGCTATATACATATTTATATTATATACCTATTCTGTCACCCAACAAAAATATCAAAAAATATGTGTGTGATTTGTGACCAATAAAAAAGGGTGATTCAACCATCCAACATAGGGGATTTCCTATCGGGGGATACGTTGGGTATTGTATGAACTCCATATTCACTGCTGGTGCTTTCACCTGCGTTCTGGGATGATGATCCGTCTAATATCGAGCAGGTGATATTCCCATTTTTAATGCCCCTATAATTATCATAAGTGTTGGTTGCACCCCAATAATTTTGCCATGTTTAATATTAACATATATGATAATTATTATGATATCATAATTTAATTTGAATATCACATAGTATAAATCATAATAATTATATGGTATTAATATATTACACATATGATAGTGATAGGTATAAATCATGAATGGACCGTCGGATGCGTCCTGCTTTTTTTTGTGGCCAGGTGAAAGCCTCTGAGTTGGCTGTACGCTTGGATGAGACCCGGACCGAGGTGGAACTGGATCATGATAAAGGACATCGAAAAATCGTTGAATATCATGGTGCTTCACAGCCCTAAATCCTAATACGTCTAGATACATCTAGTTTTACATGCATATATATATATATGCTGATTTACCCAATCTGTCGCCATATGTCATATGATTCAGCAGGTCTTGGGTCTCAAAAGCCAAGTGGAAGCGTCCAATGTGGAGCTGGAGACTGCCAAGCTGGACAGCGGGAGCACGGGTGAATAAGGGTCAAAACCTAAAAGAAATACCAAAGAATTACCCTTTGGTAAACTAACATAATTATGGAACATCACCATTTTTAATGGGAAAACTCACTATAAGTGGTGATTTTCCATAGTTATGTTAAATTACCAGAGGGTATCCAAATATTTTTGGGGCCATGCACATCCAGCACCCAGCTCCTGGAGACACAGGATTGGGCTCACAATCACAAAGTGGCCGAACTTTCAGATGGGTGCAAAATGAACTGGTCAATCGTGGTTAATCATAGCTAAGTAATCATCGTTAATCACTATTCATCATGGTCATAAAATCATCATATTTGCATTTGTATACTTATGGGTATGGATGGTGAACACAACACAAATGACCAACTTGTTTGCTTCCAGTCTTAGGTTTTGACCCATGTTCCATGTTCACTTCATTCATGTTTCCACTTTCCCAGTGAAAAAAAACCCAAGTGATTTGGGGTGCATACCCCAATTTTTGGTGGATCAACATCCACAGCAATCCCAAGACAGGCTTGCAAGACAACCCCCCATGCCATGTGCTACATGTAATATACGTATATATATATATATACGTATTTATAAAGGTGTTACACGGGGATAGAGCCACCAATATTGTTAGAGGCAAACAGTATTCAGTTGGCCCTGCGGTTTGACTATCTATCTATATATTTCAAACGGGTAAGGATTTGCGGGTATCCAAATGGGATGGCACAGCTGTAGTTGACTGCTGGTGGTGTTTTTTCCGTTTTGACATAGTTTGATCACGTTTGTTTCTGAAACTCCCCATGTTTGGTCCATTGGTGCTTAGATAGCTGTGTTGAATCAATATCCACTTAACTCCCAATCTCTCGTGGTGAAGTTCCAGTTTTCCCCTACTCAGATCACATTCATCCCCCATTTTTTCAGACGAGATCCCCTTCTGTCCCCTTCGTCGATGTTTTTGTCATGCAGGACTGGGAGCAAAAACTGAGGGATTCCACAGAGCAACTGTCGTGCTTGGAGCGCGAGAGGAAGGACTTGCAGGACCAAGTGCAGAAGGACCGGGGATGTAGGGACTGGGGTAGGGAGGTGCCCAAAGATTGCAAGATTTCAGGTAAAGCATAGTAAACAAGGTCTTTAATATTGGTGTAAACAAAGTTTCATGATTTATTTCAAACATATAAATTGCTAGAATGCATATATGTAAGATATGGTTGATTGTAGGCTTTACCCTGGTATGATATGCTCATGATTTTCAACTTATTTGTTTAAGATACAAAACACACTATCAAAAGGCATGTGAGGGATTTGCTTGTCGCTTTGATGGGATGATGATCAAAGTGTTAGCTCATGCGGTAATGTCGTTTGGAAATTCAAGCGGATCATTTCAACCTGTTTTTTCACCAATCATCAAGCTACAATGTTGAGATTAGGAGTCGCATGAGAGGAGATGATAGAAACATGTTTCACTTGCATTTGTGCATCGTTGACGTTTTGGAGTTTGTGAATTGCACGCGCTGTGATTCGTTTGCAGTAGAGTATCCTCAGCAACTTTTGATGCCCTTTTCGATTGCTCAGAATTGAGAGCCCCAAAATGGATTCAAATGTATAGTTTAGATCCCTAAACTATATGTAGATTTGCTTGCTAGCGGATCCCTAAAGTCTGACCAAGCCATTCATATTTCTGTTGGATGAACCCAACAGTTTTTTGCAATGGATCCATTTTTGCAATAGCCCATCCCTTCCCTTCATCTCCCATCCCATGGCCCGTGATGTGCGTTTTATCGATGGGTTTTACTCAGGCGGAGCAAAAGTACCAAGAGGACCTGTGATGCAGGTTGCTGCGTGAAAAAATTGGAGATCATGCAATTGTTACCTTTTTTTTTGCCTGAAAATGGGTCCATCAATGTCCAACATATGGTGAATTACCTGAAGTTATGGCCAAATTTAAGCGGGAAAACAGATGAGTACGTTTTCAAACCCATGATATTTTGGGGGGGGTGTCCCATTGGGCAAAGCCTCAACTTGGGTTCCAAGCCTCCCAGATGTCTATCTTCCATCCCAATTTATGAAGAATTCTATCAATGATGATCAATGATAAATGTGTAACGTAATTGAACTATAAATTAAAAGTAAACATGTGCGAAGTTAACTTCAGGTGTCCAAAGTTCATCCGGGTACCAAGTCATTCGGCCGTTGTATCAACCGATGGCGGCGCGGGGACCTGGCCCCACAGGCATCACCCCGCAGGAAGTGAAGTTACACGCCACCGATGCCAAAGAGCTGGGCTCTGCCCACGAACGCCTCACTGAACTTGACAGGTGCTGCCAAGTCCGGGTCAGCTGGAGCCGATTCCCCATGGGTTATGGTGATTTGATGATGATTTAATGCCCCAGATGGGTCCCGTGAATCGGATGGGAAGGTGGTTAAGCTGCCATAAGATCCAGGAATGCCATTCCGGTAACAACATGTCAGAACCACTTTTGAGTCGGGATCCTTCATAATCACCCTATGACTAGGGCATACTAGGGCTATTTTACCGTTGATCCGGGATGGTTACTATAATTTCTAAAATCTCCAGTCATATCCATATCCCATCGATATACAAGAGGATCCTTTTTGTCCAACATTTTCCAACATTGTTCTGATGATTTCTGAGTGGGTGTACTACGAAATTCCAGAACAACTATGAAGATTCATTACTGTTCCATTTGATGGTCAAATTCCATAGTAGCAAATGTTAATGGTAGTCGTTAATCTCCGTTGATATTTGTAAGTGGTGGTAGTTCATGATTGTAATTATGTCAACATGTTGAATTTGTATTCCATAGTTTCCCATAGGGACATTCAATGTTGTAGGATGTATGAATATCCCAAACTTATAGTATTAATTAAATGGAAAAACAATGTTGTTAAATTATATCCAATATGCTACATAATATATACACATTACGTATAGATTTAATTGTCATTGTATCATAAAGGAAAATGGTTTTATTAACTAATAACAAAATGGACAGTTGAAACAAGATGACCATATATAAAAACCATACATCACTAACTTTTTACATCTATTAACTATAATCTGTTCGAAGAATATTTTGCATCTCACTATATCCCCATTAAAAGCCCAATAAGCTCCATCAAACCACCCAATTTTCACCATGGCTGGATGGCAAATTCCATGAAAACAAGTCCCCATGTTTGTTGGTGAAATCCCAATGAATCACCATAAAAAGATCCTCCTAAAATCCCATGAAGACCCATGCAGTTGTAAAAAAACACGGTAAAGTCTAAATATTATCATTAGATATACAATGATGTACCATGATTAGGCTCAGGCTCAGGCTTAGTTACTTTGTTAGGTGACCATTAAAAAAATCATGACCCATCTGGGGACCATTCCCTGGTACCATGGATCCGACCCATCCCCTCGGAGCGAGGAGCTGCCTCCAGCTGAAGCATCAGGTTGCAGACCTGGAACGCGAGACGCTGCGTGCCCGCGAGGAGCGCAAGGAGGAGCTGAGCTCCGCGCGGAAACGCATGGAGTGCCGTGGCCAACAGAAAAGGGTGGGTGTGGGGTGGAAAGTTGGATAGTTTGTTTCTATTTTAAGTATGTCTAAGGAGTGGACCAAGAAGCTTAAGTTGAGTTACTGATGAACAGTTTGATTCTGGTGGAGATTTGGTGCGTTTGAATGGTTGCAAAGTGCGATTTAAGAACCAAAATTAAGGATTTGACCATCTCAGGAAACATGGGGATTGAACTGTATAAATGTTAGGGGCATCATTCAATATCAGTGTATCACTGAACATGTGGGATGTGATAGTGAAGCGGTGAACTTTCCAACCGCAGGTGGCTAATCAACAAGACTTCTCTGAGAGTCCCAGCAGCTTCAAAACCGCTCTGGTTCTGCCCATGGTGAAAGTATGGTTAAGTTATGGTTGATCCTGTTGGGAGACGTTTTTAGGCTGCACGCACATAGAAACCCGCAGTGGTTTCTGTGGCGTCTTCATTTTGGATTTCTGATGCTCAGTTGAGTTGAATGTTCCGCAGGCATTTGGATGTTGTTCTTTCATGGTTTTCCCAATGTTTTTGACATCCAGGATATCTTAGCTGAATCATGGAACGAAACATCGATAAGTTGAACTCTTGGAACAGGCTTTTTGAGAGACCGCAAAACTAACAATCTAGATTTCACGTTGAACAGATATTTGTCCGTTTGCACGAATGTAACATTGACAAAGTTGAAGATCCCACAGCGTAGCATGACGTATGTGTGCAAGTGCAAGAGAAGATCCCACAGCGTAGCATGACGTATGTGTGCAAGTGCAAGAGAAGATCCCACAGCGTAAAATGACGTATTTTCAAGTTGACATGAACGTTATTATCCCCACCCCACCCGCACCCCACCCCAACCCCACCCCAAATGACCCAGATGCATATTTTATTCCTATGCGCGCCATACAACCCATGTGTGTTCAAGTTGACATGAACATTTTTACCCCCACCCCACCCCAACCCCACCCCAAATGACCCAGATGCATATTTTATTCCTCTGCGCACCATACAATCCATGTGTGTGTAAGTTGACATGAACGTTATTAGTTACTCCCACCCCACCCCAAATGACCCATATGCATATTCTATTGCGGGTTTCTACGTGCGTGCAAGTGGCTTTCTCCGTTGGTTTGTCGTTTTCTCGTTTTTGGTTCGGTGGGTCGGTTCCACCTAGCCAATTCCATCGGGCCCCGTGTGCTAGCTGTAAATTCGCAGCATTTACCGGAGTCCACGCTTTTTCCGTTTCGACGCAGTTGACTTTAAGGAATTTAACCGTTCGACATATTCTTTCATTGTTTTCAGCAATTCCATTGTGCTCCACATTCATTTTCATTATTCACAAGTCTCAGACCAGGACTCTGCGTCTTACCCTTTAATGTTGGATCTTGTTTTGTGCAATTGTTTCATCCTACTTGTACAGATTCTCCTTCTCGCTACAGTTCTCCTCCTAGATACACAGAGTCTAGGACTTTGACCTTGAGTCCAATTTTATAAAGATACATCTTATAAAGCTACATCCCAGAGTGACGCAAAGTCACTCTCTCACAGTTCAAGGCTCAAGGGATTTCCAGTCCCCTGCCCAAGAGGCACTGCAGCAGCATTCTAACTGAAACTGTCATCTCTCTGGTGTTTTTTTCAGGTCTTGCTTTCTATTCATTCTTATTTTGCAACTTGTTTCTCCATTGGCTGACCGAATGCTGCTGCAGAGGTGTAGTTCAACATGAGCTGCGAGACGATGGTGAAAAAGAATAAACATGCATGTCGTGTCGTGCAGTGCAAAAAAAAAAGCACTTCCTGTGTCGCGAGTGTTTAGTGTGTACTACGACACCCACGACGAGCCTGGCGTGGCCCCGCCTTGCCTGCTTTGGCTACAGGAACAGGCTGCCGTTCTGCTGTGGAATGTGGACGGGTATCAGACGGAGATTGTGAGCACGTTCTTCCTGTTAGCGCACAGGTGCCATGCTGCTATGGATGCCCCGAAGAAAGTGTCAGCGCAGAAGGCCAGAGCTGGGGCATGATTTCCTGGTCGAAAAGTGAAAAGGTTAGACTTATGATCAGATAATCCAACGTGTCCTCGAATTATCGCACCAACAGAACTGGAGCATCATATTAGTTAGCGATCATCGGATCAACCATCGGGTCATCGGATCATCAAAGCATTCGTCGCATCATCAGAGAATCCAACGGATTGGGTCAGCCGTCGGATCATCCAACCAGCCGCATCAGAGCATCTGATAACCCAGGGGCCGTGTCGTGACTCACGCGGAGGCTTGGTACGAGGGCGGCATGCTGGTGGTGCCGTGGCGAGTGGCCTGCCTGCTGTTCTCCGGACCTCGCGGCGTGCACGCCACGGTGCACCACGAAGTGCGCCAGCAGAGGCTCGTGGAGGAGCTCTATGCACCGCACTCTGGTGGTGCGGGTGCCGGAGGAAGAGGAAGAGGAGGACGAGGCGGAGGATGCTGTGAGCGTCGTCAGCGTCCACTCGAGCCTGTCCAGCCTCTTTGGCTCTGAGGACGAAGGGCCTCGAGCCATGGAGGCGGAGGAGGTGGACTGAAACGTAGTGACGCTGCCGAGAGTTTTTGAAAAAAGGAGCGACAGCAGCCAAGAAAGCCTCAGGGGAGGAGAGGGAACCAGACTCAGAGAGAGGGAGAGAGAGAGAGAGAGAGAGAGAGAAGACTTTGTGCGTGGTTACCAGGATGCAAATGGTTTTCTTTTGCACCTTCAACTCTGCGGCTGCTGGCCGGCGCCCCAAGAACAAGCCTCGTTGCCTGACTCCACAAATTGCCTGTTGGCATGTGTTGGCATGCGTGATTGCTTTTTCATACAGGACATTTCTCCAACTGGTAACATTACGTAAATTTCAGCCTCGCTCCATTGCAGGGGCGGAAGATTGAAAACTGCAATTCTTTTCACGGGATCACTCGGTGGACTCAGATGGATGTTGCTTGGCGAGCCACACATGTTTGTTCA
>Ga0126342_10008212_pt1 | contig 18687 bp, 17 predicted proteins | sample Cyp1metagenome_FD_92528 | JGI IMG/M metagenome (GOLD analysis project Ga0126342, IMG submission 92528) | Coral microbial communities from Lord Howe Island, Old Settlement Bay, Australia - Cyphastrea 1 metagenome | ecosystem: Host-associated > Invertebrates > Cnidaria > Coral ...
GCAGATTCTTTGAAGCCTAGGCGTTTCGTTCTGAGCCTAGGCATTCTTCCTGGAAGTAGGCAGAAATAAATGCCTACGGGCGTCCTAGGCAGAATATTATGCCTAACGGATTTTGTAGGTATGGGTTTTGCGCCGCTTCCCAAACTTTCAGCTGGAAGCCGGGACCCACAGCGTCAGGTTGTCCCGTAGCAGCTGAAGCACTTCGCGCACCGCAGCCTGACCCCAACGGGTAGCTGAGCGCCAAACGATGCATCTGACTGTTGGAGTTACACAGGGTGAAACCAGTAGAAATTGGGGGCCCTTGGTGATTTAACTTGAAAAAAAGGCTGACTAAAAATGGGAGTATGATGGGGATAAAACCACCTATCATATTTTTTTGGGTGCGTCTGGAAATGGGTGGTATCCGAAGAATTGTTATCAAATAAGGAACATGATGATATAGTTTATAATATGGGATCCGGGGTCGCCGTATTTAAAGAAAAGACAATGCGGTAAACCCAATGTAAGATTGGGAATTTATTGTGGGTTGACCAATTAATATGGTTGGTTTTTAATGCATAATGGGCACATTGAATACCCTCTGGGCTGTGGAAACATCTAGTCATGGCATGGAAACAACGGACCGAGTTTTCCTACCTTCGCTCGCATATCAGCGGGAATTAAAAATTGAGCTGGATGCAGAAATCCGAACAATGCCAACATCGCGAGGGGCCCTCCTTAGGTTAGGCCTATTTATAGGTATTAATTATAGCAGGTGGTGGTATTTAAGCAAATGGTTCAAATTTCCAAAACTCTGGCTACATGATTTGGCCGATTCTTTCGCTTCTTTCCTTGGCAGAAAATCATCATTTTTTGATTTATGTTGGTGGATGTTGATGTTTCAGGAAGATTTATGAAATAACTAGTTTCCCAAACTCAAAAGATCCAGTACATACCATTTTTAACGGAAATATCTAACTTAACGTAGCCACAATCTCGGGACCATGACAATAGCGGGAACATCTATCTGCCTTGTCGAAGCCTTCCAGTTCCCAATCTTCTCCTTGAATGGTCGTGGCCCCGATCCAAGGAGGAAATTGGATTCGGGAATATCCCCGAAACAAAGGGTGAGGCCAAACAAACATCAAACACATGTAGGTAAATCACTATATGATTCTCCATGTGACAGGTACATACAGGTACAGTTTAAGTGGCGCATACTTGTCAGACCTGTTCATACATCTTGAACTATACACGCTGCTACAAATATAATATGATAACATAGGTGCCATGCGTGCAAACAGAATACTGTATCAACGCATCAGGGCAACAAAAATACTAACGGCTATTTCAGGGTCATGGGCTGGCAATCCATGGGCATCTCCGGAGTGAGTCATCTGTTCTTACGAACATTTTGCATTGACTTCCAATGAAACCAGGGCAGGGAACACAGAATCCCCAAAAATTTGATCCTTGAAATTGATTCGATTGCCTCAATACTTCTTGGCATAGACACCCTGAATTTAAACAAGGAACCTGAAGCATGCGGCTCAACAAACTACTCTACTTACTAGTCGAAGGAAGTTTAGAAGTCAAACTTCCGACAATATGAACAAATGAAAAGCAGAGATGGGAAGAGTCAGAGAAGAGAAGAGAAAAGAAGAGAAGAAGAAAGAATATCAAAAAGAGAAAGTTTCCGAAGAAAGAAGATCCAGGTGCGCGAAAAGGTAGGAAAGGGTCGCGATCCATTGTGTTTTTTCCCAATGATTTGTGGCTCCGGAGGCTCCGGAGGGTCAAAAAGTAGGCTCGCTAAAGCCGCGGGTACGGAGACATCTGGGGAGATGAGAGATGAAAAATTGCACGCCGCTGTGGCACGAAGCACATTTGCAAGTCAAAAAGCTAAAAACACCTCACGTTTGGACCACTTTTGGAAGTTGAGATGTCAAAAAAAGTGCACACCATTGTGGCGCGAAGCACATTTCGAAGTCAACATGTGCAAAACACCTCATGTTCGGACCACTTTTGGAAGTTGAGATGTCGAAAAAGTGTACGCCGTTGTGGCGCGAAGCACATTTCGAAGTCAAAATGCACAAGACACACCATGTACGGACCACTTTTGGGCGCTCAGATCTCGTTTCGCGTGGCAGGCACAAGGGATTGCGCACCTTGTCAAAAGTGAGAAAAACGTGAGGGTTTTGCAGCATTTCCAAAACGATGGCAGGCGTGGGACATTTGAAGAGGATCTGCAAAACTGCATTTTCCGTGGCAGGCGCAGTACAAGAGACATGTTCATCAGAGATGTTAGGAGGTCAGGGCGCTGATTTCTGAGAGGGGTTGCATTTTGGAGCATCAAATCTTCAGGTTTGTTCAGATAATTTTGCGTGACAGGTGCAGCACTTCGTATGACCTGGCATCAATTTTTCGTGGCAGGCGCAGTACTTTAGACAGGTGGAGTGGAAAAATCGCAAGACGCATTGGTACGAGGCCGTGAGCTCTGCACTCAACTTTCCATTTTTGAAGGAAGTCTTGCAGAATTGTTTCATTTTTGATGTTGTCATCTCCGAAAATTGAGGAAGTCTCGCAGACTTGTTTCGTTTTTGATGTTGCATGTCAAGTTCAAAACTTGAGGAAGTCTCGCAGAATTGTTTTCGTTTTGGATGTTGTCAAGTTCAAAAACTGAGGAAGTCTCGCAGAATAGCTTCGTTTTCAAGCTTGCAGATAGACAGATAGATAATTGGATAGATAGATAGATAGATAGATAGATAGATAGACAATTACAACTACAACAACTACAACTACAACTCCCACTACACTACACTACACTACTGCTACAACTACAAATACAAATATACTGCGCTACATTACACTACACTACACTAATTACATCTAATGACACTACACCACACCGATTACACCGATTACACCGATTACACTGATTACACCGATTACACCGATTACACCACCACCAACAACTACAACAACAACTACTACCACTACTACTACTACTCCTGCTACTACTACTACTACTACTACTAGTACTAACTACCTACTACCTACTACCTACTACCTACTTACGACTTACGACTTACGACTTTCTACTATCTACTACTACTAATACTACTACTAATACTACTACGACTACTACGACTACTACTACTACTACTGCTACTACTACTACTACTACTACTACTACGACTACGACTACGACTACGACTACGACTACTACTACTTCTGCTACTACTACTACTACTACCACTACTACTACTACTACTACTACCACTACTACTACTACTACTACCACCACCACTACTACTACTACCACCACCACCACTACTACTACTACTACTACTACTTCTGCTACTACGACTACTACCACCACCACAGCTACAACTATAATTGCAACTACACTACTCTACACTAATTACACTGCAGCACGCTACAACTACAAATACAACTACGACCACATTACATTACACAACGCTACACTACACTGATTACATTGCATTATGCGACAGCTACAACTGCAGCTGCAACTGCAACTGCAAAAACAACTACAACAACAACAACTACTACAACTACCACTACATTACCCTACCCTACCCTACACTACACTACACTACACTACACTCCACTCCACTCCACTCCACTCCACTCCACTCCACTACACTACACTACACTACACATACTACACTACACTACACTACACTACACCACACCACACCGCACTACACCACACTACACTACACTACACTACACTAATTACACTGCACTACACTACAACTACAACTACACCACCTTACACTAGACTACACTACACTAAACCACACTACACTACACAACTCTACACAACATTACGCTGCACTACGCTACACTAATTACACCACACCGCGAATACAACTGCAACTGCGCTTGCAAATGCGCTAATTACACTACATTGCAGCTACAGCTCCACTACATTACACTACACTACACTACAACTACAGCTGCAATGGCAACTGCACTACACCACACTACATCCAGCAGTTGTGGTGAGGTGACTGCAACCATTGCAACCACTCCAAAAAAACACAACTCCAACCACCTGCCGGTCCGTCAGTGGATTCGCTCTGCCATCCGTGACTCACAACAAACAATCTTAGCCTATAGGTTTTCTATTTTTGTAACTTCCGCCACCGCCTTGTGCGGTACTACTGGTATATGTTAATTGGAAAAATACTATGTACGACTATCTCTCTCTCTCTAAAAATAAATAAATAAATAAATATATATATATATGCGAACTATATTACTATTGGATTGTCACCCAACTGTTGCGATGTTAAAAACACGCTACAGGATGGGTTCCCTACCTAGCGCTCCTCGGCCCAGGTTAAAGCCGATGGCTTCATCAAAGGCGTGCCGTGCGATCTCGATGGCCTTGTCCTGGTCCTCGAGGACCTGGCGGGTGGCATATGAACTAAGTTGAAGCTAACCATTGATGGCACATAGAAACCAAGACGAATTGCGATTTAGTGATTTAATGTGATTTAAATCTTGCGTCCAGTGACCCAGTGGATTGCTTTAAGTATTTATTTAGCCAGAGATTCCAATGGTTGCTTGGAGGATCTCAGGAGGCAAAAATGGCTAGTAGCCCCGACAAAATCCCATGTCCTGGGTCATTCTATGTTTGGGTTACAAGCAAACTGACTAACAAGTTACTAGGTGGGATAATCTCCAAGCGGCTAATCATGTTTTAGCTACCAGCTTAGGGGGAGGTGCTAATTTCTATATTTAATGTATGGCTGTATGGCTATTTATGACTATGTTTGGGGTATTCTCCGTAATCTACCAATACAATGGATTCATCCGGAATTGATATCAGGCGATAGGAATTAAGAACCATTGAACCCGTATCTTGGAGGTTGATTGACCTTTGGGTTGACACCCCGAAACTTCCATAATGATATGTACGTTGGCTGGTAACTAAAACCAGCTAGGGTCTTTCAGATGGTGAATGTTGGATTCAATGGGCTGCCGTTAAGTTTTTTGGAAGAAAATCGGGCCCAAGACAGTGAACAAACTTCGAACATTTCACCGACACCAAGCCTTACCTTGCACACTGGCCTCTTGGTGGAACACAGCGCAGTTGAGGCAAAGGCCCAAACGCACTGGATTCAGGGGGCTGAGTTCCTGCCAGGCTGCTTTGCTTGAAGACACCCGTGTCAAATTCCTCCTACAAAAGGAATAGACCGACTGCTATACGACAGTTTCTGGGCAGGCATTGAATATGCGGGGGAAATAATTACATGGTTAAAATGCATCGCCCTGCAGGAACGTGAGTCGGAAGTAACCAAACTGGACCAAAACCTTGATTTTGCGTAGTTTCAATCTATCTGTAAATATAACTGATTTCAAAGAACGTGGTGACATGGTTTTCCATTTCCATCCAAGATGCCAAAGCAGGACAGCGGGTATTGACATACTCTGGAGCCTGAAACATCCATGAAGATCCGATGGTGACATGTTCCTGGCTACGACTTGGCCCTTCAACATCACTGTCATCTCATGGTTCCAAGGAGAGCAAAGACATTGGCTTGTCATGATTTTTGTGGTAAACCCGACAATAAACCTACAATTCAGGGATGGTTTTATAAAACGCATTTAATTATGGTGAACTTTGACAATTTTTCAGAAATAATTTGAAATAATATTTAATATGGTGTGCTATAGCTGCTACTATAGCTGACTTGGTGTTCCCCCAAGATGGAACTTCAAAAAGGATATTTGCCTACTTGGGATAAATGATGGCCGTCATTGGTTCCAAAGATGCAGAAACTGCCCATGAATTGCATTGAACGATTTCTGGCAAATTGTTTTTTTGATGTTTTTTTCAATGTTTGGCATTGTGCCCTAGACAACGCCAGCGCTTTAAGATCGCAGGTTTGTAAACTGCTAGCATGCTAGCTACCTACCGTGAAGGACTGCGAAACGCAAACAAAAACAAATCGACATCACAACATTTCTGCAACGACCTGGTTTTGGACATGTTGGGCCTTCTAAGTGTCTGTGTGTAGTGGATGTTGGAAGATGGACAACCGTTCAAACGATGTCTGGCGCCCCAGAGCCCGCCAGGAGCACGCTCCTGAATGGGAACCATGGCAGTCTGATAGGCATTAAATGCTTTTTGCACGTGTTCTCCGGACAGTTCTGGACCGAGCATGCTGGCCAGGTATCCTAATTTGATAGCTGCACCGGATCAATGACAGCCACTGAAATCGAGAACGGAAAACTGAACAAACCAAACAAATTGGGCTGATCGATGCATTGGTCAGCATGCGTGCCACAAACGATTAACACAGAAGGAATTAATTATTCGCTTGACCTTGACCCTTGCAACAAGCATGCAAGAATAAAGGTGCATAGGCCAAGGCTGCACGCATGGACAAACTTGTTGTGGCCTGGCATATAAGCTCAAAATGCCTCACAGGAGTTAGACACCCAAAACATATTGTCTTGTCTTGCAAGTGGGGAAACCAAATGCGCATGTGGTGCAAAGCATCGGTGCACATCGCCGACGAAGCCATTGTAGCAAACCTCATCCTTGGAAAGGCAACAAGGTTTAGGATTGAGGGTGCCCTAGTGCAACAACGGGACTTATGGCTCTTGACTGTGGTAATTGGAATGGCCATTCCCTGGGTTATGCAACCGGTCCATAGGAATGAAAGCAGCAGTCAAACACCATAGGAGCAACAAAGGTGCATGACCCAAATTATAATTGGAAAGCCATTAAGGAACCGCTGTCTCCTGCTGTGTTGCGCGTTCCCATCACTAATGTTTCCTCGGCCTTGCTCCGAAGTAAAACTTGGTAACACGGGGGCTCGAGGCCCCCGACAAAAACAACATTTTCAGCAGCAGCGTGCACCGGATTTTTCAACCCTCGCAGTGTTTTGTGAACATCGCTACTTTGAAAATGGCCAAGAAATGCCCTGAGGACAGGGTCCAAAACACACTTTCAATGGTATTTGCAGGGGATTCTGCGCCCAATCATTTTTAAAACTTTATTTTTTTGGAGAAGAATTGCTTTTATGGTCAATGTTTCAATTCCGTGGGCAACAGTTGGAACAAGTCCTTGTCGACATTGTTCTTTCTCCGTACATACTGATATGCTTGGCCGAACAACTGTGGGTTGGGCAGGCCATCGATGCGTGTCTTCACACGGCCACAAATGAAGCTTTTGCTTCATGTCCACAGCTTATAAACTTGCTGCGTTCCAGCAACTCTACTCTGTCCTCGCTTCTTCTTTCCTCGCACTTTGCGAGTGAACTCAGAGCGACAGTGTTTGACCTGTTCAACTCATGAGGAAACATATCAACTCATGTGCCACGAAAAGTGCACATCTATATCAACACGTATGTCACTTCATGTACATGCACCAGAAGGAAACATATCAACTCATGTGCCACGAAAAGTGCGCAGCATTTCAACCGTATGTCACTTCATGTACATGAACCATCAGCAAGCATGTCAACTCATGTACCACGAAGAGTGCGCAGCATATCAACATGTATGTCACTTCCCGTACATGAACCAGAAGGAAACATATCAACTCATGTGCCACGAAAAGTGCACAGTGTATCAAAATGTATGTCACTTCATGTACATGAACCATAAGCAAACATATCAACTCATGTACCACGAAAAGTGCACAGTGTATCAACACGTATGTCACTTCATGTACAAGAACCATAAGGAAACATATCAACTCATGTACCGCGAAACGTGCACAGCGTATCAACACGAATGTCACTTCAATGAAGATGAACAGCATTTTGGAGATCCGCTGCATCCGTTTATTTTGTGATTCGGTCAATTGTTCTCCATCTGACCTCAATTTCTGAATCTTGCAATTCGAACGTTTGGAGGACGAAATTTTCACACCGGTAAAGCATTTTGCCAAGATTGACCGTGCTTCGTGCACCATTGTCGAGAAAAATAATTAGCCAATCCGCTGCTTTCACTTCGACGTGTCCTTAGGACAATTTTGTCGCATTCAATCCGCTAACATTCGTTGTTTTTTGATGTTTATTGTAAAGAAACCACAGCGTGACTTCCGCTCCTTTTTGCTGATTAGCCAACGTGTAGTATAGTTACAGGCCCTAACTCTCATTCTCAATTGGGTACGACAAAGCGTAGTGCTCTACTCATTGCCTTTGAATGTGTGCCTGTGTTTTGTTGTCTTGGATCCTATGTCTACGCATTTACATACGCCGTCAAGGCTCAAGAGAAATATAGAGTAATCCTGTAGACACCGCACCGACTGGCTATTGGCCGAATATTAAAAGGTGTGTTAGCTGTCTGGTGAAGACGCTCTAGCTGATCTAATCTAGACGCTAGTGCCCCTCGTCACACCCCCCCGAAACCCACCCAACCGACACCCAGCGTATCAACACCTATGTCACTTCATGAAGATGAACCATAGAGGACCTGGTCGAACATCTCCATGTCACAAAAACCACATGAACCACATCTTCATGTAACACAATATGATTGTACTAGATGCATGTACAAAATATCAAAATTTGCAAATGATCAGGGGCCCCGAGACCCCGTGTGACCTAAAACTTGGCGCTCTGAACCGCACGCGGCCACGTTACAAACAACAATTGGGACAGCGGCTGCCACGCTGTCGCGCCCGAAAGAAATCTGTTCAATGTATTATTTATCATTGTTTGTGCCGTTCTGCATCTTTGGCTCGCCAGAATGACTGGCCAGGCAATTTGTCGCTGTCTTTGTGCCTCGTTCAATTCAATTGCAGCCCCGTGGCTAGAAATACGATGCTATGATGCTCCTCTCAAGCATGGAAACATACTTGTTCGGGGTTTGGGACAGTAGTGCCTGGTAAAAGTTGTGAAGTCTTTGTGTTTTCTCTCCTTGATAGAAAATGAAACAGAAGGGACACAAAATTGCGCCGAGGTTTTTTGCCGTAAACTTGTCAACATTCTCATACTATGTACTTTACTCGCAAACTTCGCGGCAAACTTCGCCGGCAAAACTTTGCCAGCAAACTGTTGCTGGTTATTTATGTTTAACAAATAATGTTTTGTCCGTAATAAATTACATGAAACGGCATGCTCATCGGGATAAACCTGGCAAAACCTGAACCTTGAACAAGAACAAACATTATAATCGGTCATCCTGACTTTATTCTGCAAGAATTTTGGCCGAACAATTGATCACGGGAATTCTGGACTTGCAATCATGATGGTTAGTTTCTCCCCACCGTGGGCACGATGATATCTAGGCCTAGGTGCGCCCCAAATTGTTGGATATTTCTAGTGGGGATCACAATGGGCACCAATACGAGTTGGCATAACAATTCCCAACCTATACCCATGTTGATTGTTTGAAGACAGGCGCCCTGGGAAGCCATCCGAATGGGTGCTTTGACATCCTGAAAACTTAAACCCTGATCGTTAGGAGGAGACTGTTTCGTGAATAGGCAGCAACAAGACTTCTCGGAAGCTATAGAGTGAGCCTGCAATCAATTGACCACTAAAACATCACAGTTGCTGATACTGCGGGAATGTCCAGCTAAAAAAACATGAGGCAACGCGGTACCATCCAAAAGGCCTGATATGCTTCAGAGTCTGGCTGCTGGCGTGTGCCCCGAAATGATTATATAAATGGGTCTAGGCTATTGGGTCGAAAGTGCAAACCTTGCAACCACAAATATTGATCATTTACCAAGAATTGTCCATGGTTGTCAACAAGTTAATGAACCACCCCCTTCTGTTAATCAAAACATCAGGCATGAAACCATAAACGTAAGATATCAAATTAGCAGAACATGAAATATTGCTCACCAATTCGCGATAAATGTCCATGATCGTGCATGTAAAAATCAACACTTGTGAAACGGATATCTAGAGTGAGCACGCCAAGTGTCACAAAAGGTCTGTTGAATGGTCACCGAAAGTTTGTAGCAATACTGGAGTGGGGCATTTTATTTTCATTGCATGTGCATATATAATCATGTGTATCCACTGTACATACGCACAAATGTAACTTCAACTGGTATAGATATGGACTGGTATGTAATTTGAAAATAAATTTACATATGCACATATGTATATAAATGAAATGAAAAAAGAAACAGAGAGAGAGATATATATATATACATAAATAAACCGAAAAGTATGTATGGAGTTCTTTATCGTCATTGCATGTGCCTACATTGTCATGTGTACTTAATAAACACATAAATATAGTTCAAATGGAATAGATATGGAATGGGATGTGTATATATATATATATACAAATAATTGTCTATATATATATATATATGTTTTTTGACATTCATACAGACATTCATATGTATGAATGGAGCAATTTATTGTCGTTGCATGTGCAAACATAACCATGCGTATCCAAAATAAGTACACATGCAGTTCAAATGGTGTAGAGGTGAAATGGTGCGCATATATATATATGTGTCTGTGTGTGTAAACACACTAATGTATATATATATATATATATATAGATATATTTATAAATGTAAATAAATAAACATAAATAAATATATATATATATATTACATACCTACATGAATGTATGGAGCACTTTATTGATGTTGCATACATACTCATATGTATCCAAAATACGCACATATGTAATTCAAATGGTATCGCGATGACATGGTGTGAAAAATATCTATATATATATAATATGTATGTTCATAGGTAAACATCTCTGAGTGATGTATGAAGGAAGCACTTTATGCTCGTTGCATGTGCATACATAATAATGTGTATAATGTGTATTTAATATACGCCCATGTGCCATTCAAATGGTATAGATGTGGACGAATGGTATGTCAATACCTGTATACATACATACATATATATATATATATATGTATATTTAATTATTTAAATTTTGTGTGTGTGACTAAACTAAAAAAATATAAAATATATCTCCCCTCTAACTATCCCACGGTATGTTTGTATATAGCCAGAAGGGCCCAGCGCTCTTTATTTACAAATTGTTCATTTATAGAGAGAGAGAGAGACAGAGAGAGAGAGAGAGACGTTAACATACATGCATCCATGGAAGCCGTGCACCTCATCAATGTACATCAGGATTCAAGCATTCCTGCACATCCACTGTGCCTTGACATCTAGGCTCATCAATAGGGCCCTTGAGCGCATCGCTGCAATACATCAAGAGCCAGCTGCTGCAAGCATCAGTAAAACACATCAGTGGTTTCAACATCTTAGTCTTAGCCCCTGGTCGATCCAGTTCGTCAGGGGTGAGCTCCAGCAACGACAACAAGCATCAGCAGAGCCACAGCAGGTAAGCCTGTAGTACCAACAGTAAGCATCACCAAACATGGCAACAACAACAGAAGCAGATGATCAGGTCAGGAGCAACCACCAATACAGGATCACACCACCAACATAGGATATCATAGGATGGTGACTTTGCCATTTTTGCAAAATAGAAATTTCAATGCACATTCACAGCATACATCCGCCTCATCAACTCCACCTTTCCCCGACTGTTGCATCAGTCAGAGAACTCACGACATCCCGTCACAGACGAACTCCTCAGCGCAGGATCTGACCCCATCGAGGAAGGTGAACGTTGGGCCAGACTTGCATCAGAACTTCATTTCATCCTGGTGAACATCACCGAGGACCAGCAGCAGCCGTGTGCAAGCAACACGGCATCATGACAACGGCATTGAAATTTTGAGTAATTCACTTGGAGACAACTGGTCACCAGGTTCTCCATCCCAGTTGGCACCCGATCCATCGGGTACTGAACCAAACTCCTGAAACCATCGTTCAACGACAACAAGTTTGAGGAGTCATTTGCGACATGGGAAATTGAAATCAACAGGTATGAAAGAGACAGCAACACCATCTTGCAGACAACATCAAGATTGCAGCGCTTCGCAGCGAAACTCATGGAGCACTTCAGCAACATCTACAGCTTACCGCATCCAATCCAATACTACAGGGCAGCAGCAGCAGCATCGTTCACAAGAATGCAACAACTCAACAAACCGTCCAACAAAGATGACAAAGGTCCAGCACCAAAGGATGTCGGAGAAGCAACCTGGACAGGAAAAGGTAAATCAAAGGGCAAGAAATTACATCACAAAGGAACAGGGAAGCAGCAATACAAAGGGAAACGGCACGGTATTAAAGGAAAAGGAAAACAAACTGTACAGTCCCATTGGGCAGGGAAATCCATTCAACGGCCAAAGAATGCCATCAGGATACAACAAAGGAAAAGGACAAGGAAAGACACTGGCCAACAGGGACACATCGCCGGACACTGTCGTGTAGCCATCTACAACTACGATATGGGAGATCAGTCCAACAAAGCTGATCCAAAAACAACTGGTACAACGACCCACAACAGTATGATCCATCTTGGTGGAATCAAGACATCACACGACAGGGTTATATACCACAACAGCTTGCTTTGCCACCAGCTCCGCAGCAACAGCCTACAGGCACAGCCCAGGCCATCAACGTCATGGAAGAGATCCTGATTGCGGCCATCGACTCCATCCAGGATATCGGTGTCACAGCAACTACAGGCAACTTTAAAAGTGTATATTGTGTGCATCTGTTTCACATTGGAAGAATCTTTTGGGACATCATGGACGTGACGTCGGTGTTTGAAGATTTTGAGTTCATCGTTTGAGATCAGCTTGCAGCTTGCATCATTTGTTTTGGCATCAAGTTCGAAAATTGAACGCTTTGCCATCGTTGAAGCCATCTTTTCGGCTCCATCGACTCCTTGTGAAGATCATCGTTTTGATCACCAATGGCTGACCACTCTGCCAGCATCGTTCATGATGACTCGTCAGAGCATCAATGGATCTCTTGACATCACCACAGCAGAGATCAATCAGATGACCATCCATGGGCGCTATTTCTTTGTGCATCTGCCGCTGAGGAATTCATGGCATCTCCATTTGTTGAGATCAAGCCCCCTGAAGGGGCAAAAATCAGTGCTGCCAACATCGTGCGCAAGATCAAGACACTTGATGGTAGCATCAGAATGGTACATCTCAGCCTTTTCAAGCATCATGCAGGTGCGGCGCACATTACATCTTGGATGTTGTATGAAGGACGATTGACAACAGCTCACCTGAGCCTGTCACATCTTCTCATCTTTTGCCCTGAAGTTTGGCATCAGTTTCATGATCTGTTACAGATCAGTGGCATCAACGCTTTCGACCGGCATCATGTGTCGGTCTTTCCGCTCACTGGTGGCCATCACTGGGAGCTCACACCAGCAGAGCTGGATTGGACGACCATCATCGACATCGAAGGACTTGGCTGATGTCTTCTCCAACAAGAATTGGGCATCACAAACCGTGTGGAACTGCCACGTCCCATTTGAAGAGTATCTGGCTTTGGCATCTGAAAACCATCTCAGTTCAATGAGAACATCAGGTATCAGAGATTCAGCGCAGCACGCTGGATTGCATCTGGTGGGGTCATCATCACCCCTCACATCAGGAGGTAGGCAGAAGCGCAGAAGCAGATCGATGTGTGCCTATTGAATCAGTGCCGCCGCGAAGCCATCCAATCCTGTGGGTGCCCGTTTTCGAAGTCATCCTGATCATCCATGCTACATTGGCCTATACTTTGAAGACCTCGCTGAGAAGCATCAACCAACAAATGCATCACGCCCATGCGCTCCATCAACGCATCTTGGAGCTCAGAAGATCGATGTGGATGAAGAGACGGAAGACGTCTCCAGTTGAAGATCGAGGAGGATGGCATCATCGAGGTCGTCAAATCATGCATCACAACTGAGAGTCTGAAGCATCAGCAATTGATCGTTCAGGAATATCTGAATATGGTTCTTCCACTGACATCTGATTCCTGCTGTACATCCTCTCAGCATCTAAGACATACAATGTTGTTAGATCATCGTTAGTCTCTATGTAATGTTCGTTGTGAATCTGGTACAGGTGTATCATCGTTTCAGTTGTGGTCATCGTGCTTCACATCACGTGACCAAGGAGGCGCGTTAACATACATGCATCCATGCACATCATCAGTGTACATCAGGATTCGGACATCTCTGCACATCCAGTGCGCGTTGACACCCGGGCTCATCACTAGGGCCCTTGAGTGCATCGCTGCAAAACATGAAGAGCCAGCTGCTGCAAGCATCTTTGAAACACATCAGTGATTTCAAAAAGAGAGAAAGAGAGAGATGGGTGTTCAGAAGAGCAAAGCCGTAGCACCTTAGCACAGAATCTCCTCGCACCGTTTGGGGAAGGCGAAAGGACCATATCAGGACATCATACTATGTCATTCAAGGGGGTGCCCCATACTTAGCAAAGTAACTAATATGAGTTGGGTCTATGGTGGCAGCATCTTTTTTTTCTCGTTGGAGGGAAGATGCCTGCACAGTTCACTGTTCGAATTCACCAGGCGCAGCCACCATAGGCAAAAGGATCAAACCAAAGTCCTAGTTGACAAGTGAAGCACACATGGGGATCAGAACAATACTCATCATTATCTGGTTGGTGGTTTCAACCCCCAACCAACCAACCGACCAACCGACCGACCGACCGACCAACCAAAATATTTTAGTCAGTTGGGAACATCAATCAAAAGAATATTGACAATATATTTTTTTAAAACCCTAACCAGTAATCCTATTTTATAAGAGAACCTCAAGAAAATCAAGCTTTTGAAGTATCCAAATACGAGGTCACGCAACATGCGCCGATCGATTTGGAAAAGAAAAATCGTGGAGGACCACTGTCTGATAGCATTCTGGGATTATCTGCGTACATCGCGCTAGCTCATATCCACCAGTCAAGCTCAAGGATCTTCCGCGGACCAGCTATCATGGCGCGGCCAACCCAGGAAATCCAGAAGCGACTTTGAGAAGGTTTCCTGGTGGAAATGGCAAATCATGTCATATGGACATGGCCTGATCTTCATGGTATCTTCACGGTATCTCCGAGAAAAAACTCTGGGTGGTAGTTCCGGCCATGATTTGGTCATGTCTAAATGCTCAACCGAACAAGTCAGGAGACTTTAAGATAAATGTGATCAATTACGGAATATACAGTAACCTGAATCCCGAACATAACTTGACGCCACGTTCGATTATCGAGGGTTTTCACCAAAACCCTGGTGGATTTCAGTGGTTCATGGTGGTTCGCTTCAAATACTAATGCTCTGTTCTGGTTACAGTATCCTTCAGGAGCCCCATGGTCTAAGAAGACCCCACTTCTATAGAACTCTTCAAAACCGAAACTCAGCATCGCAATGGAAACCCCGACCCCCTTGAGGCATAGCAAACATCGCTTTCAAACCTACACGGTCCCTGATCCCTACACCATACATTTACAGACATAGTAACCAATGCAAAGTAAATGCCGGTGCTCAACCTGCTAGACTTACACAGACATTACAGTACCCTAAGGTAAACTAACATAGATGTGGGTTAAACCCACCATTGGTAGATAATATTCACGCCATGGCTTTTCCACATCTTTCTGTATGTTTCCCAACAAACAGGTGACGCCCCGGCTGTCCAGTTCATCCGCCGCTGCAAGGGAGCCATCCTCAACCGAGGTGTTTTTTCCCCTGATCTAAAAGGTGGGCTTGTTGTCCACCAGCAACCAGTAACAGATGTATATATATATCAATGGATTGGTGAAAGGGAAAATCTATCAAAATCTAATTTTAGGTTGTTCCTGCAGATTTTTCCTCAAACCAATCCAAATGAATATAATCAGAGCGATTCTTAATCATCTATTGAATCTATTGCATCCGGAAAGACAACCCAAGATTGCGACACTTGCCTTTCATGTGTGGCCCCCTGCTTTTCCAAACAAAAACCAAAAACAACTAGTGCTGGTTGGTGAACGCATCTGATCCCCAAAGAGAACGCACAGCTACTGTACGTCCACTAAACTCTGGTCGATTGTTTATGGGGGTTCACAATGTGGTAAATGTGGTAAGTAAGTTTGTATATGTGCAATGGTCAGAGCCAGGTATACCCTCTGGAAATCAACATAGCTATTGAAACTGGACCAGTTATAATTGATGTGCCTATTAAGAATGGTTATTTTCCATAGCTATGTTAGTTTACCAAAGGGTAAGGGGTATGGTCATCCATTCCAGAATGGGAATCCTTAGGCTAGGTGAACAAAATCCATCCCAATGGATTGATGCATCCCCCAATATGGCAACATAATCCAACCTGTGACCATGGCATTAATAAAACGATTGGAAACGTCTACACTGTGGCAAAATCAGGTTAAAACAATATAAGAGTCCACCAAATTTTTGATGACTTGTACCCATAAGAAGGGTAAACTTGTGATGGTTTAGTTTTGTTTTAACCACAGTACGCCCCTTCTCATCCTGGTTGGTGGTAAATTAGCCCCAAGTATAACTCTCATCATGTGCGGGGTCACGTGTCGTATTTTACTGGCCTATATAGTAGTCAAGGAGAAGGAGCGTAATTGGGTTAAACCAATAACAAACCATCCCCAAGTTTACCATCTATGAGTAATGTAAACCATCAAACGTGGGGTTGTGTGTTATTGTTTGATCCAACTCACCTTTTTTTTTCAGGATGCATTGGTTACGTTTTTCTTTTGCTACCAGCAGCGGCAGCAGAAGCAAGCAGCAAGCAGCAGGCAAGCAGCAGCAGCAAGCAGCAGCAGCAGCAAGAAGCAGCAGCAAGCAGCAGCAGCAGCAAGCAGCAGCAGCAAGCAGCAGCAGCAAGCAGCAGCAGCAAGAAGCAGGCAGGCAAGAAGCCAGAGGCAGGCAAGAAGCCAGAAGCAGGCAGGCAAGAAGCAGGTTAGAAGCAGGCAGGCAAGAAGCAGCAGCAAGAAACAGCATGCAAGCAGAAGCAGGCAAGCATCAGCGGGCAAGCATCAGCAGGCAAGCATCAGCAGGCAAGCAGGCAAGCAGGCAGGCAGGCAGGCAAAGCAAAGCAAAGCAAAGCCAAGCAAAGCCAAGCAAAGCCAAGCAAAGCCAAGCAAAGCAAAGCCAAGCAAAGCCAAGCAAGCAAGCAGCAACCAGCGTATGCCCCCTTGAAAGAATGATCAAATATAAGTACTAAAAATATCAAAAATCAGCGCAATACAAGAATTGAACTTTTTCCAGGCGCACAGCTCCAAAACAATGAAATGTTACACTTATTGAAAGTTATGGTGATGCCCAAATTGAACTTTTTCCAGGCGCACAGCCTCCCGATACGACTTTTAACGAGCTGATACGACTTAATTAACCCCACCGCTAGTATTTTTTGTTTAGCAGGCGTACCTGTGGATTGTACCGTACATATATATGAAATTGCGATAATATGATATGGGGCAAAACAGTGCTTATCAAACATCTGGCTGAATTATTCTGATCTGGTTGGTGGTTTCAATCCCTCTGAAAATAGTAGTCAGTTCGGATGATTATTCCCAATATATGGAAAAAATCCAAACCAACAACCAGTGATGATGAATGATTAAAACAACTTGGGCCAGAAACATTTTCCCCAAATCCCATTCCAACATCTTATACTTATCCTCGAAATAACCCGAGCCCAAATTCAAACATAGAGTCCTGAATTGTGTAGTATATATGTACTATACATGTACAATACATGGCTATAGATGTAAAGAAAGGCCGGGCAAATTATGATTTATGTAAGCCTGCGAGGCTGCGGGGCGCACGCACTTAATGTTGTTGCAATACTTTTTATGCGATACCCAGTGGGTCCCCCAAATTCACCACCATTTATGGAACTTTCTCTCAAGTCATTCGTGAGGCAGGCACTAAGGGATTGGATCACCACAGGTTGGCAAATGCCCAGAAGCTTCCGGCGAAACGTTCTTCCGCAACGGCTGCATCACTTTCTTGGCGTTTCCTCGCGAAAATATATCGGGATGCCAAGTGGGGAATGGCACATATGCTGGCTTTGGACTAGGTAAGAGGACGGGAAGAATGGGACCCATCGGTGCTCCACCAAATTGAACAAAACCATGGGTTTTATCTGGGACATTTACGGATACTGGAAACATCTCCCTGGTTCCCTTCAAACATCTGTGCTAGGGAAATTCAAAAGGTGTGGATCGCCTTCCGCCTCCGCTGCGGGGGTTCGTGGTCGTTTTACTTTGGTGGCGTTTTAGAAAGTGCATCCAACAAATTGTGAGTTGGTAATAAATATATAACCACATTAGACTCTACTGTATGTGGGATATATCCCAGTTGCAAAAACTGTTTGAACACTTTCTCCCTGGGCCCGTACCCCCAGCCGCAGGAAATTAATCAAAAATCGCAACCCAGGTGAGTGCCCAGTATCTGATCAAGCACTCCCGCTCTCCGCGCGACAATGGCAGCTGGCAAGTCTGCAAGTGCAACACAGCTTCCTGAAGCGCGAGCCATGCTGGTTCAACTCATTCCACGCAGAAATCAACAGTTAACATGGCCATTATTCGGGGGTATACAGCCCATACCCATACTAATACGAACTCCATATTCTATGAATCATTATATGTTGGTGATGTATCCCAGCATATCCTTAGTATTTTTCACCACTATTAAAAAAAAAGGACCGGATAACCCCACATGTCAACTTCTTCCAACAAGCAGCAAAAGAAAGGTAAAGATGGCATGGGAAATGCAGGAAAGAGAAAAGAGATGGTGAAGGATTGGCGTGTGCAACAAGGAA
>Ga0126342_10008213_pt1 | contig 18686 bp, 15 predicted proteins | sample Cyp1metagenome_FD_92528 | JGI IMG/M metagenome (GOLD analysis project Ga0126342, IMG submission 92528) | Coral microbial communities from Lord Howe Island, Old Settlement Bay, Australia - Cyphastrea 1 metagenome | ecosystem: Host-associated > Invertebrates > Cnidaria > Coral ...
TAATATTCATCTTCCAAAAAGGTGCTGGCAAGAGGCGAAAGGGAAAGAAACCAATTCTTACTCGAATTTGTTTGCTGTCGTTTTGCTTTTGGGTTCTCAGGCCCCCCCTTGTTTGGGGATTGATAGTGGATTTTAGGGGGGTTACCCTCTGGTAAACGTTAACAAAAAACGAACCGGAAAGATCCACCATTTTTTATGGGTAAATCAACTATAAATAGCCATTTTCAATGTCGCAAACTGTAAACGTTTACCAGAGGGTATATTGTGGTCATTTGTGGTATATCATTATAGAATATTGTAGACCTGATTGATTGAGATTTCATTTACATAATTTTACATATTCATTGAGATTAATTGTTAGAATTTGATGTGTCATTATAGACGATCATGTGGTTGGGTCCCACTCAATGCGTAGCTCCTCGGATTGCTCCCTCCATTCACCACTGAATTTCGTAGATCGTCTCGACATCAAAATGGCAGGTTTTTTTCTGCTACACATGGTGAAAAATGAGGATGTTGCAATCAAAAACGCAGTGATTGAACTTTAACCATTGACACTAAAAATTTGAGTCATGCACCAACTTCTTTGGTCCAAATAAGCAAGAAAATATGTACTGTGGCATACCCTACATCTATCATATCATATCATATCCGTATCTTGTGGTGATTCACCGACTGGGATGCACCCACAGCCGAATAAAAAGGATGGGCTTTATGAGGTTTGTCTGAAAATTCTTGGTGCACCATTCCATCTATTGGTCCATCATCTCTTTCTAAATTTCCTTATCTCAGCTGTTTGGGAGTATACAAACCATTTTCTCAATGGGAATTCCAGGATCAAATTGGAGGTACTGTACCCTTTTTCAGGCCATATTTTCTGGGGATATTCCCTTACATAGGCCTAAAAAATAGGCCTTATATATGGAATCGGTACCTCCAATCAATCGGTTCCTGTTGCATGGCCATTGATTTTCAGAGCTTCCAGGAGAATTTCCACTTCTCTGGTTCCTTTGAGAATGTTTGTTTTCTTCAGTCTGAATTGAATCATTCACCAACCAGACATTGTCATACCCTCTGGTCATTTTTAACAGTTTGCGACATTGAAAATATGGCCCAGTCGAAATAGTTGATTTACCCAGCTAGAAAATGGTGGATCTTTCCAGTTCGCTATGTCAAATTACCAGAGGGCAATCATTCAATAACAATTCACCATTAGATAATCATTAACCATTATTAACCATTATTATTCTGGGTAAATTATAATAATTCACCAACCTGAATTAAGGCTATTTTGGGATGATTTCCCTTACTAACCATGATTTCCAGTGAGGTCCCAGTGAGGTCGTTATAATTTACCCAGATTATTACATTGTCAGTCATTTTAGGATGATTCCCCCAAACCATGACAGCAGCATTTCAACCATGACATCGCGACGCGACCCTTCAGGTCCGAATTTGTGCACAACAGTTGTTTATCAGTTCAAGTCGAGTAGCTGACCAGTTCGAAAGATAATTCCACCAGTTCCAAGGTCTTGGTTATGCTCCAGGAATTAATATGGGTTATATATATATACTGGTATATTAATGAATATAACCCATTAGCCCCTCATTAAAGACTATTAATCCAAGTCTTTGATGTCTCCCCCGGCTTATTTCCTATGAAGTACTGTAATTGTTTCATGATCGCTTCCTATGAAATATCCCCAGCAAAAAATGCAGTACCCTCTGGTAAACTAACATAACTGTGGAAAATCACCATTTTTAATGGGAAAATCCACTATTTCTATGGCCATTTTCAATAGCTATGTCAAAAAAAACTCCATGGATCAGGATCAGATAGGATCATCAAGCACCAGAAAAAAAAATGGTGAAATCGATGGTGAAATCCCATGACCTGAAAAAAAATCTCATCAAACCTACCATTGTGGTTAATATATGGTTAATGATGGTTAATAATAATTCTGGTTGGTGGTTTTTCGCCCTACCCCTCTGAAAAATGATGTTTTGTGAGTGAAAGTCAGTTGGGATGATGTTCCATTCCCAACTGTTTCTGGAAAGTCATGAAAGCCATGTTGCAAACCACCAATCAGTATATAGATCTATTAAGCCATATTAAGATATATTAAGTCCCATTAACCCATATTAAGTCCCAAATATTCTGATGAATGAATGGGATTTAATTTCTGGATGGAACGGAATGGATTACAGTAAAACACCGTTGACTTCGCGGCCTTTGTCCTTGTTGCCCTGGAAGGGGTTCCGCAACCTCTGGGCGTTTATCGGAGCGCTTGGAGGATCATCCCAGGGATCATAGGTCCACCCTGATGGACATAGCCGGCCTGGTAAACGTTAACAAAAAACGATGGAAAGATCCACCATTTTTGCATGGGTAAATCCACTATAAAATCTATAAATCACCATTTTGAATGGGTAAATTAACTAATTTCTATGGGCCATGGCTTCAATGTCGCAAAACGTAACAAATTCGTCACCTATTTTTTTTGGATTTTCCCATGGGGGAGACCATCAACCATATCAAGCGTCGTTGTGGATCTGCAACTATGCCACATACCCGGCCTGGTAATAATTACTGGGAAAATCATCATTCTTAATGGGAAAATCAACTATAAATGGTGATTTAATGGGATGTAATGGGATTTAGCCTCTGGTAATGACTAACGTTTTGCGACATAGAAAATGACCCAGTCGAAATAGTGGATTTTCCCATGAAAAGATGGTGGATCTTTCCATGGTTTTTTGTTAACGTTTACCAGAGGGTAAGTCCTTTTTCCCCATCAACATCCATCAACCCTGACCAAGAGCTTGTTTGAATCCATATTCTTCTTGTGTATCGTTGGGCAACCCGAGAATTCCATGACACCTCCAGTTTCCTCAACCAACGCTCAACCTGCCTTTTCTATCCTTTTCTATGCTTATGCGAATTTACACGGGAGCTATACCCTCGGGAAATGGCAATGTAAAACCCACTATTGATAGATGATACACCTATTCATACTACATGTTGCCTTTCCAAAGTCATAGTTAGATGACTCAGCCATTGAAAACATCCAAAGACACTGTTGTTCTGTTCCTGCAACCCACCATTGCCAGGATGATTCAGCTATAGAATACCAGAGGAAAACCAAACGCAGGCCGCAGGCCTGAAGCCATTCCCTCGCTTGTCCCGAGACCTCAGCTTTTTACGCGGGATGATCGTCCCAATCAATGTGCTTCATAAGCTACATAGCCTCTGGTAATTTAACAGTTTGCTATTGAAAATGGCTCCTTAACAGTTGACTTATGTATTCCATATGGTGATGTTCCATATTTTCCATAGCTCTGTTAGTTTACCAGAGGCTAATATGGTTTATAGCATGAGGCATCTTTTTCATAAAATTGGCTAATCATATAGACATCCAAATCTCGAACGGCAGTACGTTGAATATTCGCGGTTTTTCGATGTTTTCCGGGCATTAGCCTCTGGTCATTTAACGCTTTAAGCTATGGAAGCGATTGGACCCATAGATAAGAAACATGATGTTGCATCCATAAACGGCTGATTTCTGGTTTAACCAACAAAAACCATGGGAAAACGCATAGGAAAACCATAGGAAAATGGAGATCTACCCTCTGGTTATTTAACATAGCCATGGTATAGATGGCCCATTTATAGATGATCTTCCCAGAAACCTCCGTTTATGGTTGGGATTTTCCATGGCTATGTTGAATAACCAGATGGTATGATTATCTAGATGATCTCCCTAATGAACATGACAATCCATCCACAAACATAGATAATACCCTCTGGTAAACGTTTACATAGCGAACTGGAAAATCACCATTTTTAATAGGTAAATCAACTATCAATGGGCCATTTTCAATAGCTATGTTAGTGTACCAGAGGGTATACATTCATGATAATCCCCATTCAAACTGTTGATTTTCCATATATGTCCAGCTCGCAAACTCTTAAATAACCAGAGGCTAAGTCTGAACATTGGTGCAAGGTGCGGGTTTTGTATATGTTCTGACGTCTGGTTTTTGTTTAGCTCGCAGAGGTAAACTTAATATTATATATATATACATACATACATACATATTTCTTCCTTTGGTATCTGTAGCTGCGAAAAATTTGGTGCCCAATTGTGTTTTAAGCAATAAACCTCAAGTGATATCAGTACAGCCAGCCGCATTTTTTTCCGTTTTTTTGCTGGCAAAGTTTGGAGGAAACTCATGGTCGAAATGGATGTTCCACACGGCTTGCCAGGGATGAAATCCAAAAGAGGATGGCCTTGTTGGACCATGTTGGACCATTGATGAAATGGGGATGGGTCATGGCACCCTGGTACCGTGCCGTGAACCCCAAGTCATAGCTGGGATTTATGGATGTGAATAACCCACTAAAAATGTATCTATAGGTATTGACCCATACCCAAATGAGAATTGGATAGATCCTGAATTAATTCCGATAGAAATGATCTTTAACTTAAACTTTAAGTCCTCAAAGAGTTCTCAGATCTTGAGCCGCGACCCAGTAGTCCTCTCAGTTTCGGACACATCCTTTTGCACATCAGGCTCTACCTTGTCCCGTGTACACGGGATATCACTACACTCAGCAGGCCATTTTTTGCCAAGGTAAGGTGGTAAACCCAATAGAAGTCGGGATTGAACTACGATAATTGATACTATAATCATGAGATTTAAACACGAATGTATATTTCAAATGTATGTAATCCTGCAAATAAATAAATGATGCATAAATCAATAAATAAACCATAATAAAATCATATACACCTACAAAAAAAAACTAGTGTAACTGAATCCTAAGCCCCCTGTTTTGGTGCATCGTTGTTTACTTGACCCAGGCGATTCGCTGCCTGTCCCTGCGCCCCTTGCGCCGCTTGCGCCGCTTGCGCCGCCGCAGCAGCGGCATTGGCAGCAGCCGCCAACCAGGAGACAGCTCCTGTGACACCTGCGAGAAATGCGGAAATGGCCATCAAAAATGTTGAAGTGTTGAAAAAATATGTGCAAAAGGTGATGAAATTCGGTATCAATTTGTTGTAGTTGAATCATTTTATGTAGTTAAATCTTACCATGGGTCAAAGAATTAAGATGGGAACAAAAATATCGTGAAAATCGGTGCAAACTGACGATTTAACAATCAAAAGATGGTGATGAATTAAATGATTTACCCGTCAAAAATTGATTAAAAATCAATGACTTTATATAGCCATTAAAAATGATGGCTCACTGGGATTGAATGGTGAAACATGGGAAAAAGAATGGATCTAACAACTGAAGAATGGTATGGATCTAACAACTCAAAATGGCAATTGAACTACGTAGGGTAAATAAAGTTTAAAAATTAAAAATAAATAAGTGGGTAGATGGGGGTAGCCTATCTTCAGACAGACACAAATGTATGGTGGAAGTTTAACCATTTTTGAGGATAACACCAACAAAAACAGGGCTGGAGAATTGGTCATCATCCAGCACTGAAAGTTGTGAGGATGTTTAAAATATGGATTGAACAAAACATGTTCCAACCCTTGACAAGGAAAATTGGCGGAATTTACATGACGAGGATTTAATTTGCCCAAAACGATATAAACGATGGTGTGTAGTGGCAACACGGGTTTCTGGGAAGTCAACAAAACCAGCAGGATGGTGCCCCCAAGTTATAAGTTGGTTTATAAACCCCATTAACTATACGTAGTTATATCTGCCATAAACCATAGTGAAATGGGCGTTATGTTCACCAACTTAGCTAAGGAACTGGGGCACCACCTTGAGGAGATCCACAAGTTTGAGCTGTGAGAACCTTTGTTTCCCCCAACCATCTGCTTCCAGGTCGAAAATTAGACATTCCCCGTAAGTGTCATCTGTATCGTTTGGTCGGCTTGGAGCCAGTCATGAAAAATGTCCCAAAACAGGCAACCCTGGCACCCGAATATGTCTTAGTGACCCAAGACCAACAGAATTGGACCAGCTTTATCTGGTTGGTGGTTGAGCCCTACCCCTCTGAAAAATGATGGAGTGAAAGTCAGTTGGGATGATGACATTCCCAATATATGGAAAAATAATCCAAATGTTCCAAACCACCAACCAGTATAATATATATATATACATTAATGTATAATTATATCATGGATATTCATGGATCATATATGCCAGAATGATTCATTTGATTTCATTTGTCAAATTTGGTGGTTCGGTTATGTACTAAGTTTGACGTATTTTGACCCACCACCAATTGAAACCACAAACCAAATTACCACCCGCCTTTGGCCACGACGGAAGCGATGAGCCTTACTCGAAAACAGCTGAATGGAGGTTGTAATGGCAAAATCATCCACAAAAGTGGGGGAAAAAATCCATAGGATAGTGCTTGTCAATCTATTTAGGGAGCGCCACGTATAGTTGAAAACTGATCTGTTTCTTCACAGTCTCTTATGATCTTTCCAAAAGAATGCATAACTGTGTGCTCCTGAACAACCCAAATATTTGTCTTAACCAATCATCCCAAGTATGGTCTCAAAGAAATCCCCAACCAGAAAAAACCCTCCGGAAAAATCAAACGTGGCATGGTGGAAAATCCACCATTTAAGATGATTTTGCCAGAAACTTCCGCTTACCCTCTGGTAATTTAACAGTTAGCTATTGAAAATGGCCATTTATAGTGAATTTTACCATTAAACATCGTGATTTTCCATAGCTATGTTAATGTTTACCAGAGGGTATAGAGAATTACCCGAGAGTAACATCCCATTATAATATATTCCCATGAATATTCCATGAACATATCCGAGATTAATCCCATGGGAAGATCTAAAATCGAGATTTTTTTTAAAAATCCATGATTCATGAGATGGGATGATAATTTTCGAATAGGATGGGATTGTGTTTTTCTCAAAGATGGTGGTTGTAATTCTTGGATGATGATCCCATCCTTTTTGAACAACATCTAATTGATGACACCGCTCAGACCGGCTACAATGGTTCACCATCCCATCTGCACCAGGGCTCCCCACTTCAATGTTTTGATGATGGGCCACGCCGGTAGGACCACAACGTGCCCCACAGATGCCAGCGCTTTGCCGCACTGCAGCACCTACCCATGAATATTCCGTGGCCGAAACGGAAAACAAGGCTGGATTTAAGAATCAAACAGGGTCGACCTTAGTCTTAGTGCACTTAAAAAATCAAAATCTTTTGCTGGTTACCTGGTGATTTTCCATTTACCCTCTGGTTATTTGTTACAGTTCGCCATGGTATAGATGGCCCTAATCGAAATAGATGGTTTACCTATTAAAACTGAAGGATTAAACTACCCTTTCCAGTCGTGGACTGGGTGGTGTGACACCAATGAATCATTCGGAAAAGCCGTGCGACACTCCAAAAACGGAGGTTCACCCCTATCTATTTCATCCAAAGAATTTGTTGTTTGTGATTTTGTATCACGGTTGTGGAATAATTACACATCTTTGACGGGTGGTGAGAGTTAAAATCATGGTTTGTGGCTATGTCAACCTCAAAGAGTTGGGCAAAAACTATGGTTTATATTGGGTTATATTATAGAAGATGTTGTACGTATATAAACATATTTTCTGTACATCCACATAATGATATGTTCATATCTACGTATGTATGTATAATGCATACCCATGCGTAATTATACATCATGATACACTCTATGTGTAGATAGCAAAATATCTATGTACATAGTTTCATTTTTTCAGACGACATATGGCTACATATCTATCTGCATACCCTCCAGTAATTCAACAAAGCTATTGAAGAAGGCCCATATATACTTCGATGATTTACCAATCATTTTAATGGTTATGTTCCAGTTCGCAAACTGTTAGTCAATATCAGAGCGTAACCATCCAAAATGTTAGATTTAACCATCAAAATGTTAGATTTTATCTGGTCTAACATATTAATCAACTAACCATCATCGCAAAATCAACATGGATAGATTTAACCATTAGCCTCTGGTAATGACTAACAGGTTGCTATAGAAAATCCACCCATGCTATTGTCAGAACGCGATTAGGGCCATCTCGAAAATCGGGCCATCAACGATGGCCAGGATCCACTGGATCCAGCCTGGATAGATCAAATCCAAAATCCCATCCACATCTCCCAGGCTGCCAGGATCAGGCTATATATCTGGATAAATTATAATATAGGCCATACGTCATACGTATTGTATACCATCTGTTGATGGTATATTATACGTCATTGTAGATGTATAAATATAATATATATCTGGGTAAATTATAATATTTCACTAACCTGAAATAAGGCCATTTGGGGATGATTCCCCTTACTAACCATGATTCCAGTGAGGGAGAACAGTGAGGTCGTGATCAAATTTACCCAGATATATTGAGCTATACCCATCACCAAAAAGGGGCCCCAGGGCCCCACGTAAAAAATCCGCATCGGTTGGGGCCCCGTGATCTCCCCAATGAAAAAAAAAATGGCTATGGAAAGAGATGGCTATGGATAAATTTCATGGTGAAAACCCAATGTTCAAATCAATGGACGTTGAAAAGCTCACCGAGGGTAAATCCCCAAGTTTGTTGGGAAATATAATTATATAACCTTTGAAAAGATAAGTTTGCTATCAATGGTGTTGGTAAAATTGGCTTTGATTGAATTTCATTGAAAAAGTGATCAGGACTATAACATCCACCAATGAAATTTCCAACTGCATCATATGATAACTCATGATAACTGATATCAATGGGCTATTGATTGACTGTTCTATATCATACACATGCATTGGATCATAACTATAACATCCTATAACCAATACCCTCTGGTAATTTAACGTTTTGCGACATAGAAAATGGCCCAGTCGAAATAGTTGATGTCTCCACTGAACATGGTGGATTTTCCATAGAAATTGTTGATTTTCCCATTGAAAATGCTGATTTTCCATAGAAATAGTTGATTTTCCCATTGAAAATGTTGATTTTCCATAGAAATAGTTGATTTTCCCATTGAAAATGCTGATTTTCCATAGAAATAGTTGATTTTCCCATTGAAAATGCTGATTTTCCATAGAAATAGTTGATTTTCCCATTGAAAATCTGATTTTCCATAGAAATCGTTGATTTTCCCATTGAAAATGCTGATTTTCCGTAGAAATTGTTGATTTTCCCATTGAAAATGCTGATTTTCCCATGAAACATGGTGGTTCTTCCATCGTTTTTCCCGTTGACCCAGGCCGGGTACCGCGAGATCTCCGAGCTCCCCGACCAGAGCCAGGAGTAGCTTGGCAGGTCTACCCACCAGCGTCCTCGGCGATGTGAACCCTCAAGAAATGGTGAAAATTTGGGATAAAACCATGATAAATCCTACTAGGGATTATTTGTCCAAGAATCATGAAAATCATGGGATGGCAATTCCTATATTAATTTTCCATAGCTATGTTAGTTTACCAGAAGGTAAAACCATGGAAAAAGCCATAAGGTTGCTCCTGATTTGGGTCAAAATGTGGATAAAATGTGGATAAAACATGATAAACCCTCAGATACATCATGATGGCCATTTCAGAGGCACCTACCGTATATAAGGCCTATTTTTCAGGCCCAAATTTCAGGGAATATCCCCCCAAAATATGGCCAAACATATGGTACTAAGTTAGTACCTCCATCAATTGGATCCTGAAATTCCCATTGATCTCAGATTGAAATCAATGTGAATTCCAGGATCCTAAAATGGAGGTACGTTAGTACCATATGTTAGGCCATATTTTGGGGGGATATTCCCTGAAATTTAGGCCTGAAAAATAGGCCTTTTGTCGGTACCTCCAATGAATCGGTTCCTGTTGCATGGCCATTGATGAAATAAGCAATTCACCTACAAAGGATTGGAGGAACTCTGAAAGCTGTGGATTGAACCATTGGTTTTTTGGTGATTTTTCACACAAGACCCCTTCATCACGAAATCTGGTGCTGGAAGCAACAAATCCCTAAATGAACTATGGAAAGATCCACCATGTTTAATGGGTAAATCCACTATTTCTATGGCAATTTTCAATAGCAAACTGTTAGTTGACCAGATGGTAACATATGATAAAATACTGTATGAAAATGATGTTCAAAACCGATCAGATCGATTCATAAAAATGTTTAAACAGATAGACAACAACATCGCTCAACTTAGATCCGCAGCTTTCTGCTACTTTCTAGCTGCGCTGTTCTCCATGAAAATGAAGCAAAATCATAGCTATAGAATCAATGGAAATTCCAGGATCCTAAAATGGAGGTACGTTAGTACCATTTTTCAGGCCATATTTTCTAGGGATATTCCCTGAAATTTAGGCCTGAAAAATAGGTCTCACAGATCGACTTTTTGGGACAAGGCCATGAATTGGGACAGATCGCGATGTGAGGTCATCACAAATTGACCCAGGTATCTTGATTCTATCTCCACATATCCCCACTAATTATAATATATATATATAATATATATAATATAATATATATATAATATATATATATAATATATATATATATATATAATATATATAATATATAATATATATATATATATAATATATAATATATATATATAATATATATAATATATATATATATATATATACATGCGTATATATGTATATATACAGTGTGTATATATATAATTATTCATATATCCTCGTTATATCAAGTTGCTTGTAGGATAATTGTGGCTTCTCCCACATTTTTCCCGCATAATATACGATCCCCTTATTGATGGTAATATCACTTGTGTATTAGTTAACGGTTACCCATTGAAGCCATGGCCCATAGAAATGGTTGTTTTACCTATTCAAGATGGTGATTTATAGTTGACTTACCCATTAAACATAGTGATTTTCCATAGTTTTTTGTATGTTTACCAGTTGATTTACCTATAAAAAATGGTGATTTTCCAGTTCGCGAACTGTAAACGTTTACCAGAGGGTTTTTCTCCGCTGGTATCATCCCATTCACCAACCACGACTGGGGGGAAGTTGTTTCACATCATCCCATATCTTTTGGGCTATACCGCCATGCCAACTCTCGGGTATCTCTTATCGGCTTTACCACATTGGTTATATATACAAAGTGAGGCCCCCTAGATAGCTAAGTTGGTTTATAAGTCCAATAACTATGGTTTATGGTATTTATAACTATAGTTATTGGGGCTTATAAACCAACTTATAACTGGGGGCCTCACATTGTAGGATCAAAAACTACTAGTGTGGTAAAGCCGATGATAAACCTACCATGACTGGGGATGGCTATTACAACCCATTTACAATGATTTTTCTTTGGGATGGTTGATTGTTGGGTTTACCACTTTAGCACATTAATCCCATTAATAGTTCCGTTGTCGCATCTATTCATTAAATCGATAGTACTCTTAATCGCATTATATATATATGTATGTATGGTTTTAAAGTGTATTAAGTACTATTTATCCCGCTATTTTTGGTATGTGTATGTTTGTCCATATATCCTACTAAAAAAAAACACACATGAATGGTTTAGTAATACATCCCAGTCATCCCATGTCATGGTGGTTAAACCCCAGTATTGACGTAGGATTTATCAGGATTATCCTAAAAAATTGTCCCAATTAATATCTGGTTGGTGGTTGGTCAAGAAAAAAATACTATTCATGTTTAGCAATCTTAAATTAGAACTTACTTAGATCTCCATTTACTTAGATAAAAACTGGTTGGTGGTTGACCTACCCCTCTGAAAAATGATGGAGTTCGTCAGTTAGGGTTACTATTCCCAATATATGGAATCATAATCCAAATGTTCCAAACCACCAACCAGATATAGGAATTCCCATCTCATCATTTTCATGATTCTTGGACAAATAGTCCCTATTATTTTTTCCTATTGTTGGCGAAATCCCATATATATATATATGTATATATCCTATTATAATATATCGCATTATATTAATGGTATGGGAGAACAGTAAGTATGATGCTTAAATCACTAGTACTGAGAATATCCTTATAAATATGAATAATCCTATACAATCCCATATTCTTCTGGTTGGTGGTTTTAACCATCTTGAAAAGTATTAGTCAATGGAAAGGATTATCCCATATATTATGGAAAATAAAACATGTTTGAAACCACCAATAAGCATATTCTGAGTAAGATGCTTAAATCACTACGAAATTCATGAGATGATCCTCAAAGCTGAAAAACAACAGATGTCCTGCCTCACAGATTTGACGATGAGATGACCCACCGCTTGAGCTGCATGGGTGGTTTTCCTGGTGTGCAAGCCGGCCGGAGGTACAAAATGTCCGTCAAAGGTAGTGAACATGGTTAGTTCATTGTGGTTTAATTGTTTTTTTGTGGGTATTTATATGTGTGATATAGATGTTGCTTGGATTTATTGGGTTTTACTGTGTTAAAAACTGGGGGATCGTGGGGTTTGAACCATCTATACATGGTCCATTTTCCCATGGCAAACTCCGAAATTATGTTGATGAATTATAACTACTAGATATTACTAGTTAATACTTCACTAGCCTGAATACTTCAGCAATTTTGGGAGAGTTGGCCCCTACTAATCATCATTCCAGTGACGTCGCGATGTTGTGACGTGAGGTCATTGTAATTTTTCCCAGAACATATCCATAAATTATGGATGATCTTCCCATTCAACTCTTGAAACATGGGAAGTTCCCCTTCGCCAAGTCTAGTTTCATTCATTGGTCAAGAAAAAAATACTATTCATGGTTACCAATCTCAAATTAGAACTTACTTAGATCTCCATTTACTTAGATAAAAACTGGTTGGTGGTATACCTACCCCTCTGAAAAATGATGGAGTTCGTCACTTGGGATGATGAAATTCCCAATATATGGAAAGTCATAATCCAGTCATGTTCCAAACCACCAACCAGTATATATATATGTATGATTATATCATGGATCATATATACGAGAATGATTCATTTGATAGTTATGTTAGATTTCCATTTACTTAGCTAAAAAATGCGGACTTTCTTGGCGAACCAGTCGCACCTCAGGCCGTCTTCGGGACCACGGAAGGCCTGACACAACGACTCTAGGTTAGCTCACAAAAATGGCCGGTTGAATATGGAAAATGATGGGAAAACATTGGAAAATATGGGAAAATTTTGAAATGTGATGTTTTCAACAAGGAAATGTATAACATGAGGAAGCCTGGTTGATGAATTTGGTGGTTACCCCAAAAAAGTGACCATTTCCCATTGAAATGAGGGTATTAGATCACCTCTCAGGTATACTTGTTCACTTTTTCAGGGGTGGTAAGTTTGGATAAAAAGAAAAAATATGTGTTACCCTAGGGTAGACTCACATAGATGTGGAAAACCCCACGGTTTCCCCTTCGGAAAAAGATCTACAAATGGTAAATTGTCCACATCTGTTGCATGGCTTATAAAGTCGGGGTACCCCAAAACCATGGTGACTCATCCCATTAAAACATGGGAAGACCGCAGATTGTGTCCTCAACCTTTCGGTGATTGCCAGAGGGTCCATCATTGTTGGTGAGAATCAAGTTCTATGCCACTACATCTCATCCCAAAAAAATGATGGTTCTAGCCAGCATGATTTTTTTTCCCCATAAGATATCATCCTGTAAAGGTAACCACATGTGGAGTTGACCCACTGTAGATCATGTTCCGAATGGCGCCAGCTCCATATAACCAATATGGTGGATGAAGCTCCCATGGGGCGCCTTGCTGACTCCATCCTCAACGCCCTTGGTCCGGTCTGCATTAAAAAGGCGCACTTCGAGGTCTGGATGTCATGGTGGAAATCATCATGACGATTCACATAGAAAACATTAGAAAATAATAGGTACTATGGTTTCCTATCATCAATGGGAATTCCAGGATCCTAAAATGGAGGTACGTTAGTACCATATGTTTGGCCATATTTTGGGGGGATATTCCCTTACATAGGCCTGAAAAATAGGCCTTATATATGGTAGGTACCTCCAATTTAGGTTCCTGAAATGGCCATTGAACTATGGTTTCCTATCATAGTGAAAGATGAATTGTCGGGAAACTATGCGGACATCTATGGGGGTACCCCCTTGCATCATCCAAGTTATGGATGGCCATGACTTAGTATTGAAGCCTATGGTGACTTGGGGATCCACTATTTTAAGAAACCACAATATGACAATATGTATTGGTTTATATAATAGAAAATGAAGTTCGGAAAGCATGGTAGTTTCCCAACAAATATGTGGGGTTTGTCCTTCAAGACTTCCCTACAATTGACTCTGGCAATCATTGGTGCTGGATCTCCGGGTTTCATGTGTAAATCTACCGACAAAAAAATATTCACCGCTTTTAAAGGCAGTGAAAAAAATGGTTACTGAATTTCTGTTGGATACACTGTCCGGAAAAAATATGAAAAGGAAAACCCACCATTCGAATGTCCATGGATTTCCATCGATATATACCTTACCGATAAAAAAAAAATCCCTACTTTCACTACGTCAAGACGAAAACAAGAACCCAATGTCAAAAATGACATTGGGTTAATGTCGATTAAGGTTGGTCAATGATCTTGGATTTGCTTAAGTCAATAGGAATTTCAGGATCCTAAAATGGAGGTACGTTAGTACCATATGTTTGGCCATATTTTGGGGGGATATTCCCTTACATAGGCCTGAAAAATAGGCCTTATATATGGTAGGTACCTCCAATTTAGGATCCTGCAATGGCCATTGATTAAGGAACCCAAAAAAATCAGATATATTCTCTATAGATTCCCCCATTGCTCGTGGATTTCCTCGTAATTCATCCGCCAAATCCAGGGCCCATGATGCCGATTTTTTCATCACCATTTTGTCACTATGAACCACCATTGAACCACTGTTGACCATTATGAACCACTACAAGGTTGTGCTTTCCCAGTGATGTGAACGTTGCTTTATAAACCATAGGAATAGTAGTTCGATATATCTACCATAAACCATAGTGAGTTATTGGAGTTATTTTTTTCACCAACTTATGTTCACCAACTTGGCGATTCCGAACTGGGGCACCACCTTGTATGAACCACCATTAAACCACCATTGAACCACCATTGAACCACCATTGAACCACCATTGAACCACCATTGAACCACCATTGAACCACCATGAACCCACCATTAAACCACCATTTTTCACCATCATCACCAGCCTCCCGGTGAAAAATTGCCGCGGCACTGCTCGGCCCAGTAGGAAGGCCATCAAGCCCAGAAGGAGCGCCAGCAGAGTCATGGCCTCGGCATTTCGCTTCGCCATGGTTTTCCAAAAGGGGGGAACATCTGTCATTGGATTGGTTTAAGGGAAAATCGAAGCCGGAAACCATGGTTTTTACCATCAAATATAGGGGTTTCCTGTAAATTTTCCCATCATCCAATTCTATGAATCTGGGAAGAAGAGTGAAAAATATGGTGAAGAAATGGATGATTTAAGCCATTTAAACAAAAAAAAATGATGCTTTACTGATGGTTTAAGCCATGTTTGGATGATTTGAGCCACCGAAAAAATCAATGCTGATTGGAATTTCATGGTGAACATTGGATGATTTCACCATGAAAAAACACTTGGATTTAACCTCCAGTAAATTAACAGTTCGACCCTGCCAGTTATCGGGGTTGGAAGATGAATGGTTCCGCAAAAAAAATGCTCATTTTCAGGGTCAACATGTTAATTTACCAGAGGGTAAATCTCCATTTTCCTATGGTTTTCCTATGATTTTCCCATGGTTTTTGTTGGATTCCAGGCTCAACATATGGGGATCCGTCAAAATTTGCCATCTACCGTCGGAGTGTGACTGTGATCCAACTTTGGGGTACCTTTTGGGCCTCGATTCATTCTCAAAGCCTATGGGCCTATGGGGTATCGATGGCTTGGAGGGTAGATGATCTTAATGTAATGATATGGTATTAATGGTTAATATATGGTTAATATATGGTTAATAGATGGTTAATATATGGTTAATATATGGTTAATATATGGTTAATAGATGGTTAATAGATGGTTAATGTAATGGTTAATGATGATGAATGGTTAATGTCATGGTTAAACAAAATGGTGGTTAATGATGGTTATATTGAGATACCATCTGGTTATGACATTCACAGTTCGCCATGGTTTAAATCGATGGCCCGATTTTCGAAATAGATGCTTTACCTGGGTTTACCATTCTTAAAAATGGGTGGATTTTCCATGACGAACTGTTAAATAACCAGATGGTAAACTGGTAAACAGTAAATTGTGATTTGTTTAACATGGAAATGTGGTAGGAAAATATAAGTCCTGCCCAACTGCGACAGTTTACCCGTTAATAATAAGTACGGAATAGACAGAAAAAAATGAATTACGGTTGATAAATATCGTAGAAAAAAACATCGTGACAAATACCCTCTGGTAAACTAACATAACTATGGGAAGATTCACCATTTTTAATGGGAAAACTCACTATTTCTATGGCCATTTTCAATAGCAAAACGTTAGTTTACCAGAGGGTATCGTCGAATAAACCTCTTGGAAAACAGTACTGCATCTTTCTGCGGACCCATATAATGGGAATGTAATAGGATACAGGTGGCTAGAATAGGGATAGAAGGGGAATTTAATAGGAATATGATGCCAATATAATGGGAATATCTTTGGAGTATTTGTAAGTGGATCTACTGCGAATACAGTCATGGGAAGATAGTTTGATTGGTATAAGGCCTATGTAAGGTCTATGTAATATCCCTAGAAAATATGGCCTCAAATACGGTACCTGGCATAGATGTCCTTTTCCTATTGGTTGGTTGATTAATAGAGGGGTTTGAAGAAACCCCTTTAACAACAGGTAAATGATGATAGATGATGATAGATGGTATACCAGCTCCCGGCCCCTCAATTTTTACCATTTTAGGACATTATTGGTACCTGGTACCCTCTGGTAAACTAACATAGCTATTGAAAATGGCCATAGAAATAGTGGATTTTCCCATTAAAAATGGTGATTTTCCATAGCAAAATGTTAGTTTACCAGAGGGTACCTCCATCTTCCTGAAATTCGCATTGAAAACACCGGCGAAAAAACCCGTCGCGGGAAGCCGCACCAAAAGCACCACAGCCACCACCCGACGGTCGTGTGACTTCCATTTCAGCACAGAAGCCTCGGGGAATTCGTGAGACCTGGGACCTCTGATGGTCACCGACGTACTGTTGATTGGATTGGTTTAAGGGAAAATCTACAGGAAATCATAGATTTTCCTATCAAATATAGGGGTTTCCTGTAAATTTTCCCATCATCCAATTCTATGAACTGTACTGTGGATGGTTTTTAGTATGAAATAAGTGGTCGGTCAGAAAAGAAGTGTGACTGAACCCAATAAAAAAATCGTGGATTTCAGCACAAATATGTAACCTGTAGAATATGTGATGTGTTCATCCAAAAGTCAACACTCAAAATTTTAGGATGCGTCCCATGGCGAGGGTTTTAATTAACACAAATGATCGTGTATCAAGCAGTATAATTTGGTTGGAAGGTCCACCACCTATAATGTAGTAAACCCAATGTCATAGACCATTTCCAATAGAGGGTTATGGTATTGGATATACCCTCAAAAATGAGAGCATGTAAATGATCCCCAAATGGTTGGTGAATGGGATGCTTTATTGGGTTTACCGGTTTACCACATTAATGTCAACCCCGGATTAATAAACCATGGTTTATTAATTAGGGGGGTACCCTCCAAATAGTCACAATATGATACTTAAATGGTATCCCCCCAACTAAACAATCTAGGGGTTTATTAATCCAGGGTTGACATTATCCGTCTTGTTCCAGCCAACCATGGTGGTACATCGCGCACCTCAATGAGGTGTTCCGCCGCCACCAGTGTAGAGCTGCTCCGGCGGAAGCGGCGACCCCGCGCGGGTTCGCAAACTACCGCGGTTTCGCGAACCACGGAACCTGGCGCCTAGCAACAATGTGAGACGCACGGGACTTCTCCAAAATGATAAATGGAAGGGAAACTGATTCTCCAGTTTAACGCTTATTTTGTGGTTAATCACATGTATGTTTGTCTAAAATATTGTTTCATACTATCATTTCATACTCCCCAACATAATTTGTTAAGTAGTCAACGGACATACTATTATATCATTTATTATGTATGATCTCCATAGTGCTTCAAAAACTGGTTGGTGGTATACCTACCCCTCTGAAAAATATGAGTTCGTCAGTTGGGAGTATTATTTTCAACTGAATGGAAAGTCATAAAAGCCATGTTCCGAACCACCAACCAAATAATCATTTTATAATGATTAAAATATCCATGTTATGATCTATTATTTATGATATATGATATACATCATATGTCTATGATTCATGATCTCCAAAAGTGCTTCAAAAACTGGTTGGTGGTTTCAACCCCTCAGTCAGTTGGGAGTATTCTTCTCAATATATGGAAAAAAAAATCATGTTCCAAACCACCAACCAGGTAATGGAGGGCGTACTCGAAACCGTTTTTTTATTATTGGCCCCCTCCTTGCAACAACAACTACTACTGGTGGTATATTCACGGAGGATCTTTAGAGAATGGATGTCCCACCCCGCGGGACAAGCCGACAAGAAGAAGAGGAGAGGGGGGCAGAGCAACGAGAGCGCGAGCATGA
>Ga0126342_10008214_pt1 | contig 18686 bp, 12 predicted proteins | sample Cyp1metagenome_FD_92528 | JGI IMG/M metagenome (GOLD analysis project Ga0126342, IMG submission 92528) | Coral microbial communities from Lord Howe Island, Old Settlement Bay, Australia - Cyphastrea 1 metagenome | ecosystem: Host-associated > Invertebrates > Cnidaria > Coral ...
GCCCTCAAAACTCCCCAAACCCTTCCCTGCAGCTCCCAGGCGCCACTCAGGCCGCGGCAGACCTTTCCTGTAGCTATCACAATTCTAAGCGCAATGCTCTCTCTCTCTCTCTCTCTCTCTCTCTCTACCGGACCACCCCCAATAGGGGGGTCGGCGGCACCAGGGCGCTAGCCCATTCTATAACCAAATTGAACTTGCAGATGCGCTCAGGAAAGCCGTTGGAGAATCAGCAAAGAGTTTTGGACACAGCACAGTTTTGGAATCGCGGTTGAATGCCAAACCAGGTAGCATCACCCCCTACAAGCCATCAACCATCATTTATCAATTATGATATCTTTAACACAGTGAGAACAAAAACACACATAAAACTAAAACTCAGGATGGTTAATTCCCATCAACATCTCAGATAAACATCCCCCCTTGGTACAGCCGCCAAGATACATTGGAATATTGGAAGGTATATAAAAAGGTATCCCTAAATTGATTATCCAGAAATATCCAGAACATATATTTCTGGATATTTCTGGAATTTGGCCCAAAACCTTGGAAAATGGGAAAAAAAACAAAAAAAAACTCTTGGTCCTCCATTCTGAACATCCCGTTGCTTGGAGGAGCATCCCACTTAGTGTGGCTGATAACTTTGGGTTAGTAAGTCCCCTTTTTTGGGGATCCATTTATAAATGGCGTGTAAGTGTGGTTACTAACCACTTGATTAAGTACTGACATCCCATTTATAAATGGAATGTATAAGATCTTATACTGGTTGGTGGTTTCAATCTCTCTGAAAAATGATGGAGTTCCGTCAGTTGGGATGATGATTCCATTCCCAACTGTTTCTGGAAAGTCATAAAATTTATGCTCCAAACCACCAAGCAGTATGAGTATGGTTACTAACCACTCAAAAAGCTGGATGGTATTCCCAGTACCATCCCCCACAACCTGGATCGTGGTGTGAGTGGTGTTTTTTTTCGCCCGCCAAGTGACTCTGGATGAAAATTGCCATGGCCCAAGTTCTGTTGCATCCAGGCCTGCCAGGATGTTTTCAGTGGGGCGATGGCCAAAAACATTGGGTTTTCACATGGTTTTAAGCCGCAAGAACATGATGATTTCAGTTTTTTTTGTTTTTTTTTGTGTTTTGTTGCTTTTATGTTTTGTTGAACAGCATCAATGATGATTTATTGGGACATGATCCGGTTTAGTAACCACTTTTTTATAAAATGAAACTCACATGGATTGTTGGGTTTCTTTCACATGGCTATTGTCGGAGTGGCCTTGCTTGGAGACACTGCAGTGGGGCCCCATACTTAGACTTAGACGACTTGGTGTACAACTATATGATAACTGGGGTTTGCAGTAGTTATATAACTAATCCCATCATCCTAATATTAATCACCCCATAAATGGTCCAAATTATGTGGAAATCGCCTACTAAACCATGGTTTCGAAGGGGGTGTTTAATATTAGGGGGAGGGGATTATCTTATAAACCAACATTGCCATCACTGGAAGGCCTCATCTGAGAGTAGCAAAAGAGTGGAGATACGACTTTCGGACCCATCCAAGGTTGAGCTCATGGCCAAGAACCGAAAATATGTGGGGCCCTGGAAATAGCCAAGTTGGTTTATAAACACCATTAAGAGTTACATGGTTATTTAACATAGCCATGGAACATCACCATTTTTAAGAACGGTAAACCATTTATTTCTATGGGCCATCTATACTCTACCATGGCAAACTGTTAGTCATAACCAGAGTACAAGCATCATATAAACCATATTGGTTTTATTGGTTTATATAGCAACTTCGCCAACTTTTTCGGGCCCCAAAAACTGCACGGCCTGTTGTCGTTGCCGTGTCTCGAGCAGTTCGTGCATTGCAGCCTGGAACAGTTCGGATCTCAATAGAGGGGAATTCATTGGGAAAATCATCTGAAAAAAAAGGTACCCGGCCTGGTAAACGTACAAAAAACGATGGAACATCACCATGTTGTATAGGTAAATCCACTATAAATGTGGTATTTTCAATAGCTATGTTAAATTACCATAGAGTAACTATGGGAAAATCCACTATAAATAATTACTCCCATAGATGTTGCCACATTTCTAGCCATCTCACACCACTTTGTTGCAGTAACATGACGTAACATGGTGACATGGTGATTCTTGTCATTTTCATTGCAACCGTTTTCAACCAACCTGACCTTGATTATCTTTTGGGCCAGTGGAGCAAGGCAGATTTGAAAAAAAACTCATTGGCAAGTCCAAGTGCTTGGAGGGTCCAAGTTTTCTAAGACATGGCAGATTTCGAATATTGGTGTTCAAATCCCCAAAAAAGAGCATGACCATCCCGGAACCTCCCGGAAGATCAAACATGCCACTGGCCAGTGCCGCAAAAAACATCGTTGGACACCTGGAAATGTGAAGCAAAAAATCTTGGTGAAATTTTCATCTTGGTGGCACACTGGCTCACTTTCCGGCATCTTTTTGGAGGTTACTATATAAATAGACCATGACACATATGAACCATGAAAAATACCCCTTATTGTCCCATTCTCATTCTACTAGTCGTTTTTTTCCAAGGTTTCCGTACTATTGGTTACTTCATAACCCCATCAAACCAGCTTGCAATTAGAACTTGCAAGCTTTTAAACTTTTAAACAATAACCAATCCCCATGAGACCAGCTTTTGTGATAAGCCTTTACAATAACATTGCCAATCAGCCAGATACCCGGCAAAAAATGACAAATTCTTTGCTGGTGAACGTAGATATTCCCATGAATACCAAAAGAATACCAAAAGACTAGTTAGGATTAAAGTATCCAAGATTCTGGGTAAATTATAATAGTTCACTAACCTGAATTAAGGCCATTTGGGAATGATTTCCCGAATCCTAACCATGATTCCAGGGTTCGGGAGGACAGTGAGGTCGTGATGAAATTTACCCAGAAGATTGACCTAGATAACATACAGTGAGTATTTCACTTTCATGACGGCCAGGCCCAGCCAGACCCAGCCAGGCCTCCTGGTTCTGTGTCTTTTCAGCCAGCCCGTGGCGTGCGTGATCCAAATGACCTGGCTATGTGACGTTGATCCCACACACGTACATTACTTGTTTGGGATTATGGTTTATCTCTACATATGTAATATATATATATATGTTTACAAAGCAATAATAATAGTAATAATAATAATAATGATCGTAATAATAATAGTAATAATAATAATAACGATAATAATAATAATAATATATATATATATATTACACACACGCATATATATATATATAATTATATTTTACATGTCCTATTATATACTGTTTTTTTATGAAGGTTTTTATGTTTTTTGTTTTTTTTGTTTTTTTCGATGGAAAACTTGTAGCTGTAGCTGTAGCTTTGGGCCCTCCTAAATTTCGCTTCCGTCGATCAGAAAACGCCATCTTGCTTGGGGAGAAATCCTTCAAGTTGAGTGGATCATATTCGTGTCTTGGCATCACCGAAGTTGTCCAACAAATAACGCATCCAAACTCGTTTTGATTACGTCAAAAATCATCAAAATCATCAAAGTTGTCAAAAATACCCTCTGGTAAACTAACATAGCTATTGAAAATGGCCATTTATAGTGGATTTTCCCATTAAACATGGTGATTTTCCATAGTTATATTAGTTTTACCAGAGGGTAAATCATCCAAGCTGTCAACTCTCGAGCACGTTTTGAGGCCAATCTGTTCCATTTGCTTCACGGCCTGAGTAGGAATGCAGTTGCTTGCTCATATCCTCGGCCAAGCCGTTAATCCTCAGCCGTGGCCGTGTCGCTGGGGAAATGCCCAAACCATAGGAAAACCATATAAAAACTATAGGAAACCATATTAAACCCTACAAAATAATACAAAATATGGATAAAAATTACAGTTATGGCCCTATATATACCAGTTATATGTACTTCTTATAACCCCCTACTGAAGTTTTTACCTACCTTTTTTTAGGGTTGAACATAAAAACATGTACATAGGTTTTTCTGATTGACAACATAAAAACCTAGTGTTTTTTTTGAAAAACATAGTTTTTTTCCAAACCCCAACTTTTCAGATTTTACATAAGCTGAAGTAGGACATGGTTCCATAGGTATCCATTCCTGGGTTGGTTCATCCAAGAGATGAGGCGACTTTCGGCAGAATATGGCTGAATTCGACCTAACAAAATCTACAACCGCAACATGACGGTACCAATAAAGCTCACCAACCGGATGGGAATAGAAATCACCCAAAAGATTCCAATGGATGATGGTATGAATCCAACTTCTTCGGGGCTAAGGATGGAGCAACAAAATATTATTACGTTGTTGTTCTGACCCCAAGGTGAACACATCACATTTTTAATAGAGTCTAAGATTTGGGAACTTAGCTTCATAGGCCATTTAAACCTTTTCTACCCATAATTGCCAAGGCTGACAAGTTTTGAACATCAAGCTTGCTGCTGCATGCGTTTGTTGATTGTTTGCTTGCTTGCTTGCTTGCTTGGTTGCTTGGTTGCTTGCTTGGTTGCTTGGTTGTTTGTTGAAGCAATCACGAAGCTCAAGTGTTTGGCGATTTTTGGAATGCTTCCCCCGCTTCCCCATCCCCCCACAAGAGAAGGATAAACACCCAGGTTACAGTAGTTGGCTAAAGTCATCACCCCAAACTGCAGTTGTGCTGATTAAATCACATGTATGTTCATCAAGTTGTTTTAAAAACTATCCTCCCCAATTGTTACATGTTATGTAGTTAAATCCCGAGTTGTTGTCGCTTCAATCCATCAAAATCCGTGCTTTGTGGGCTACCCCTCATTCTCATAGAAAAAAATCACATCTTTGTGGGCTAAGCCCAAGTTCAACCATGTAAAATCATTCAAAGACCCAACTTTGCTGCAACAAACCCCCCATATTGGGTGGTTCACTCCAATAAAAACCTCTCAACAAATCCATGGTGTGCTTCGATACTCTGATTGTAGCTTGTAGCTCTTCGGCTCCCCATATTGCTTCACCCAGCTAGTCAGTCGACTTGTGGGGTGGACTAATCAACCATGGCTTGCTCGAAAACCTTCTATTTCCCAAATTCGTTCGTTGATTTTCCCCCCAGCAATTCACACAGCTTTAGCTCGTTGGATTTCCCGGCCCGCCAGAGTTGATTGCCATAACATATCACATCTTAGTTTTTATTCTCTCACTATGTCCCTTTTCTATGCCCAATATATATCTATATATGTCCATGAAATATTCCCATTCATGGAGTATTTGCTACATAAATCCCGTACAATTCCAAACAAATCCAACTTTCCAATGATTTTCCACGCACTTTCCCATGGTTTCTTCGAAAAAAGTCATGGTTTTTCAACCCCAGCTCCGTTCTTTTTCGGCTCCCAGTGGCTGTTGCAATTCTTCCGCTGTGATCCAATTCTCCTTATCTTCCAGGCCCAGCTGCTTTTCAATCCTCGGTGGTGGCTCCACTTTTCAATCCAGGCTGATTTGAGGTGTTTTTGAACTTGAATACCCTCTGGTTATGTCAAAATAGCCATTGAAAATGGCCATTAATAGTTGATTTTCCCACTAAAAATTGTGATTTTCAATAGCTACGTTAAATTACCAGAGGGTAAATCTAAATAAGTGAAGACAACTCTTGAGAAAACATGAATGCTATCTCTATGAATTGTTTCTTATGTTTATGAATGTTTATTAGAGATCGTTTTCCTGAGTAACAGTTGCAGTCTTTGCTACAATCAAAAGATCTGCACAGCCTAGTCCACACTTACGTTATACGCATATCTCACGGCACTAGGTAAAACGTCGAGAACAAATCAACATCACACCCAGGTCAACATCACAGAACATCCCTCTCCATAGCTTTCCAACTACTGGTACATAACAAAACAATACAACACAGTTGAAGAAAATGCATCTGATAGCGTTTGTATCCAATTTCCATGTTAGGCAATGAGCCATGATATTCAATCCAGTTCATACCGGGTATATATATATATCATATCACCCAGCTACTGTTGATATCTCCACACCGATCATCCAAGAACAGATCTTGGCCTTCTCGGGTCATCGAAGTACAGTGGTTGCAAAATCCACCAGTTGATAAGTGGATTTACATCTGAAAACGCTGGATTTATCATCCCAAAAAATAGGCTTTCAACCATCCCATGGTGGTGTAGGATAGCACCCCACCATCCCCGCACCCGAGATCAAAACGTCACCAGTTTTTGTCCTGCTCCGCCATTGAAGGCGCCGCGAGCGGAGAAAGGGTTGAAAAAGCCAAAATAGCCGGGCAAGCCAAGGACACATCGTAGCAAGCCAAAGATGTTTTCTTGAGTCTTTCTCCTATTCAAAAGATGGAAAACCCATAGGATGCCTCCATGGAGCCAACAATTATGGAATAGGTTTATCTTGCTACTTCATGTATTTTCTCTTTCACTCAAAGATGGATCCAAAAATGCAACTCAAAAATTTGAAGTGTCAACATCATGGCTCACACCTCAGTGAAACCACCCATAACCAGAGCCGTGCACGAGTCGCTCTGCGACTCGCTCTGCCACACTCATTTCTTGGAAGCAAACATGGCGGCCTGCAAACGTGCCTCGGTATTCCGGCCGAAGACCCCAAGAATCAACCAAGATTGCTGGAAACACATGTACCCCAAAAGTAAATCAACAGAGACATGGAGAAGCCACATAATCCACCATTTATATATATCAAAAAAGTTTTAATGAATAAAAACTAGATCTATAAATTCATAGATTAAACCCATTAATTGAATCTGGCGGTTTCCAAAGTTTGCAAATCCGCCGATCTGGCCCAAGCAGCTGCAGCCCTCTTCACCTTCGCAGTGGCTTCCAACTTGTCCTCCAGAGCAAGGCCCAGGATTCATACAGCCGTGACCATATACCACCAGTGAAGTTCAATATACAAGCTATATAAGCTATATAAATCCCCATGGACCCTGGTGAAAACCCAGTTATAAGATGTTCATTCAGTGAACTTAGTGGCTCTTCATCCCTCGAATAGGCTAGCAGCGCTGGCACCAGTGGACTAAGGGGATTATAACTGGATTAAGCCAGTGGAAAAGCATGTGCTTAAGATATACCTTCTGGTAAACATACAAAAAACTATTGAACATGACCATTGAAATAGTGGATTTACCCATTAGAAATGGTTATTTTCCATACTTGTGTGCCACTTACACACTGGGAAGAGGGGAAGAGCCACCAAGCACTTGACTGCGCGAAGATTCCAGTGTTGCAAGAGATAGTCATGAACGCTATTATGCCACCCACCATAGAAAACTCATTCCAAGTGTAGGATATACCTTCCCTCCAACATACACATTGACCCCACGTGATTGTCAGGGTCAAACTTTTCGTTGGCTAGATCCCATTCACAATTCATGAATAGAACTAATAAACATCAGCAACCTAGCAACCATGATGTCCTAAAAGAAAATCAGAACCATTTTTTTGCCATTTAAAACCGCTAAGACCAATTCAACATCATCATCACCCATTCCCATGATCTCAAGCCTTCTTAGAGTCAGCCTTCTCGAGCATGGACGTTGCGCTATCCTGAAGACAATTACAGTGTGCGGGCCAAGCAACCCATCAAATGTCATGCTATCATCCCATTGTTGAGCATAAGGTTATGGCTGAATTACCCCAATTTCACTCACCTGAAAATAGCCTGAAAATAAGGTCTTATAGTCTTATATTGGGGATTGGGGAAACTGTAAAGTTTCACGAAAGGTACATTCATCAACAAATGGTGGTTTCGAAAAGGGGTTTCGACATGTTTCGACAGCAAAACAATGGAGTTGATTGTTCTTTTGTAAAGGGGAATCCACTGTTTTTGGGGTACTGTACCCCATTTACATTCATAGAGAAAGACTCAAGCGAGGGGAAAATGGGAACAGTGGCAAACCAACAGTTGTGCGCTGGCTGATGGTTACAGTGTCTATGAAAAATCTGAAAAATCTCGGATGGAACATTTATCTCTAATGTTTTTTGTTGGTGTCATGTTTTTCCATTTTCAAATATGACACCCTGCTTATAGCTCGAACATTCGCAAACCAAAAGCTATAACGGTCAATACAGTAGCATATAATAAACAACCATACCTCATATATAATAAACAAACATGCCTCATATACCTTCGGCTGTCCTTCAGGTGGATTTCAGACCTCTCAGATTTGTCTTTTTCATTTGACTAGTGTCTAGTGCGCATTCATGGTTTTAAGTCTAGTCCTCAATATCATTGTTAATCACAATGGTTTGCCTCATTTTCAGACAAATCCGTTGGGGATGGGTAAAGACTCAAAAATCAATGGCAGCAAGAAGAAAAAACCATTATGTACACCTGCTGACAAATGCAACATTTGCTTTATCTAGTTGGAAGTATTTAAATATTCTAGATTAATTGCATGTTCTGCACGACAGGTGAAACCATATGGTTTTGCCACATTTGTATTGACTCTTTGGTCCTCAAATGTTGGACCATGAGATCCCTTAGCATCCAATGATCTCAAAACCAATCTTAAACATTGATCTTCATCTATTGAGATCCCAACTCAACAGAACTAAACATGTTGTGCAAATTTCCAGTTCTATGTACAAGAAAATCTCATCTCTATATATATATATATCTATTACGCCAAACGTCCCATATATTGTTTCGTTTACCCACGTACTCAAACATGGCTCGCTGGAAAATCCACCATTTACTTCGATGATTTTCCCAGCGAACTAAACCTCCATGGCTAGTGTGGGGATTTCCTGTTGCTACGTTCGATGAGCAAACAGTTTTTGCCATTAATCACTACCCTTTTCTTGTTAAATCCCTATGAACATCACCATAAAATCATCCCGAATTTTGGGATTTTCTTCCGGCAGGATTTACCATCTGCGTCTTTCGCTTTCGCCGGAGGCTCCATCTCACTCTGCGCTTCCGTCATGTCAATGTTTTCCGCCTTCTCAAAGTCGTTCACCAGCACCTGGCGCAACGTCAGACATGGCCAGCCTTAGAAGCAATGATCCCCCAATAATGACTCCCAAAAAAACATGTTTTCGCTGGCTAGCACGCTTCCCCCACAAAACATGTAAATTATAGATAATTATCTAGTAATAAGTTGTACTGAACTAACCTCATCTAAATCTACCCAACTCATCCAGGGTTACAAAATCAACTCAGCAAGTTCCACAAAAATGGGTCTCAAACGATAGCTAAGTTGGTGCAAATCGTTTGGTCTCCAATTTCAATATAGTTTATGAATGTTTATGATACTTATACCATCTCCATCTTATAACATGGGGCTTCAAACCCAACAGCCATCACTTCCGGGGCTCCACTCATCCCAACAGCTGGCACCGACAGCTGGTTGGAGTCCACCGTTGCGAAACCGCCCATGACCACCAGCGGTTTCCACTTGCCATCCTGGAGCCGAGGTCCCGATTGAATAGGAAAACCATGGGAAAACCATGGGAAAATGGTTCATAATGGTGAATAATTAGTGACAATTGGTGATTTCTATGGTGATTAATATGGTTAATAATGGTTTTCATAGTGGCTAGTAGTAACTTGTTATTTCTATGGGATTGTACCTTCTATAAAACTTATAAATGGGGTGACTTGTCAGTACTTAAAACTGGTATAACTTGGGCCATTTTTCTGTAGTGAACACCAGTGAACAGTGGGATAAAAACACCTGGGCAGAGAGAGAATACGGTGTTTGAGTATAAGACACATTGGAAACATGGATATCCATTTATATATTGGAACATGGGAATATATATAAACATGGATATGAAACATTGGAAATATGGAACTTTAAATGGATTTTATGATGTATATAATATATATATATATATATATGATATATGGGAATATTTCATAGAATTTCCCAGATTGACACATGAAATATTTACTTTTACAACCAATCCCGAGAATATGAGATAAACAGATTCAATCATCATCCCATGGCTAGGGGGAAAAGAAAGCACTACATTGCAGCACTACATGCATTACAAAGGATATGAGTTGAAACCTCCAAACTGAGATTTGGAACATGTGTCTGATGTGTTTAAAGCATGAATTTCAAGAAGCATGATGATATCAACACGCAGAATGCGATACAATCACATGCATGTATATCTTACATGCAATTGATCTATCCATCGATCCATCTAATCTATCTTTTAAAATTTTAGGATGTGTAAATACATAGTAAGAGTATACAAATATATATATATATATACAATAAAATGAATCATCTTGATAATTAAAGAACCTAATAGCAACATACAGCAACATATTTAGATATAGGTTTAATAATGATAGTCAAACATCATTGATAATGAGCTGGTGAATCAACCATTCGCTCAATATTCTTGACTATCAAGATCATGTCATTTCATTACAGTATAATTATCGAATATTCAAAAAATGAATGTATAATTATAGTGTATAATATTGATAGTGTATAATTGATAAGACTATAGATCAAATATTGGAAAATTGGTCCCAGAATTGTTTTCTAAGTTTTGGTCATATTCCGAATTACTGTGGACCAAATTCAGGGACCACATTCTGGGACCAAATTGCCGGATGCCACGCCAGTCTCCAAGACACCTCTTTGAAGCGAAGGACACCGGTGTCCAATGCCGACATCATAGGGGCGTGGTTGGCCAAAATGCCTCGGCGCCAAACAATGGGTGATGATGGTGAAGTTTTGAGCACCCGACTTTTGTTGCATTACAGGATACTGAATTGAAGCATCAATCATAGGGGACCTGCTGGACCTGTGGGCCGGGAGTGTGCCAGGATCTACTGATCTGATTGACGATTTCTTTCTCCATCCATTCCATCACCTTGTTGGATCAACGGATTACATGGACATCCAGTACTTATTGGCTAAGTCCAAATTAGATCCCCATTGTAAACTCATTAGAACCCAACTATAACGCATCCATAGAGCAAGATATATACCAACTAAGCCAACATCAAGTTTAAAAAACACAATGGAGTAACCGTGATTCTCCGCAATGCTGGCATATCAAGCAGTTTGCAAACCCACAAAAAAACTTGCTGAAACCCACTATATTCCCATATATTCCCATTACAATCATCCATGTATACATGATTTCCCACTAAAAACATTTTGTATATATATATATACATAGGAGTACTATTTATACTTATGTTTATAGATGATTTTACCATGTTAGATTTAGAACTACCTCTATATTACCATTCAAAGTTGCCACGTGAGTCTTCCCAAAGGCTATCCTCTGGTAATCCAACATGGTTTGCTCCAAACTCCAGCATCTAGTTCGATGATGTTCCCATTAAAACACTGCTGTCCCATCATAGATTTTCAATGGGAACATCATTTAATGGGAACATCATTTTCCAAACCCATGGAAAATAATGGAAAATGATGTTCACCATCTTTTCTAATGGATTTTCAATCATTTTCCAATCTTTTCAACGAATTTTCCACGGATTTTCCCATTCAAACACGCCCATTCCGTTGCGACTTCCCCAGCGACGCTACGCGACGCTACGGCCGGCGCCGAGGCGCCGAGCTGTCCGGTGGCGCTGGGCAAAATAACCTCGGAGCAGGCCACGCTGATGCCGTCGCCCTCGGGAGATAGCACCTGGCGGAGATTTGTCCAGGGATTTGTTGGGATAAAACATGGATCACCATTTTTTATGGGTAGATCAACTATTTCTATGGCCATGTTCAATAGATTAATGTTGGTACAACAATCCCTATGGATCCAGCCGTACCTTCTTAAGAAGTGGCCAAGGGGTATGATTGATGGGGTTAAGCACCTTCTCAGACAGTATTTGGATCCATAGGGTATGATTTAATGGTTATTAATTCAGTTCTTCACCTTTTTTTTTCTCGAGGGGATTTAACCATAATTTATTAGGATTTAATTGTTGATGGGATAAAAAACCATGTGATTTACTGGTGATTTCATGGTAGTTAGCCACAACCTAATGGGATTGAATGGGATTCTTAATGGTGATTTTTTGAGGGGATGAATAAAACAACAATTTAATGGGATTTGATTGAATGGTTTACCGGCGATTAACCGGGGCAGAACAATGGAACACATATATATACATATATAGATTTTAAAGAACAATTAACCTATAAATGAAAACACTGTGTATCTATCTAAAAATGTATATATGTATATATCTCTCTCTCTCTCTCTCCCCCTCTCTTTCCCAATATCTTATATATATATATAAATACATCATATATTAAACTATACATTATGTGGTTGGTGATGTGGCTGTATGGTAGATACATTCAATGGATGCTTCAGCTATGGCGTGGCGCTGGTGATCTCTCCTCTTGGTGGGATCACCCAACTTTGTGAACGGCTTACGGAAGCACCTTTCAGGAATTGTCCAAGAGACATGACCCAAAAAGATCTCCATAAAGTATCCGTATTTTAGTAGTAAAGATCTAGTAGATTTCCATAGATTTCACAAAACTTGTGAAAATAGATTGTCCCATTGGGAACCAAAATCATCTTCAGCAAGTCCTTACGTTTTGAGTTGTGCGATCCTCCACCTCCGCACCTTGAGTTTCAATCCTGAGCCATGGATTGAAGGAGAGCTGAGCTTGGGACTTATTCCACGACCTTATGGGAACCCTTACGGTCGAACATAGTAGAACTATGTAGAACTATTGTTTAGACAATTGGTATTTACCATTTCATGAGTGGATCATAGTATGAACTATTTTCCATCCTTGGATCAATAGATACCAACAGTATAAACTATTGTTTAGACAATTGGTACCCATGCGGGTTTCCTGCAACTGTTCCATTGGAAAACCAATTCGCCTGGATGAATGTCAAGTTTTGCTTGGATGTGCCTGGACGCTCTGAGAGCCATTCGGAATCATTGTGACAGGTAGGGATGTCATTTACAAGAACGCAATGCCAACCAGTCAGAAAGTGGTCAGTAGTTATAGTCTGGGTTTGCAAGACTACAAACTAGGAAAAACACATTGGATGACACCTCGAAAATGTCGGGCAGGCTAGATGTAGCCCTTTGACTCACCATTTGATAAAACACAGCGATGCTTAGGGTCAGCCCTTGGGTGAGCCTGACGCTCAGCACATTACTACTCTTGAGTCTCAACTTGGTCTGCTCGATGGCTGCTATTGTTGGGAACATGATGTTGCTGGACTTGAAGACACGGAATTCGTTGACATATTTGTTTTGCCCTTCGGCCGTTTCTTCAGCTTTTCTCACTTACAAGGTGTGCAAAGCCCCATGGGAACCGTAGGTTTATATCCACCACACAACTATACCCTGTGGTAATTTAACAGTTTGCTATTGAAAATGACCCAGTCGAAATAGTTGATTTACCCATGACAAAATGGGTGGATCTTTCCATCGTTTTTCGTATGTTTACCAGAGGGTACTTGACCTGTAAACACCACCAAGAGGTCTTCGGAGATTTGAACGAAGACACGGCGAAGCCAGCAAAGAGCTCTTGGTCTTCGCATTTTTTCTGGTTGGTGGTATATCTACCCCTCTGAAAAATATGAAAGTCAGTTGGGATGAGTATTTCCAATATATGGGAAAATAAAAGCCATGTTCCAAACCACCAACCAGTTTTTGTGCAATGGCAACAAGAGCCATTAAAAATACTCTGGTTGATTTCTTAATATTCCGATTTAAGTTGGGATTATGAAAAGGAAAACTGCCGAAAGGTTCTACTGTATGAAAACCTACCAACCAACCTTCGTATCATGAGATGGGATAGGGGATGATTTTTCGGGGTATCTCTAATGGCTCACAAGGTGGCAAACAAACATGGTTTTAATCCTGGTTAGGTCATAGATCTGATCGATTGCACTTGACAAATCACCCTTTGGGAAGCTATCTGTTTTCATGAAAATATGGAAATGACAAATTGCACTGTAAATATCTATCGTTTTCCCATGAACAGCTCCATTTGCAATCAGCCATGTTTGATTACTCGTGTTAAATATGAAATTCATCCGTGTGGGGAATGAGAAACACTATATACAAGTTATACAAGTATCAACAACATGACAAACGCCTTCCAAAGCCCAACTCTGGCTAATGGATACCAAAATTGTATGGGATGAAATGCATCTATAGCACCCAAACCCAGCAAAACTATCTGAAACATTCTGAAACCAATGAATATCAATGAATGGTTGGACACTTCCCTGGTCAACCCATAGATTCTCTAGATGTTATCCTTCCCAAGACAACTAGGAATATCACCATGATCACCCACACAATCCCAGACATAATTTAGTCAAAAACAGTTTGTATTGATTTCGTACTATAGTTTCACACTAAGCTCATACCAATTTCATTAAACAATTTCGCAGCCAAATCCCTCAAGCCAAGATGCGATCCCCGGGCGCCGGGACGTACTCCTCGACTTCCTCCTCCTCTGCCTCCGCCCGCCTTGCTACCGACGGCGCCCGCTGCGTCGTTCCGCTGGGCCCCACGAAGGACTGCAGGAAGCGCTGACCGCAGAGGGCGACGAGGCCCAAGAGCCTTGGGAAAAATGGAGTCGTGGACAATTTTTCTCAATTTATATGGGATGCATGGGAGAATGAACCATCTGCACATGGGAATAAATGGAGAATTGGGATATGATAGTAGGGATATTTGTATTTTGTTTTCTTCTATCTTACGGCCGGAATTGAGCATCGAAACATGATAAACATGGTCTCATAAGCCTTGCAAAATGTAGGAAAATCATAGGACATCATCATTGGTGTATCATGGGAATATCATGGGGATATAGTGGAGGTACCCTCTGGTAAACTAACAGTTTGCTATTGAAAATGGCCATAGAAATAGTGGATTTACCCATTAAAAATTGTGATTTTCAATAGCTATGATCGAAATCTGGAGATTTATGGGTACAGTGGCTATTGCCATCCGGTGTCATCACATGGCTGGGAAAATCTCGGAAATCCCCGAAGTCAATGGGGGTTTTAAAGGGAACATCAGCAATAAATGGAGGATTTTCTATTGCCATGTTTGACCACCAAAGGGCCCATCTAAGATATATATGGAAATCGCATTGGAAAGAATCTATATTTTTTGTTTTTTGGCAGTGACCCTGGACCCTGAAAAAAACGCAGAAAAAGGTTCAATGCCACTCACCATTTTAGGATTGGAACTGACTTGTCTGTCTCTTTTTAAGGACTGCTATATTTTTTGCAATGATTCAAGTTCAAGTGATTTTTGGGTTATTTGGGTTATTTACTGAAAGATTTAAGGGTTTTAATTGAACTATGTAAGTTGTGAAGCCTGATGTATTTGCATTGTGTGGTGCCCCCAGCAGGCCATAGTTAAACTGGATGTTTCCACCAACTTCACAAACTGTGGGGCGCCATCTGGTAATTGTCTATTATATAAACCTACATTAATATATACATATTATACTGTGTAGGCAGGAGGTTCGGTGGATTTGTTTTGCACGTCTGCGGCCAGGCATTCTTGAAACACCTTGGCCCTCTCAATGGAGGATCTTTGCCACAAAAAAACCTCCGGAAGTCGATGGTCCAAACAATTTTCAAACAACCCCAGGTAAGCTGCTTGAAACCTCCTGTGCTCCTTGGATATCATAAACAAACAACTGAAAGCGTGTTTGCAACATGAGTTTGCCCTACTCCAGGATGTGATATATCCCAAGGCCATCTTTGATTACCACAGGTTGCAATACCCTAAATGATCTAAATGCATCCCGAGAGCATAAGAGACACCACAGGAGACGAACGCGCCATGGCTTTTCTATTCCGGAAAATGCTTGTGTCCAATGTTCCAACGGCTGGGCGGGGCACTCGATCTGGACCGGTGGCAGCGGCGTACGAAACGGGGACTTCACCAAGCAAAAATCTGGTTTGATCCATTTTTTCATGCATCTGAGCCCCTAAATTGGGCATGTCCAGATCTGTCCAGGCAAAACTGGGATTTACCCCTCTCGTGATTTCATAAGGTAAATGGATAGAAAAGAGACAATGTTTGGATCATATCCCTATTGGGCTTGCTCATCGCCTCACTTCTCAGGAAGGTATGCCGAGCAACACAATTTGGGATACAGATTGCCACATGATGAAGTACAAATTGGTCAAATTACATATTACAATTCTGAATTGGATCATGTTCAAAGGGAACATGATCTTCGAAAGCCATTTTGTATAAATCATGGTTTCATCCTCTTTCAACGAATCCATCCCGCTTCTTGTGCATAAGCGCATCGCATCAGCTATAATTAATTAGTATATATATTAGTATGCCTATTGCGAAGTGTAAAAGTCTACTTTTCGCCTGAATTTTATGCCTTTGTCTTGCTATGAAATCCATGGAATTTCTTCATGTTTGACCCTTCCGCGGCCATGGAAAGTTACCGCAGGTGCCGGGTGTCTCTTTCATCTCTTCCACCAACATGGCCGCGGCTTCGTCTGACTGCTGGTTCAGTGTATCGACCTCCAAGGGAAACCCATGGAAGGTCTGGGTCCATATATGTCAATGGTAAGTCCCAAAAAGAGAAGTAAACCAAGTAAACTTCCACTTCAAAAATGATGGTCAACTACTAATTATTCTTAGTATCTTTTTGGGGTTGCTACAAGATGATTTAATCTGGGAGCTTAAAATGTTTCTATGATCTGATGATCTGAGCCAAAGAAGCTGATTTTTCTGTCATACAAACTGAGATTATGGTGGTGAGCTCCCTGTAGACAAGAAGTGGGTGCCACAAAGAAGAGTCTGCTTAAGCACAGTTACTCCACTCAGTGGGTGAGGAGATGGCAGCAGGAAAAACAGCCTAAGGCTAGGAAAAAAAACCTGCTGCATGGAAGACAATAGCGGGAGACTGTTATTTATAGAGAAAAGTAGGATTCCAGAGGGTAAAGAGGTACAGTAACTTTGGAAAATGATGTGACAATAGTAACCTGCATCTTCACCCTACTTTCTTATACAGTTTCGAAGCAACCCCGGCCATGAGAAGACTAACTCCAGTTGCTTTTCAAGCGGGGCGACCTTTCAAAAGTTGAGACAACCAGCTGACTCACATATACCCTCCAGTAAATTAACATAGACCCTGCCAGAGGGGGCTTGGAAGATTAGTTTCCACTAGAAATTGACGAGATTCAGGGTCTGGGTTAATTTACCAGAGGGTATCCATCATATTTCCATCATACTCCCCATCTTTAAAGCCCTATCACTTATCACATGAATGGCACGGCAACTATAGTCCCTGCGACTCCTTTCCCCGCCTGGCGCAACAAGTCCTTGGCCTTGTCGATCATCTCATCTCCCAACTTGTCACCTGAGCTGGACACCCTCGGGTTTTGCTTGTCATGGCTGGTTTCAAGATATGGGGGTACCCCAATAGCTGGATGCGTCAAAAATGGCTTATTTATATTTCATGGAAAATCCGCGATTTTTTCATGAGTTTGGGGCTTTTAGGAAACCTCTATGGTGACCACCAACATATCGGAGTCAGGAGTTGAAGAATGTTGAGAGGTAGCCCAATTCTGATAGCATCCAAGGCGCTGTCGAAATCGGGTCCGGCTGGTCCTAGGCTCAGGACAGTGGGTGACTAACTCCGGAAACTGTTGAGTGTATGGTACAGTTGTGGCCCTTTATATACCTGTTATAAGTACTGATAACCCCATTTATAATATGTATAATTCCATTTATAAGCAGTTCAATTTCCAACTATATAAAAAATATACCGTAACTGTAGACATATCGAACTAGTTCACAGGGCTTCTAAACCAATACGGCTATCGATCGGGGTCTCAACCTGGTACATCGAACATCAGCGAACTACATAGGCCATCTATAGCGTATCAAACCGTAACAAATTAACAGAGACCAATTTCAGGGTAATTCCATCTAACACCATCGAACTAAGTTTAGATTTATACAAGGTGAGGCCCCCAATGATGTTCGTTGGTTAAAAAAAACATCTAACTATACGTCCTTGCAATTATAAGTGCTGATAAACCGAGGCCACACCTGGAGGTGAAGACAAAGGAATCTGCACAGGGTAGATTCTGGTTTCGTAATGGGCACAACCCCGTGGAGCTTGGTCAAGAAGAGGCTCGTGTTGCTGATTTCTATAAGTCGTTCAACAGCAATGACACTTCACTCGTTCGACCGCATTGTCGAAGTTGTACTGGGGCAAATCCAGCCAAAATAGGGCTGACGTCAGCCTTCTGCATTTGAACTGCGCCTAAAACCCAATCTACTGTGAGGTCTGCAGCAGCGAGCAAGAAAGGCACCACAGGAATCTGCGTTGCCTTCTCAAAATGTCCGGCTCTCTGCCGCGGCCGCATTGAGTCCGCGACACGAACACACCCCCCACCTTACCCAATTACCCACTTCAGTTTTTTGAGGGTCAGCTCTTTCAGTGAAGGCTGGATATCTTGGTATCACTTCTGGTTGGTGGTTTCAACCCCTCTGAAAAATAGTCAATTGAGATCATTATTCCCAATATGATGGGAAAATAAATGTTCCAAACCACCATTTCCACCATTTCCGATAAGCGTGCTTGCTCGGGGTATGGAACGAAGCACTATGTACCAGAGTAATCAGAGGGACAAGCGACCCTTGTTGGGTGGCCTGTCAGCC
>Ga0126342_10008215_pt1 | contig 18685 bp, 11 predicted proteins | sample Cyp1metagenome_FD_92528 | JGI IMG/M metagenome (GOLD analysis project Ga0126342, IMG submission 92528) | Coral microbial communities from Lord Howe Island, Old Settlement Bay, Australia - Cyphastrea 1 metagenome | ecosystem: Host-associated > Invertebrates > Cnidaria > Coral ...
AGAGAAGATGTGAGAGAAGATGTGAAGATGAGCAGATGTGAGAGAAGATGTGAAGATGAGAAGATGTTTTACAGACCCCCACTATTGGAAGAACCCTGCGCTCAGACGCTCTCGGGAAAAAATATGACTTTCATAATATACTTTCGGGTGGGAAACAGCAATAATACAGATAGGAATTGTTTTTTTTTTTTTTCGGCCCTTGGATTTTTGTTGACACCACAAACCCTTGGGCTTTCAGATCGTTGACAAAAAAAAACAGTGATAGACGGCTTTTGGATGAGTGAAATTTTGGGTTACAAAACCTACGGCGTCAAGATCTGACCCAATCACAGAAACGACGCCATGGCGAACTCGCCATTGGTTTTGGTTCTTTGAGTGCGCCGGCCCCCCGGCTGCTTCCGAGGAAAGCACCCAAGATTGTTGTCTAAAAGTCTGAGGTGCAAAAAACCTCAGAAAGGACCCACAGGATCCAGAACTTGCCCCTTTTGGTGGTAACTCTCCCTGATTCCCCTGAAGAACACCGTGGTTGACAGGTGCGAAACAACGAAAAAAACCAGTTGCTTGGGTGCGGCTCCCAGAGGGTGGATCAGCGGCGACCAGCGGATTTGTTTGTTGAAATTGCAGCACCATCCATTGAAGAATGGAGTCTACAATAGTCTACTAATAATGTACATACCATTACCTTTAGATATTCCTCTACGTAGCTGGAAACATTTCATGAGGGCCATGCTGAAAATTCATGGATCTCTCGTTGGCTCCAGCCCCCAGTGGTTGCGATGTAGATTATTAGGATTTGGGGTTTACTTGATGCAGACAAAGCACACAAAATCGCAGTCAACTTTGTAGATCATGATAGAACGATGACTCAAGCCACATTGACAGAAGCCACACTTGGAAGTTGCACCTCGAGGCATCACTCAACTTCCGCCCCCAGTCCGCCCCTTTTGTTTTGTTCTTCTTTTTTCCATCTGGGGGTCAGGTCTTTTCCACCCCGGTGCCGTCTTGGTCGCCATCCAAATGATGCTGGATCAATGGGATTGGAAAACCTCCGCGCCCGAGTTCGTGCCCGGGTCCCTGCAGTCAGGCAGCTCCCCCAGTAACGGCCCTCCTGCTGTGGCTGCTTCTCCCGCCCCCCGGGCAGTCACGGCTCCGGGTCCCGCAGCACCCCGGCCCTTAGGCACCGCCGTCTTTGGGCCGGTGGTGGGGGCATGTTTTGCTCCGATGACTGAGTCCAATGGCATGTGCATGCCTCCAATGTCCCATGGGATGTGTGCTGCTCCCGGGGGCCCCACAGGTGGCTTTTGGCACCAAGGTTTTCAGAGCTATGACATGCCGCCTTCCAGGCCTCAGTCAATGCATGAGCCGATTTTTGGCAAGGAGAAGTGGGAGGAAGAGGAAGATTATGCTGAACGCATTCGAGCAGCGCAGGTTCAGGCTCGTTATGAGATGCAGCTCCGGTCCAAGGAGGAAGAGTTGCGGTCCCTGCAAGATAGGTTGAACCGCAGGGAAGATGAGACTGCGCGAATGCAGGCGCCAAGGGTTCCAAGAATTGTGAGATAGCTTTTGCCGTTCTGTGGTTTCTGTTGAGTTGATTACTCGACTATACTCGACTATTAGATGACCTCTTTTTATTAGGGCTGTTTAGTCTAGTCTTTCCAATTTTGCAGACTTGCAGACCTACTCTGTTTCTTTTTCTTCTTCTTCTTCTTTTTCTTCTGCTTCTAGCAGCTTTTTGTCATCAAATGCCGCAGTGCTACTAGTCACTGGTTTCGTTAGTCTTGGCAACTCAGTTTCTAGTTCCTGGTAGCAATGGGATCCTTCGCCAGGCTGACTTTGAGCGAGACAGACAAGGGTTGCTCTACAACTTAAATCAACTTTCACATGCAGTTGCAGAGAAGAAGGTCCAGGATCGCTATGACAATCGCGATCGCGGGGACAAAGGCGGCTACCGTCAGAAGGGCAACAGAGAAGCCTCTGAGCGAAACTACTCGGGGCAAGGCTTTCCTGGAGGCCGGCCAAAGCCATCAGAAAATGCATGAACATTACTCACAACTGGGACCCGTGTTCTTTTTGCAGACCTTTTTAACCTATTAGATATTTAGATGATCCGGGGTAGTAACTTCTCACTTCTCACTAATCTCACTCTTCTCGCCAGGCTTTCCCATCCCCTTTCATCCCTTTCCCTTTTCGACCCATTGCAGGAAAAGAGCACCGCTTCGGTGTCAAGGAACGAAAGAGTTCCATGGTCAGCAAGCCGCGGCGAGATGATGTTGCCCCGCCCCCAGAGGCGCGGCCGCGGCGCGCGCCACCGGCTGCAGTGATGTCTGCAGTTGGCACTTGGAGCGGGGCGCGGCTGGAGAAGTTCGTGCGACAGACGCCAGGAGCCATGGAGTTGAGGCTGGAGTTGGGGAGATCCATTGAAATTGGGGGGCAATCTCACCAGAATGTTTTTGTAAAAAAAAATTGAGACCAATATACTACAGTAAGTAGGAATGGGGAGATTTTCGGGATGTGCCAGGATTGGTTGCTTGTTGTTTTTTTTTTAAGGGGAAGATGGCAAGGTTTGGTTCAAGCTCGCCCCCGATTTGCTTGTTCCACCTTAGCGGGTACGCCATTACCCCACGGGATTTCCGGCGTTGTGGGTATACGCGTGGAATTCCTTTTCTTCGGCAAACACATTTGATTTTTCTGGCTTCTTCACAATTCACATTTTGCTATTTCCGCTGCTGTCATTTGATTGACCACCGGATTTCTAATTTTGGCATTTACATTTATCTACGCACCACTGCTGTCGTGTACCTTTGGTGCGCTCTTCATTTGGATTTGCAAGGACTTGTGGAATTGTTACATCTGAGTGCTGTATTGACTGTATCGGCTTGCCCTGGTCTCTTTTTACACACCTCATTTGTCGACAGTATCCATTTGCAGCGCCTCTGCTGGTGAGCGTATCACCAGGTGTACATTGCCCTTTTGGCGATTTGGTTTATGTGCAATTTTTTGGCCAGCTTATTTTGTGTGATCTTCATTCTCATTTTTTCTCACAATTCCGCCCAACAAAGAGACAATCCGACGCAAAGCCCGCAGAGCAAGAGCCGGGGCCAGAAAGCATTGGTTTCTCTTCAAGAAGGGCCGTATTGCACTGTCTTCCAGTGCTCTGCAGAGAATCAAGAACATTTTGAGCAAGCATCACAGTCGAGACGAGCAATTTATTGCCCAAATTCATCGAGCAATGGATCCAGAAGAAGAACCAGAATATTACCCATGGCGGTGTCCATGTGGTCGTATCAACAAGAAATATGCAACAGAGTGTGCAATCTGCTATGGATCATGGCAGGCGGGCACAAGACATCGGACCGAGCCAAAGGTGTACAACTGGAAGGCACCCAACTGGGAGGATTGGGACGAGACCTCGAGCTGGGCTTCAAGCCGTTCAGGAAGTCGTTCTGCCACCAGGTACCGGCAAGATGCACAGACCGCCAGTACCAGTGCATACAGTTATCACCAGCAGCCTGTGCAGAAGGGACATGGGCGTGGCAAAGGCAAAGGAAAAGGGAAGAAAGGAGCAAAGCCTGGCAGTGGTCAGAACCAAGGTACCCCGAGCGAGCAAGTTTCCCCTTTCCAGAAGGAAGAGGGGTTTGCGCCCTGGGCTGCCATGGACTCGGCCAAATTCATGCCTTCTTCGGCTTTGCCAGCCAGTCCATTTGCTTCGCAAATGCCAGCCAACACAATCAGCGAGAAGCAAGAATGGGTCGAGCACATCAGGAAAGCTTACCCGGATCCCACAACGATGCCAGAGGATACGAAGCTATTCCTCGAAAAGGCAGAGCAGGAGTCAGGCCGCACAGGCATCAAGAGTCTGCACCAGGCCACCAAATACTTAGGCAAAGTAAAGAAGCACCTTGGCGAAGTCACAGATCAACGACGGGCACATCGCTCCCTCTGGATGGCACACCTTTCCAGCGGCATCAAGCTTTGGGAAAGTCAGTTAGAGGACTTTCGCAAGCATCAGGCGATGCTCACAGAGCAAGCGGGAAAGGCAAGAACGGAGATTACTGCGACCAGCAGAATCATCCAACAGCTGAGCAGCACAGCTGCAGGGGGGTCAGCACCACCTATGCCAACAATTCCAGTGGAGCCAGAAGACACAACCGAGGATGTCGCAGATCGAGAGGAAGAGGCGTTGCGGAAACAGCTCCAGGGTGTCCTGCAGAATTGTGCAGGGTCCCTTGGCTTGGACCTGACTGCGCCCAAGCCCATCGAGATCACCGAAGAGGAAGGTGGCGAAGATGGGGACAAGCGTCCCAAACGGCAGCGCTCCTTGGAGCCCTTTGCTGCTCCTTCCAGGACATCGTGATCGGAGGCCGTGTGAATGAAGTTCAAAGGAATTCATTCCATGAGGCCATTATGGTGCAGTCCATTGCTTCAACTGTTGAGGCCTATCAGGAAGTCAGCGAACTGACTGGTGCAGCATGCAGTTGTTGGGACGAATTTTCGGGACGAATTTTCTGAGCGATGCCTTCCTTGGACACACTCTATCATGGAAGAAGCACGATATACTAGTCCATTCCAGGCGGCCCTCAATGCCTTGCACCTGCAATGGGAAGTATTTTCGGATATCTATTCTCAAAATTCAGTTTTGGAATCTTTTGCTTCCATCTGTCGCCCTTTGGTAGCATCTCAAAGACCCCATTCAAGAGACACTGTGGGAATGCAAGTCCAGTTTGAGGATCAGATTGATGTTTATATTGGCGATGAAGATGGTCTTGAGATGAGTTGCCTGAAAGTTGCCCAAGATGTGATCCACAATTGGTGTGCGAAGCCTTGGAGCAAGAAACGGATCCGACAGAAGGCAACGGAACCTCCTACTCCCGAACGTGACAAATGTTCAATTGTTTCCCAGGAACCGCTGTCCTCTAGGGCCGTGTTGAGCCGGGATTCGATTGGATCACAAAACCATCAGAAAAGACCCCGAGTTGGGGATGTGGATTTTCATGATACCGCGGTTTTCATGCAAACCCATCTTACTACACCTGCTGTCTGTAAGAACGATCCGCATAGTGGAGGGGACCAAGCATTAGTTGATGCATTCAGGCAAGGACATACACATGTGTTCACTGCTGTCGAGTCACCAGAAAGTGATGCGGAAATGTCAGACACTGGAAGCTCTTCAGCTGATGTCCCCACCGCCAATGATGAGGGAACTCAGCAAGAGGCTCCCACAGCACGACAAGAAGTAATCCTCTATCACTTACATGACCCACCTATTCATACCTTTTTGAACTGGGATGGATTTGAAGAGATTATGACGGAAATTGCACATCATTTTGCTGTTGAACGCTTGCAAGTGATTGATGCCTATGAAGTCGTCACTCCCCTGCCAGATCTTGATGCCAATGTGGTACCAATTTTTGTCCATATGAGGGATGACTTCCCGCCCTATCATCATTCCAAATTGGTTTTGCTTGACCTTGAAATCCATGGCAATCGAGTTGAAGATCACTTCCAATTAGGCCCAGTTGTTCAACGTTTTGTCATTGTGGTGCCTTCACGCGTTGGCAGGCATGGACACTTGCGTGCAGCAGATGTTGATCGCTACTGCACGAGTGAGAACGGGCGTTGCCTTGTTTTTCTTGATGCAAAGCGATGGCCGGACTATGATGGAAGTGCCCGTGTCATCAACAATGGTGACCATGCCCGCATTGCGGTGCCACCCTCAGATGGGTTTGCATGCCCAACTGAGGACCTCGTCCACCTGAGACAAGCAGGCATGACCGATGATGAAATTGTGCATGTTATGCATAATGACGAGGCTTTATCAGGGTACTCTCCCAGCCTTCTCAGTGAAGCCGATGTCAGGGCACTAGCGATAGGGCCAGATGCTGTCATGACCGATGGTGAAGAGGACGATCTTAGCCATTTGCTCCAAAGAAGTCGGGAATCTGACAACGGAAAACTCATTGTTGGATCACCCACCTGTGAGCTTAACTTGCCCTGTGACAGTTTTACGGAAGAATTCTTACAGGCAATGGAAGCTGCCAACAGAGCGAATGATGAGGGGCCGACGCCTATTGACCCCTTGTCAATTGAAGCACAGCCCTCTGCATTTCAGGAACTTTGGATCAGATTTAATCATGAGGTTGAATCGAGCTCTTTGTTTCTGTCAGAACCATTCCGAATTGAAAGCTGGTATTTGAATCACAATAATTTCCATCGATGTCACTCATCCAGAATCACCTTGCTCAATTCTGACTTTATGCAATGGCGAGAGCAGATTGCAGCGACCTGGAATGACAAAGTGACTAGTCGGCAGAGCCTCACCTTTGCTCTGGTTGAGCCCATGCCCGAAGACAGTGCAACTGGTATTGTCGGTCAGTTGATTGTGACTGAAAATGAATTGAATGAAAAACGGTCAGCGATTCTTTCGGTTTATGACTCAGATGAAGATACTGCCCGCAATCCCCACACATTTGCGATTGTTTTGAACAGGCGCATCAATTTGCAAAGGTTGAGTGAGGTCTTGCACTTGCAGATGGACTGCCCACCCATTAATATCCGTAATCTCTGCAGCCTTTGGTATGGAAGTGTACCCATTGGCAGTGAGCACGAAGTGAATGTGCGTGATGGTAATGCATTCCGTTTAGTCATTAGTAGAGGGATTTTCATTGATGTTCCGCATCTTTTGACAATGGAGAATTCACAGATTCGACGGGTTTTGCAGCGTGCCATCCACAGTGAAATTTATGACCGACCATCTGATCCTGGTTTTCTGTCTGGCAACTTGATGGATTTTGCTAGCGGAAATGCAAGTTCTTCGTCTGGTGAACCAATTGACGAACGACCACCCTGGATCCCAATTTTGGAAAAGCATTTTCGGATGGGTCATACATTTCAGGAAATTGACCACACGCCTGTGCTTGCGGTGATTACTTGGTATGTAAACAGTGAACAGAATCATCACTGTGATCAGCATCGTGCAGTTAACCTCACTGAAGAATCTTTCATGTGGAGGACTGACTGTATTTTCCCATGGAGAGACCACTTGATCCGAGGTTCCCCTGCTGACCTTGTGGCGTTTCAGCATCTTTTGCCCACAGTTGCTGCTGAAACTTTGTACCCCCATGTGATCGTGACACAGGGATTGCCTAGTGAATCCTTTGCTGTGATTGTCAGTTTGCAGGGCACTGATGGCCTTGCTTTGCGGCGGCGACAATTTGCTCATGTCTTTCCTGGTAGGGTTTCAGGACGTGACATTTTGAGGTTGGCCGTTCCTCATGAACATTCACATCGACCGGCAGTCATACAGATGTCTGGCCAGACCTATTTTCCCGATGATACGCTTATCATCCGAACGGGTACTTCGATTTTGATTCTCATTTCAGGCGTTGCCCTAGACATTTACACGGATCAAATTGCTGATGGATTCAGTTTGATGCAGCGCAGTGTAACACAAGCTGCCTCACCGTTCCTGTGTAAGCCTGCGGAGTTTGCGCTGCCTGATGATTTTCCAGTCTCACTGCCCAACAGCCAACCACGGAGACCTCCGCGTCCCTATCACGATGGAGCTATGGGTTGGAGCGATGAATTGTGGAATCATTTTCAAACATCTGGGGAATGGAGTGTATGGGATGATGAAGTCACCTTGCAAGTCGCGACGTGGTATATCCATCATGACCAGAGACCCACATGTCACAGACCTAAGCATTTGCGTCTCACTGGTAACCCTATTACCTGGATTGCTGACTTACGGACTGCATGGGAAGACAGCCTTGACCCAAGGCTCCCGTTCACTATCCTGATTGTTAGGCCGCGTCCACCTCAATTCAGGGAGCAGCGAACGGCATGCCATGTCATCCTCGAGCAAGCAGCCACTCACAACAAAGCAGCTGTTATTCTCACTGCACTTCTTGAAGGGTTCACCCAAGATGGGATCATCCAAGGTGCTTTTTCAGTTGATAATCGTATCAATATTGCGGTGGTTATCCGTGTCATGGAGATTGCGATTTTTTGTAGTGAACGGCAGTGTTCTTTTTTCCATGGTCGACAGCTTGTCCCTTCGCTTGATTGGACTGATGTTCACTCCGGTGAAAGTCTTTATGTGCGAATGTCTCCTCCGAGGGATGAGCAGGGGCTGAATGGGTCGGTTGACGAATTGCAACAGCACTTTGATGACCTGACTCTCATGCAGATTCCTACCACTCAACTCAACCCTGGAGCTGCCGAATTTCTGCCTGGAAGACCACTTATTACAACACAGCCAGAGCACCTACAAGATCTTTATGCTTGTTCGGATGCACATGCAATTGTTGGAGAGGAAGAATCACGGGCACTGCATATCTTGACGTGGTTTGTCGCCCCAGGAATTGGTACCATGCGTTGCATGACCAGCAAAAGGGTCACACTTTTTGAAGATTTTCTTCAGTGGGAAAGGAGAATCAAAGATGAGTGGATTCCATTGCTCGAACCAGATTTACCAACATCCTTTGTTTTCGTTCAGCCGACGCCTCCACATCTGGAGCAGTCGATTAGTGCCCATGTGATTATTGTGCAGCATGAAGTTTCCAGTTGGTCGTCTCCTCTGATCACTGTTTACGATCCTGCCATTAATCAGGGTTATCCATTCAGGCTTGTGACCACCCTACCTGAACGTGCAACTACCACGGATGTTTTGACTTCCATTGATTATGCAAGAGACTGTCAGACCGTCGGAACCACGTGTACCGTGTGGCTTGAACATACCAGGATCGAATCTGGTACGAATATTGCAGTACGTGATGGTCACTGTTTGACCATACAAGTTAGTCGCAGGTTTCTGCCGGCCGACTGGTGCCCACCATTACAACCGATGCCGCATGACGCTACAGGACTCGGCCTTGTCCAGACTGGAGCACGCTTATTGAAGAGCGCAAGAGCCCCAACGGAAGAGCAACCTTCTGTGACTCTGCCACCTGATGACACCATCCGCTTTGACCTGCATCCAGCGATTGAGGCTTTTGAATGGTTGGATCTTCATCTTTTCCTACCAGCTTACATTGTGCCCGATGGGGCACAGTTGTTGCCAGCTAGCCGGGCTTGGATGGATCTCCCGTTGTGGACAATTGGATGCAGATGCGATGAAGTTGTTATCTATCTCGATGGTGCTTTTCAGCCTTGCGACCAGAAGGCAGGGTTTGCAGTTGCAGCATTCATTAGGTCAAAGGACACCTGGTACCAAGCGGGATTCATTTCAAGTCAGGTGATTGCCTCTGACTCATACCTGCCTGAAGTTATTGCTGGTCTGGTTGCGTCAAAATTCACCTTTGATCTTTTGAAGCAAATCTTTTTCCATCAGACTGAACACTGTAGTATTTGGCTAGGGTTTGATTCCCTCACAGTTGGAAAACAGATGACGGGAATGGAATGCCTACAAAGCGCCAAGAGCTACAAGTGTCATGCGCAGCCTGCACCGCCTTGTCCACGCTCGGTTTGGCATTTCGCCATCCACTTGGCATGTGAGGAGTCACAAGGGAGAACCGGGAAATGAATTAGTTGACGCCCTCGCAGCTGATGCTGCCCAGCATGGAGGTATGCATGATGTTGCTCCCTTCCTCGAAGCAGTGCTTGACCCTGCCTTTGTCCGAGCGTTGGAGTGGACATGGATGCTTTTTGAACCCAACTACCGGTCACTCTGGGAGGGCCATTGTCTTCGGGTGCCTAAACATCCATCTACGACCCCTGAAGCTTCAGTCTTTCCGGAAGTACCTAGAGCGTCTGAGCAAGAGGATTCCCTCAACTGTCATGCAAACATGTGTCTCACTGTTAGCACATGCAATGTCCTGACACTCAAGGGTGCCGATTGTAAGCAATTGGGTCTTGATGGTGTAGCTCAACAGGATTCTGTACTTGCGCAGTTCCATGCAATGCAGGTTAATATCTTGTCGCTCCAGGAAACGCGACTGCGGAAGCTTTACAGTGCCACTGATCCCAGGTATGTCCTTGTGAAAAGTGCCGCTTCAAGCCAGGGATGCTATGGTATTGTTATTGGCTTAAGCAAACAAATTCCCCATGGATGGAAGCATACTTCACCCAACAAGAAGGCCATACCTGTTTTCTTCCATGACTCACAGGTATCCATCATTGCGGCTGAACCCCGGATCCTTATTATCAGGTTACGTACGCCCATCCTGAAATGTGTGGTCATTGCAGGGCATGCCCCTCACACCGGACATGCTGACACTGAAGTCCGCGATTGGTGGAAGCATGTAGCGAAGCTAATTCCTGCCAAGTACAATGATTGGCCGCGACTCCTCCTGTGCGATGCTAACGCACGACTGGGCAGTGTCGTTACACCGCAGATAGGAGGCTTCCAAGCGGAAACCGAGACATCCAAATCTGAATTTTTCAGGTCCTTCCTTAGTGAACAGGGGATTTGGCTTCCATGCACTTTTGACAACTACCAGCACGGCCCTGGAGGTACGTGGCGACACACTAATGGTAGTTGGTTGCGTGGTGACTATATCGGACTCCCTGTTCAATGGGGGTTCACAACGTGTCAAGCTTTCATCTGTGAAGACATTGATGTGTCCACCATTAAGGAAGATCACCGGGCAGCTGTTGTTCGTTTCGAAGGACCCTGTCGTGATTTTCGTCACCACCCTAGGCAGACCCTTCGTGTCGTTCATGATGACAGTGTGTCAGGTATTGAGCCTGCATTATTCTCACTGATTCCGAAGCCTGACTTCTCGATTGATGTTCACACCCACTCAAATCTGCTGCAAATGCATCTGCTCCAGCAGTTTGGTACGAGGCCGACTTTGAAGCAGAAGAAGCCTCGAAAAGAGGGTATGTCAGATGCAACATGGAAAATCATCAGTGACAAACGAGCTTGGCGGAACCATCTTTGGCATGCACAAACCTTGCAGAAAAGCACGATCCTTAAGCTGTGTTTTCAAAGATGGAAGACTTTGGCCCCTCTACCTGAAACTGATGAAGTTGCGAAGATCCTAGCACTGCAAGACAGGCTGATTGCACAAGCGCTCTTTCAGTTTCGGAGACTTGGGCGGTTTGCAGTCAAAGCCCTTCGGCATGATGATGTCGTATTCTTCCAAGCCCTTGCCAAAGAGGCTGGCACCTTTACTCAGCCGAGTCAGGCCAAAGACCTCTGGAGGACGGTGCGAAGGTCATTGCCAAAGTTTCAACAGCGGAGATTGCATGCCCCTCCTGAACAAATTGAGGCACTTGAGGATGAGTGGCACCCGTATTTTCAACATCTTGAAGCGGGTAGTTCAGTTGAAGCTAATGAGCTTGTGCAAGAATGCCATCGTTTTCAACTGACTCATGGGAGTGTGAAAGAATTGTGTAATTTGGATGATGTGCCCTCTCTCCAACAAATTGAGGATATGTTTCGGTGTACCCAAGGTGGCAAGTCCACTGGACTCGATCCCATCGCATCAGGGCTGTTTCATTCATTCCCTGCCGAAACTGCCAGACTCTTTTTTGAGTTGGTTTTCAAGATTTACCTGTGGCAATCCGAACCAATTACATACAAAGGTGGCAAGATGGCAGTGATTCCAAAACGCTTTGGGGCCTCACAGGCCCGGCATTTCCGAGGCATCATGCTTCTGCCTACAGTTGCCAAGCGTATACATGCACTCTTGCGAACTAGTACAGTCCAGTTGATTGAGAGAATCAAACCACCTGGCCAAATTGGCGGTTTCAAGCACCAACAAGTTGGGTTTGCCTCCCAGGCTCTCCGCACTTTTTGTCGTGTTGCTTACCACCATGGGTTCTGTACTGGAGTGCTTTTCGTTGACCTTTCCAATGCTTTTCACCGCCTTGTCCGCGAACTTGTTTGCGGGATTGGCACACCTGCGGATGCCCAAGCGGTGGTTGACCACCTCGAAAGGGATCAAGGGACCAATCGAGGCCTCCGTGCTTGGTTGAATGTCCCAGGGTTGCTCGAGCGTCTAGGAGCCTCACCTATCCTGCTGCAACTCATGCGTGAAGTTCACACCAATACATGGCACACACTAGCAGCTCTGCCAGGTATCACCCGAACCAGACGAGGCACTCGACCTGGAAGCCCGCTTGCTGATGTTGTGTTCCATGTTTTAATGATGGATATTGTCCTTGAGATTAACACTTGGATTGAAGCACAACATGAGTATCAACAGGCCCTTTGCAAGCTTGATGTGCAAATTGACTCGATTGTTTGGAGTGACGACCTGGCAATCCCATGGTGCACCAGGCAACCAGAAGAATTAGTACCGGCAATTAAAGCACTCCTTGCAACAGTTGATCGCCTTTTCACACGCAGAGGGTTTGATCTCAATATGGAAAGAGGGAAGACGGGAGCTGTGTTGTCCTTCCAGGGCAAGGGTGCTGCGGCCCTACGCAAAGAATTCCTCATCCAAGAGCCGAGCGGGTTTTGGTGTTCCCTTGACAATGGCAGAGAACGGTGGCTGCATGTGTCGGCTTCCTATCGCCATCTTGGCACACAATTTGCAAGCCGCCTGGACTTTTCGGAAGAGGTCAAGTTTCGTATTGGTCAAGCGGCGTCAGCCTTTAGTTCCATGAGACGGCCAATCTTTTGCAATCGCCACTTACCAGTGCATACCCGTTTGAAATTGTTTCAGGCACTTGTTTGCACACGCCTTTATTTTGGTTTGGGGGCTTGGGCCACTCCTTCTCAAACCCATCTGCATCAGCTGCGGAAGGCCATTGCGCATTTCCTCCACTGTATCCTTCTTACGGGGAAAAAGTTTGATGGAAACAGGATGACAGACAGTGAAATCTTTGCAACTGCGCACTTCTTGGAACCCAGGATTCGCCTTGCCCAAGATCGTCTCTTGTATGCTCATAAACTTTTCCAACATGGTCCGGCGTTTGCGCACCATCTTTTGCATATTGAATTTCAGGATCTCCCAAGTTCCTGGATCGGGGGATTGTTTGCTGATCTTCACTGGTTGCATCACTTGGTGCCAGACTCCATTCCTGTTGAGTGGACAACATCACTCACTGAAGTGATTGACTACTGGCAAAAGGGACCCCAGGTTGGAAAGGCATACTACGGAAAGCAGGGAAGCAGCACTTATTGCAGGAAGGCATGATGCAAGATGTTTATCACTGGCACAGGAAGTTCTTTCGAGAACTTGAGCGGCATGATGCTGTTTTTGACCCACCCTTCTTTGGGCGACAGTTAGGGGAAGGTGCATTTCACTGCCATTGTGGTCGACATTTTGACACTGCTCAAGGCCTGTCTACTCATCGACGCAAAGCGCATGGGATTTTCTCGTTGGAACATGATTTGCTTAATGGGGCAACTTGCCCAGTTTGCCTCGTCCATTTTTGGACCACCCAACGGCTCCAACAGCATTTGTCCTATGTGTCCAGGAAAACAGGCCGAAACAGATGTTATCAGACGCTCAGGAAAAGTGGTTACACCACGGTGTATGAGAGCTTGCGAATGCCTTCTCGCCTCCGGGGTGCTAACCGAGCTGAATCGGTCCCATGTGCAGGTCCTTTGACGTGTTTTACCCCCCTTTTGGAAACGCGTATTAAGGAATGGAGGACTGAGATAGCCAACATCGAGCATGAGCTCCGAGACATCAAATGGCCTCCCAATGAAGAAGCTGCTGCTCTGACTTTGAGGATGGGCCTATCGCGTGTCACCAAGGAATGGTTCCACCAGTTTTGTGATCTCTCCCATGACATTCAGAAGGTTGGACCGCTTGAGGATCGCTGGTTTGACTATCTTATACAATGGCCTGATGAGCTGGATGCGTGGTATTCTGATGGTCTCCTGCTTTGGGGACGAGATGACCTCCCCGATGTCACAGCTGAATTTCTTGATGGAGAAGCAGAAATTTTTGCTGACGAAGCTTTTTATCAGGTCTCCAAAGATATGCCGAGAAGTCAGATGAGGGACAGAGTTGCTTTTTTGCGACAATGTATCACACAAGCCCAGACAGACTTGGCAGTCGATGTCAACCACCGGCCTATTCGGAAACCTGAGGATGATTGTCATTCTCGGTCAGCCAGAAATGATGATGACACTATCCTCACGCAGTTTAGGCATCAGAGTGAGTGGCATAGCGAGTTGCGCAAGATACAGTGGAAAGACCTCCCAAATGACAAACCCACCCCTATTGCCCATGGTGTTTTTGACCGGCCTACTTTTCTCATTGTACATTTGTTTAGTGGCAGACGACGTGAGTCCGATGTACACTGGCATTTGGTTCAAATGGCCCGTGGCCGAGGACTGGAGGTTGCGATTCTTTCTATGGACACAGCGGTCTCATCATATTATGGTGACCTTTCTGCTAATTCCATTTCGTGGCAACAATTGGAGAAACTGTATGAGCAGGGAGTGGTCTCTGCCACGATATGTGGCAGTCCCTGCGAAACATTTTCAGCTGCCCGTCATGTCCCTCCTCCTGAAGACACGCCAGAGCATGTGAAACGAAGATGGCCTCGTCCGCTGCGAACATTCGAGCGATTATTTGGACTTGATGGCCTGAGGGCCAAGGAGCTCAGACAATGCCGCCAAGGTAGTGCCTTTATGCTACAGGCCATTATGGCATGCATTTGGCATTTGACGCGTGGCGGGATCTTTCTTAGCGAGCACCCTGCTCCTCCTACTGATCCTGATAAAGCTTCGATATGGACCAGCGCTATCATTCAACTGCTTTTGGCTCATCCTGACATCTCACTTCGCATTTTCAATCAATGGCAGTGGGGTGCTCCGGTGAAGAAACCAACTGGACTCATGAGCCTACGCTTACCGTTTCTTGGCCGTTCCATGTACGCTTGTGCTGATGGAGCTGCAACATTTCCAACTGAAGTGGCAATTGGGAAGGATGCACAAGGGCAATTCAAGACGGCGGTTTGCAAGGAATATCCACCCCTTTTTTCGCAAGGCATCGCCAAAGCGGTGATTGACCAGCTTTGCACAGACTTCCGTGCTGGTGTACAGCCTTGCAATCTTCCAAATGATGATCAGTTTTTGCGCGAATGGTTGAGGGAGGCATTGTTGGATTGCACAGTCATCCATCAGCACAGCACGCACCTCCCAGACTACCAGGGGCACTGATCGCTGTATAGTTTTTTAATTCGAGAGCTTTGCATGTGGCAGCAAGAGGCTGACTCTTTGACGCCTTGGAAATTGGAAATTGGAAATTGGAAGATGGCAACCATTGGGAGTTTTTATCGGGTCTGAGAGCTTTTAGGGGGAGCATACCCAACGAGATCATGGACTTAGGAATTTAGAACTTTCAATCGGCCTTGGACATCGCAGAAAGTCCTCCGTAAATATGTGTGGGATGGGTTCAACGGGTTCAACCGCCGTGAGTTGCTCCCCTGACTCATGGAGGCCTCACCATGCCGCAGATGGATCCACATCTTGGACCTTGAAGCTGTGCATGGACGAACTGACGCCGCCGCTGAACGACGAAGGAATGCAGGTCTTTTGTCGTTGGCTGCATCACACCTTCCAATTGATGCGTGAACAGCATCAGATTCGGTCCATGCAGATGGTTCCCAGGCTGAGCAATTGCACAGCATGGCTCAAAGATGGCCTCAAACTTGGTCATTTCGTGGGTTAGATTAGATTAAACCATGTATTTGGATGTATTTGGTAGGGATCACATGATTTTGAGTCACACCAAAAAAGTTTGTTACTATGAAAAACTTGCGGCCCTTTGTTTGGTGCTTTGTGAGCCTAGGCTAGGTGGTTCATTGATTGTAAGGGGATGATGCTGTAGCAGGACAAGAGGACTACAAGCAACAGGACAACTTGGATATTTTGAGTCTATATACAAGATTACAGAACACCATGGCATCAATTACTTCATCCCCAGTTCCCATCCATTCAAATCTCCCAAGTTCTAGCATTTTCCCATTTTCCAGCACCATTTTTCAAGTCCTCAGAGGCACCATTCGTCCATTCTCCCAGGTTTGGGCTGAGGTGTCCTTAGCCTGGAATCAGATGGGGGACGATGCGGTTGGTCGACTTCTGCAGGCGTTGCAGCGCTCGCAGCTGCGCGTGCGGACTTTGAAGTTCCGGGGCAACGGCATCGGCAGCGCAGGCGGACCGGGCCTGGGGATGGTGCCACGGCGAGGGGATGGATGGAAAGGGTGCCTCAGGGGGTGTGTTGGAAGTTTTTGCAGATATTGAATGACAAGAGAATTACAGTGACATACAGTGACTAGTTTACAACTGTTTACAACAGTTTACAACAGTTAAATCTATGGAAATCTTAGTTTACATTTTGCCTGTGGAGTACTCTTCTTTTTGATCATCCAACCAGGACCAAAAGTCAACAGCCGCAGGCCTCTCTCAAATTTGTGACTTCATCCACGAAGCTCAATTCAACTTGCGCGCCTTGGCATACGACTGGACCAGCGACGATTGTCCCTGACAGCTTTCCTAAGAGATCCAGCGGTTTTTATGACCGCGACAATAGATTATTCATTTGTTGGAGGGTCTAAACTAGTCTAAACCGTGATTTTTTTTGTTCACTAAATCCCTGTCTTTCTGTTATTCATTTGCATTCAGTTGCAACATCCCGCATATTTTGTTGGCCAATCTCCTGATGGAAGTATCCTGGTCAGAGTGAAGTGCCTCCAGCACTTCAGATGCTTCACCTGGCCATGTCTGATGGTCATATTATGATGAGAATCCATGAAAATCCATGAAAATCCCGTTTTTTGATGGTTGCTGAGTTACTTACTGTATGATATGTACAACGAATCTACCATAGAGATCTCCGAGCTCTCGACCATCGACCTTCACTGCGGCTCAGGGGAGTTGGACCTCTCCCAGAACTTCCTGGAAGAGTCTTCGGGAGCCTTGGAGCTGCTGACTCTCTTCGTCGAGCATCCGAAGTACTCCAAGGATCGACCAAATAAGGTGGAGCCGGTGAAAGTGGACTTGAGCCACAACGGCAACTTGGCTTGTTTTTTTTTTTTTTTTCTGAAGTTTTTTCGGGCTGGAGTCTGGTGTTTCGAGAATTCAGAAAATGTTGGCTGCGCTTCTACTCGTAGAGCAGCCGATGGTGATCTCCCCTTGGTTTGGAATTGACTTAAGTTTTAATTTTGCTTGAACTCTCCTGCTGCCCTAAATTGTTTGCTTTACAGGATAGTGGCATGACCATGACACCTCATCACCATTGCACACCAGTGCTTTTATGTGGCGACGATGTCAACCAAGGCCTTCACACGTCCAAAGTGTTGAAGAAGTTGGGGTCCATCGCAGGTCTCTCACTGCAATCCCTGCGAAGGTCCCCCAGTGTATCCAGTCGCGAGTGGCAGGTCCTGAAGAATGGCGTCCCACTTCTGAGGTGCTGAGGGCAAACCGGAAACCACGTGGGTGAACGGAAACATATCAGCAACATCTGCAAGTTTTCTGAATGTCCAATGTGAGCTTCCTGTCGCCAACTTTCATCTCCGGTTCCCATTCTTTCACCAAGCGAAATAAATGCTAAACCATCACATCGAAATGAGGATTTCATCTATCAAACATGAGGATTTTTAATCAACACCCAAAATGAGGGTTTGTCTGCCAAGGAAGATGTTGCTGGGTTTATGGTTTTTTCAGCCATTTTGTCCCTGCAGGTTGCCAGATTTCGAGGCGCAGGACGACCTCGACGATCGCAAGGAGCGCTGGTCGCAACGAGCACCGGCGAATGTGCCCTCTGCGGCTGGCGCCACGGCAGGCCGGGCACGTTGGATGTCAGGATCCAAAGGGGCAAACCTGAGTTGAGTTGTTGCCACTCTAAGAAATCTACTGTAATTATCTATCTATTTATCGATCTGTCTATCTAATCTAATATAATCCAATCCAATCCAATTATTCTATGATGTATTTATATATTCATCTAATCTATTGTCTGCCGATCTATCTATCTAGGCTTTGACATGTGATGCCATGCCACGCCATGCTATGCAGCAGAAGCTTGTTCTTTTTTCCGGATGTCATCCCTATTTTTCAGAGAGAGGTGGGAATGGCTGAAAAGGATTGGCCCTCAAATTTGACGGTTAAGTAATTAGATTTGGTGGTTCTCTTGAAGCTAATTTCAGCCCATGGTTGTTATTGGTTGTTAATCATAAACACACCATCTTTTATTTGTGATTTGTGCATGATCTGAAACATTTTTCTGTTCTCAGCCCTTTTGTTAGTTCTATCTAGTTTTCCATCTATCTCTCTAATCTGACGTGATCTTCTTTGATCTAGCTAGGCTTATCTATCTACAGAAGTTTTGTCAATGTCATAGGTCTTGGGTAAAACTTTGATATGGTCGGTGATTGGCCTAGTTCTTAACAAGCAACGGAGGAATCAGAGTTGACTGGTTACAGGGTATGGAAGGTTAGCCACAGTCATTTTTTTGCGTTTCATTCTCCAATACAGGGGTTCCCCAAGTTATGACCCATCACCAGACAGAATAAACCGAACCATAATCATGACAATTTGTGGCCCCCAAGTTATAGAACCACCAATAATTACTGCTATTCAACTCCAAATGTCTCACCCCAAACAATCACCTCCCAAATGGTCAAGATTTGATTTTTGCAGAATCATTGGTTATATATATATATATGGGTGCAAGTCAAAATAGGAGGTCCGGAACAAGCTCCGGGACCACACCCGTTCCATACCCCCGTTCCATACCCCCGTTCCATACCCCCTTGAAGGATCCGTTCCATACCTCTG
>Ga0126342_10008216_pt1 | contig 18685 bp, 21 predicted proteins | sample Cyp1metagenome_FD_92528 | JGI IMG/M metagenome (GOLD analysis project Ga0126342, IMG submission 92528) | Coral microbial communities from Lord Howe Island, Old Settlement Bay, Australia - Cyphastrea 1 metagenome | ecosystem: Host-associated > Invertebrates > Cnidaria > Coral ...
TATATTTAAATGTAGTTGCAGTATGTTTAAATGAATTGGATTCCGTATGTTTAAATGGCTGGGCGGGCCAAGGAAAACCTTCCCGGAGGTAGTCTAAAAGACCTGTTCGTATATTCAAAAATCTGTATATTTAAATGTAGTTACCATCAATTAATTCCATCATAGAAATCCCATCATGATCCCCACCCAAGAAAATTATTTAAAATAGTACCCCCTGGTTATGACTACCATAGCGAACTGGAGAATCACCGTGTTTAATAGGTAAACCTCCATTTTCCTATGGTTTTCCCATGGTTTTCCTATGGTTTTCCTATGGTTTTCCCATTAAAACCTCCATTTTCCCATCAAAAAACATCTATTTGACACGGTTTCAACACTTTAGTGTTGCTTCTTCGCAGGTGTTGCCTTGGTCACCTCCCCAAAAGGTCGTTTGGTCGTCTGGACCTTTGCGCAATTACCTGGGGATATTATACACTATATTATCTAATGAGTATAAATAAACAAATAGATAAATAAATATATATATATATATATATGCATATCATATAATTAAATCAAGGAATAAACAATTTAAATAATAATAATAATAACAATAATAATAATAATATAATATATGTGTGTGTACATATGATCACACACACATATATATATATATATGTCTGTGTTATGTGTATATTCCCCAATTCTTTCCAACTCCTACCGCCATTAAACTACCTCCAAGTTGGATCCCTTTCCGAAGGACCTCTTCAGCTAAGAGGCACCATCCGCGTCTCCCGGGTGGTGGCCCCGCCATGCGACGTCCTCGACAGCGAAGACGGGAAGAGCACGGCGGTCTCGACGGTGGTCTCACCGGTGGTCTCACCGGTGGCGACGATCCATGGAGTGGTTCCCTAGGGAAAAACATGTGAAAAAATATTTGTCACTGGATTGGTTTAAGGGAAAATTTACAGGAAACCATGGTTTTTACCATCAAATATAGGGCTTTCCTGTAAATTTTCCCATAATCCAATTCTATGAATTTGATAAAAACTAGGCCCCTGTTGGTTGCGGAAAAGCGGAAAATGGAGGTTTGGTAATAAACATCCAATTTCATTGGAGTTTTGAATCCCCAAACCATCCATTTTGGGGATTCTCATTTCAGGATACCCCCCATTTGTTTGTGTTTTATCCATACCCCTAAATACTCTGATAAGAATAGCGGGTTTGTGGGATTGAGGGAATATATGATTTTTCCAAGGAGGAGTTGTCAAAAAAAAAAGTACCACCCTGAATGGGGATGTTTTGTAACTTTTGGAAAACTGACTGATGATAAACCATCACATTCAAATCTAGCATGCTCCATGTTCAGACATCCCTTTTTTGATGGCTGGATAATTGTGTTGATGCCGCAATTTTTCCCTCGACCCAGTTCTGGCATGGGAAACTTCAGGAAGAAAACATGATGCCATGATATGCCATGCTCACAGCATCTCACACCAGTATTAGAAAATCTGGTTCAGAAAATCTGGTGGCAACCACATTTTTTCCCAGCAACCAAGTCTGAGAGACTACAGCGCAGTTTGTGAATTTATCCAGTCGATGTTGGCAGCTGGGCAGCTGGTGTCACATGAATTGGGGCAGATGTGTTGCGTTGATTTTTATTGGGCTTGGAATCCTTGGAATCCTTGGAACTTGGCTTCTGCGGTCTGGGTCAGTCTTGGTTGGATTTGTTTGTTGATGTTTTGCGATGGCGATATGTCTATATGTACAATTTGACAGACGTACATTATATGTACATATGTGCATACATTGCCGTGTGTGAAGTGCTCTTCTTAGCTAGCAATTGCTTAGCTTGATTGGTGCTACCCCCATGGATGTGACACTGCCAGAAGCAGCAGCTAACAGCTATCCCGGAGCTGGTTTGTTGGCTTGCGTGACAGCAACAAATAACGTGGAGCTGAACAAGCTGCGATGTATATATACAGTTCATTCTGGTATGATAAGGGCGAGCAACCAGAATAGTGTTTTTTTTACTCAGCTGGTGCCACATGATGCCCCCTACTGTAGCTACTATCATTACATTACTCTTTGTTGGTAGTTGATGGTTAGGGGTAACTGTCCACAAATATACCTATTTCAGCTTGCGTCATGATATTTTAGCCAGATCTGGTGAAAACAGCTGTCACTCCTGACACCAGCACCAGCCTTTGCAAGTTTTGTGGACGCTCGGAGCACTGACCAGTTGATGACGGGAGGAAGCAAGCAGATAGCTCTGGAAAACCATGGAAAAACAATGAAGCCAACCACCTTAATCGTACCCTTGGTTTCCCAGTAAACACCTATGACTTGCATGATCACTTGGGTTCCATTTCAGGAAACCACCACATGGTAAAAGGATGTAAAATGTATTTTTTAGTGACACTTGTTGAGTTTCACGTTTTCCAGTGGGATGGTGAACATTTTCAGGTGTAACATGCCCCATATCAGATCCGATCAACGCGCAACTGGTCGGGGTGAGCTTTACTACCACGATGCGCAGAGAGGTTTCAGTGTCTGGGGTGTGTTGGAGGTGATGGCCAACCGTTGAAATTCCAGGCTTTGAAAGTCTCTGTGGGTCTTGGCCAAACTGTACAGTACAGTGCTAAAAAAGTGCCAGAAATTGTAGAGATTTCATGTGAAAAAGGTGGCGGGGCGGATGGAAGATGACAGTGGTGATTTGGACATGGGGAATACCCTCTGGTAATTTAACATAGCTATTGAAAATGGCCATTTATAGTGGATTTACCCATTGAAAATGGTGGATCTTTCCATAGTTATGTAACAGTTTACCAGAGGGTTGCCCGAAATTGCAGTTTTTCAGTGAACATGATGATCAAGCAAGGGGCTGGCTGGTACCCCAATGTTCATCCATCAATTTAGGACCCAAAATCCCAACAGTCCCATGACCACAGGGGGTGAAAGGGTCAAGCATAACGAAGCACTATCTTAACCGCCTATCCCAGCTTTCATGGTAAACCCATGGTAAACCCCATCTTTACATGCTGAACATCAGACTGAACAATGAATTGAACCACCAATCAGTGGTTTATCATTGTTTTTGAATGTTAAGTATTGAAGTTGCAGCCCATTGGTGAAGGTGGAATTCACCCAAAATCATCCACCGAAAAAATTGGATATCCTTCAACGCGGAGGAATGTGAGAAGAGCACCAAGTGGCAACGCTGTGAAGAGATCAACCAGCTTTTGGGCGAAGTTAGGTGATGGGGACATGGTCAGTCTGGATGCATTTTCAGCCCCAGACATGTACTTCTTTTGGCGTGTTTTGATTGAACAGTTGAATATGTGTATTTACACACACGTAGCACAGCACGTAATAATATGTAATAAGTTGTTTTTTTTGGCAGTTGGGGCAAGGATCACCAATCCAAAAAGTAGAATGGGGATAATCACAATCAAGAATGGGGGTTTATCCACAAGCCCATGGGAATAGAACCAAAACAGATAATTATGATAAAATATGATAAAATCATCATCATCAACAACAGCAACAACAACAACAACAGCAACAGTTATAAATTTGAAATGGTCAAGTTCTGGCCTACAAATAGCAAACATTGTCATTACCCAGTCATTTTTGGAATATATAAGACGACATAAATGTTCACATACATAAGAAAACATAGATGGGAATACATAAGGCATGTCACAATAAAGATCGTCATATTTATAACAAGTGTTATTTGGAATGTTGGAATGTTGGATCATGTCGCATAAATAACAGCAACAACAATCTCACGCCCCTGGTTTCACAGATGAAAAAGGGGCGCAGGTTTCACAGGTTTCACAGGTTCACCGGTGCATTCCTGGTCAAAAATCTACCCGGTATGGTAATCAAACAATGAATCAAACAATGATAGCAATTGGATGATGAATGATCGTTTTTTTTGTTTTTGATGTTAATGGATATATCCTGGATAGTAATCCATCATAGCAATGGGAAATTCCCCATAAATGGAGGTTTTCATGAGAATGTCATCTATAAATGGGGAAATGTCCGTTGCTATATTTGATGACCAGAGGGAAATCAGTGTCACAGATGAGGCCAATGTTCTGGAGAAACAAAGCTCCAAATTTCGGTGGGTTCCATCTTACCTGAAAGCTAGCGAGGTGCTAGTACCAATTGCTAGATATGTTGCATGGGATGTCTACCACTTTAACTCTCTTGGTGATGCCTGTGGGAGTGAACACAACATGTTGTTTGTTTGAGCCATGTTTCCTTGGTTTAGCATATGAGCATATATGGGAATATCATGGAATATCATGGTCCAAACATTTCCAAACACCGAAGTTCCACGGTTCCATGTTGAATTCCACAGGGGTCACCAGATTCTCTCGTCTAAGGTTCTTCCTTGGAGCGGACATCGTGCTGAGCCTCGCCACAGATGGGAAGTGATGGGGGACCAACATTTTGGGTAAACCTTTGTGGAGGATACTGTAGCACAACTTCATCTTTCGCTGTTTTTAAGGGCGTTATATACGAACCAAGCCAAAAAAGGAGAGAGAGAGAGAGAGATCCAATGATCAACCACAATCGGCGACGTGGAAGCCCAAAACAACCAGACATGAATAGTCGCAATCCCCAAAAGGATTTGAACAGTTTAATCCTAAAGAGAGAGATGTCATTACTTTTTGGCATTTTTTGCGGCTTACTATAAACAAAATGCTAATAAGGTGAACTTCAGCTACAGTTTCTGGATGAATTGGATGGAGCAGAGTGAAAGCCATAGTGAAACGCTTGAAACCATCAAGATTTTTCAACATGCAGAAAAATATTTAGAAAAAAACTAACCATAACTAAGCCTTTGGCAGTCTGTGGTTTCACTACTGGGAGAAAAAACTAACCAAACTTCATTTGCAGATGGCCTCGCTGATTTGTTGAGAATTTCTCAGCCTGGCCTAATGGTCCGATGGTGCAAGATCCACCAAAGAGGGTCAACAATCCATCCCCTAAAAGTGGTACAAATTTACAAATTGCATCCCCAAAGGCACTTTGAACTTCGATTTCTTCCCTGTTTTTTTTGTAGGTTCCATGCGGACATGAGAAAAACATGTGCTAGGGATTGGCGAGGGAAATGTTTGGATCTTGGAGGATGAATTTTCACGCAAAAACCGGAGGGTAAATTGGAAGGTCAACAGCTATTGAAAATGGCCATTTATAGTGGATTTTCCCATTGAACATGGTGATTTTCCATAGTTATGTTAGTTTACCAGAGGGTAGAATGTTTTAGACATATTGGAATCTTTGAATATGTGTTGATCTCCAGAATCCCCTCAAACAGCTTTTGGGCTTTGAATAATGCCATCTGGTTATGACTAACAGTTTGCCATGGCAAGATCCACTATTTTTAAAAGGTAAACCCAGGTAAACCATCTATTTCGATTAGGGCCATCTATACCATATGTTCCATGGCAAACTGTGAATGTCATAACCAGGTTGGGTAGTTTTTTTGTTTATTTAACCGTCGACGTTGGTCGTGGATGCCATGGGGTCGATGGCTTTTGACAGCCGCTGACGGCGAAGCATGGCGAAGGTCAAGACGGTCTATCAGGCGCTGCGAGGGTAAAGCCTTATGCATGGAATTGGAATGCCGAGAAACATGGAATCCATGCACTCCAGGAGTTTCTATCAGCATAGTTTCCATTTAATCCATGCACTCCATGCACCAATATTTTGTAATATTTTGATACATGGACTCTATCAGGCGCTACAGCCGGGTTTTCCATTTAAATCTGTACTATACAATGCTGGAGAGCAAGCGGTCCAGAATGATACACCAAGGACATCCAAGGACCACTTTGAATTCTGATATAACTATTATTTCAAGTGTGATAATCCTATCACTATTTACTGTTTACAATGATCGCACATTATTCCCAACAAACATTCTAGTTGAATAGAAATGGTTACTTTGAAAGAAAACTGTTTGGTATTTAGATTGGTTCAATATCCTGGATAGAGAAATAGTATACGTTAATAGTGGCGGCAAACACACATTTAATAGCAACCATTATCTATAAACCAAGTGGTATTAGTGTAAAGCTTAATTTTATTGTTGTTGATACTGTTTTGACTTAGATTTTTGTTGTTGATGTGGTGCTTGTTGATTATAGAATCATGCGTTTACCGTTTTTTGTTGTTTAATCTTCTAACTCATCATTGCTAATCATCCGCCAGTTATCACCGACTAATAATCACAACCACTATCACTTTGTGTTGGCTCGATTCATCATTTCTGAATTAAGATTATCCAGTTTAACTACTTACGATTCACAGTAACTAGATAACTATTGTAACTTGAACTAATCGTTTTAACTGTAGTTAACAAAGTCGCTATCATTGTTGACATATAGTTACCGTCACTGTTAATATACTTACGATCACTATCATTATATTTGAATAATTCTCAATAGTTATTGATATACTATCACTATATAGTTAATATTACCAATTCCAATATAATGATTTTCAGTTGATTATTCTAGTGATAGTTATTGATTTTCCAGTTGGAATTCCCACTATCAATAGTAACACTAGTTGTCCCTGGTTGGGGTTTTTAACAAACACCATAATTATCCCTTAATATTAACTATAATATCACTATATATATATAAATATATATGGTGTATATATATACATATTTATATTATACTGCTTGGTGGCTATCATATATATCATATATATATATATACACCATATTATATGAAGATCAATGCTATTTGAAAATTATCACTATCAATAGTAACAGTAGTTATTCCAACTGGAAAATCCTTCCCAGTTGTTGTCCCCGTTCGCAGGCCTCCCGGGACGCCCTGCGCCTGCACGGCTCATCGCTGTCGCCCACTGCAGCGCAGCGCTCTGAGGCGTTTCGCTTGATCCAGGCGAAGTGCTGGGTTTTCCCACAGAAAAATTGAGGTTTTCATGGGAAAATCATGGGAAAATGTTCGAAAATCATCTATAAATGGAGGTTTACAGCTGGGAAAATCAACGAAAATATGATTTTGACCTTTGTTTTTATGAGAAAATCATGTAATTTCGCTATATTTTGCAATCAAACATGGTGGATGGTAGGAAAACAATGGTAAGGAGTCCTACGGCTACGTGGCTAAGCAGAGTTTGTCAGGACTTCTCCCGCTTTGCGGAAGTGGCATGCGGCTGCAAGGCGGGATCCAGGATGGTCCAGGTTTTTTCACCATGACCGGGCCATGGAGGGAGAGTTTTTTCGATGACTAAGTACGTACTTATATGGGCCCTGGTTAATGATGGTTAATAATGGTTAATAATGGTTAATAATCACTGGTTGGTGGTTAGTAAATGGATTATTTCATTGGAATATAGGGGGTAACAAATCCCCAGTTACCACTTAGTTAATCCCATGGCCCATCCAAGTAGTGTTTTCTGCTTAGTAGTGATGAGTAAACTGAGTAGTTTTCCACAGTCATTGAAGATCATTGAAGAATCATAGTTTTGGCTCCTTGGGTATTTCTCACACACTGAAGGGCCTTCAGGCGTGTTTTTTTTTTCGAAAAGCTCAAGGGCATCCAAGGCCTCAATTGGGGCATTCCAAGGTACCCACAAGGTGGGGTTCCCCAAAGGATAGCGAAGTTGGTTTAGCAAAATTATAAATCCAATAACTATATGGGTTTGTGTACTTATAATTGATTTACAAACTTATAATGGGTTTATAAACTGATAATAAATCCAATGACTATGGGTTTATAAATAATAATCCAATAACTACAGTTAGTGTGATTTACAAACCAAACTTCTAATTGGGACTGCCCATACTGCAGAGAAAGAGCAAAAGAAAAAGAACTTATTGAGCAGCTGTTCTCTTGAAGGATTCAGACATTGGACCTGGTGAGGACGACATTGAGGTCTTCATAGGTTTTGGCAGCTGGTTTCCTGCCTCGAGGAGGCTTCCCAGAACGACCCAGAATACCCCATACGTCCACGATCACAAGCCGAGTATCATTGGGATGATGGAAGGGGAAACTATGGCAAATCATATTTTGCCCATCAAATATGCTGGTTTCCTGTAGTTGTTCCCTTAAACCCATCATATGATCATGGTTTCTTAGTGCAGATTCCAATTGTGTTGATGCAATCCAGTAGTTTCTTGCAGTTGAGAGGTCCACATGAAGAACATGACAAATCCAGTCGCCCCCTTCATCTATTTGCAAAGAACTTACCTCAGTCTATAGTCATCTATGGGCATCCTTGAGATTAATCCAACTTGTGTTTACAAATACATCAGGTACCGTGTCATTTAGTATTTGTTTTGCTCAAGACGAACCAGTTGATTAATTAATTATATTTGAAACTTGCTGTAAGGAATGATCAAATTGCTAAAACATCTTTGGGACCATCAGATTCTGACAGACCTATAGTTTTTGTTTTAAAAAAAACATATGTCAATCATATGACATGATTTTCCCTATACAAAACCATATAAAACCCATTGGTTAACAACAATTTCTGGGCCACATCAGCTCCACGGGCCCAAAATTTGGAGGCCAGCTCCAATCGCGCCCACCTGCGCCGCGCGGTCTTCCATACGACGCAGGCGATCACCTGGAAGGCAGGAAGCTCAGGGCTTAGGTGTCAAATGGTTTACCCTCTGGTAATTTAACATGGCTATTGAAAATGATCATTTAGAGTGGATTTTCCCATTAAAAATGGTGATGTTCCATAGCTATGTTAGTTTACCAGAGGGTAAGATGGTTTAATATGGTTCAATTAAATGGATAGTGTTTGATTTGTACGGTTTCATATTTGTTCAAAATTGAATTATATGGTTTTGTATTGGGATAAATGATGGGATGATCATGGGGAGAGTAATGGGATATCAACGGATTTTCTGTTCATGGTTTTAATTGAACCAACAACAATTTATAGGAATAATTCAAGGCATCACACCTTGTGATGATCTTGTGGGTGGTTTACTTTTGTGGCTATAACCACGGTATTCAATGTCAACCCTGGATTAATAAACCCCACACGGCTGTTTAGCTGGGAGGGTACCATAAAAAAGTATAAAAAAGTATCAGATGAAATCACTATTGGAGGAGTACTCCCCGAATTAATCTGGTTGGTGGTTGTGGAACATGTTTTATTTCTCCATCTATTGGGAATGTCATAATCCCAACTGAATTTCATATTTTTCACAGGGGTTGAAGCACCAACCAGATGATTTAGCAAAATCCGGGGTTCACAGCCAAAACCCCTCAGAAAAAAAGGGATGCAACCCCTCCAGCTGTATTCGTAAATCCAGGTGCTGGCAACTGGGTGAGAAAAAACAATTCGGGAACTAATAAGTAATCGACCAGTTGTTGTCCAGTTATTTCCGTGGATTATCATTGGAATCATATTGGATTATCATTGGAATCATATTGGATTATAATTGGCAGTTGAATGTAGAATGATATTGCAAACTAGTCCAATTATGACCCACTTACGTCCACTTACCAACTCCCTCATGCTAACTTCATGGCCTGTCTAAGTAGTGATATCATGGGTATATATCCTGGGGTAAGCTAACATAGATGTGGCAGAAAAAGACAAAAAAAAACAACGTTTGGAAAATGATCTGCAAATGGTGGCTTCTCCATATCCATGTTGCTAAAAACAAGAGGGTAACCAATCGAAGTGGCCAAACACCCGGAATAACTATAGCATGTAAAATTAGATACCTCGAATTCTCAATATTTTTTTTTTTTAAGAATACAACTTATACTAAATACTTTCACATTAAATAACCCCAAGGACCCCAGAATGAATAGATCCAAAACTAAAGCAGGATTCCCCTAGTGGAGAATTTAATATTAGGGGGATGTAGTAATTACTGAGAATCTTGGCAATTCTATGTGAATACAACGCTGATGATTTTTTATGATTTTTCACCATTTGTTCTCTTGCGCGTTTATTGAGTTCCACCTGAGGCATTTGTTTTTACCATTACCAATCCTCCAATGTATCTTGGCAACCCCAAGATACTGTTTACTATCCATATTTTGATCAAGGTTTCACACATTTCCATGCTATAGCTGCTATTGTTTATAGATGTTTTTTTTCACCCAAAAAAATCCCAATCAGTCAGGACCTGGTTGAGCATCGCATGAAGAACGATTTGAGCCACATCGAAACCATCGCAAGGTCGCGGTTTTCAATGCTGGGTCCGGGAAATTCCAAGTTAGTTTGGCACCAAGGGGCTGCGGATTTCTCCAATGATTCCCGGTGTTTGTGAAAAAATGTGTGATTCCCTGCTATGAATATGGTGGCATTTGGTAGGTTAGTGACCATGGGAGATATTACAAAACCACCACATTTTGAAACCAATTGCATTTACCTTTAGAAAATGGAATGGTTTTCGATTGAAGATGCCCTTGCCGCTGGCCCGATGCTTAAAATTGCAGGGGCGCCAACCATTATCATCCACACAAAGAACACGGCAATTGCCATGGGAATTAAGGGGACGATCCACAAATAGGGCAGCACTGTGAGTTGTTGAAGGAAAAACAATAGCAACTAAGCACTTGGTCTCATAAGAGTTGCAAAAGGAGACATCAAAGTCCGACTTGCCAAGCAATTTGCCTCATTTGATAGATTGCATGGGCCCAAGATATTGTTGATGGGTTTTCACTTGCTTCTCTTACCTTTGCATTCTGAATGAAGATCATGTTCATGGACATGAAATCTATCCACTGAAGATGCCAATGGACCCTGAGTTTCGGGAAACTCCGCAGGTAATCCCTATTGATATGTTTTGGGCCACTTATGGGATACCCACACTTCGTTGTGGATCCGCAGGTACCCAAAGGCCAATGTTCTTCTGATATATGTATTTATATATATATATATATTATAACTGCATATATTCCATGTATAACATGTTTCCCTTCATTTGGGGCCATGTTTGGTGTAAAAGTAGGTGTGTATATATATATAGATATAGATATATAGATATTATATATATAGCATACATGAACCACATTTTCCATAATTTGTCCCATGAACATGTCTAGAACCCATGACTTTTCATAGTTTTTCCATATTTGTGGCATAATTTTCCTGTGTTCTTTTCGGGGGCACCTTGGCACCCTGGCTGCCTTTGTCAGTTGCCTTAAGCGTTTTTTTGTAAAACGCGCAGGATGCCATGCCCTGTGCTGTTGCCGGACAAGACCATGATGAAGGTGAAGGTACGGAGCGTGATGGGATGTGTCTCAACATGGGAAACCCATGGGAAAATGGAGGTTTACCCTCTGGTAAACATACAAAAAGCTATGAAAAATCACCATCTTTAATAGGTAAATCAACGAACTAAATGGGCCATGGCTTCAATAGCTATGTTACAAATTACCATGGTATGTATGCAACTCATGTGGGAAACTCGATCATAAATCTGCCATTTGAGATGGTTCATACCACCCCATTTATGGTGATTTTGGGGATGATTTATTGGGTTTACCACATGATTCTAATTACAACCGTGGGACAGTGGAACTACCTATTCTTGGTTAGTAACAGGGTTATATACAACCAAACAAAACCAATTGTATATACCAGTACGGACCGTAATCCATTTACTAACTAGCTAGCTCACAAACCATGGCCCATGTATTAATAGAGCTGACCTGCAGTTGGATTAGTGGTTTATAACCCCCAAGTACGTTCCCAGTATATTCCTTAGCCTTAGCATAATATGAAAATTATCCTTGTCAATATGCATCTCCCTACCTAGTATCTTGTCAAACAAAAATCAGTCATAGTGCCTTACCATAACATTCCTATACGTTGGAAATGTTCCTTTTTATATCCTTGTTATGAAGCTTATCATTATACCAAGATGAATGGCAACTTTAACCTGCATGCCACGATCCATACCAACATAGTGCCAGACAGTGTACCATACATTGTACAAGTATTATTGTATTCTGTATTCTTATCATTCTTGATCCTATTGTATATAGCGTCTTTAATCATTTTTTGTGCACTATGACTATATACAATAATTGCCTTCTCTAAATTTTGTAGTACATTCACCAAAAAAAACACAACAAACACTATTGTATTGTATTGTTATACCTTATTATACCTTATTATATGTTATTATTATTCCTTGCCCCATCCCAACAAAGCCACAGTCAGGGCGACTCGGCGACCCGTTCGGTTTTTTGCGCTTCCCTCGGCCAGGTGCCCGAGTCTGCCCCCAAGCGAATCGTCTTTGCAGGGAAGGTGGGGCTTTCATGGAGTTCAAAATGGGATTTCGATGGATTTCATAATTTTTTTCACTATTTCGCATGGATGATCCTTCATTTATATAGTTCGATGATCTTCCCAGCTATAAACTTCCATGTGTAGTAGAATGTGGTTGGTGGTTTGGAACATTTTTTGTTTCTCCATATATTGGGAATGTCATAATCCCAACTGACGAACTCCTATTTTTCAGAGGAGTTGAAACCACCAACCAGTTTCACTATTTCACATGGATGTGAATATGGATTATAATGAGATGTGAAATGATTGTAATGGGATTTCAATATCACCGGGTGTTTGAATGTTTTTTTTGATAGATTCGGATGGTTCTACAACCAAGAATATTAGAGGCAATGGTGGCATAGTATCAGCCATGTACGGGGACATTATAAGGATATTCATGTGATGTAACAATATGATAGTGGAGTATACGACTGGGTGAACAGTTTAGTACCTTATATGCTCACCTAGATGCTCACCAGGTTCAAAGTTTGTACAGAGTGGGGCCCCCAAACACTAAACGATAGCTAGGGTTGGTTTATACATCTAATATATAGCTACCAATAAGTATGGTTTTTGGTACTTATAACTTATAACTATGATTATGTGTTTTTTTTTCAACCAACAAACAACACATTTGGAGGCCGCACTCTGATCAAACAGAGCCATGAGATCAGTCAGCAGCAGCCTCGTTTTGTGTCGTTTTGATCTACCTGCTAGGATTGGTTAAAACGATCCTCGTTGTGCAAAACTTCTATGTATTCTACGAACGGTATACGAATGGTTAAAGCGCCATTAACACGTTTCAATGAAATTTTCTGGAAACGCGCCCATCATAAATGGATGAAAAATATGGTGGATTAAAAGCCATTCTGTCAGTAAAACCATGTAAAACCCATATGTCAATTGCCCATCAAGGTTGGAGGTATCGCGTCATACAAGGCCACATCTTCGTGTTAGATTCCATCACGCAGGCTTCACCTGGCACAAACTAGGTCCTATCTACCCTCGGGTAATCAAAGATCGTAATGGACAATTTCTTATTTATAGCGCTATATAGATGATTTTCCTATTCAAACCTGAATTTCTAGGGGCTTTCCCAACTAGCCGTGTTTGACACCTGCAATTTCTTCTCACTGTATTACGACCCAACCCTAGGCTCATAGTCAAACCTGGCAATAAAACATTTCTGATTTGCATCAAACAATAGATGATTTTGCCGTTAAACTGTGTAAATAATGTATATTTTCACATGCACATAGATGCGTATGTGTGTGGGCATGTTTAAAGATAATTCAGCATGTAAATAAGATACATATGTGGAATTGTCATATATCTGAATGAACATCAAGTATTGTCATTGTAAATTGTCGATGTAAAAAATTGGGATTTCCACTCTCCATGTTGAAATTCTCACTCAAAGTGAGGATTACGCATCGCCCAAGGTTCCTAAAGTGTCGTGCTTCATTGCATTTTCATAGCGTCCTTTTAAGGTTCCCGCTTGGGGACAGTGTACGGTATTGAGGATCCCGTCATCCCAATCCCAACTATCACAATTATCCCAATCAATTGATTATCATCTCTATACTAATCTGGGTTTTGTTTAAGGTGATTGTTTATTTTCCCAATAGGAAATCCACCATTTGGGGAATATATAGTGAATATGTTTTATTTTTTGGGACCCCTTAAGCAAATCCAAGTTTAATTCCAACTAACTCCAGCAGTAAAAAAGGCATATCCCAGTAATTAAGTTATATATTTTGTTTCAGTAATTGGGGGTCCCCATTTTTTCACGGTCATAGAACCATTTCCTCATGAACCCACAATCATAATTCCACAATATCCCACATCAATTACAGATATAGCGATGTCGTTATAAGTCCCTTTTTCGGATCTATGTAGATCTACAGAAGTGGATTTGCTTGAAAATAGGTTGATCTCAAATCTGCTAACCAGGGGCTTCACTAAAATTGCCATTTGTGGGGTATACCCCATCCAGATACACCTTTGCCATTATTCTCTGGTAATCAACCATGGCTGAGTGGAAAATCCTTCATTTAGTTCGATATTTTTCCCAGCTATAAACTTCCATCGAATAGACTAAGTAGTAAAATAGCTGGAAGTCTAGACTAAACCCATTTAAAACTTCCTTCAAAGTCCCATTTAGTGGTATAGTAGAATAGCTTTTCCAGCTGGCCACCTTTGAGCGGCTCCCCTGCAGGTGCTGCGGAAACATTTGTCGCTCACCGAGACCCAAACCTGCCGCGGCTGTTTGCGGCGCTCGCGCTGCAAGTTCTTTAAGGTGGACATCGCTGGACGGGGGATGTTCATGGGGAAAAATGATGATTTTGAACCAGCAAAAAATGGGATATGTATGTTTATATATATATATAGACATAGCATCCCTAAAATGATTAAAAAAAACAAAATCCTACTTGAATAGTGATAATTTACTTTTTACTACGATTTTTTTGGGTGGTGCTGTGGGCATAAAGCATAAAGACTTGGGATTAAACCATCAAATGGTGGGTTTCAAATCAAATGAAATTCAATGATTTAATATATACATATATATATATTTATTTATTTTATCAGCGACAAAAAACACACTTTAAGTTGTTTTTTCCGGAGCAGTTTTCGGGAGCCGTGATAAGTTGGATTCAAAGATGTGTTGATTCGGGGAAAAACAGTCGGGCCGTCGGGTAGCCCGGGCAGCCTATAAATACAAGGTGGTTGAACCAACAAGAATGGGGATTTACAATTGCTGAGACGTGTTAGCTAGCTTTTTTTATAACTTCAATAACATCCAACAACTAAGGCTTGTGAAAGAAAACACAATATACTTATTATATAATGAGGGTTTTATAACCAACGTATAACTCGGGGGGTACCACGTTGTAGGGACAACACGATTTAAAAACGCACCGCGACCAGCATTATGGGCGGGTGTACAGAAAGAAAAACGACAGTTAGCCAGCAAAAAAAAAAGGAGCGTTTTGGATTGTAAAGGAGGGGTCAGCATTTAGGAAAATCTTTTGTATAGGGCATACTTAAAATGAATAGAAAGTCAAGATTTTAATCAGGCCAGTTTTGCGGTTAAACATGGCTCCAATCCAGTACTGGAGGTTCGAAGTGCGACAAATTGAATCTTGACAAATACTTTGATACGGGGCCCCAGGAATCGCAACTGAGCAATAATGATGTCTAATTACTGTATATATATAATTATATATATATGTGTATATACATAAAAATATTTATAGATAGATGGGCCATGGGACTAGTTACTTGTGGTTAGTAACGCCTTGAGGCGCCCGCAGATCCCGAACTGGAAGCGGGAGTGCGCCACATCGGTGCCTTGCACATTGGGAATGCGTCAAAAGCACTGACGGATAGGTCAAAAGCCCCTGTTGAATAAATGGTTATAGATGTTAAAATCATCGATAATGCGTTTATAAGGGTCAAATGGTGATTAACTGTGGCTGATGAGTTGCTTGTTTATGTTTGTTTGGGATTTTAGTTTTTATTCTTGATCATTTTGGTGGGGTTGAGCATTAAAAAAACATGCTGATGTCAGTTAATTGATAAGTTTTGATCGTTGATAAATGATTATTTGGTTGGTGGTTTGGAACATTTTTCCACCTATTGGGAATAATAACCCCAACTGACGAGCTCATATTTTTCAGACGGGTAGGGCTCAACCACAAACCAGTAAATGATATATAATTAATAGAAATAATTAGCCAATATTTACCCATTATGATATTTGATAAATGATTATATATAGTTGACATTGTGTCTTGGATTTGACGACTACCGTTTGGTACTCAAACATGGCCGGAAACTCCCCCAGCAAACCTGAACGGGGCATCTCAATGGGCAAATCATCCAACAGTTCCCTACGGAAGGACAGAGATGCTTGGTGGATGGTGATGCTTATGATGCTTAGTAGCTTCATCAAGGCAACCATGATACAAATCGGGGAGTTGAGCGTCAAACAAAAACATCAGGCATGTGAGTAATATGTGTTTGGGTTATGATTAATTACCTGGAAGACTTTACTAGCCGTAATATATTGGGGATTATGTAACGCTCCAGAGCTGGCAATCCCTTGTATATATATAAAATGTAATGTTGAGAGGTTGAAGAAGTGAGTTGATGCGGGCCTGTGACCCGGTGCTCAGCAAACACCATGACTTAATCCACCTACTTTGGCGGACTGGCTTGAATGCAATTTTCCCATGACTATTGTGACTATTGCATAACTTTCCGAAAGTATGCAGAATTATTATATCGATTTCTTAGATTAATATTTTCCCATGAAATCCTAGCAATTTCCTACAATTTCCCCAAAAATACCTTACAACATCTGATGATCATCCCATCTCCCCTCTGTTAAGGTCGCTTGCTGCTGGGCATGGCGCAATACGCGCGAGGACACCTGCAGTTTCCGGAGGCGTATCCCTGGTACTTCACGGCAGCCATGCTGGCCAGCGCGCGTAGCTTGATGAAGACCATCGAGGATATCCGTGATGGATGTGATGGGCACGAAAGTCCACCCATATGCTCCATGTATGGTATATTTACCTACATTTGGGTGATTTTTAGGGCAAATGTTGGTAAATATTCCATACATGGAGCATATGGGCCAGTGAAACAGTGAACTAATGAAGTGGATAGATTTCACTGTAGTTAATGAAAGAGGGTATTGCAGGGTTATATCCCAACTATGGGGACTTATAACCATGGTTATATTCGTTTGTAACCTCAACTGTTCAACTGCACCCCCAAGTAGAGCGTATCAAAAACAGGATTTAGCCAACAACATAGGTGATTTGATCCGAAACAATGGGTAAACATGTGGGGAAAGCCACTGGATGAAGAGTTTAGTAGTACAACTTCATGTTTTCGCAGTAAATGAGGAATTTCACGAATCAACTATAATCAACTCATGTTTATTTGCCGGCTATCTCAGATGGATTGGCCACATTGATCTGGATCCGCAGGAGCATGTGGCGGAGACCAGTAGCAGTTTCTTCTAGTAGCTTGGGCTGTGGCAAGCCGTGGGTGGATGGGAGTTTAGTTGGTTCTTTGTCTCCATATTCTTGGCTTAAAATCGCCAGTCGTTGTTGGTCAAGGCCAGTTTTTGATTGATCGTTATTTCCCCACATGTTTGCGGATACAATCGCATGTTTCTTTTAACAGTAAAACCACAATGAAATTAGTATCAAAACAAACCCAACATGTCAAGAGTTCCCCCAGGACATGGTGTGGAATGCTTCTGCAACTGTAATCTCGGAGCAACTTGCAAGGTGTTTGTTCCCAGTGAGGTTTTTTTTGGTTTACATATAAACCCAACTACAGTAATGTAGTTCAATGTACCCTCTGATAATCTAACATAGCTAATTATAGGAAATCACCATTTTTGATACGAAAACCATCCATAAATGGGCAATTTTCCATAGCTTTTTGTATGTTTACCAGAGGGTATCTACCACCCACCAGTGACCTTCCAAGCAACCACCCAGTTCGGACATCGAGTTTGCGGACGAGGGCACCGCCAGGGAAATCTATCTGAAGGAAGCGCGGAGAAAGGAGGCCCGGAGGATCCCAGAGGTCAACTTGTCCCAAATTCTCCATGGTGCTGGAATATGAATCCCAACATTTACCCAAAAAAAAACATCAACATTCTAATGGAGATATATGATGATATAATGGTACGGTATAATGGTGAATATATGAGATATAATGAGGTATATAATGGTATGTATGGAATATGAATCCCAACATTTACCCAAAACATCACCCAGTTTTGTAGGTAAATATACCAGCACCATGGGTTGCATCTGGGTGGGGAAAATTTTAGGTGATACACGGTGATACCTGATACCATGAAACATGGCGTGCTGGAAAATATCAGCAGCAATGGTTCGATGATCTTCCCAGCGAACTCAACCTCCATTTTTTTCATGCGGGGATTTTCCAGCCACCTTTGATGACACTGCGGGTTAGCGTCTTCCGAGGCCACAACCATATGTTTTTTTTCTGATTAGCTGGATTTTCTTAGGGGGGCTGTGGACATCTGTGGACCACCATCAACCCCACGCGCCAGGAAAGGCGCATCGCAAAAGTGGAAGAAAGGCGCCGCGCCAAGGGGATGATGTCAAGATATGTCAAGGGGGCCCGGTGGGAATTTCTTCCCCCCCAATGCCACATCAATTCCCTCGCGGCCTCGCTATTTGCAGCGTGTTAAACCTCGAAGATCCCCATCTGGTGCCCCCGGTTGAGTTCCCATACCCTCACCCCAAAATCTAGCCAAGGCAATTTCCAAATATGTCAGTACATAAGTTTTATCCGGTGGGTATTTTGGGGTCAGAGCACCAATTTCATCCAA
>Ga0126342_10008217_pt1 | contig 18685 bp, 20 predicted proteins | sample Cyp1metagenome_FD_92528 | JGI IMG/M metagenome (GOLD analysis project Ga0126342, IMG submission 92528) | Coral microbial communities from Lord Howe Island, Old Settlement Bay, Australia - Cyphastrea 1 metagenome | ecosystem: Host-associated > Invertebrates > Cnidaria > Coral ...
CCCCCCCACCCCCCATCTCTATACCATAACGACGTTTGTAGTATAGGCTCAAGACTGAGGGTTCCTGGAAGCTCCGGGGAACCCCCAGCCTTGAGCCTATATATATATATTATTGAATATTATATATTAAATATTGTATATTATATATTATATTATATTATAGATATTATATTATAGATATTATATTATATATATTATATTATGTTATATTATATTATATATTATATATATTATATATATTATATATTATATATATTATATATTATATATATTATATTATATATTATATATATATTATATTATATATATTGGATATTATGATATTATGTATTATTATACTATATCATGTTTGATAGTCATGTATAATATACACATAATACTTCAAAGTAGTTTCAAAAAAATCAAGAACTCGGGTTGGCAATGGTTGAACCGTCACGTTGAGGTGACCACGGTGACCACAACCACGGTCACGGTGACCGTTTCGAGCACCGGGACGATACCGGCGACGACCATGATGAAGCTCTCGTAACTTGATGCGATTTTGGAGATCAGTTGGTTTCTTAAGTCGTGGGGGATGCCACAAAAATGGATTGTTTATAATGGAAAATCCTACTAAAATTTACTAAAATGATCTAGTAAAGTGGATGATTTGCGGTTCCCCATTTATGATGTTTCTATGGCCTTAAAGCATCTTAAAGCCTGAGATTTCAGCTTCTGTATATATATATATAGGTCGTGAAACACATCCGAGACAGGGAGCTAGAGAATGCTAGCGAACCCTAAACCCAGAGATACGCAGAGGTTGTCCTCCTTTGTAGTGATACCACGTATGTTTCAAGGTAAGAACACAAAGAGCTTCGAAATGATGAGTGAAGATTGGACATCAAATTTTGACCTTGTGAAGTGTGAATTCCCTTTAAAATGCATCGTGCATCTATACACAGATTACACAGTTTGTTTTCCAACTTTCCACTACCAGTCCCTTTTCTTGCCGATCTGTGGCACTGGATTACATGCTCACCTAATACGGACCTGCACAGACATGTATATAAGACATTGTAGCGATATTCAGTGCGTTTCGTCACAATTCAGTGCATCATGCTTGGTTTCTTGGTTTCCAATACCAGTCCGCAACACTTTCCTCCAATGGAGTTCTGAGTGATGTTCATTTTCGGGAAGGGATCAATGGCTGGCCTAGGGGCGGTGATTTACTCCGCAATGCCCAGAAAGATCCGATGCTTGGTCCAATAGAAATCATGGAGTGCAAACGAGATTCGCCTCATTTTGAGCCACGCTCGCGATACAAATTGGCAATAGGGATCCTGGGATAATGCGTTGATATCCCGATTGACTTTTAGAGGATGACTCAGTGACGCTAAATTCTGTGCAATATCCCCCTGGTCCATGCTAAGGAGAACAAACATGAATAAACAATATCTGATACAATTGCTTGAAAAGAACGGATGTTTCAAGATTGCAACTTTCTGAACCGTGGTTTGCGTCTCAACCTCCTTCCACCAGGACGTTTTCCGGCCAGCAAATTCATCAGCCATCAATTCTCAAGGCGGGGTGAGCTCTCCCCACGGCCGCCACCCCACTTGACACTTTGATGTTCTATTCACTTCCGCTATTTCGAAGGTTTTAGGGAACTTCCATGTTTGGTGAGTGCTTGGCCGCCCACTGATGAACTTTTTGGTGAAATATATAATTGTGAAATTGGTGCCCTTTCATGTACACTTGGCTGAAACCGCTTTGCAGTGATGTCATACACGTTTTGCATGTGCTGGAGATGGTATACTGTGTATACATATATATATATATTCATATTTAATAGATTAAGTTATCTTATATGATATATTAAATATATATATATATATAATAGTTTTTTACATAATATTTTTATTAGATATATAATATTTATAATTTATAGTTAACATTTAATATATAATTTAATAATATATATATAATTATATATACAGTACATACACAGATATGCACACGAGCACATATGTTCCAAGTCAAACGGCCCACGCCATGTCAGGGCATCAGCTACTGTCCGGTTCCCGTGAAGAGCGTGATGTCGCTGAAATCTGACGACTGGATGACGGATTTGGCGAAACCCTTGTGGAGTGCAGCAGGAAGAGGAGATCTGGAAGTCATGCATTCCTTGGGAGCTAATGCTGTTGCTCGGCAAAGGCATGGATCTTGGGATTTGTTCTTGGGATTTGCAAGGCCCGAGGCTTGAATAAGATGATTCTAGTCGTTCTTGAGTTCGGTAGCCGGAAACATCGGGGTAAACATTAGAGTTTCCCGTTGGTTTTCCATGCCCAGGTTCGACTCTATGGGAACAACCCCGAGCTGCAGCATGGGGACTTTCTGGATGAAGCTCAGAAGAATGCCCTGCACGTCATTCCTGGCATGAGCCACTCGTCATTGTAAGAAAACGTTGCTTTACGATGAACGTTCTGGGCAAGGGTCTGGGAAATTTGGGTGAAACCAGATGGAAATTTGTGCTTAAGAAAGTAAAAATGTACGGATGTATATACTGTAATTTCGAGTATAGTTGAGGACAGACTAAGAAGGAGGGAAGACCATATCTGGTTTTGTTTGTCATGATGGCAACTAGTTAGTTCAGGATGAGAATGAACATCCAAAGATGCGACAATCTAATACAATCTATCTAGTCACGTGTGCCTAGCAGCCAGAGGCATCAGGGAGCGTCATGTTGGAGCGGTCGGGTCTCAGTGTTCCTTTCAATAAGTGGCTATGACGGGACGCTGTAGGCGATTGCATCCAGGTTACCACATCATCTTCACCCAGAGTTGTGGCTAAAAGCAGTAAAATCATCATTGAATGGGTGGATTACCTGACGAATGATGTCCTCTCACCTCTCACCCCCTTGAGGTGACTTTCCTTACACTCAGGATCCTGACCAGAAGCTGGCCTAAAAACTCCAAGTCATTTTGAGATTTCCCTCAATTTGGGAGAATATCACAAGAAAACTCATCGGTTTGAAGATTTTACCGGCAAGATGTAGCACTTTGGGCTCCACCAGGAACTGTATTGCGACGGAGTTCAACTGCTTTTCGCAGGTGAAAAAACAATATTCGCAGAATCTCAAGAACGGTTTCTTGAAAAATGGCCAGCATCTTGGCACTGCAGCCTTGACCTGACATCTGCATTACAAATAGATATATGATACAACATGATACAACTATAATGTCAAGTCTGGCTCTCTGACTCTGGACACTTGTTTGTTCCTGGTACTGGGTCAAAGTGCGTATTTTGGCCATTTGTTCCTTCACCAGGAGAACAATGCGACCTTCAAACAAGTTCAAGAAAAGACCTGTTCAAATTCAATCAAGCAACCAAACATTCAATGGTGTTGTTTGCGCTTGTTCTATGTTGTAATTGTTCTGTACTGTCTATGCGGTACTTGTAGTGAGGCTTGTGGTGTTTTTTTTCGAGATGCCTTGGGCCTGAGGTATCATCCAGCCCTTTCCTATTTCATTTTGATCAACGAGCCGGATCTCAAAGTGCCGACTACTGCCGACTCAGTTCCGGAGGAGCCATCAAGGGGTGTTTTAGCACTCAATGTGTGCTTTGAGGTGTGTAGGTAAGAAACAGAAGCATTTGCAATGAGAATTTCGCAAGAAATCAGCACAAGTCCAAGAGTCACACCCCAGATCTTTTTTGTGGCAGCCATGGGATATTGAAGCTTGGTCTGCAGCAAACCAGGATTCGCAGAAATTGGCAAGAGCCATCATCAGCGCTTTTGATGCAGTGCTTGATGCGGAGCAAGATGCTGGCATCTTGGCCTGACAAATGGCCGGAAACTTGCTGATGCTCCAGTTCTCAACAATAAACCAGGGGCCTTGGTGTGAAAATGTGTGAAACGAGTGGTGTTTGGTTTGGGTGCTCCATGTACCAAAAACCATCAAAAACTATTTGCTTACGGCGGGCTATCCAATGGGTAGGTTGTAGGGGTAGGTTGTAGGGCCGTAGGGAGCCAAGTAGGCTCCAGTCCATTCTCTTACCCATTCTATCCATCTCATGTGCACTGGCCAAGAGATGCTCGACGAGCCAAAGTTATAACTGGATCAAATACAAAAGTTCGACCTGCGCCAGAGGTTGTCTCAGTTTCTAGGGCTTGTATGTTGAAAGGTTTGAAAGCCCATCTCTGGGTTCCTATGGTTCTCGTCCAAAATGTGAAAGCACTCAGGGTGACTACATGATCCCAACTCATCGTTTGGCTGCCAAAAAAAGTGTACGGGAGAACCAATCCATCTTGTGGTCGGGATGTAAAAACATCCAATACATGGCTTCCAGTGTTACAGCAACCACATGGCATTTATTGACTACCTGGCTTGATTTTCCAAGGACTTTTGCTGGGCATCAGATGTTTGGCTTGATCCGGCATAAGTGGATCGATGGTTTGTCCATTAATAGATATTAAGAGTGGATTTAGCCCCACCATAGTGATAATATGTGATCATATGAGATGATTCGATTCAAGAGTGTACCACAAAAATTCAATGGTTCAAAGTTGACTGAAATCTGTGGCTGCCTCCCAGTAATATCTTGGCCTATGGGTCCTAAATCTTGACCCGGCACTGAGGTGTCCATGGTCCCTTCATCAACTTCACCGCGACCTTTTCCTATGCCATTTGCAGCGTGTGTCCCAAGAGCCATGGCTTGCCTGCCCTTGGCCAGATGCTGTTGGTGGAAGATGCCATGATGCATCCTGAGAAGTATGGCTACAAGCCTCGCCATTTCCTCTATGCTGCATATCTAAGGAGCTCCATGGAGCTCCAAATCTTAGTTTTTTGATATCGGATATATTAGTGTTGTGCATTCTTGCAGGCTGTCGTTCCGAATTGTTGTTTTGAAACAGCAGGCAGCAAGTGCAAGATTGCTCCTGGTTGGAAGTTCGCACTGCAGAACTCTTCCATCATGGCGCACAGGAGATGGGTCAATAGCTTCAATACCGCCAATGAGGCAGCAGATTTGCATAGAACCTTCTTCAGTCATTATGATGCTTGGCATGGGTGGAATGACAGAGGCAAATATGAAAACACATGAAATCACAAATTTTGTTTGGAGGGTGTAAAATGGCCACTAGTGATCTTCAATCAAGAAGGACTTTGACCATCCCCAAAAGGGCGCTGGACGCCTGGACGCCAAGGAGAAGTCCTTTCCGGTGACGCCGGTCTTCATCGGTGAATACCACAAGCCAGGAGGACCCGTGCTGCAGGAGGTTCAACAGATTCTACAGCTGGCAGATCAGATGCCCTTATTTCTGGGCATCAACTTCTTTGAGTTCCAAGTTTCCTACTGGAAAGGCCCCTGGGCCCTGTTTTTTTGAACCAGGGGGACAAGAGCCATCTGAGGAAAGCATCAGAGGAATCTATATAATTGACTTGAAACAAGTCGCCGCTCAAACAATTCAACTCTTCCTTTGGGAAGCAGAAACAGGTAACTTGTGGCCTGTTCTCCTTCATTTGTGTCCAACAAACTCTTCCGCGAGCTGTTGATCTCACCCACATAATGCGAGGTGGTTCTGAGATGCAGTTTGGTTTGTTTGGACTTGGCGGTTATCCCATCGGCAAGTTCAGCTATGCAGATGGATCGCCGCTGGGACTCAAACCACAAATCTTTGCGGCTTGGGGGCGGCCTCATCATTGTAGGTTTGCAGGACACCATCAAAACGTCAAAATAGATCTGAGTTGATACATAGGTTCCGTGACAATTTCATGGCATTGTAAACAATTTTACTGATACCAATCTAAAACCAACTTGCGTGAATTGTGTGAACTTCCTTTGCCGCAAAGTAACAGTCAGTGTGATCGTGCGCATCCTGCTGAAGATAATGATGTGTTTTTTCGCCCCCCAAGCTTTGACAGAAGCGAGCAGTAGGTTGTCCCCATGGTGGCACTAGACAAGGTGCACTGCACATGGAGGTCTAAGCCCCAATAATGGCTCGCAGTGAATCTAAGTTCTGGCAAATCGCTAGGAACCACTGGCCAGTGATTCAGTTTACCACTGTAGCTTAGGTGCAGACTATTGTATACCCTGATGCGAGGACTACGTGTATCGAAATGATCATTAATTAATGTCTACCAGTCTTGGTTTTTGCAGTATATAATAATATCTAGAGACGTATATTATATATATACAATCATACATTATATTCACAGATTATACATGATTATACAGTATATTCCTATACAACTACAGCAGCAAAGCATCCTCCCAACACCCCTACCCTCTTAAAAATTCAATTTGAGGGGGGGGAGTCGTACTGAAATTTCATTTTAAAATTCCATTTTTGCAATCATGCTTTCTCAATGATTGATATTCCTCATCATTCCATGTCATTGGCAAGCAGATGAAAATTAAATACTTGCGCTTAGCTATCAGACTGAAGCAGCACATGTGTAGGGATGACATCCCTCCAAAAATTGCGCTGCCGTCATCATACTTGCGCTTAGCTCCCCCGGAGCTAAGCGCAAGTATTTTCTAACCAGTGCCCAAGGCTTGTTAAGAAATGTTACTTTACAATTCCATTTGAGGGGTTGGATCACCATTCCAGGGTTTCCAAGCAAAAAAAAGTGTCCCCCCCCGCCCTCCCCCTCTAGAGGGGTAGGGATCTCCCAACCAGACGGTTGGAGGTCCCGGCCAAGGAAATACACCTCCTGGTGTCTCTCTCCTGAGGTGGTGTCTGGCTCCGTGGCTGATGGGTGATGTACTGGGTGTACCGTTCTGTAATCGAATGTAATGCCATCTCAATCTCATGCAAATACTGTCATGTGATGTCATGTCATGTGGTGTAGAGTAATGTAATGCAATGTTTTGTGTTGTGTAATGTTGATATTTCTTGTTTACACTGTTTGCAAATATGTTTGTATAACATAATAGTGGATACGTGCATCCTGTCCCATTGGTGGGTCTGGGACGCCTGAGGCACTCTGCTTCCAGAGGCCTTAGCTGCAGCCTACGGCGGGCACAGCCCTTCAGTGGCGCAGTTGTGCCTTCCACAAGCTGAGCCACTCGGCCACGCGATTTTGAGGAATGGCTATACAAATATATATATATATATAAATTTCCTATGTGCCAATATGATATGCTTTGTGCTTGGATCTAGAATTATATACAGTATTCAATATTCAATATATTTAGTATTCAGTTATTCAGTATTCAATATTCTTCTAGGTTTCGGTTTTGGAGGCTGGCTTTGCTCCGGCCAGATCCTGGCCTAAGCTCCGAAGAGGAAAACAATACAAAACCGCCAGTTTTTGGTTTTTGCCGCACTTTTTTCATTTCCAGAGAACGAATAAAATAATAACAAGAGCACGGACTTTCAACATAATTGAGACATATATTGAGACCATACAGCACGATTTGGCGCATTATAAACCGCGAATAAAAGCACGCATTGGAGCATGATTTGGCACACCACAAAAACCGAAAAAAAAAACGCATTGGAGCACGATTTGGTGCACGACAAACCGCGAAAAAAAGGAAAAAACAAAAACACACATTGGAGCACGATTTGGTGCACGACAAACAGCGAGAAAAAGCACGCATTGGAGCACGATTTGGTGCACGACAAACCGCAAAAAAAAAGCACGCATTGAAGCACAGTTTGGTGCACGACAAAACGCGAAAAAAAGCACGCATTGGAGCATGAGTTGGTGCACGACAAGCCGTGAAAAAAAGCATGCACGCATTGGAGCACGATTTGGTGCACGACAAGCCGCGAAAAGAAAGCACGCATTGGAGCACGATTTGGTGCACGACAAGCCGTGAAAAAAAGCATGCATTGGAGCACGATTTGGTGCACGACAAGCCGCGAAAAGAAAGCACGCATTGGAGCACGATTTGGTGCACGACAAACCGCGAAAAGAAAGCACGCATTGGAGCACGATTTGGTGCACGACAAAACCGAGAATAAAGTGGCATATGCAGCAATATAATTCTTGCTCCAGCACAGCAGCAAACCTGGCAAACTAGTAGATGAAGTTTGATGGGAATTTTGAATAGTGTATGATCCATGTTTGATACTTGATATGGTTGTGATTCCCAATCCCAGATGGTTTTGAGAAGTACTTCCCATCTCCTATTTCTCCTAATCTGATGTGTGCAAGCCACCACATGTCTACATTGAGCAGAATGGACGGGCTTTGTTTCCCAATCCTTGAACCATGGAAATAATCCTTAAGCAAAAAAATTGAACATGCCCCCAGGCCCAACAATCCTTGAAGAAAAAAACATGATTTTATGGTGCTCCTCTTTGGGGGGGTGTTTAGTAAGATTAGTAAGGAACCCTTTTACTGACTCTTACAATATTATATTATATTAATAATAATAATAATATAACTTGGGATGGTTCTAAGTTCTAACATTTTCGAACAATACCATATTTGGAGGGCTGAACATCAATTTACCATCTATTGAATCTATTGGGGGTGAACAGAAGGGTACCAGGCTTTTGACCAATAGCCGAATGGAATCAACTGAATTGAAATGATATCAACCCTGAACCATCCAACAACAATGATGCACAGTTTTTTGATTTGAAAACTAAAAATCACCAATTTTTTGCGGGTCACTTTAGGTCCTTAGGTCGATTGATACCTGAAGTTATGACCCAAAATAATTCCCAGGGATGAATCCGACTGTGGCAGTCTGCCAATTCGGGAAAGGGATTTCCCCTGGTCAACTCTCCACCCAAGAATTCCAACTTTGAGTTGCTGAGTGGGGTGAGTCGGGGAATTTTGCATTAGACCCTTACACATCATGGAGTCGACCCCAGAAAGCCACATATTATTAGGACGGTGCCGATCTCCACCTTGGGCTACAATCTCATTGTTGGCCTCAAGGACTGCCTGCCCCCAGCTGCTACAGGGATCCGAAGGGAAGGGGTCAATTCATAAAAACAGAGCTGCAGGACACAAACAAGACGGCGGCCTTCATCAGCCGGGTGGCCGGGCATTTGGGCTATGATGTGATCCATCCAGATGGCCTGCATGAGTTTGCAAAGGTCTACATGCATGGCAATTCGGGCAAAGGATATCAGTTCGATGAGCCTTGGCAGATGAGCTTAATCTTTTTGAACATATAGTTGTGCGTTTAATTTCAAAACATCTCCATATTTAATTGCCTTCGGCAAGCCCGCCGGCCATAGAGAGGTGGCTGCAAGGGAGTTTGATGTGCATTCTAGGTGGAAGCCTGCGAGAGAGCAGAAGAGAAAAGAAGGAGAAGAAGAAGAATAAGAAAGGAAGACGAAGACAAAGACGTAAAACGGAAGCGGCTTGTGTAGCAAGGTTTGCTGCAACAAACTATTGACCGTATACCAAATTAGTACCGCCCCCAGCAAAGTAGCGCCAGGTACTATGTATGAGCCTCTGGCTTGACAGCAGACCGCTGCATGGAAGGATAGGTTGGAAGCGGAGAGATTGCCCCAAGGGTGGTTGACGTGCACGCTAGGTGGAAGCCTGAGAGAAGAAGAGACGAAGACAGAGCCGTAGATCAGAAGCAGCCTGAATAGCAAGTGCGTGCTTGAACAACCCATGGAACGCATACCCAATGAGCACTGGTCGATCAGTACTGTGTGCGTCCTGTGACTAGTAGCTAGACGACGGTAATGCTGTAGGATGCTGTAGGCAGTGTCATTAGCTACCGGCGCTACCAGAGTACTTCGGTAAGAAGGGAGGAAGGAGTAGAGGAGTAGAGGAGTGCCAGTAGGCGTCGGAGTAGGAGTAGGATTAGTAGTAGTGGTAGTTGTGGTAGTCGTAGTGCTAGTACTAGTAATAATAGTCGTAGTCGTAGTCGTAGTCGTAGTCGTAGTCGTAGTCGTCGTCGTAGTAGTAGTAGTAGTAGTACTAGTAGTACTAGTAGTACTAGTACTAGTACTAGGTAGTAGTACCAGTAGTACTAGTAGTACCAGTAGTACTAGTAGTAGTAGTAGTAGGAGTAGTAGTAGTAGTACCAGTAGTACCAGTAGTACCAGTAGTACCAGTAGTACCAGTAGTACTAGTAGTACCAGTAGTACTAGTAGTACCAGTAGTACTAGTACTAGTAGTATTAGTAGTATTAGTAGTACTAACTAGTAGTATTAGTAGTACTAACTAGTAGTACTAGCTAGTAGTATGAGTAGTACCAGTACCAGTACTAGAACAAACAAGCACTTACTAGCCAAGAGCAGAAACAAGAACAACAACTTCCAATCAGACACGCTGGCAGGCCGGCGGATTTCAATAAGTCCTGGGACTTCAAAGTTTCCGATCGAAACAGCAGCACTGGGGCAGTCGTCCATCCTCAAAAACTGTCGCTTCTGGCATCTGCCTGGCAATCGGCGGGCGAAGGAAACAGATGGCCTATGACGCACTTTGGAAACCCTCCAAAGCTATCCTTTGCGGTTCCATAAGTGTTTGGGGGTTTCACCTCCAATCTGGAGTTGTTTTTCTTTTGCCAGTCACAACAGATCCAGGATTTGATGAAAGACCTGCAATTCAGCGATTCAGATTGGTTGCATCGCAGCTCGGATGCTCGCTGCGTGGCCGATCGAAACGCGTCCCAAAGTGCCGTGGAGAAGGCCATCACTTGGGGCTGTGGAAAGCTGGCACAAGCAGGGCACAGTTGCGATGAGACTTGGCGCTTGACATTGAGACACGCTATTGTATATAGACAAGCTGAATATATAATAATAATATATATATAATATAAATGTATTAATTTTAAATATAATATTAAAATATTTTGAATATAGCCCTGGAAAGGAGACTGCATCAAGGCTGGTCATCTCAGGTAGTGAATCGAGTCTTGTGCGTATGTGCGAACACATGTTGGTTTAGCCATTTCGGTCAGGTTCTATCCAAGTACATTCATACTGATGCAGGTGTGTTTGAAACATATTTGTGTGATCAGTAGATGATACCACTGTGTCCAAGACAAAGATTGCACACATACACAACAGAGATGCCTATTGTTTTAAACATAATTCTATAATTACGTACACACTTTGTAGAACTCCTGACGTGTGCAAGTTCCAGCAACCCTTTTACACTCTCTCTAATAGATGGCCCAAATGCTGACTAAAGGTCGCATTTTTTCAGGATGGTTCAGGTCTTGCTCCAAACTTCACACACGTCAAATGGTAATTCTTGCTACGTCTACGTTGGAGCGAGCTGATAATCCAATCAACATGTGCGGCCTTGAAGATGTATTCATTTTTTGCATGTGACACCTCAAAAGGCAAGTTGATGAGCCTTGGCCACTAAGGATATAGATGCTGCCTGTCACTCTGCATTTCAGAAAGGTGATTGGGTCTTCAGTCGATATTACAAGAGCGTGCACAAAGATGCAAACGCTCTGGAGCAGTGCAATTTCGGTGGTGCAGCGGTTTTTTCAAGCCCAAAGATGTACCAATCGTTTGCTGATCCAGCCTGTATCGCAGCATGACACGTTTGCTGTGCTGTGGAATCTGTGATGGGTTCAGTGTCTGAAAAGAATGGTGGGATGCTGGAGAGTTGGGCAGTCACAAGTGAGACCATCGTCAACAGATGTCAACAGTTGCAAGTTGCCCAGCCTGTCTCTACAGGGCATCCTTGTTGCAAAACTTCGTCTAGCAAGGTCACCCAAGCCAGAGTGAATTCCGGCGACCAAGGATTCAGTTTTGGAGATCTGTGGCTATGCTGATCTTGGTGATCCAAAATCAGCCTCCAAGCTTCTGTTGCTTGTTTTGCATAAGTCAGAAGTTGAACCGTTGAACCTAAAAATGTTGTGCCTTTGACTCAAAGCATCATCATGGGACATCCGTGGGACCAAGAAGTTTACCGTAATACCCCCATCATCCCCCATCCACTTTTGTTTCAGGCATGCCATTTGGAAAGCCGCGGATCTTCTGCAAGCTTCCGGCAAAGTGGCAAGGGTCATCTTTAGGCATGCCACACCGGCAGGAGAGGATTCGGGTGTTTGTCCGGATGTGCACGGAGAGTTCCGCATGCAAAATTGAAGGCTTCACTAGCATTCACTTCACTTGTTTTCACCTTGTATATCCCTGCAATACTGTAGACAGGATACTGATCCTGAGTCCGAAATTATTGCTTGCGGAGGCCAGCTTTTGCAAATTCACTGGCATCAGCTTCATTTTGACAGCATAATCGATTGTTCATCATTTCAATACCCAAGTCCAAAGTGATTGCAACTGTTATCATTCTGCGCATCCTCCCCATTTGACTTAAACTTGAGCACCCCAAAAGTTGGATGACCACGAACTAGAGTTTCAGCTCCTGCAAAAACAACAAATGTATGAAAACACTAGCATATGGAACCCCCCCACCAAAAAATAAAACAACTGTTACCAGATATTAAAAAATGCTTTGAACAAAATATACATTCCGGTTGACCTGTTTGGGTCCCATGTTCCTTCCATCTGAAGAGGCAAAAACCCAGTCAACCGGATCTCCAGGATCTCCTCCCCGAGCCTTGTTGGGTGGCTTCGGAGCCTCGTCAGATCCAGATCTCCCGGGGATCTTGGGGATCTTGGGGGAAATATAATATTACTATGATATTACTGTGACGGGATCGGGCATAACTGTTAAACTTGTTTGGTCAAATATATAATGATCTAACATGATCTAAGAATGTCAATACTTTTCTGTCTATAGTACCATATAGATTCCATATAGATTCCATATAGTACCTATAGTTGCCTTTGGGCATGGCTAAGTTTGTTTGGTGACCAAAGTCATCAGCTAAAAACAGACCGAGGCCTGGAGCTGATGACACGCAGCGCCGACGAGGTGGCCAAAAGCACAGACAACGACACGGAAGCAGGTCACGAAGCTGGGATAGGCTGAGAAAAACTCTGTAAAAAACTGCTGTGCTGAAGTTCATGGTCTATATGTGCTGAAGTGAAAATGGTCTTGGGATAGACTTTGTATCAAGAAAAATCTTGCTGCAGTTGGACTAGCAGAACCAATGTCTACCCACAGGGTTGCTCACCTTTATGTCAAGTTTCTCAAACTTGAACGGCAGCGGCGCTTCAATAATTTGTGCCATCGGTTTGGCACGTCCTGTTGGGCAAATGAATCACGTAGCATTTTCTTCATTTCTTTTTCATCCAATATTTCTTTGACAGATTGGGCGTGGCTGTGGGTGGCAGTGGCTGGCAGAAACCTGTGCGAATCAAGGTGAATCAAGCACCGTGAGCGATAGCAGTTGCCTAAATGAGGTGGCAGATCCGGCGGAACCATGGCATATGCAGAGATCGTCGATAGTAAATGCTGTCGTTGGTTGGTATCAAAATAGCAACTTGAACTCTTGAACTATAGACTCATAGACATCTATAGACCCACAAAGAACAGCACGCAATTGAGAGGGGGAGGCAAGGCTTCCCACTGCAATGTTCACGTTATACAGTCTGTAGGGGCATGTGCAAGAGTTCAGATCGTATTATTTGACTTTTCCAAACACAAGAAGGTTGTACTTCTGCAGCTGGGCCTTCCATTGCCTTCAATTGAGGCAGCAAGGCTTTCCACGGAAAGTACTATATGCCATAGTGCATAGGCACATGAATGACAGGTGCTCAGTGAAATTCTGATTGGAAGGGTCACTCATAAGATGACGGCAAGGAAAGCTTTCATGGAATTGACATCAGCAAGATTGCCAAGAACTTCCCCAGCGGCTCCTCCGCGCTTTGCGACTTGGCCTTGCGGCAATCCCCATTGGGATGCCCTGACTGTGGAGTCCGTGTAAACCTCGGAGATGCCCAGATTAACAAACCCCCGGTGATTAACATGGGTGGTGCCCAAAATGGTCATATTTAAATATGTTCCTTTGCAAATGGTACCGCTCAATTAGTAAACTACTTGTAGGGGTGCATTAATTCTGGATTGATATTATGTCCTTTTTAGAGGTATGCGAAACAACGTGCAACAACACCTTTTGGTTCATTCACTTTGCCCAACTGCTGAAAAAGCAGTGCTTATGGAGACATGTCATAATCTGGCTGGTTCAAAAACCATATGAAGTGGATACCGTAAATGTAACATACATTAACATACTGATTATGGCTCCACAAAATTGGATGGTATAATAGTCCTAGAATGACCAATTTTGCAGCTCCATTGGTACCCCATTGAGTCTTGGCTGTTTTAATGCAAGGTCAACTGAGATCAGACCTGGTGGCCGAAGCCGAAACGCCCCCGCTGCCCTGGGAGCTCACCCGCCTGGGTGCCCGTGCAGCGTGGCGTGCCAAGCAGATGGCCGAGAACTCCGATGCCTTGCAAGGCCCGGTGATTTTCGGTGCAAAAAGAATTGTTTCTTCATGACTCAGTTGAAGTATGTTGAAGTTTTCAAAGTTTGAGGATGTTTTAGTTATTCTTACTTCAGTTTGTATGAAGGTGATGAACAAGAATGGTGCGCGAATTGTGATGTTGAAGATTTACTTCTCAATGACTTCTCAATAAATATATATATATATGGAGGATGATGTAGACTGGTTTAGGTTGACTGCAGTATTGGAAAATGCTTTGGGACTGGAGCTCTCGTGTAAGTTCCAGCAGACAGTAGTGGCTCATGTGTTAGGTTGCTAGCTGGAATGTGGGAGACATTGGGAGACCATCTCATTCTCCCTGGACAGTGATTGAACACAATTGCCCACTTACCCTCTGGTAATTTAACATAGCTATTGAAAATCACCATTTTTAATGGGAAAATCCACTATTAATGGTCATTTTCAATAGCTATGTTAAATTACCAGAGGGTAAGCCATGTTGTTTTACGTCGCTTGGTTCAGGCTTGCGCTCCATGGGAGAAGTCGCTCAGGCTGTACCGATGAGAAACTGAACGAATCATTCGTGATCCAGCGAGTGTACATGTTTCTGATATTTTCTGACGTTCAATACGTAGTTACATGTTTATGATTATTATCAATGCTAGTTTGATTTATGCTATTTTATTTGATAGATATAGTTAGAGGAATGTTAGAGATATATTATATAATGATTTATAATGATATACCAATGTTGGTTATTCATCCACATCCTTGGTATATCAAGATGTTCCCCAACTGGCAGGACTATCCTTCTGGTTGGGCGCGGGCCTTGTCGGCTGGAGATGCCAATGCAGCCCACGCTCGCGAGCTCATGGCCTTTGCTGAGGCGGGCTGCTGTTTTCGCTACCGAAAGACTGGGTTGTTTGGGATTGAGAATGGTTGAGACATGTTGAGACGATTTTTCTGGAATTTCCCTGCTATTCCCAAGTGTCAGATTCCGAGTTATTCACTGTTGAAATATCAAAGATGTTTCAAAATGATAGTATTTTGTGTTGTAATTGCATCTCTTAGTCACGTTTGAGATTTAAAAAACACTTGGACTCACACCAGCTCCCTTGGTAAGACGATGCCCCAAAGTTGGAATCTACAGAATCCCAACAAGCAGCTGGTATCAGCTGGTATCAGCTGGTATGCGGACTTGATGTTTCTTGTTGCTTTGGGCTGTCAAGATTCCACTTGGCCTGCGAATGGCAGGACATCAAAGTGTCAGACTCCTTGCAAGTCAATGGCTGGAAAGTACCACTCAAGCAACGAGGACAGGCAGTCTTGTTGGGTAAGCATTGCTGTGAGCCCTGTTCTTATACTCACCATGGAGCTTGGCGCTTGCAGCAACCAACCATTTTCAATCGACTCACCCAGCCATCCCATGCCCAGGAATCTTGCCATTGCTGCGAGCTTCTTTGCCACTTTTTCGGGCCGTAGAACTGCTGGCAAGTTCGGGACTTTCACAGAGCTTGGCCTTGGAACTGTTGCTTGACTCGGTCAGTCTGTGTTCAGCGGTGTCAGCTTTGTTGGCCGAAAGAGAAGCTCAAGTCCTTTGCAAGTTGGGAAAGTGATTCTGATGTGATTCTGATGTGATTCTGATGTGATTCTGATGTGATTCTCGATGGTGCCCCTTTTGGGTATCCTCTACGGCCTGTATGTTTCTGCCAGATCTGGAGTCCAGCTGAATTCCTCAGCGCCAGCCTAGCAGGTTGAGGGATGCGCAAGCTGGAGGGAAGCCGCCGTCCAAGGTGGATACAGGAGGGACTGGCACAGGGGAAGAGGTGATGAAGAGGAACGAATGCGAACACCATGTATATAACATTATATAACATTATATAACATTATATAACTTGTATCACTATATATAACTCATGGGTTGACCTCACCCAAAACACCTGGATTCATGGTGATTTCTCTTAATATTTCTCCTGATTCGTCCTGATTCAACAGCCGCTGGATGCCCAAAGGAGATCCACGGCTGGGGCATGAGGCTGTGGCGTTCGATCTTGGTGGAAAGTTGCTTGGCTCATGGGCACAGCGGCACAGAAAACAGGGTACGAACCGCGAAAAGAACTCACAGACGACTGGTTGATGCGTTCGAAATCTTTCAAATATGCTTCGCTTTCCATCCTTGGGATGGAATGTGAGCTCCACTATATAGTTACAAAATGTTAAAAGATTGGGCATCAGCAACTTCAAAAGTTGTGTTGTCTGTTTCTTCTGAAGCATGGTTGGTACATCAGCACTGCTTCCACTGAACATCAAGCGGAAGCCTGTGGCATCGGCGTCAGGATCCCAAACCCCTTGATTCAAAAGCAACTCCTCTTGCTTGGTGGGGCCAGTGCTAGGCGCATGTGATATGTGTGATGTATGTGTGATATGACATCACAGCATATCTCCACACCAAACAAATATGATGTGTATAGTATGATGCTTATGGGTTTGCAAGTATATTCAGTAATATCCACACACAACATATATTTGAATGCAAAACCATACCCAAATTATGAATTAAAGGTTGAAGTGTGGTTTACAACCTTTGGGTCCCAGCATCCACCATTTACCCGGCTGACAAAGGGAACAATTTTGAGCCAAGGGTGGTAGGAGCTGGACTGCTCATGAATCTTTGCAACTTGAAGCACTTGAAGTTCATCCAAAAGGTGCAGGGCCGGAAAAAAGGGGCCACTGCCCGGCTGACGATGTGATCACTTTTGCGGATTGAAAACGGGGCGTGAAGATGAAAAGGCCTGGGCACTTAATTGAAAATCTAGGGGGTTCAGAACCAAAGCACGTTGCCCAGTTTTGGACTCATACTTTGCTTCTTTTTCTGGAGAGCACCACCACATCAAGTGACCATTCGTCCCCGCGAGATCGCAGGTGCTGAAAAACAGGCCACCAGCTGTACTCTGGCTGCGCTTCGATAGCCCAAGTCATCCTGTTTTCTGGTGGCAAGTTGGGGCGTGAATGTCGTGGAGCCATCAACTGCAAACGTGTCACATTTCATTCACATTCATGATACTGTTTCATCTGTTTTCATGATACCATGTGATGAAAATATTGGCCGTTTGCTGGGTGGATTGCATGATCACAGTGGAGGGATTACCGCAGCTTCTCGGAAGTTCGGATTGCCCCAACCATCCGCTGGAATGGTCCCCAATTTTGCACCATTTTTGGGGATTCCAGGGCGGATAAGTTTCCAAACTGGGATGCTTCCCCGACATTTCCCGCTCACGTTGTGAAGTTTGAGGGTCACTTTGCTGAGGCTTTGGCTCCCCTAATGGAGCGCCTTGGCCCAAAAAATCGCAATGGGCTGGTCGGTTCGGTGTCCAACGTAGCGGGTGAAGTGCCTGTCAGTTGAGAAACAGAAATGGGAAACCAAACACAGGATGACAGGATTGATACAGGATTGATACAGGATTGTATCCATGTTACAGTAATAAATCCACCTGCATCGAAAATTGCGATGAATTGCGATTTCTGGACACTCCAGGGTTGAGGGAGGAGATTCCTAAGAGTTGGCTCGGCTAAAGTCAGACATTGTCAAACATGTAGTATTGAAGGATTTGAAGGATATTGAAGGAATGCAACGTGTGTTCGTAGTCATGTAGTTCTTATCCATCTTAATTATCCCGCAAGACAAGGACAAACACCGTTCAAGTTTGGCAAGACCAAACCCAGAATAATGTTTCATCCAAACAGAATGGTCTGGGCACAACACGACAAACTCGTTTCATCTTTTAGTGTTCAAGTTGGGTGGTGTGAAAACAGCTCTCACACTGAAGAGATGCGCGCCTTCCATTTACGATGGTGCCTGGTTTGATCTTAACTTTGCAAACCCCTCCCTGCCAGGGCCCTGCATGAAAGGACTTACTTGTATCATCTTGCATCTGTGTAAGCAACTGGGTGGAGAAGTCTCCCCATTTTGTATCATTTTGTCACCAAATCTCATCCAAAGAGGTTCCAAGAGCATCATGAGCATCAAAAACCATCAAAAATAGAGGTACCCTCTGGTAAACTAACAGTTTGCTATTGAAAATGGCCATTTATAGTGGATTTTCCCATTAAGAGCGAGGTCTGCTCTGAAAGAGTTGATCAGCAAGGGAGGCTCCGAAGCTGCCAAGAAGATGCTCAAACGCTTTTCTGCAAAGCGTACTGTATCTTGGCATATCGATATAGCATGATATAGCATATTTTAGGTTGACCGGGCTGTCGCTCAAACCTGGCCTTGAAAAAGGCCTTTTTCCCGAGAGCGCCTGCGAAGGGTTCTTCGTAAAAAAGCAGCCGTTATACTACATCTTCACACCTTCACATCTGCTGATCTACATCTTCACACCTTCACACCTGCAGATCTAGATCTTC
>Ga0126342_10008218_pt1 | contig 18684 bp, 12 predicted proteins | sample Cyp1metagenome_FD_92528 | JGI IMG/M metagenome (GOLD analysis project Ga0126342, IMG submission 92528) | Coral microbial communities from Lord Howe Island, Old Settlement Bay, Australia - Cyphastrea 1 metagenome | ecosystem: Host-associated > Invertebrates > Cnidaria > Coral ...
ATATACCAGAATATATGCCAGAAGATATGCCAGATAGAATGCCGGATCGAATGCCAGAAGATATGTCAGATAGAATGCCAGAAGATTTGCCAGTAACAAATCGATAAATGTCATGGTGGGGATGACTCGAAGTAAAGTAATTCCTTTTGTTTTCTTTTATCTCTTTCTTTCTTCTCTGTTTTCACCCTTTTCTTCCGCTGTTTCCTTGTTTTCTTTCCTTCGTGGTTGCAAAAAAGGTTGCTACTCACAAGACGACAAAAAAGGGCTTGGTGTGCTTGTTTTTTCTTTTCTCTAGGTTACAAAAAAAAGCTCACCGCTTACAGAGCCTGCAGCATGAGACTTTGGAGTGTTGACAAGCAAAAGAGCTTGCTGCATGGTTCACGAGCAATGCTAATCTTAGTTGACAGTGCGAGCGTGGGTGTTATTGCATGTGAAGGTCATGGTGCTGCCTGCGTAAACCGGACATTGCTTGTAGTCCGCGTGTTCTAGCGACATCTGTGCTTGACATTGATTGTTCTTGTTATTCCTTTTCTTTGTTGTGCTGATGACGACCCTGTCTACAGCGGTGCGCTTGTGCTGTCCTTGTCAAGTCGCTCCATCAATGCTGTCACGACTCGAGCAACTTGCTCAAGATATTCGCAAAGAGGCGCGATGTCCACCTTTGCTGCATTATGTGACATATCGGAAAATGTGTCTAATGAGGATGTGATATGTACAAACGAGGGCCCTGATCGGGTGACAAAGGTTTGCAAAATGTAAAAGCCTTTTTTCTTTTCTGTCAACATGCAAGTGATCTTCAACAGGTTGATACACTTCCAGCCAAACATATTGAGATTCCGATTGAAAAGGAAGAGGTGCTGTGCGTATTTATTGCTGACTTTGGTCAAATAAATGCGAGCTTTTTTTCTAAGCAGGACATGTGTCTTTCGGAGACTGATACGGACATGTCTGAAATTGCCACAAATGAGGCGCGCGTGATGTCAACTAAAAACGAAGCCTGCAATGATCAGCTTTTACCAGGTTCCCTTAAAAAAAAGAAGACGTGTGGAATACCCGCCGCCTTTGAATGCTGGCTCGCGGGGAAACAAAACCGGCGACCGCCCCGGCGCCCGGTGATGATCAGGCACGTCATGCTGCTGCCAAAGTCGAAAGCAGCCAAGGCTGCTGGTTGAGCCCAAGCATCAGCCGCTCCTTTGCACAACAGCCAGCAAAATTCACGTTCATGGATGGCCCAGGTGCCCGGCTAAGCAAATTACCACTGATGACCTAACATTATCTTATTATTTCTTCTTCTTCTTCTGATAAATAGAAAAATATAGTGCAAGCAAATTACTCTTTGCATTGACGGTGCCCGTCTATAAGCCAAAAGCTTCGGTTGCCGCGGGTAGCTTGGGTGAACTCTTGCGCACCAAGCTTGTCAGGGCATGCAAATTTCTGAACAAATCCTCTCTCTTTGTTTTTCTTCTCTCTCTAACCCCTTCCCTTCAAATCATTTTCAGTCCTTTTCTTTTATTTCACCATTCTTTTCGTTTTCTTTCTCCTTCTTGGTTACAAAAAAGATTGCGACTCACCCAACTAAAAATGGAAAATCCCCTATAAATGGAGGTTTTAATGGGTAAATCATCTATAAATGGGCAATTTTCCATGGCTATGTTAAATAACCATAGGGTAGATTAAATGATTAAATTGAATCATTGAACTATATAATGATTAATCCCCCACGACCTAGCCACGTTCTGTTGCCTACCATCATGACTACATCAGGCTTGCTGAATGACATCACCACGTTGGGTGCTGAGAAAAACGCCGATTTGTCGCGTTTGTTGTGCCCCTGGAATTAGTTGTGTTTGTTGTTTTATAACCAGATCTAACTTGTTCAAATATACATCTACAGTACCATAGATATTAATAAATCATGTTGTGAGTTTCAGTCTAGCTCTGCACTCAAGTTACCTATCAAACGGGGGCCGCACGTTGTACGTACCAAAAATGTGGGAGATGATGTACATCACTGAAATTGCGGATTAAGCCTCCCAATGATGTCACCAACCAAACGCTGGGTATGATTTGTAGGCTTGGCCACATTTGAACTGCAAACCCTTCAGGAGTTGTGCGGAAGAACCTGTCTCTTCCAGAATGAAAGAATTTAGATCAAACCCCATATGTCGCTTGTTGGACCCCTGACCCAGTTGGTAAGTGTTGAACTGAACCCTTGCATGATCCTGGGCAAACTATGGCGGCATCACTGGCTGACTGAGACTATAAGCCGCCTCATACTGGCTCATAAATGTTGATTATATGTCTGATTATTTAATAGATAAATGGGTGGTTTCCAATCTAAGACGTCATCATGATGATGATGATGATGATACTGATTGTTCTGTTTATTACTGTTATTGCTGATATTATTATTTTTGAAATATTATGATTCTTATTATAATTTGACTTATTGATTACTTATTGATGGTATTTATGGTGTTATAACATTATTATTTAATGTTATATATATATAAGTACGGAAGATCATCCAACAATAAATGCAGGCTATCCATGTCAAATTCAAGATTCGCCATGCTACCGAGGTTGCTGGGCTTGTATGCTGCCACCATTCCAGCCAAGGACGTGGCGTAACTCGGAAAATGGGTGTTTTAATGGGATTTTTTTATGGGATTTAATGGGAATATAAAGAGTATATAATTAATGTGGATACAATGGGAATACCTGGCTATTCTGAGCTGGTGATTTCTGATTCCAATGGGACAGCCACCAGAACCCAGGAATCTATGGGGCAACTCCAAGCTGGGCAGCTAGATTGGCGAAAAAACTGAGATGGGAATATGATGGAATGCTGAACAATGGCAAGATGAGAGGGGAGAACATTCGGAGTACAGTGTGCTGGAGGTTCAAGATGTTCAAGATGTTCAAGTGTCAGAATTGGCTGTGTTCAATCTGTTCAATCTGTTCAGTCTAGGATCTGTTCGGTACATGCAATCCAATCCTGTTGCGACCTCAAACAACCTCAAACATGGACCGGCCGCGCGGCCGCCCAACAAAAAAATCCCTCGATGGACTTAGCAAGGGAGGTCAAGTCTAAAACTGATAGTCTCGAGAATGTTTTCCAGGTAGTATCAAACTCTGGACTGCTTTTCAGTGTTCAGAATGTTTACACATGATTTGAATATCCGTAACCCTATGTTTTTTGTTAATTACGTTTTTTTGTTGTAATCGTTCAATTTTAGCATAAACCCAAGAGCAGATCATAAGCATATATTTCAAAAATCGTTTCAGCCTGTGACTTGCAGCTTTTGATTTCCCCCCCCGCAGGAGCTGTTGAATGTGGTCTTGAAATATGTGGGCGATAACCTCATCGGTGGGGGGCTGAGAGTTGACCCTGGCCCTGGGGCCCCCGTTGAGCTTATGTTTGTTTGTTGATGGTTACCCGTTTACCCCATGAATACTATAGACTATAAGTAAGACTATCAGAAACCCAAGTTAACCTAGTTATGTTCACCAACTTAGCCAAGTATGGGGCCTCACATTGTATAACATCTCGCAGAAGTACTATTCGTTTGAAGCGGAGACGCATTTTAACCAAATGTTATGGGTTGACGACCACTTGCACTTTCCTCAGGACAAAGTGTTCTGCGTATTTCAAAAACTGAAAAACTAGCGAAAGTCTGCGCAAAGCTGAGTGGCTGCAGTGCATGTGTTCAGTCTCAGTCAAGTTTGGGCCATTTCGGGACGGTCCTGGTCCTGGATACACCCAGCTCCTCAGCAAGGCTCGACTCAACTTGTTTCTGTCCAATCTGCCGAAGGGCAGTTTTTGTTTTCTCGCAATCAACTTACTGGTGCTTAGTAGGGAATGAGGGAATTATCCATAATCACTAGTAATAATCATCCCATTCCCCCATTCCCTACTAAGCACCAGTAAGTCAAGTATTAGGGGGTGTTTGTTTCTTGTTCCCCGTCAAACCAATCCAATGAATTTTATGATGACAAGCACCCCGAGGTCCCCCTTTCGTGAACAAGATAGCTTTGACTGACCCAAGTTGCTCCACTTTTTTCGGAGGCTCCACCTGTAAGATTGGCACCTGGTTGACATCACCTTTTTTAATGGCTGGAGGAATGTGTAATGTGGAGGAACATTCTACTACCATCTCATACCATCTCCATCTGCCAATTTTAGGCATTTTCGGGACTGGACTGAGTACTGATCAGTGCTAGACTTCCCATTCTCTTCCATCATTTTCCCATAATTTCCTCAACATGTTTCCCATGATTTTTCTTTTATCGTTCCCATCATGTTTCCCATCCATGTCCATCATGTTCCATAATGTGTGCACCATTATTCCGAACATTCCCATAATTTTCTTCACATCATATTCACATCCACGTCCATCGTTTTCGCATCCTTTTCCCTTCATTTTCTCCACATGTTCCCATCATGTTCCCATCAGTTTTCCCATCACCTACAGCCAAAAAAACACGCCGGAAGTCCGTTATTTTGAGGTTACACCAGGATGGATGAGGGTGATCAGAAGGTGCCAAAACTGGAGGTGCCCGGCTGGAGATCTGGCAGAGATTGGATGGACCCCGACACATGGGGATATATAGCAATCCCCAAATAGGTACAATGTGGTGCCCCATAGTTAGCTAAGTTGGTTGATAACTCCAATACCTAATACCCGTAGTTTATTGTAGATATATCTATAGTTAATGGGGTTTATAAACCAATTTATAACTTTTAGGAGCCCCAAATAGAAAAGTTGCAAGCCTGGAAAATCAAAGGAACACATCGTCTACACCATGCTGGAAACACGTTTCTATCTTTTTCGGGGTTCCTATAGCATGTATTAAGTGTTAAGGTGATCTGGAAAATCTCCAAAAAGGGACATGTAGCAAGGCCTGAAATTAGCACAATCCCATCCCTTTGATATTTCAACACCTCCTACGTGGTGCAAAAAGGTTTTAAATCGCTTACGAAGCCATGATTTCTGGGGGGTGTTCAATATTAGGGGGATGGGATTAGACAGTGGGGGACAAGACATGCAAGGCCGTGCCTCAGATCGGTGATTAAGTTGGTTGAACTAGGATTGCAGTATGGTAGATACATCGAACTATTACTGTTTGTTTGTTTTCAACCAACGAACTTAACTGCGGGGCACCACTTGTATCAAACTGTTGGTTGGTTATGCTTTGGGGATATGGAACAATCATAGCAAGTGGTTTTACATTAACCTGGCTTAGCTGCGGGGATCTCGAACCATTGTAACCCATATATGGATAATTAATGGGTACCTATCAAATCCTATCAATACTTCCTGGGATGGGAACACTGGGTTTGACTTTCATGGCTGGATGAACCCTCTGGGTCAAGGAGATGATTCACCGAACATTGCCACTATTTGCGAAGATGTCAATGAGGCAATACAGATATATATATATATATATGAGGGCTTCCAGAAATGGTGGTTCCCCAATCAATAGCTGGATGGTGTATAATGGAACATCCTAATCTCACATGGATGAGAACCGGGGGTATGCCCATTTCAGGAAACCTCCATATTTGCAACAATTGGTGGAGAAGAAACTCTACAGCAAAAACCTGCAGTGTTAAGAGTCAAAGTAACAAACAGCCTGGATGATGTGGGAAACACCACCTGTGAAGCCGTGTGGTTTCATTGGTGTTTACACCCAAAAGCCAGCTCTTAAATCAGATTATCATGAAAATCCAATGGTTCACCTGTTCACCTTGTGCTTTTTTTATGCCTACCAAAACATATTAAAACATGTACCGTCCAACCCCGACACAATCATCATCATCATCATCACCATCATCATCATGATCATCATCATCACCATCATCATCATATCATCATCATCATCATCATCATCACCGTCAAAATCACCATCATCATCATCATCATCATCACCAGTGTCAACTCATGTGAAATGTGTTAATACCATCATTTTTTATGTCTTATATTCATGTGGGATCAAAAATCCCTTATAGAGATAAGTTGATGTTATTCCTTATTCAATATATTTGCCAAAAAGGGGTGGTGGATTGTTGATCCCTTATGAAGATAAGTTGATGCGATTACACCATTCAACATATTTGTCATAGGGAGTGGCGGATGTTTGATCCTACATGAATATAAGACATAAACGTTGACGGTATTACCCCATTTCACATGAGTTGACACCGGTGAAGATGATGATGATGATGATGACGATGATGATGATGATGATGACAATGATGGTGATGACAACGATGACAATGATGACGATGACGATGATGATGATCATGATCATGATGATGATGATGATATTGAACATCCACCGACATGGCATCTCAAACATACGCAACCCTTCTGCGATTCCGGCGCGGAGCAACTTTCAGGGTTGCACCGAACATGGAATATATTAAGATTGTCCAATACCAGCCATGTCTGAGCCAGAGTGATCCCTGTCACGGTGAGGTTTTAGAGTTCCATGATCTTTGCTACCTGGCCGTGAACACCATTGCCGGCACCCCAGGGCCAGAGGGGGCCACAGTTATGGCCCAACTAACAGTTATAACTGGGATTAACTAACTCCTATAACTAGTTGAAATATATTTATATATATATGTATATATCATGAAATACTCCCCGTTATAACTGTTAGGTGGGATAACTGCAGATGCAGGTAATGATTTCCGCGTGGGTACGCTAGCGAGAATGATGGCTGGTGAAAGCTGTTCAGGAGCTAAAGAACTCACTTGGATGGGTAAATGGATGTTCATCCCCCTAAAAATTGTTTTCATATAATATGTCAGGCATTTACGGTAGTATTTGTAGGTATTGATCCATAGCAACTTGAATCTATGTAAAAACACTTCAGAATCCAGTTTGACGTTACGGTTTTACAGCATAATACGAGTGACGGACGCCTCGTTTCGAGGTCGAATTCCTTGGCATGAACCATACTGCCGCCTTCCTCATTGGCAACTCTGTGGGGTATGACCCCAGGACCTGTTTGGATGGTTTACTGTGAGGCATCGAAGAGCTGGGGAATATATACGTTTTTTTTCAAGAAAATAATGGGAACTATATCTGTTTTTGTTGAACCAACAATATTGGTTTGATAATGAATTTGTTGTTTTGGTTGTTGATGATGATGTTGATGATGAAGATGATGGAGGTGATGATTTGTGAGAATGTTGATGATGCGTATCATATATGATCATGTATTCTCATGTTTTCATATTTGATCACATCTTTTGATACTTACTTTTAGTTTATTATTTCATTTTGTTGTTGTTGTTATCCAATTGTGCTTGCTGGAGGTTCTGGTTCAATACGGTCTCTGGCTGAATTAGGTCACTGTAAAATCACCGCACCTCACTGGAATGGCTGCTGGATTGAGGTATCCCAAAACACTGACGGCTGCTGAATGGTACCCTAGGGTAAACGTTTACAATTCGATGTGGAAAACCCATGGGAAAACCATGGAAAACCCCATGGATTTCCTAGGAGCATGATCAATAAATGGTGTTCGTTTCCACATCTATATTAGTTTACCCGGGTACCTACCTCATGGTTTGTCTGAAAAAAGGTACCCCTAAATCCATTGATTCATCATGTGCAACATAAAGAAAACACAAATCAGGCACATGAACAAAAGCACAATCCTGGTGGTTTGGAACATGAATTCTATGACTTTCCATTCAGTTGGGAATGTCATCATCCCAACTGACGAACTCATATTTTTCAGAGGGGTAGGTCAACCACCAACCACCCAAAAATAATTCGCAAAGTTTCAGGAGTTTCAACACGTTCAACGGTCCGTTGGCCTTCATTGCAGTGCCTTGGACGAAACTGGGATGAGTTGTGGGCTGTGACAATAAAAGAACACCTATAATGTGGGTAAAACAATGTCATAAACCACCCATTTGGGAATGGTTTATACCACCTATAAAAATGGTGATTTGGGGGATGGTTTCTTATTGTTTTAACGACATTACTTATATCTACCCTCTGGTAAATTTAATGTAGCGTAACAAACATGATGAATTTCCATAGCTATGCGAGCTTACCAGAGGAACTTAGGGACTACTTATTATTACTTAGTTATACTTGTAATCAATTGGGCTGATCTCTTTGAACACCGTTGCAAGATGTCCCGTAGTTTCACTGGAATTCCGACCAAAACCAAGATGACATATCACTACAGTCCACTGCAAAGTACATGTATTTCAACCAATCAACATATATGGCGAGGTGGCTGAACACATGTTTTCCACAGTTTGGTTCACATCTTCATGGCTCAAGACATGGTTTTGTCATAGCTTACCCCCGAAAATTCCAAATGGACTTTCGTCAGTTCCCATGTATGGCCATTCGGCCATAACACCCTATTGATGCAGACATTTGCAGATGGCATGGCCCAATGGCCCTCTACCAGTTATGGATGTCACTAAGTCAACCCACTTCTGGAATGATAACCCCACGTGTAACCAGAAAAGCAACTGACTTTAGGGCTTTTAATCGAAGGCAGATCGTGACATATCGCAAGACCTCTGAGGTCTTCGTGCTGAATGATGTGATCTACTATCCTTTCCATTTGGTGGCACATAGGCCACCATTCAACGACAAAAACGGGCGGAGTGGTTTGGAATCATAACTAGAAGGTGGTGCCGCAAAACGTTATTTACGCCAATGTTTAGGGTTTATGGTAGACATATCAGATATTATCATATAATTTTCTGGGGTCTTTGACGACCAACTCATAACATGGGGGTCAAGAAATTGTAAACATTGCTAGCTTTTTTCAACATGGCCGGTCGAGAAAAATCCAACTATGATGCACTGGGGGTCAACTTTCTACTTGGCACTGCTGGAGATAAGATTGAGTAGGAGAGAGTTCCTTGTGAATTTGTGACGCATTTTTTCTTTTGAAAGGGATGATATGAGACAAAATTGTACTTCGTAACTACATCCATGGATGATAAGGAATATGATACAATTCAGAATGACTGATGCCATATACTTGGAAGGCAGTTTGCAAGAAGCTATAGACAGTGTACATGCCTTATGTAAATGTTACCGAATTTGTTGGTGTTTTGGTGCTTCTATAGGCAATTCATTGTGATTTGTGCGTTCGTCCTTGTTTTGATGGACGATCCGACACGACAAAAAAAATCTCTGGGATGGGTTGGTTCACCAAGCACGACTTCCGGGAAGATCATTTTCAAAATCTTGGGGAATCCTCCAAACAAATGTTCAATTCAATCGCTGATTTTTTTTTTCACCTGAGCCTAGTTTACTCAAGAGTTAAAACCCGAAATGCCAGTGATTTTCATGGTTGCTTACATGGTTATAAATGGGGTTATAAACAATTTTCATGGTGCTATTTCACTGACATCCATAACTGGTATTTTGATGTATTTTGGACCATAACTGCACAAACCGGTCACCATTCAGCAGATTTCCTGATCTCCCAAGCAGTGGAGGCGCATCTTCTATCCCTACTGCCATAAGCAGCATCATCGACAGCCTCTGAGCGTGGCAATGAGGGGAGGTGGGGTACCCCCCAAGTTATAACCATGGTGAAATAACCCCCATAAGTTGGGATATAACCTCTATGGTGAAATATATCCACTTATAACTGGAAGTGCACTTCCTGCTATAAGCTGGTTTATGACCCCCCATTAAGTACTTCGATATATCTACCATAAACCCTAGTTATTGGAGTTGTCAACCAACTTAGCTATCGTTTTTGGGCACCACAGTGAAAGATAGAGTACCCCGGTAAGCAGTGGTTCATTGTCATATTCCGCATCAAACAATTAATGGTCATTGTTTCAGGACATACCACATTTCTGCGCGAAGCCATATGTTCTTCAGAACACATGTTTTTTTGATGGATTGGTTTAAGGGAAAATTTCCAGGGCAGCCCCATGATCTTAATGGGAAAAACACCCTGGTTTCTGGTTAAGATTTCTCTTATTAAACCAATCCATTGACTATAGCTGGCTTGTAACCTAATTTGAGTGATGTATAACCTGAGTTGCAGGAGGTATTTCATCCCATTTGTAACTGTTTCTTGGGCCGTAACTGTATGGATGGGATTCTACAGGTCATGACGTAACCAGGTCGTGACCCAAAAATAACGCCTTCCTAGAAATGTAAAGAATGGCCTAGAGTTATGGCCCAGAAAACAGTTATTAAACTGGGAGTATTTCATGATATATAGCCTATGTTATAGGAGTTATCCCAGTTATAACTGTTAGTTGGGCCATAACTGTGATGGAACCTTCAGGCTTAAAATGGCGCAACGCCAAGCATTTTAGTGCCTTCCTGGACCATTCATTCCTATCCGAGGGGATCCCTTACCGTACCCATGTGTCGTGAAATCGGGATGTTTGTTGCTGACACTGGTAAACATGACCAGGCTAATATGTTATATACACTGCACATGTTTGTATCAGTTAAATCATCATGTCTTGTCTTGGTTTACTAGCCTTCATCGACCCATAGATGTGATATTAGATACGGGTATTTATATAGTATTTACCTGACATTGTTTTTTCCTGCTTATATACTGTAAACAATTTCTGGGTAAATTATTATAACGACCTCACTGCCACCTCACTGGAATCATGGTTAAGATTCGGGGCATCATCCCAAAATGGCCGAACTATTCAGGTTAGTGAATCATTATAAATTTGTCCAGATATACAATGTACATATATAAGTACATATATAGAAGTATCTGTATATATAAGAAATATATACAAGTATATATATATATATACAGGTTCATGATTTTTTGGAAGCTATAAAACCCCTCTGAAAAAATGGACGATCTTCGTCAAGGTTCGTGCCCTTCCGCGGCTATGCGGATGCTGCCAACCAGCATCCACTGGAACAGATGGTGGGGGAAACCTGGCGGTATATCGTATACTCCCAATAGTAAGCCTCAATTGGATATGGCTTGGGATGTTTTATCATGTTTCATCGTTGGGTTTACCACATTAAGGAAACATGTGGATTAAGCAAGAACAAATGTGGATATTGGATTAAACAACATGGGCGTTATCTGGGGATGTCTAACATAATATAGCCATCGTGTTGGAACATACCCCAGTTTCCAGTTTTTCTCACCACGACGAATCGCCAATTCTGGCAACATTTGGCCTGTGGGGCCCCCAAAGTTTGGTTTCGTAATTGGTTTCTGTCCACCCCATCCCATGAACTATAGTCATCTATAGTCTATAGTCCTTACATGTTATAACTACGTAGAACTACCACATGTCCAAGTCTGGTCAGGGTTGGTTTATGTCCCTTCTAATTATAACTACCGTAAACCACCATGAACCCAACAGTTCGTCAAGCAACTCAGCGATTCCCTTCAAGGGGGGCCCAGAATGGCCCAGCTTCCTGCATGACCCAAGCCGTCATTGAGGTCATTGAGGTCACACTTCTGGCAGAAATGATTTATGGTTATATTTGATTGACCCTATTTTAATGCTTGGAAATGCATATAATGCTAAAAACCATGGCTTTGTCATTGCCATGAAATCAGCGCAGTGAAAATGGCGTGCTTTGCCCGTGTTATGACTGGGCCTTTTTTCCCATCCCAGTGAAACTCAGTGGAGATGTGAACAATGATCCAGATGATTTAGGTTCAGATTTTGATACATTTAGATTCCTGGTTGGTGGTTTGGAAGATTTGTTTTTCATTATATCTATATATATATATTTGGAATAATCATCCCAACTGACTAATATTTTTCAGGGGTTGAAACCACAAACCAGATTCAGATGATGATGATTTCCGGTGGTTATTACAACACGGCCATGGCTTAGCCCAGTGGGTCGCACGTTTTCTCGTCGATTTCGCCCAGTATGGTTTCGCCATTTGGATCGGCAGTCGTGGACCCAGCGGATCAGGCGGTGTACAGTTAAAGCCATAGAAACCAGTGGGACAACCATAGGAACACCAGGGGAAAATGGGCGAAATTTACCACTTAATTATTTTTGATGACTATTTTTAGGTGATCAGGAACCATAAATCTGACATCCAGACCTGGTTATTTTCGGGCCAAAACGGCCAATGGCACATTCGGGCCACAACTGGGCATCATCCCAACAGGTACCACAGGTCCCTTCGCATATCTTAACGGAATAATTATCATGATTAGGATTCGGGGAATCATCCCAAAATGGCCGAACTATTCAGGTGAGTGAATTATGATATTTTACCATATTTTACCCAGATGTTTTTTAATTTTTGGGAAACATCCTTCATCCGACTGACGTTCTGAGTGCTTTGGGATACCCGTTCTGACCGGACGTCCATCATCTCAGGATATCTCAAGAGATCTCAATAGTTTTTTTAGACTCTTTAAAGAACTTAAACCATTCTGAAGCAGAGGTTGTAAAATTCCTTGTGCACTTTGACCCTGGTGGTTACCGTGTGAATCCATTGGTATATATGTGGTTCCATGTACTGCCGTATCCACAGTATGTTATATGTGGATATATGTGTAAATTGATTACTGTAATTATATACGTATTATATATATATAACTATAAATGTGTCCACACTTGGCTGATTCTGTGGATACATCTGGTTCGACTGTTCGTCGACTTAGACATAGCGGTGCGATGGCCTTGAGGCCTATGGATGATCTCGAAACTCCTGGGTTTGCATGCAGCCACTGCTTGGTTTGGGCCCTGGCCTGGGGATCTGGGTTAACTTGGAAGAACCAGTGCATTCCACATCTCAACAAAGATCCTCCATCGACAGGTATCGACAGGTCCTCAAGGTCCCAGCTGGTTGCTACTCCCCAAATTCTGGCCGCCAGGGGCTTTTTGCCCGCTTTTTGGGGCATACAGTCCCCAGTCCCAGCCTCTCCATCAATGGGATTGATTGCATTTAGTTTAATTACTGTAGATGTGTTCCAATGTGCTATACGGCTATACTCCTATACTACATATTGTAACGCGTGGTTTAGCATGTTTTTGTGTATGTATTTGATACTATTTTGGTTTAGTTTAGATGTATGTTATAGTATAATTATAAAACATTTACGGCTAAAATGAACTCAATGTAGATTAATAAACCGACCGTAGACCATGTTCTGAGAAATCATCCCAGTAATGTCAACCCCCGAATTGATAACCGCTTGGGCTGATTCATTGGGGGATGCCATTTTCAATATAAACTGTAGTCACTTATCACTATGTAGGGGTCCTCCCCCAACTCATCATGGATTAAGCCCAATTTTATCTCATTGAATCTCCACAATGCTGGTTATATCTTCAGAATATTCCCAGAATCTCCCCATCTATGATATCATAAAACTCTTTCCGGGAATTTTCCATATTCCATAATATTCTCATAATCTCCCAGAAAATGTTTACATCATGTTACATCCACGCTGCCATCCGGTAATCAAACGTGGCAATAGAAAATCCATCATTTATAGATGATTTACCTATTAAAACCTCCATTTATAGGGGATTTTCCATTGCCACGTTTGATTACCAGAGGGTATATCCCTCTATATTCATAAGCCCTGTTCTATTCATCCCGGGTTTGAAAAAGGTTGGGCACTTTGTCCTGGGCCGTCTTGAACATCTGCAACCATTTGCCCTTCGACACTCAGATCCACCTGCCCCTGCCGTGCGCGGCCTAAGGGTTGAAGGTTGGTGATGGGTTGCTAGAGTTAAAGCCAAAAAAACGCCAGTTATAAACGGTGAATGGAGCTATCATGAACCATAAATATGGTTGTAACTGGCTCAGAGCTGGTAAAGGGCCATAACTGTAGGGTATTTTTGTGAAAGTTGGGAAATACCACCGGGAGTGGCGAAAAAAAACCCTGGGATTTGTTTGAAAATTCACTGAAATCGAGGAAACTTGACCAAACATTATGGCAATTGTGTCATGGATGATGAGACCAGAGCTGATATTCAACCTTCTTCGCTTGCCAAACTCAAACGTGGTGTGCATATCATGGCTACAAAAACGCGACGTCTGACTGCTCGCACAGCCAGATGGGAGCAGTTAACTGGAGCTATGGGTATCGGTATTCCATGGTATTCCCCGAATGGGGAGCGAGTTAAGAAGCTATGAATTCAGAGTTTCCCAACCAGATAGATGGACATCATCATTTTTTGGAGAGGAGTTTCTGTTCCAAGCTGTTTTCTGGCTAGATGAGTCAATGTTCTAAAAGGGACTGGACATTCCTTAGTTACTTGGGATTGCAAGAGATGTCATAAGTTAGTTCGAATCAAATCAATGAGAAATGTCAATAACACTCTCACAAGTGCAAGAAGCTATTTTCAGATCCTGAAATATAACCCTTCTGAAATATGTAAAAACTGATAAATCCTCTGAACATTGATATTCAGACAGGCTGATTATCATATGATACATATGTGCCATGGTCAAAAAAGTTGATTCCATACTTTGATACCAATCATGTTATCCCATCTTTTGACCATGAAACATATGTTATCAATTGTTATCATAACCTGGGTTTGCTGCAGGATTTCACAAGCATCCACAGTATCAAAAGCGTATAGTCAGATACAGAGGTTTCCTAAGTCATGGGCGTACCCAAGTTATCATTCATTTTTTGGGTGATTTTCCATGAATAAAACTTCCATGAATAGGGATACCCCCATGACTTTGAGAAACGCCCCCCATCCTTGGCCAGGTACCCTGCATTGCCAAAGGATCACAACACGCCAGGGACTCAGGTCATCGTCGGACGAATGAACGCTAAGGATATCGTCTCTTTGGAAGTCAGAGTATGTGGATTTTGTTTATAGAGTTAAAGCCTTTTACCAGTTCTGACTGACTTATAACTGGTAAAGGGCCATAAGTGTAGCAAGCCTATTTGAACAGCAACCCTCAATGCTCCATGGCGCTGGAAATTTACCAGTATTCACTCAACAATGAACACATGTACTGCATATATATATATGCAAATATATGAGCATATAGGAACCCCAAACTATTTTGGGAAATTCGTCTATGAAACCGTGTTCTGCCATCTTGAGGGAAACTCTTGAAATCAGACGGAACTAAAGCGTCTTGGCAACCCCCAGACGGAAGATGTTGGAAACCCTGGAGATATGAGGTGAATAATATCATTCATACAATCCTGGAATCACGGTTCGATCTTTTTCATTCTTTTTCGGGGTTAATATATGATCAAACCTTGTTAAAGATGGTATTTATGGAATGTTGATGGGTGACTTACCCTCCAGTCATCAAAGATGGCTGGTTGGGAAATGTCATAAATGGGCATGTGAATAGTAACATCATCGGACTACAGGGGATTTTCCGGAAATCCCTGTTTGATTGCCAGAGGATAGTGACCTTGTGACGGTTGTCTTCTTTTGCCATTTTGATAGAGGAAGATACTATTCTACACATGAACGTTTGATAGAATTATAAACCCTGTTGGTTAAAAACCTCGGGTTAAACCTCAAACATAGTGATAAATCATATTAAATGCCAAATTCAAATTCATACCCCTATCAGTAAACTGTCAGGCTATTCATCCGGGAGCAACATTAGGAAAATATATCAGAAACTATAGGGATCCCACTTAGATGTTGCCAGAATTAGTTAAGTGCTTGGTAGCTGGGGTACATCCTGTACAGCCCACAGTTGTTTGAGGGCTGAAACAACCAAACCATAGCAACATCTACGCAATCCTATTGTGAATTGGCAACGATATCTTGCGGTCCATGCAAAAAAGACGAAGAAGCAAGATCCACACCGTAGATATTGGATCTTACTGGATTCTATTATTGCCATCTGTTGGGGAAGTCACTCAAACATTACCACCACTTTCTGCTGGTTCGAATCCCCACTTGGTCGATGAATCCCAACGCCTTCCGCGTGGAATTCAAGGCACCACCGTTTTCCAAACACCAACTTCGCCACCCTTAGCACAATGACGGACCGCTCGAGGGTTTGTTTTTTTTTAATGTGGTCAAGGGAGTGTGGAGGTGAAAGGTACTTGAATCTTTGGAAATTCTCCTCGAAATGCATACCTACCAGCTATGTATGACCCAAAAATTGGACACCACCTTGTATCTATAGTCATACAATATAAATATAAAAAAATATATATATATATAGATAATTATATATATATATATGCTACAACTCTGGTGACAGCCCAGTTGTAAGTTACTGTAATAGAAATAATATGTGATCCATATTGGGATAGTGGATCTATATGGGGATATGAAGGATATGTATATATATATATGTATACGGATGGGATATACATATATATATATATACACTTATATATATATATATATATTATATATATATATATATGCATACATGCATACACATTATTCCTGTGTATGTATATATATATAATGGTTATGAGATGGGATCTAATGGGATATAAATACAAACAACAAGATGGGATTTATGATTTTCAGGAAGTCTAACGACCTCATAACGCCCTCATATCGCGACACCGCTTCTGGGATGCTAAGGATTGGGGTATCTGGTAATGACCAACAGTTCGCTATTGAAAATGGCAATAGAAATAGTGGATTTACCCAGTGAAAATGGTGATTTTCCATAGTTATGTTAGTTTACCAGAGGGTATTTCAACATAGTTTTGTTTCAGATTGGTGAATGACTATAATCCAGATCTATTTGATCTTTATCTATGTGTCTTTTACTGGATTTTCAATCTATTCGGACAAGAATCATGACAATCAGAGACTCTGAGACTTGGAGATACGGCACAATCGCTTAAACACATCGCATTAGATGCTTCCCAATTCTCCTTGGATGTGTATAACACATTTGTTTCCTGTCCAATCGCAACGGGATTGTTTTGTTTCTCAAACCAGCCATGACAAATTCTGGATTGCAACTAAGTGTTGTCTAGTTACATCTCATTTGTTAGTATGTTACCCCCATGTTTGCCAAATAAATCCCATTCACTCCGCCCCTTCGCCACCCTAAACCCTTCAGGACCGTATGTTCGGCACCTTCCGGCCGTGCGCTGGGCTGTTACACACTGTGGCGCGGGGAGAGATATGAGGTGAATTGATCAATGGTACAAGGTGGGCGCCCCCTTTACGAAACCAGAGGAAATTGATGGACATTGGTGATTTATGCAACAAAATGGGGACTTAGTGGGACTTATAGCTAGTGCCACCCCCTTCCGTTATGTTTCTTGGTTTATCAACTTCACTAAAAAAGTTATAACCACCAGAAACTCTAGTTAACCTAGTTATGTTCACCTATTTGGCTTAAGTATGGTGCCTCATATTGTAAGGACTGGGGTACCTATAACTATCAATGTTTTTTTGAATTATGCGGATCTACATTTTTGGGGGATTACACATGATTGTAAATGATGTAAATGATTGTAGATAGTTCGTCATTCTGGGTTTATGTTATGATGTAGTTCAGGTTCGTGAATTAGTGCTTACTTTAAATTGCATATTTCTTTTGTACGATATGTAACATAAATTGATAATATATTATATCATATATATATATATTAACATGTATATATATATTGATATATGGTATTTTATCTACTTTCAACGCCTAAATGCGGCACAACAATCCCATCACAACTTGGTGCCTGGCTGCCTTTGGTTTTTTTTGCTGAGGTACAAAGCAGCTGGCAAGATCAGTGAGTCGGGGATCCCAGATCGATTGTGACTCCCGGCTTTTCATAGGCCTTGTGATAATGAACCTCATAGGGGGGGAACTAGGTAGTACTACAGGTAGTATACCAACTGGATATAGTGATTGTTTGTGCTTTTACAATAACCTCTGACCACAGAAACATGATTGGATTCGAGACAAGCATCAGCTTCCAACCGCAGGTTCGGCAGGGATTTTGGGCATGGGCTCGCGGCTTGTTTTTTTTTTTGTACTCCCCAAATGCTCCATGGTGCTGGAAATTAAGTCGGTGCCAACAACTCCAATAAGTCGGATTTGTTGGAGATACATTATTATATCAAACTAGTTTCTATGGTTCATAAACGAACTTATAACTGGCCGGTCACCGAGCACCGTAATTCCATATATATATATATATATATACATACATGTAGAGGTGAAAAGTTCCAGTATCCCAAGAATAGTTCAAATGTACAGTAGATATACCAGACATGGAGCATATGGGCTCGTCTTTGTGTTCGCTCAGAGCTTCGGACTTTTGTTCGGCGCCCTTTGGCGCCGATTCCCAGGAGCAAGGAGGAGGAGGAGGTTCCCATTCTCAAAGAGGCAGGCAGCGCATTGGAGGATTTGAAGCTGGGGAATTTGGAGAGACAAACTGAAGAAGTTGGTGACTGCGATGCATTTTTTGACTTAGGACACTGGAAATATTGCAAGAACTTCCGGTGATTTCATGAATGTTTGGCCGCCAAAAAAACAAATTACTTTACTTCGAGTTATCCCCACCATGACATTTATACGTTTTGTTACTGGCAAATCTTCTGGCATTCTATCTGACATACCTTCTGGCATATTATCTGGTATTCTATCTGGCATATCTTCGGCATTCTACCTGGCATATCTTCTGCAATATGTTCTGGCATATCTTCTGGCACTCTATCTGGCATATCTTCTGGCATATCTTCTGACATTCTATCTGGCATTCTATCTGGCAAATCTTCTGGC
>Ga0126342_10008219_pt1 | contig 18683 bp, 22 predicted proteins | sample Cyp1metagenome_FD_92528 | JGI IMG/M metagenome (GOLD analysis project Ga0126342, IMG submission 92528) | Coral microbial communities from Lord Howe Island, Old Settlement Bay, Australia - Cyphastrea 1 metagenome | ecosystem: Host-associated > Invertebrates > Cnidaria > Coral ...
GCATCCTGTTCATGGGGTCAGTGTCATGGTGGAGGAAAACGCTTGTGAGACCCACACTTGCTTTGGTGCCTCAAACTTTCTCATCCTGAATCCCCCAACGTTAAACCGTTAAACATGGAACAACGTGCATTTCTATGTGGTGAGTGTCAATTTGAGGCGATGCCGGTTCCGAAGCCAGGTGCAACACAAGAAGAGGAGCGGATGCTTTTGTCTTGGTTTTCTGCTGGAGACAACCCCTGATCAAGTGCAGGAATTTTGTGGCGAAAGCCCGAATGCTGTGAGCACCGATTTTGTTGCCAGCGTTGCTGCTCGCATGATGATGGCATTTTGGTTGCATGTTACTACGCATATCTGGACTCAGATTTCGCGAGGCAATGAATCATAATTAATCATATCCCGAAGTCAGGTTGTGATCGAATGGGTCGGATGTCCGACTCGAGCCAAGGCATCGCCATTGCCTGGATCTGATGCCTTCGACGTGTTGCCTGCAGGGTTATAAAATGTTATAAATCTTCGAGCTGCGTGTGTGAACTGTTCTTGGGATGTAGCCATCTCAGTGCAACTGAGTACGGCCTAAGTAGGGGAGATCGGGCCAGGATGTGAGCAGTGGGCGCTCCGACATTGTGCACGAAGACGTTGTTGCCAATATCCTGGCTCGAATGGTTCTGGCATCTCGGCGACACCAAAGAGATTGCAGGGCAATGCCTGGATTCTGAGATGGGTTTGTCATGTTTGTCTTTGCAAATATGGAAAACTGATGAAAACTGATATATGGCACTGACATGGCACTGATTCTATGAGATCTTGCAGTCACCGGTACATCTCACCCAAGGCATCGCCAGATCCAAAGTCTGACACACAGTCCGACAGTTTGCGGCATGAGGACCAGCAACTGTCATTGAATGGGTCGATGATGTTGATGCATCACGTCATACTACTAGACACACACGCATACACACACACATGAATATATATATACATATATGGTGGAATGATATGATAACACTATCAAAAGCGAGTGTGGCGATGGCTGTTGCCATTTGCATATGGCAGGAAGTGAGCAGTGGCCATTCAGATGCTGCAAACACAGCCCTCGCCGCAAACATGCTCGCCCGCATGGTCCTGGCTGCTGCTCCGCAGTTAAGATGTACTGTCTCACTCACTCACTCACTCACTCACTCACTCACTCACTCTCTCTCTCTCTCTCTCATGTGTTTAATGTTTCATCATTTGCGCAGATCCTGTGCACCGGAATGCTCCCGAATATGAAGTCAGTCAAAAACGTGAGCTTGCACTCTGCAGCCTATCATTATTATATATATGTTGGAGTAGCAGGGCTTTTCCAAGTGGAGCTGCAGCACGGTCTTGGACGAGGCTGCGAGTCCCTCCCCGGAGCCAATCCCTGCGACACAAGAGCAAGAGGACGGCTGATGTGATGCCAGACCTTTGGTGCAAAGTTCAAAGCCAGAACAGGGTCGGTCTCTCACTTGCTCCTTCAACCAACTAGCTTCAACCAGGAGACAGGCTCTGCCAGCCATGTGGACCTAGTCGCAACCGCACTTGCACAAATGGTCCTCGCATCCTGGAAGCAATGGTCACCTGCTAGATCTGAATCCTGTGGCCCCAAGTGCCCATTAGTGACTTGTCAAGTTCCGTTGTAGGCAAATGGTTCGACGGCAGCTGGTACTGATGGGGTGCACCAGGTTCTCGAGGACCACACTACCTGTTAGCAATGTGGACAAATGTGGACAAGCAGCGACCCTTGTGTCAATCAAAATGCAGGATGCCCTGTTGCGTCCTTTATTGAAATTGCACAAAAATTGCAGGACTCCTCTGACAGGGAGGTAGCAACCGCGGCAGCACGTGCTTTGGCCGGTGTGGTGGTTGCCGCTCATGGTGCTGCTGACCTCGAGGCAAGAAGGGGGTGAACTCGAGCCAGAGGTCATTTCTTCAAAACCTTGCGCCGCTCAGGAAGTCCAAGAGATGCTTTCTCATTTCACTCTGTGATGAGGAGAAGTGAGACTCAGAAGCAGGATTGCAACAAGTCTAGACCAGTGGTCTTACAACTTGGCCAAATTGGCCAAATTATGCAGCAGGTCTTAAGAACGAACTGGACTGGAAAGCGCTTGTTGGACGCTTATTGTAGATGTGGCGAGGGCACAAGTCAAGCCGCAGTCTGCGTCACAATTGGGCGGCTTCGTCAGCTGTTTCCAGGAGGCATCATGGTGGAGATGCTGACCTGATCCTGATGTGATGAGTTTTATGTATTTCCCGTCTTAATTTTTAAACTGAGTTTTATTACTGTAGCTGACGTGACGCATCGATGCAGTCCTTGGCTTCAAATGAAGCTGCATGAATCCAGTGGTTTGTGGAGCTCATTCGTAGTTGAAAGATGTTGAAAGTGTAAGCCCAAGGTCAAATGTGGCACCGTTTGTAGCTGCCATCATTTCCTCAAAGATGAGAGTGGGCTCCACCATCACAACACTAACCTGTGGCCCAAAGACAGTTCTTAAGGAACTTTAGGTCGCGACCCTGCAGATGCATCCATGAGTTCATGTTTTCTTGGCTGCCGAAAGGCCTAAAAGGCTTCGTCGCCCCCTTCCTTTGTCAAGCCAGGTCCGGGCATGTGGTAAGCGATTTTACCGTGAAGGGTTTGTCGACTGTGATAGTTCTGAAGTGGCAAGTGCTTCATTCTGTGTCCGTACTTCCAGTTCAATTTGCATCGGAGCAGCTTGAGTTTCTGATCCGAAAGCTTTGTGTTGCATTGTGCATTTGCATGCTGCAGCTGCCACAGTCAGCGCATTCATGTCATGCAGCTGTGGAAACGAGAATGTGCAATGTAAGATTGAAAGATCATCGAAGATTGAAGCAAGATAGTAGCAGGCTGTATGTACATCATTACCAAGCAACATAAAGCAACTTCTTGCAAGCCACTTCCAGTCACTCATCTTCAACCAGCCAGCATTTGCATGTGCCCAAGCCATCGTCTTGCCATGTGGCAATGTTTGCCCAAACCGGTGAGCGGATCAGCGATTACGAGGTGCTGAAACTTCTCGGCCGCGGCAGTTTTGGAGTTGTGCTCCTTGGCGCACTTTTCCATCTATGAGCTGTTTATTTTTTCTCCTCCACAGTGCGACAGTTTTTTGGTGATTGATTTCAAGTTGAGAGATGCTGCCTACTGTACCAAAACAAACAAAGGCTCTTAGTGAGGGACTCGCAATGGCAAGAGCATCAGAGCTGCAATGAAGTTGGGACTGCGGGGCCCTTGGGGGGAATAAAGCCGAATGCGATTAAAACGCATGTTCGTTCAGTCTTGGCACATGATCAACTATATATACTGTAAGTTTTGGATAGTTTTGGCTCATAGACTCCTTTTACTTTTGAAATCTCGGTATCGATCTGGAGCAATAGACTTGGGGGTGGTGAGTGCATCCCAAAACTAAACTTTTGACTCCAGCTCTGCTGGCAGAATGTTTCCACGGCTAAAGCTAGCGAATTATTGTGCTACTGCCAGGTTAGCCTTGAAGCTAGTGCCATGCGACCACCTGGATGACAGAGACGCTGCAAATGCTGCAGCTACAACTTTAGCGGAGGCACAGGGAGTCAACGCCAATGGAGCTAGTAGTCCGGTCTGACATTGATTGATGTAATTCCATATGATTCCATAATGAATCATAATGTAATTCCATGTGATTTCATATGGTTCTACATGTTTTTACACTCATGTGCCTATGACATTACATAATGTAATTATTCCTGTAATTACATAATTAGCGAACAGAGGGTGCTGAGGGTCACAGGATCCAAATTGCACAGCACTGGCTCCAGTGAGACGTTAAGATTGTGCTCAGTATGTTCAAATATGTAAAGAAATGACTCAAGTCTGTCTGATACTGTGTATAGTGGCCCTGTGTGTCACTGTGCTTCATTTTGAAGGCTCAGCTTTTACAGCGGCTTCGCCATCCTCACATTGTTAGCTGCTACGATGTACAGCATCCAAGCTGCAAAGAATCACGCCATTCAATTGAAGTCAATGTATTTGGACTGGACGAGGAACATATGCTACATCATGCTGAAAGTTTATTATTTGGGAGCTGGAATGCTTTTGGACATGAGAGAGTTCAATGATGTTCAAGGGCTTTCATGAACCACCCGTGAACTTGTAAACTCGATTAAAGTTGTACCCTTCACTTCTTCGGTGCTTGTCTCCATATCCATATCTCTCAGGTTTGATCCCTCCAGGAAGTGTGTGTGGCTAGCTCTGGAATTTATGGATGGTGGTCCCAGCCTCGGCGTTGTCAGCAGTTCCAGTTTTGACTGAGTCGGCCTGGGCCTAGGTGGAGTCGATGCGAACAATAAACACATTTGTTTCCCATCAAGGGATCTGGAGATCCCCTTTTTCAGCACAAAAGAAAAAAGGAAAAAAAATGAAACTGCTGTGATGAATTCTGTTCGAAGAAACTGCTGAAACGGATTGCTGTTCTGTACGCGCTGAATGAAAACAGTCGTTCACGGAATGAAACGACGAAAAACTGCAGGTATGGAGTTGATCAGACACCATATCCTAGTCTACTGCATGGAGCTTCGTTGGGGACAGCCATGCAGCGACTCTGTCGCCCCCTGCTAGTGAATAGCTAAAAATTGGACACCGGAGTAAGTCTGATACCATAGCCCTTTGCTACAGGGGTTGCCTCCCTGCACACGCGCACAGGTATATATGGCGATCGACCTAAAGGTCCTGGTAAAGAACTTGAACTGCGAAGACCGTTCATGTTATGCTGGGAGCCCTCGCGAAAGTCTTTTTGCGAGTTCGCGAAGGTATTTCCTTTGTTCGCGAAGGTTTCGAGAAAGTTGGAAATTATGAATCATTTTTATTGTATACATATATACAGCCTGTTAAGCGCTACCACCTCCTGCCGCCCCTTCATAAGCAGCCAGGCTTCCGAAGGTGAGGCTTCGCCGCAGCCAAATACCATGGTCTTGAAGCACATCCTTGGGCCTGCCGCTGGTACTGCCCAATGTTGCTTTCTGAAGTCCCAAGAAGCAAGCTCCAAACGCAGCAACCAAGCTTCCAAAAGTGAGAGTTTGCGAGAGCCAAACACTAGGGGTATTTTCGTGAAAGTTGCGGGAAAGTTTTGCGAACCAGCGGGCAAAAGTCAAAGTGCATTTTGAAAGGAGTGGCCCAGGAAGCCTTGCAAAAAAATGCCTAATCAGCAACAGCGTGTCCTAAGACGTGGATTCCGTGATGCTAGCTGCATGTTTGCAAGGCTTTGAAAAAGTTATTCATTATCATTTGGTGTGCTTTTGTCACAAGAGGAACAGTTGCTCAACATGGGTTCCGCGAAACATAAACATGGAGTCGGCGAAAGTTCCGCGAAAGTAATTTTTTTATTCACGAAGAATGGCCGTTCCTGGCGAAAAGAAATTTAATCAGCAACCATATTATATAATACACGTGGCAAGCCCACCTGGTGGACCAATTTCGGATGTGTCAGATAGATTCAAATTGGGCACAATGTCGGTTGGCTCACTTGGATCTGTGACTCATTTGGGTCGAGGTGATCTTGGGAATAACATCAAGGCACGGCGGCTGCACAAAGAACCACCATTCAGCGGCCAGTTTCAGCAGCTGCTCAGCTTCAGAAGATCTCAACCATCTCTTGCTAGAGCCTAGAATCTAACTTCACACAGTAGTTTATTGAATTTTTATCAACTGATCCACACCACTGATCCATTTTTTTCCCCTTTTCCATTTTCTCGCCAAAGTGCCCAAGCTGAGGCGTGTTCTCTCCATGGTTGGCAGTGCCCTGCATTACATCCACTCCCAAGGGGTCCTGCACCGAGACGCAACTTGGTCTTAGTTTTTTGCATTTTAAAGTGATGAAGAACTTCACACGAACTCAATTTTGTGGATGCCACCGCCCTCATTTCGCTGGAACATGTCGTTTAAAAAACGGCTGTGCAAGTCAAAGTCAGCCTGCCTTTGCACAAGGTGAAACCTCCAAATTTGCTGGTAGATTGCCACATGCAGCAAGTGAAACTGGCAGACTTCGGCGTTTCCAAAATTTTGGAAACTTCTGGCTATGCAGGACTGGATTAGACTGGGACAATTATATACAATAGATCTCAACAGTTTCTGTAGTTCCATAATGTTCTGTAGCTGTTCGTAGTTGGTACACCTTACCACCTACAGTTCCCATGTCAGGAACGGTACTGGGGACTCCAGCGTACCATCCTCCTGAGTTGGTCTCTGGAAAGCCATATGGGCGACCAGCGGATGCCTGGGCATTTGGTATTTGCCTCTTGACATCTCTTGGACGAGTGTTATCATGTTTCGTCATGTTTCGTCATGTTTCGTCATGTTTCGTCATGTTTCATCATGTTTCATCATGTTTCATAAGGTTTCATCATGTTTCATATTGTTTCATCATGTTTCATAAGGTTTCATCACGTTTCATCTACCAATTGTGTCATGTTTTGTCTTTAAGTCTCCCTTTTTGCATCTTCATTCTTAAACCTTTTAGGGCCTGGTTGGGCGGCACACGTTTTAAAGATCAGGTTTGTACGAACTGGCCTCGCTCCAGCGGCCGTTTGATGCGTCGAATCAGCCGCTTGGCCGGAGACGGCAGCTGTGAGCACTGCTGCACCACAAAACTCTTCTTGGTCTCATGCCACTGCAGATGCCAGGCTGGCCCTCGTGTGGCAGATTGTGGAGCATCAGCCGCCCGCTTTGCCTTCGGAAACTCCACCAGACATGGTCGAAATCATCCGTGGACTTTTGCAGAAGGATCCGCACTGGCCTCAGTCGCTTCGAGATATCTACAGATGACTCAAGGATTTGGATGTTTGGACGATTTCCGATGCACGTCATCAGCATGTCCTGTTCGTGCGAGAGCTTCACGTAAGCTCGTTTTACCAATCCACATGAGCCTCGTCTCAGGGAGCAGCGCTTGCGCTTGGAGGATTTGGGCTTCGCTGTGGAGGTCAGCATGAACACGGGGGCACTAATCCATGCCATGCCATCTCTACTCCACTTCCGAATGGAGGTTGAGACTCAGCATTGGTTCACATTCATGTCTTATATTATGACTATTTATGACTTATTATGTTGATGACATTGCTGACAACTGATAACCAACTGACAACCATTCGCCTATAATGATCATTTTTGTGCGAGGCGAGCTCCCCAGGTCCAGGCTCAACGGCCAGGGGAACGGGGAAAGTATGTGTAGATGTCGTGCAGAACGGCCGGAAAACATAAAGTCATAAAGAAAAAGCTAGGAAAGCGGGTACCATATGGTACCCGCTTTCCAATCGCAGTATAGCCCCACTGGTCTCAGCACTGGAACCGTTTCAATTCTGTTTCTGCTTGTCCTTCTGAGTCTATGCACTCATATATTGTACTTGCTTTGCATCTGCTTGAGTCAGAGATGAGGCATTTGTCAACTTGACCATGACGACTTTAGGATAATTTCATCCCTTAGTCATTTCCTCTGCCGCGCTCTTTTGCGCCTTGGAGGACCCTTGAAGCCACGTTTCCGCATCTGGGAAACTATGTTGAACTACCACCAATAAGATGCAGAAGCGGGATTTTCCTTTCACATGCAGCATGCAACCTTTGCCTTTTAGCCCAAGGTGGTGTTTTGATTCGATGCTTAAAGACACTTGTTCCCAGTCTATTTTCATGAAGATGTTTGCATACTTAGCAGTGTCTACCCCTCTGCTAACAGCTCTGGGTGCCGTGCTTACGTGCGTGCGCCTTGTTTGGGGTTGAGTTTTGGGCAGTGGCTTTGCAAATTCAGTGACACCAGTAACGTTTTTAGCCTTAGACCAATTTTGCGTTGCCTCCGGGCACTATCTTGGATGCAAATGATAGCGAAGCAAGCGGTATTTCTGCGACATTTCGCACGCCGTCACAGCTTGTTTTGGAGATATTTTGGAGATCTACTGAAGAAAACGGGTGTGTAAAGTGGCGGCTCCAGAATGCAACCCAAAACAGAACTCCAATGCGCTGTGCAGGTGGACCTGATGCCAATCATGACGCGCCATGCCCCACTTGGTCAATGAGTGACTCTGGAGCCCTTGCCTTATTTGCCCAGTAATAGGTCCCATTCAGCAAAGACAGAATAAGCAGCCACAAGCGACCAACCATACAGGGTCTTTGGACATATGATGCGAACCGGCCCAGGCTTACGAAGCAGTTCCTGAAGCAGGTTATGAAAGAGGCTTTCATAAGGCGCGAGCGGTGGGAGATGGTGGGACCGGTGCGAGTGCTGCAACCGGATACGAAAAGGTCAGGTCTTCAGATGTATGCAGTCGTCAGTTGCACAACGATGGACCTCATACGTTGCATTGCTGAAATGTTACAGCCAATCCCAGCCAGGCAATCAGCGACGAGCAGGTACCAACACCGCCTGTTGCTCCAATTTCCTTGCAGCACCTGGCAACTGATGGTTCCTTCGCTGCAGTACTAGAGGTGCATGAACATGTTGAAGTCTCTACTTGTAACTCTGAGATGCTTGTAGCCAACCAGGATGCCCCAACAGTCATTTGAGTCATCTTAAAAAACGAAGCAACGCTGCAGAGCTTCATGAGATTTTACGAGGCAGCGACCTAGAGGAGGTGATGCTGGTAGATACGCCAATATCCCCGACCACTCCTCGTTTGCGCACTGAAGGCCTGGTGCGAAGGTATGACCTGGTTCAGTAGGGTTCAGCAGGGACGGCGACTTCAATTCGCATGAACCGAAGAGTTTCAAAGAGCCTTCAATATCCTTCAATGCCTTTCGGCTTGGAACATTTCAAGACATTTTCAAGACACTTGGCACCTGCAAAGGTCTCACTGCCTTTGCAGAGCGTTCCCCGACAACACCACGACGAAATTGGCTCAGCCGCCTTGGCCGTGGACTTCGCTCTTTGCTTGCAAAGTATGGGAACAGGTTAGATTCGATTGATTGAGACTGATTGTGACTGATTCGGACCACGAAGCCAAAAGGAATCTTCGCTTTTCACGACAGTGCATCCACGTGTAAGAGTTCCAAGCGACGTTATCAACCATAGAATGTGACGGATCGACCTGAGCCGCAGGTTACGGAGTGCTTGGTGGTACAAGTGGACGGGACGAGGCTGTTGTATCAGCGTTCAAAGAAGAGGAAATTGCCGACTGAAGCTGTCGATGGGCAGTCGACTTGATGTCGCGTGCAGATTCGAAGCGCTCTTTTGTTGAGGACCTTCGAACGTTTTAGAAGGCATCATTTCTAAATGTGAGTTCTTCTTTTCTAAATTTAATGGAAAGTGTACGCAAAATGCGCTGACTGTGCTGACTGCGTTGACTTTGAGACTTTCCGACGAGATTATCCTGTAGAAACGCGTAGAAATAGTCAACTGACTTTGTGAAAACAAATTTGAACAAATCGTGGTACTATGGACTCCCAAGGCTCTGCGGAGCAGAGTCAGCTCTTTAGCTACCGGGCGGCTTAGTGTCCGCTTGTACAGCCGGGGCTCGAGCTTGTGTGCCCTGCCACTCATCGAGTTTGATATCCTTTGACTCTTCGAAAGTTTAATAAAGGTACTGATCATTTTTGACTGATAAGGGGAGACAGACAAAGACACGTTGGGTAAATGATGCGAGAGAGGAAGAGCTCTCATTCAAGACTATGTATACCATTCAGATTGTTGATGCTTCGGATATCTTCAAATAGAGAATCTTTGGCTCAGCATGCTGCAGAGCGACCACGCTTTACTTGGCTCACCCGCGACATGATTTTCCAAAGGTGATCAGCCAAGAGGTCAGGCTCAACTGCAACCGAGCCCCAGGCCTTTCAAGAGCCAAAGCATTGCGATGGAAGGAAGAGCATGAAAAGATTACAAAAGATCCACACACAATCACACATATGTATATATATATGTATCACATATTATATTTATTTAAATAAGGCTATTTATTTACTTTATTTATTTATCGATTATAGACGTGGGCAATAGCTTCAAGACATTGTGAGTTCCCATTCGCGTGAAGTTGGCTGGGGCATTTGATCCGTGGACGTGACCTGGACATACTCGGGGCAGTGAGGTTGGGAGTGGCCCAGCTGTGCAAAGCCGTTCACACTGCGATGCGCTGAGTGCATCCAGTATAGCTTAAACTTGTGCATGCTGTGCTGATGCACCCAAGGCACATCAACTTCAGGACTGAAGGCCCAAGGCATTCCTCATTGCACCACTCCTGCATCACTTTTAGCATCCGAAAAAAAAAGTGCTGAGATCACCTTTGTGGTGAAAGTCTAGGAATCAGGTGGCCACCTCCAACTGAGTGGTGAGGTGGCTCCATCGCAAATGTGAGGGGCGCCCAAGGATTCAGGGCTCGTGTCCAAGAGGTATGTAGTCAAAGGAAGTTTAGAAGTCTATACGAGCCTATACGAGTCTATTATACTTCCACATTGCGGAGCTTTGGAGGTCACTGTAATAGCTGTCACTGCAATGAAAGTCACTGCAATGATGGCTTCGTTTTTACAAGTTGCAGTTGCAGTTTTTGAGGGACATCTCGCAAGAAAGCTTCGTTTTCACATCTTCAACTTGCAGTTTTTGAGTCTCGCGCGAAAATTCCATTTTCCCATCTTCAACTTTCAGTTTTCCAAGGAATTCTCGCACGAAAGCTTCGTTTTCACATCTTCAACTATCAGGTTTTGATGGGTGTCTCGCGCGAAATGCGTTTTTGGGAGAGAGAGAGAGAGAGTTTGCGCTTTGGAGCTTGGTTGCTGGTGCTGCGGTGCCGCTGCAGGGTGCCCTGAGTGCTCTTTGTGCTTTGGAGCTTGCTGGTGCCGCTGCAAGGTGCCATGGAGGTTTGTCAGAGTGTTGTTTGTGCTTCGCTGCCAGGTGCCTCCCGCTTACACAGAAACTTTTACACAGAGAAGTCTCTGCACAGAGGAACTTTTGCACACAGAAGCTTTTACACAAACATTTTACACAGAGGAGTCTTTACACACAGAAGTTTTAACACGGAGAAGTCTTTACAGAAAGGAAACTTCGACACAGAGAAGTCTTTACACAGAAGAAACTTTCACACAGAGTAGGCTTTACACAGAGGAGCTGTTACACACACACAGAAGCGTTTACGCACAGAATTTTTTGCACAGAGAAGTCTTTACAGGGAAACAAATGCGCACAGAAACTTTCACGCAAAGAAACTTTTACACAGTTTTTTTTCAACAGAGGGAACTTTACACAGAGGAACTTTTACATGCCGACGCCTTTACACACAAAAACTTTTACACACGGAAATTTTGACACAGAGAAATTTGTACATACAGAGAACCTTTTACACAGAGCAACTTTCACATAAAGGAACTTTTACATACAGACGCCCTTACACATAGAGAAGGTCAGATGAGTTCAGATGAGATGGTTCAAATGAAAGGAGACGAGATGGAACGTGAAAAGAGATGTCAGAGGAGTGAGCTGTCAAGACATTCTTTCTGCAAAGCACAGAGTGCTCATTTTTTTGCCCACAGCCTATAGCCTATTTGGCGGTTATAGGCCTTTTCGTTTCGAAACTTCCATATTTGAGAGGGCAGTGACATTGTTTTGCTGCCTTTGCGGCGGCTTTGCCTGTGGTTATTTCAAGTGTCCAGTGAGCAATATGTGATAATGTGCGGGTCATAGAATGAAAGCCGCTGATGAAGCATTTAGCTGGGCTTTTGGTGGACCATACGCTGGGGGGGTCGATTATGTATTGTGGCTGGAGTTGTTGTGAAGGAATAGATGGTTTCCGCGGTGGGAGGAGGGGCCCTGCCAGTCGCTTTTGCCGACGAGCTGTTTGAGTTCTGCCACGTGCCCACATGGTGAACTGGCAGCATGGACGAGTGAACGGTCATTATCATCATCATAGAATGTCATAGAATGGCAAACATATGCAAGCATATCCAAGACGTGTGCAGCCAGGGATGTGGACATTGCGCAACAGGAATTGAGGAGTTTTGAAAATCCAAACTTTTGCAGGCTGCAAGCTTTTGCAACATCCCCATACAGCACGACGCGATGATAATTCCTTGACGTCCAAGAAACCCGTAGCGAGCAATGCCGAGGGTTGCGGCACAACCGATCGCTACGGAGGATGAAGCAGCTGAAAAAAAGAGACAGAAGCAGCAAATGATCCTAAGTGCTGCAAAGATGGGATCCATAGAGCTGCAAGCAGATTCCAACATCCGCCTGCAACTCCCACACAGCCCGCCAATGCCTCGCTGCGCGGCAAGGCTCTTAATTATATAGGGTGGTTTAGGGGTAGGTCTTCTTAAGGGTCTTATTGCTGAAAATTTCAGCTGATAAAACCAAATGAACACCTAGAACATTTCAAAAAATCCATCAATGACCAATGTGAGATTTTCATGGTTTTAACTGGGGTTGTTACAGGATTTAACCTGGAATCTTTTCATGTCTGCACCTGAGAGCCCCTTGGGACCATGCCCACCTCGAAGAGGAAAGGTATCCCTGGGAATTGGCTGGCATTTATTTTGGCACTCATTATGTGGTACATATATATATATATATTATAGTCATTGGCGCTTATTTTGTTTGTGTTTGAATAACTGTCTATCGTTGGAGCTAATTGCTTTAAGTAGTGGTGCTAAGCCACCTTGTTGAATATTAAAACCAAGAACCCCAGCATTTTGAATATATTTCCCAAAAAAAGCGTTGGAAAGTAGGAGTTGTTGGGAGGAATTGGTGCTGAATGCTTGCTGGCTGTTTTCCCCATGTTTGGGATTTGTTTAGGTTTGTGTTTTTTTTTGGTTAGGTTTTGTTGGGTTTTGCTATAGTTTTATATACTAAGATTTGTCTGGGGGTTGGCCCATTTTTGGGATTTGTGTGGGATTCTTTCAGGTTTTTGTGCGATTTTGTTCGGTCATTATTGATTTCAAATTGTTTGGGCTTGCTAGGGGCTGACCCATTTTAGGGATTTTGGTGGTTTTTTTGAGGTTTTTGTGGGATTGGTTTAGCATTGGCTGGGATTTGTTTTGTAGGCACTTATTGGTTTGAATTGGTTAGAGTTCGTCAGTTTGGCCCATATTTGGGGTTACAATGATGGTATATAGCGTTATTAATTTCAAAGCTATTTCTTGTTGGGCTTGATTGGAATGATGTGGGCTGGCCCATTTCCGGGATCGTGGTGGGAGTGTTATATAATGGGGTTGATAGCTACCCAGGTGTGAACAATAATTCTGAACTACAGAGTTGGCCGTGGGAATCTTGAGGGATGTTATTGGGTTTCACTGTCGGTTTCTATGGGTTTTCTGTAGGGTTTTGAGGCGTTTATATATGTGGGGATCCTTTGGGAAATCCATAGGCCCAAGAAAACAATAAAGCCTCCAGCAAAACACACCCCTAAACCGCTGTATGAAAGGCCGTTTGCTGCAGCACTTCGCCGACGTTTCCCATCCATGAAGATCACAGATTGGGACGGGGACGACGATGGGAAACTGCCCCTCGTTTGGCAGTTTGGCAATGTTCACCCTTTCGGCGTTTTGGGCTTGAAAATTTTGAAATGATTTGAATGTGGTTCTTTTGTTCTTTTACTGTATTTTCTCTGTGGACGGTCCTGCCATTACAGGCCAACGGCATTTTCAATGCCGCAGGCCCTTGTACCAGATTACCTGCAATGGGCGAGGAGTTGCCTATCCCAGCAAGTATTCAGCTTTTCTTTTTTTCGTTGTTTCGAATCGTTCTACACAATTTCATTCTACACAGTGACAGTTCAAATTTACTGAATCTGATATATATAATTATATAAATATATTTAGTATTTTTTTAAATATATATATATACATATGTAAGTTTTGAAATAGTTTAAACAAATTACAAGTTATAAGTTATAAGGATTTTCACGGTACGCTTGCCATGCCGCATAATCTTTCCAGGGATGCATCATTCAAATGGAAACCAACAATCTGTTTGTCATAGCAGCACGCTTGGCCAAGGCTTGGGCGTGTCCGAAGACAAACTTCAGCTTCCTCCATGGTTGGCAGGCCTAGTGGAGACGAAAGAAGAACTGCAGGAGGCAATAGATGAAAAGGAACCAGACTTTTTCTCCGAGCCAAAAAGTCATGAACTCATGGAATACCAGAGGCAGGGAATCAAATTTGGCATCCGAAGAGGAGGCAGAGTACTGATTGCGGACGACATGGGTTTAGGAAAGACCGTGCAAGCCCTTGGAATAGCTTGGGAGTATCGGGAGAGCTTTCCCATGCTCATAGTCTGCCCATCATCTCTGCGGAACGTTTGGGAAGACCAGATACAAAGATGGCTCGGTCTGGATCCTGTGCCTTGGCCCTAGCATCAGTGGTGAAGCTTTTTGTTTCTGGACTTGTCCTCAAATGGGCAAGGACTTGCAGCGCATGGGTTTGGTGATTGATTCCTCCTCCTCCTCCTCCTCCTTTTTTCATCATCATCATCATCATCATCATCATCATCATTATTTATTTATTTGTCCAATCTCGTTTCATCTCATCTCATGTCGCGTCTTCTTAGTTTTTCCACCTCATCTCATCTCATCTTATCTCCTCTCATCTCATCTCATCTCATGTCCCCTCTCCTCTTCTCAGCTCTTCTCAGCGAAATGAAGTCGAACAGTAAAACTGGTGCAAAAATTGCGTTTTTACAACGTCAAACGGAAAGGTCGAAAAACTGTTGTAAAATTGTCATTTTGAAAGATCAGACGCAACCCTGTGGCACGCAATGAAGGTCGCACGTCAAAAGCTGAAGTAAAATTGTGAATTGGAAATTCAGATGCAACCTTTTCGGTTCTCTGTGTAAAAACATGTGTGTGTGTGAACGTTTCTGTGTGTAAAATCATCATCATCATCATCATTTACTGGTATGTTCCGAGCCTATTCCCTCTGAGACTGAGGAAACTGTGCAGATTATTTTTTCCGGCAGCACTCCAATTGAGAGCACGGCTCGGATCGTGGTTGTGAGCTATGCTTTGCTCGGAAAGTCGGAGCAACTCCAAACCTTCCATGGCAAGACCTATAAACTCGTGATTAGCGACGAATGTGACCTGTCAGCAAAGAAACGCAAAGAAACGCTAAGTTTGAGATACTTACAGGGATTTGCAAAAAGCAGGGGCCTCGCTTCAGAGGAATATGGTATCATTATAATATATAATATTTTCAGTTTCCCTTTGCCATGTCAATGTTTTCACTACTGCAAAGTCTTTTTTCTTCCTTCATGCGAAGCACTGCCAGATGCTTGACTGAGCCGGATTCAACCTTCAAGGTCACTACATCAAGAACCCAGATGCTCAAAGGTTTGAAGCTTAGATGCGTGAGCAGAGACAGAGATCGTAGAACTACCATTGACCTACCCAGTGTATAGAATTGTCCTCCCTCCGTTACATTGTGTTGGACCGTTTGCCAGCATTTGTGATGCGCTTCCCTTTTCTTCCCCTCTGACGTCACAGATTCCGCAGCAGTTGCTGAAGGTCCCAGGCCCTGTTGAAGGTCGCTGGGGCTGCTGAGCGCGTTATTTTGGTGTCTGGAACGCCAATACTCAATAGCGCAATGGATCCTTGCGCCGCAATCTTGGAGAGCAAATCGTTCCTCCTTCATTTTCACATTTGCAGATGTATCAGATGTTCAAAGTGACTCCGTAGATGTTGGCTTGTTTGCGTACTTGATTTTGCACGCGGCAGATCTAGCCGGGTATAGTTATAGTATGTCATAGTCTAAAACTAGAGCTCTTTCAACTGCCATCCCCTGTGCACAAAGGAGCTGTACCCCCTGTTGCAGATTTTGGACCCCAAGATCGCCGACAAACATGAATTTGCCAGACGGTACTTTGGGGGTATCAACACGGACTTTGGAAAGACGCAACTGGGACACGCAAGACGACGACCTTTGATGAAAGAGCATGCTCAGGGGAAATTAGGATGCATGTTTCCCCTAGACAACCTTTGCAGACTTCTTTCCAAGTATCAATGATCGCAGGCAAACGCAGACAAGCCCACATCGCATGTCACCCACCCTAGGAAGTACATAGATCCTCGCCGGGAGGAGGAGCCGGGAAGAAGACAGAAGAATATTGGAACCAAGATCACAGTAAACCATCGAAGCAGTGCAGCATGAGACTAGAGCCATGGGATTTTTTGTACGGCTCACCACTACCTCGTAGCAGGAGCTCCATGCATATCTCTTCAAGACTGTTGGGATTCGGCGGAAGAAGGAGCAGGTGTTGTCTCAGCTCCTTGGAAGAGTCACACATTTCTCGGGAATGGATTGGATGGGCAGTAGACTTCCAAGTCCAAGGCGCATATTTCTGTCGTAACCCTCGTAACGTGTCATGTGTCACATGATGCCCCGAGGCTTCCTCCAAAGACTAGGCAGACTATACCGCTGGCTGCCTCATCTCCCATCGGCAAGCTGAAAGCGATGGAGGCCATCCAGTCAGAGCTAAGTGCTGAGCCTTGTTCTATGGCTGACGGCTTGTACGGCCTGTACTTGTGTACTTGTGAATCTTGTGAATAGTTTGGATTTTTGAAATTCACAGTCTGAACATGTCTGAAAAAACATATATAAAAAATCAAGTAGGTTGAATGGCCTTTGGGGAAACCAAAGGGCTCAGTGGACATCTTAGCAAGGTGCAGCAGGGAAACTCCATTTGGCTGAGCCATCAGTGTTTGCTTCAGCTTATAGCTTGCCCCTGCAGGACAAGCTTTTCAAATTTGCTGGCGAGGATGCAAAAAAAGATCCAAAGTGGTGGGCAGATCTCCGAACAGCTTCCCACTTCCTGATGGAGGCAAAGAAGAGGCAAGGCAAGATAAACAATGACCACCGGCAACTGTAGTTTATCAGACGCTGAGACTCAATGAGAAACAGCTAAACCAAAGATGCAACGACCCCTTACCCCGCATTGTTGAAGAGTGGTCGATCTAATGTCGATCGCTTGCCAAGTTGAGCAGGTCAGTGGGGGAGTATATCACAGATGTTATCGACAACGGGATTGGGAAGTTCCTTCTCTTTGCACATCACAAGGACCCAAGGGGAGAGAGGGAGGCGGAGAGATTCTGCAGTTTCCTACCTCCTTAAAAGCCTTAACAGCCGTAACAGCCTCAGCGGTCTTGACATCTCTTGATGTTCATGCACAGGCAATACATGATGTATGCCTGTCTTAAGTTTTGCAGTTCGATCATGCCGTGTGATGCCGTTGTGGTTCTGTGTTGCGGTTGTGATGTCGTGGTGCAACACACACTTCGGGTCCCTGTTGTGGTGCAACACCCGCTTTGCATTTGTGAGGAGATGTTGGACTCCTTAGAAACCGTGTTGAAAGAGAGGCTGGGCGCGGAAACCATTCAAAACCTGGATTCCGACGCATTCTGATTGCTGATGCGTCATTCATTTTTCCTCATTTTGTGCAGGGTCGGCGGTGGCGGATACATTAGGATCGATGGCAGCACGCCCCAGCGCCAGAGAGCGGACCTGGTGAAACGATTCCAAGAGGACTGTGGCCACAGGGGCATGGAGTGGTAAGTTCCTTCTACAGTACTTGTTTTGTTTTGTTTTTTCTTCTCCTCCTTCTTCAAAGATCAACCATGGAATTGCCACAATTGGCACATTGTTGGAATATGTTGTAATGACTTTTTGTCAGCCGGGACAATGGTCCGTACTCAGTGCAGTGCAGGACCTCCACTGTCATTGCGGGTTGCTCTCCATCACAGCTCTTGCAGAGGGTCAGACCCTCACCAGCGCCGAGATCGTCATTTTTGCCGAGTTGGTGTGGACGCCGGGCACCATTGATCAATGTGAGGGACGGGCTCACAGAATCGGCCAGCAAGGATCGGTACTTATTCAGTACCTGTTGTTGCAAGATTCGGAGGTTGATCGCAGGTGTTATCAGCAACTTGGTGGCATCTAACAGTGCCCGCAAATCAACACAATGCTGCAGTACTTTAGCTACCTGCCGCAAACAACTCCTGACTTTAGGGTGCTGTTGTTTCTTTAGGCATGGGTTCGGGCGTAGTTAGAAGCAGTGGGACAACTGTGCAACAGTCAGAAAGGGGGAATATATATGAATATATTCCTCTCACGTGCAGATGTGCTGCTTAGCAAGGCGTCTGGAAGAAAAACATAAACATGCTGCCAAAGTGCTGGACAACAAAGAATCTGCATTTTGGGAAGAGACTGTGGGCCAAGAGAAGGCGAAGAGAATGGCTGGACAAGGGCTCGGTCACTCGATTGATTTGCTCAGCGCTTCCTTGTGCAGTGTTCATTTTAATTCATTTTAATTCATTTTAATTCATTTTATAGCTCACAGGAAGCACACATGGAACCCTTCAGTGATAGCATCTTTCTTTGTTGATGAGGTGACAGGCCGGATAGCCGACCAAAACCTTTCACCTCATACATGGCGCACCCAAAATCACGAGCAGAGCCAGTCAAGGCTGAAGGCAGGGCTTTTCTGAACATGCCGTGCAGATCGCAAAATTCGGAACTCTGGAGATTGGTTCTTTAGAGCTCATTCGCTCTGATTAAACTCCGCTTCAGCAACTACGGCTCAGCAACTATGCTTCAGCACCCACGCCTAAGCAACTACGGATCAGCAACTACGCTTCAGCAACCACCACTCACCAACCACGGCGCAGCAACCACGGCTCAGCAACCACGGCTCAGCAACCAATCCAGGTACTCGCTTCAGCAACCA
>Ga0126342_10008220_pt1 | contig 18681 bp, 14 predicted proteins | sample Cyp1metagenome_FD_92528 | JGI IMG/M metagenome (GOLD analysis project Ga0126342, IMG submission 92528) | Coral microbial communities from Lord Howe Island, Old Settlement Bay, Australia - Cyphastrea 1 metagenome | ecosystem: Host-associated > Invertebrates > Cnidaria > Coral ...
ACCCAAACTAATGGGACCTTGGGCAAAAAGGACTTCAGAAGGTCTCGCGCTCAAAGGCTTTCCAACAGCCCCCGCAGATGCAAAATGGAAATGAAAAAAATGATAATGAATTTGGAGATGATAAAAAATGATAATGATGATGTAAAATAAATGATAACCAAAATGATGATAAAATGAAAAAATGAATATGTTGACTCCCCCCAGGTTGTGGCTCACATATTCTCTTAAAACTATCTTATAACAATACATTTCTTTCAAAATTCATTGAAGTTAGGCGAATTATGGCTATATAATTTATATTCATTCAAAATCCAGATTTTCGCCGTGTTTCTGGTTTTTGGTGAGTTGTTCGTTCCAAGGAGCTAACCGTTGGCTGGACATCAACGGCCATGTGTTTGTTTGTTTTTTTGTTTTGTTTAGAATGTTTAGGATGTTTTTGTTTATAGTTTTTCTATGTTTTTGTTTAGTGTTTTGATTTAGGATGTTTAGGATGTTTAGGATGTTTAAGATAAGTGACCAAAGTGACCAATGCTACCCTACAACCTCCAAAAATGGCTGCAATCAGCAGGCCACTTATCCCACAACCGCCCCTTCTAACCCACCCTCTTTAACTCAGTCTGCATCAATCTTTCACAAATAGCCAACAGCAAAAAGTTTGCAAAATCCTGCAAGGGACCTTTTCTGGATGTTTTTAGATTTGTTTAAGTCCTAAATGGCCAAAGAAGGTATCAAATGAAAATAGATATCATGGGGTACCATGACTATGGACAAGTAATACTTGAATGATTACACATGTGCGGCTACATACCTATCTAATCAACATATACTCTTTGGTAAACTACTTGTTCGCCATGGAGAATCACAATTTTGAACGTTTTTTTTCCCTCGGCAAGTCATTAATAAACGACCAATGGCTTCCATAGCTATGCTAGTATGGGGATGGGTCAAAACCGCTGGTGCCCCTGTAGTTCACATCAAAATAGTTGGTAAATGAATGAAAAAAAAACCTAACACATTGTAGGTATTGATCCATAGCCAACGAATTCAATAAGTGGCCTTGATTTCTGGCTGAATAAATAAGGGCCTTAATTTATGTATCGGTATCTACAATCATCCTGGAGAGGATAGAATGGGGGAATTTCAAAACTTCCACATAAAAATGGAAATATCTTTACACATCTTTAAACATGCCACATTCTATCTACTTCAGGATGATTACAACAATTGGGCCTTAAAAATGCCAATGAACAGTGTTCAAAAGGCGTGTTTCCTCCCTTTATACTGCTTGCTTGAGAACGGGATTTCCATAGTCGTGAAAATCCCAAGTGAAGTCCCTGAACTATGACAAAAAATAATCAACCAACCATGAGAATCATTGATTATTCTAAATCATTTATACCCTCTGATGAACTAACATAGCTATTGAAAATGGCCCATAGAAAGTTCGTTGAGTTTCCTACTGACAGTGGTGATCTCCCGTAGTTATGTCAGATTACCAGAGGGTATCCCAATGAAACAAACTCTATCGACACTCTACGACTCTATCTTCGAATCATCGACACCCTGCCGGGGGTTTTGCAGCGCTCAAATGTGGCGATGAGAGTCAAAAGCCTAGGACCCGCGCAAGCGGGTACCCAGCCAGTCGTAGCTGGTGCTGGATCTTTATTCCAGTCATATGGTACCCTCTGGTCAACCTTTACAGTTTGCCAGCATAGTGTGGAGATGTATATAATGATCATAATGGGAATATCCTCTGGTAAACCTACAAAAAACTATGGAAAATCACCATTTTGAAGTTCGGCAAAAATCAACGAATGGACCATGGCCATGGCTTCCAGATTCCAGTCAGATGACTAATTTTTATTGGGTAAAACCCATTGGGAGGGTACCCGGCCTGGTGACAAAATCACAGTTTGCGTTTTCTGGAAGCCATAAGCCATTTAGAATCCTTGATTTACCGAACTTCAAAATGGTGATTTTCTAGAGTTATGTTAGTAAATCTAGATGGTAAATCTTATATGATATCCAACGTTGATATTTACTATAATTGTATGATTATGATAATGATATATTCCAGTAAATAATATAGGCTTGTGATGGATATTCATCCCATTATTATCTTATAATAATCTAGCTATATTACTATGACTTATCATATTGTTATGACTTATTATACTGATATCATGATATACTGTAATTATGATGGTTATATTATTATTATTATGATGATGATAGGATCATTACTATGTTTACCCTCTGGTAAAGTAACATAACTATGGAAAATCACCATTTTCAATGGGTAAATCCACTATCAATCACCATTTTCAATAGCTTTTTCTATGTTTACCAGAGGCTATCCCCATGACATCCCATGACTTTCCACCGGTTTTTTGCGGCCGCGCCGGCGGAGGCCGGCGCACCTTCTGGGCACTTGGCCGATGCCGTGGTGTCGTCCTTGTTCTGCGACCAGCCGCTGGTCACCACGTGCTCGCTCTGAGGCCCAGGCAGATGCGACCAGTGAAAGTGGCTTTCTGTTGATACAACTGGTGCTTTCAAAGAATCTATTACAATTATGGTATGGTGATATGGGAAATATATCTATTACAATATTACCAGTGAAAGTTCTTTATGAAATATATCTATTGCAATTCACGTGAAGTTCTTTCCCATGACGGATCCATGGTGCTGCTATATATGGTGTGCCATGGATCCCATCAATATATCCCCTTTATGTTAGCATATATACCAGCACCATGGATCCTATGGGTTTATGAAATATATCTATTGCAATTATGGTATGGTAATTGATATATGAATCATTGATAATGGGAATAGTTTAGCCATTGTTAACCATTAATATACAATGTGGGGCCCCCCAAACGTCAAGTTTGCTGGTTTAGATTTACCCCATGAATACTAGAGTTATAAGTATCATAAACCGCAGATAAACTAGATGTATGTTCACCAGCTTAATTGGCCATCGTTTGGGGGCCCCACTTTGTAGTAACCCAGCTTTTGTTTTTTGGGGATATACCCTCTGGTAAATTAACATAGACCCTGGCAGATAGGGGTTGGAAGACTAGTTTCCATTAAAAATTGGTGATTTTCAGGGTCTATGTTTATTTACCAGAGGGTAGAAAGGGTATTCACACATAATGATATTGCTAAATGGTGGCTTTCATGACATATCAGAAAATTATCAGGGGGGATAGTGCCATGGGAAAACAAACCCAAGATAGGGCAATATCATGCAATATCACTCGATTTACCAACCAGTTTAAAAGAAGACATATGATAAATATCCTGGTTCCCTCCAACTTAATCGAATATTGATAGGATACATGATGATACATGATGATACATGTGAGAGTATGGATGATGGGGGGACAATAGGAGTGTAGCAACCTCGAAAAAGATAGAAAAGTAAAATCTGACTTAAAAATAGGTTTTAAAAGAAAAATGTGTTTGCATCTGTTTGGGATTTTTGGGTAGTACTGTAAGTATCTTGTAGCAAGTCATGATATAGCAGTATTATATTTCACGATATTTCAACATAATAGGATACAACAGGTGTTTCTGCTTTTGTTACATGTTTCCGAAGATATACTATTAAACTATGTCATGTTTATAATTGTTGTTAGGTACAACTGTTAGGTAAACCTTGGAAAATAATGGTCAAACTACTATTGTTTGTTATTTACCATTATGTAAGTAATATTTCAGGGCAAACCTTGGTTTAATACTCTGGTGGCTTGACTCAGGTATTAACACAGCATCATCATCATCATCATCATCATCATCGTGTATATATATATATACATATCAATAATGATAACTAGAATGAACTAAAATGATAACATATGATAACTATAATGATAACTATGAAACTGACTATAATGAACACTATTGACTACAATCATCATCTCCGCCACACACACATCATGATCAGCATCATGCTGTTTCGTGTGTGCAATTACAACTGAGGCCTTTTCCACCCGTGCAACCGAAAGGGTCAACGAAAATAGTGATTCGTTGAACACAACTTGAGAGAATCCCCACTTCCGATGCTTAAACTCCCACATCCCTCCAGATGGATAAAACTGGGTACGTCCTCAAATGCCGGTCTTGGCAAGGAAAATGATTGCGTAACAATTGTGTAAACAACTAACACAGCTACACTCGGCTGGTTTGGTTACATCATGTTTTCCCAAATCTATACGTTTCCCCTGCGGAGAAATCGATGCAAGGGGGTCACAGCAGGGTCACATCAATTGAAGTGACAACGTAGGATTGTTTTGCAAGTAGCCAGTAGCCAACACGGTGCTACAGCCTAGAAATGATGTCACACCTTTCTCTTCAGCCTAGGAATGATGGTTAATGATGGTTATACTGGGATTTACCCTCTGGTAATTTAACATGGCTATTGAAAATGGCCATTTATAGTGGAATTTCCCATTACAAATGGTGATTTCCCATAGTTATGTTAGTTTACCAGAGGGTACCTCTGGTAAACGTTGACATAGCGAACTGGAACATCACCATCTTTAAGTTCGGTAAATCAATTGCCTCTATGGGCCATCTTCAATGGCAAACTCTTAGTCATGACCAGAGGGTAAATCATTGGAGTTCAAGACGGGCTCTCCAAAATTCTTCGACAGTTCACCTGATGGCGCTATCCCACTCCCATTGTATTCCAACATATCCCAATGTATCAATGTATCATGAGATGTCCATAAATACATATATATATATATACATATATACATAAATACATATATATATATATAATTATATCGGTATATATCCCATTAAATATCCCATTACATCCCAATAAGATGATTGGCTAAATCAATTTAAATCATATTAAATCCCTACGACATTGGATTTATCCTCTCATTGGACAAGCCTCCCACTCCAGATAAAAACTCAACCGACAGCCTTGCACTTCCTGCCAATCAGCACTTTGCCACTGTGGCAGGTGGCACAGTGCGCATGGTCCTGTCGATAAAACTTTGGCTGCGAAGTGTTCTTAAAGTAACTAGGCAAACTGTCAGATTTATAGGTCATGGTGGATCGATCTATAGTTGGTGTCGGTGTTTGTAAATCCCCTCTGGTGAACTAACAGTTTGCAATGGAAAATCACCATTCTTAATGGGAAAATCCACTATAAATAGCCATTTTCCATTGCTATGTTAGTTCACCAGAGGGTAAATTCACAACATCTTATGTCAACGGGAAATTCAGGACCTGAACATGGAGCTACGCCTAGCAGCGTTTTGCACGGCCATCTTTTTTTTTTTGGCTGTTCCCAACGAAAAAACAGGCAACTGAGCCCTTCAGGTATCTGAAGTATCCCTCGAAATGTGTCACCCATCAAAACATGAGCCTATACTGTCAATATGACAGTTAGATATGTGGTTGTTATGTGGTTAAATCATAAAATTGATTAGATTTGGGGAAATGATTGATAAATGATAAATGGATGGCTGATGATTGATTAATTGGTTACTGGTTGAGGGTTGCATTATCCGTTGAACAATAATGTTAATAATAATCAATAAATAGCAATATTAGTAATGAATAATAATAGTAATAAAACATAATAATATCAAAAATAGTAGTAGTCATAGTCATAGAAATAATTAATCATAGTAAGAGTCAGTAATAGTCATAGTAATAACAATAATGGTAGTTAATAATAGTTACCCTCTGGTTATGACTAACATAGCCATGGAAAATGACCCATTTTCCATGATGATTTTCCCTGCGAACTAAAGCCTCCATGGATTTTGGGCATTTTCCATGGCTATGTTAGTCATAACCAGAGGGTATATCTCCATTGTTGTCCAATTACCCTCTGGTAAACTAACATAGCTATGGAAAATCATCATTTTTAATGGGAAAATCCACTATTAATGGCCATTTTCAATAGCTACGTTAAATTACCAGAGGGTAAACCATGCCATTTTCATGCAAAATTTCAGGCATCCAATGATCCCAATCCAATTCATTGGGAATCCATCCATCCACCATCGATCCACCTGGGAATCCAGGTAGAACCGTTCATCCCCACGTTTTGATGATAAAATCCATGGCATTGCGCAGGATGGGGCCCCAGTTCGTTCGATTTCGTTCGAAAATAGTTGGTTTATAGCTTACATAACTATAACAATAGTGTAGATTCGCAAATAGTTATATTATGTTATATTTAGATGGGGTTATAAACAAACATAACTGGGGGGGCACCATCCTGTGGCTTTACGGGCTCGTTGAATCCCCACAAGATTCTTAAACTTGTTCCAGTTATCCGTGCTAAAACTTTCACCCAAGGGGCCCGCGCCGCTTGTCCTTGCGCTTGTTCTGCGCCACGCAGCTTTTGCACTTGTTGGTGTCACAGCCATAGGCCTGCTGGGACTCTCACTCGTTCATGAAGATCATTTCCTCTGGAATCTATGGTAGTGTTCCATGGTTCTTGAAACCAACTCGTCTATACATTCATGTCAGGGTTGCTAAAGCAACAGCCCATGTCTAAGATTGGCGATCAAATACTTGGCTAACAAGTTGGAACAAACCTGCACGTGTTGGTGTCCATTGATTCTACGGCACCCTCAAATCCCCATAAAGGCTGCATGATCCTGCCACTGTGAAAAAAACCTTCAAATCATCCCAATCATGATTCAATCAACCTGGAACTGTCTATTATAAACACGACAAACTTTTATATAGCTTAACCATAGTTGTGTCTTTTATATGGTGTATATAGTTGCACAACCACAACTTAACCATATATGAGTATCTCATTGATATGGTTGGTAAACCCAGCAATGAGAGCCACGTTCATCTCCATCTAAGATGTATGAAGCCGCCGGGCCGATGAAATCGCTCACGAGTCACCCAGCCAAAGTTACAACTCTGAATGGAGCTGGATGAGTATATCATCAACCAAGGTTTATCCTATTCAGATCTATATAGCATGGTGGGAATCCTTATATATATATATATATAGCCTGAGTATCTGATTGGTGGCATACCTACCCCTCTGAAAAATATGAGTTCGTCAATTGGGATGATGAGATTCCCAACTGAATGGAAAGTCATAAAAGCCATGTTCCAAACCACCAACCAGATATATTCTTATTCCAATTATTAACCATTATTCACCATAGATTAACCATAGATTAACCAGGAAAATTCCATGGTTCCAGTCACCACCAACCAGGTATACAGTTATAAAATCCATATAAATCCCTATGATAACGGACTGATCATCAGCTCGAGCCGGTGGGACCCCCACCTTGCAGCCACCATGTTCGGCGTAGTAACCCGCATGGCACTCCGTGCACTCGTTCTCTCTCTGGGCGGACCGTGAGAAGCCCAGGATACCCCAGGCTTTGGAGCACCGGACCACGGATGCGTTGAAGGTCCGGAGTGGTAAACAACGGGACTTGAAGCATCAAAAATGCTGAAAAAACATGACAACTTCTGGATTCAACTGTCATAAACGGGGTTGTAACATGTTGTAACATGTTGTAACATGTTGTAACCAATGAATCAATGGATAAAGTGGTGCAGCTGGGTGTATTCTTTTGGGTTCCTAAAGACGGAATCCAATTGGAATTGGACATGGCCATGAGGTTTCACTTCTGGCTATGGGTCACTGGCTTAGATGCGACTACGGAGTGAAACTAATGGTGATAATAAACTATATTCAATATATATATATATAGTCATTGACTAAAATTCAAAGATTTGTTGATGATTGAAAATTCAATGATTTGTTGGTGATTCATACACTGGTTGGTGGTTTTCACCCCTCTAAAACATATTAGTCAGTTGGGATTTTTATTCCCAAGAGATGGAAAAATAAAAAATGTTCCAAACCACGAACCAGATATATTGATATTCCAATTATTAACCATTATTAACCATTATTAACCATAGATTAACCATAGATTAACCAGGAAAATTCCATGGTTCCAGTCACCACCAACCAGTACTTATTGAATGAACAGAATCTGCGGTCCCTTCGGCCCTATTCATAGCATTCCAAATCGCTGAGGATCAACTTGTGGTGGACGCGAGGAGTCTCCGAACAGCGAAGAAATGGGTTTGTCTGAACATGACATACCCTCCAAAAAAAATGATTGTTTGGGAAAAACCCTGAAACATGGTTTCCTGAGTTTGCGGTAGATTTCCTTTAGACATCTTTAAACCACTCTATTGAACCAAGCATTCCCAGCTATACCAGTGAACGCAGCGCACCGTGCGTTTGCCATACTCAGGGCAGGCTTTGCAATCGCCACCGCACTTGTAGATCTGGGCCGGTGGCAGTTGGAATGGGAATCCCTGGAAAAGCAATCTGCAAAACAGCACGTCTTATGTAAGTACTACCCTCTGGTTATGACTAACATAGCTATTGAAAATGGCCATTTATAGTGAGTTTTCCCATTAAAAATGGTGATTTTCAATAGTTATGTTAGTTTACCAGAGGGTAACAATTGGGGAACATCAAGCTTTAAAACAACTTAAACATCTTAAGCACAAGTCTTTGCTCCAAAATACTTCAAACCTCCCATTGTTGACTTTTAAGCAAGCTAGAATCGGGGCAGGAGAAAAGTCTGGGACTCGCAAATGGAGCAAGGGGCAGTCAGTATATATGTGGGGGTGCAATGCAGTTCTAGTTATACTTGGATATATTTGGAAGTGTATAATATTAATATATATAATATATATGTACGGGTATATCTATTTACACATTATATAAGCATGCATACGGTGGTTCAATCATGTTACAGTAAAGCCCATTTCTTGGGGATAATAACCTTGGGAAATCAGACATGGCTCACGGAACACTGCATAGCCTCGTTTCCCATATGAGAACTAGATCGGAAATATCTCCCCTATCTATGGAGGTTTCCTAAAATGGTACCCCAAACGAACCCCATGGTGACGACTGGGGATCCCCCAGTCGACTTTTGCGGAACCGTCCATATCATACGGGCTATTTATGTGATAAACCACTTATTAAGATACATGGCCAATCTTAGATACCATGCAAAAAAATAATTTCTTAGCTGGTTAGTAGATAATCCCCTTGATACCAAAAGACGATTCAGCGGATTAGTAAAACTACCCATCTAGTCGATTTTCACCTAGATCTGTGGATCATTTTCCATGAAAATCACCATTAATCATTAGTTACCATTAATCATCATATGTCATCATACGGGTGGGTTATTTATGTGATAAACCACTTATTAAGATACCATAATGTGGCTTATTTGGCAGTGTGTCAAAACCTTGTACCCCTGGTGAACATCAAAATAGCTGGTAAATGGATGTTCATTCCCCTAAAAATGGTATTAATAGGTATTGATCCATACCCATTTATTATAGCTGATCAACCGCCTGTAGATCCCTGCCGTTCCAGCCCAGTGCCAGAGCAGCCTAGCCTGGACCACTCGGAAGATGGCATCGTTCCAGTTGCTGGGGATCGCATCGCCGTCCTGGTGACTGGGAGCCATGGCAGCCATGACTTCAATGGGATTCTAATGGGATTTAACGGTGATTCTATGGTTCTATGGCATTTCATGATGGATTTAAGGGGACTTAATGGCATTTAATGGGATTGTATAATGAGATGTTCATGGGAATTTCATGAGATTTGGTTTCACTTATTGGGATGGAATGGGATTTTCCATGGGGCTTCGTGCGATTTCATGGGATTTAGTGGGATACTAAGTTTGGTAATTAGGTAAAATAGGTACGCCGTGGTATACAAACACCAAATGGGCTAGTTCATAATCCCCAATAGATCAGCTAGGTCAATAAGCCGGAAGAAGTAACCCATCAACAGGGCTATGTTTTGTGGCTCGCTTGATAAGATGACATTTGAGCCATTTAAGCATCAGAAATGGTGGCAAATTGGGATTTAGCAATCAAAATGAGGATTAAAATTAAAAAGCGATTCTTCTGTCCGAAACTGGATGATAGCCCCAAAATATCCCAAAATTGCCAATTTTGATGGGAAGAATTGGCCAAAGCATGGCAATTTTAGGGGTAAAAAAAAAACAAATTGTCAGAGAAAGCCAGATATCAACTGGATGGTTTTATGGCATTGGCTGTACCACATCATTCCCATAGATGGGATGTTCCATGAAATAAACTCTCCAGCGAGTTTGGGGGTTACCCCCATGGCTATGGAAACCTCCATATGGCTATATACCTATAAATACCATTATTTGTTGGGATGAGCATCCATTTACCAGCTCTTTTGCTATGGATACATATGATATACATATTATATACATGCAGATGGAAAACCCTATATATAACTGTTTGACTATAATAAGTAATAATTAAATAGTAATAGTAACTATTATACTGTACTAATAGTATTTTTTTTCAATAGTCATTGACAATAGTCACTATTACCGATAGTCATTATACATCTATTTTGGTATGGAATATAAATAACATACTAATTATATCACATTTATTAGTAGAAACCATTATATATCATTTTTATCCCTTATCATTATCCATATTATCTGGGTAAATGATAATATTTCACTGACCTGAATTAAGGCCATTTGGGGATGATTTCCCTTATTAACCATGATTCCAGGGTTCGGGAGAACAGTGAGGTCGTTATAACTTATCCAGATATCTATAAATATATACATATATTGATATATATATATGTGATTAATATGGAAAACTCACTTTTATGAGTATTTTTTTTAAAACCATTATTATTACATATTATCATAAAAGTGAGTTTTCCATACATATGGATTACTTATTTATCATTATTTTACATATGGATTATCCCTTATTATTATCCATTAAAAAATACCATTTTCATCGGATGGTCCAGTCTGACCCCTTTCCCCTGGCACCTTCACGCCACTGCGATCAACAGAGCCATGGCTGCGCAGCGCGATAAAACCTGGGTGTCTGCGGTGGTTGAGCCCTGCGTGCGGTGGTGCCCCAGTTCGGAATCGCTAAGTTGGTGAACATAACTCCCATTAAACCTATGGTTTATGGCAGATATAACGAACTAGTTTTCATGGGGTTTATAAACCAACAAACATCACTGGGGGGCACCATCCTGTACCCCTCCATGGGCCCAGTCGAAATCGTGGAAGCTTTCGCGAGCTTTCGCGAACGTGGTTTGAGCTTTCGCGGAGACATCTTACTTTAACAGCCCTTTAAATTTCTACATGGAGGTTTTGGCGGCTGCTCATGTGGATTTGGCCATGAAAATAGCATGGTGATTTTCCATAGTTGGTGGTTGAGCCCTACCCCTCTGAAAAATGTGAGTTCGTCAGTTGGGATGATGAAATTCCCAATGGAAAGTCATAAAATTCCATGGTTCCAAAGCACCAATCAGTGCAGGTCAAAAAGTGGTTCCCATCAGCCGTTTTTGGGTATGTCATCGGGTTGATCCCCCAAAAATGCTTCGGTATGTCATCGGGAAAATGATGATGAACTTTTGGGATTTCGTACCATGTGTTACCCTCTGGTTATGACTAACAGTTCGCCATGGTATAGATGGCCCATTTATAGATGATTTCCCCATTAAAATCTCCATTTATTTTGGGGATTTTCCATGGCTATGTTAGTCATAACCAGATGGTACCCCTATTTTCAGACAAAGCCAAATTCAGTCCTTATATTGTGGATGAGCGACCAATATGGGGATAGTCATCTCAATCCGATTCCCATCATTCCAGTGATGTCGGGATGAAGTGATGGTTGAGCGACGGCAACAACATCTCAAAGCTATATTAGTCAATTGGGATCATCCAATCATTGTACCCTCTGGTAAACTAACATAACAATGGAAAATCACCATGTTCAATAGGTAATTAAATCCACTATTTCTATGGCCATTTTCAATAGCAAACTGTTAGTTTACCAGAGGGTATTTCTTGGGTTTTGAGATTTGTTCGACCCAATTTCTTGGATGGAAAAACATCCGATCCAGTGGTTCACCATCATCGTTCAGCAACAGAAACGTGGTGATGCCATGATAACATGTGATAATTCATCACGAATCATGGTGATGTAACCAAGAGCGCTATTGATCATCAATGATAATCATAAGCCACAAAAATAAAACCACCAATCATTGATTATCATCATGTTAACTTCATCTCGTCGAACGCCAAGGAGAAAATGAAGACGAACATGGCTTCAATTACTCAAGATAAAGCTAGCATCCGGAAAATTGGCAGCTCCTGCTGTTGACACCGGAAATCTAACACAACAAATCCATCAAGTTGAAGCCTTATGCTAGGCCTAGCCCTATTAAGATTGCGAAAACACTTCTGGTCTCTCATTGTTGGTGACATCATGCAGCACGCTGTTTTTTAAGTCATGGAGATTGGTGCAAAAAATCCTGTTGTCCTGTTTTTCTTGGTGCAAAAATAAATGGACATAATCCCATCAATGGTACCAGCAGCTGCAAAAAAAAGCGCCCCTATCTTTCACCATTCTTGATGCTTCAATCCATGTGCCCATAGCTGCTATGTATGTCATAATTATCGTTTTTAAGCCCGTCAAAAAAACTAGTCCCTTCCTACTCCCAATATATCCCAATATGAAATTTATACGCTCCGACTAGACAATTCTGCTGTAGTTGTTTTTTATCTATTCATGAATTGGATGAGCCCGGGATTTTTGGAATTTTGGGGGCTGTTATCAACCATTGGGGGATGATTCCCCGAATCCAATTTCCATCATTCGACGGAAAACATGGTTCTTGGTCTTGATCAAATTCATCCAGATCTATTCTGGTTGGTGGTATACCTACCCCTCTGAAAAATATGAGTTCGTGAGTTGGGATGGTTATTCCCAATAATGTCAAGTCAGGATTAATCAACCCCTCCCGATTAATCAACCTCCACTGCCAAAAAAAAAATGTAATTTAAAAACAGGTGGTCCCCCCGGATTAATAAACACTTTGGCCTACCCCCGATTAATAAACCACCAGTGCTGAAATCCATTTTTTTATCCAACAATGTTTATGTCCAATTCTATTTATTTCCAATTGTTTTTTACATTTGTTTTATCATCATTGTTATACTTAAGGTTTAAGTTGATCATTGAAAATTTCAAAGAACAACTATTCCCCAAATGATCGATTTCTAATTAAATTCTTTATAAAAATCATCAGTTTGGATAGCTCCCAAAGGGTACCCCCCATGAGCCCATGTCCCCCACTAATAATAATCAGGGTTTGCCCCTGATTAATCAACCACCATGTCCCTAATGTTTTTCTTTGGATTTGCCTATTCATTCCCAATGTCTCCCATAGCTTTCAGCCATTGACTCAAGCCATATCCAAATCTTTATGGTTCAGAGTTGCTTATTATTAAGGGGGGTTTAAGGGGGGGACCTACAAGGTAGAGTTCTGACCTTCTGGGGGGGGTTATTAATCCGGTGTTGGCATTATATGGAAAGTCATAAAATTCATGTTCCAAACCACCAATCAGCCAATATTCTAATCGTATCTAATAGTTAATAGTTATATATATATATCCATTAATATCCCATATTTACATATACCCTCTGGTAAACTAACATAACTATGGAAAATCACAATTTTCAAATATTTTCAATGGGAAAATCCACTATAAATGGTCATTTTCAATAGCTATTTTGACATAACCAGATGGTATTTATCAAGACAGGACTACCACTTTTGTTTGTTGCACCGTTCCACAGCTGCACCAACTTGTCCCGAGAGGCGGTTGTACTTGGCGTTGTGCAAGGCGATGTTGCCACCCATGTCCACCACAGTGAAGTGTCCCTGGCGCATCTCACTGAGTCCGGAAAATCTCCGGAGAAGGTCTGGGTAAAAAATCAATGGACATGATAATGGATATACAATCATAGTTTTGATATACGTGTGTATATATAATTGCATATAATCATAGTTATTATATATATAATATTAAAGAATATGTATAGATATATGTTTATTTTATTTTACTGTATATGTGTAATTACTATATGTAGTGTGCATATAATCTATGAAAACAACAGGAAACCGCCCAAAAATGAACACTTGCTACAACTGGTGCTGCAAGTGTCGCAAAAACAGTCCCCTCGTACAGCAATCGCATCACTGGACAAGTCATACGCGTGTCTCAAAAGGGGGCAGACCATGGCAGACGCCAATTTGGGGCCGTTCTCGGGCGGAAAACGATGATCCAACGTTCAGACAAAGCTATATGATGAGTGTTCAAATCCCTCTGTGATGCCTTTATACTGCTTGACAACAGGATTCCCATCATAGGTCATAGAGACCCCCAATCAACCAGGTACTAAAGCCCACGACACTACGAGTCAAGACTTTCACCCAAAAGCGACAGATCACAGGTTATGACTTGGTATGACAACTTGGATTTGTTTTGTTTTGAACACCCCAAAAAAAACACATACTTTTTTGACTAGCCTATATCTGGTTTCGAATTGGGAAAGTAGGCCAAATCATCGAGAAAACGCTCCAATCCTTTCGAACAATCAGTGAGGTCCTGGGCGTTTTTCGGAAAGAAATTTAGGCTGGTTGGTGGTATACCTACCCCTCTGAAAAATATGAAAGTCAGATTGGATCGTCATCCCAACTATTGGGGAAAATAAAAGTTATGTTCCAAACCACCAACCAGTTGTGAATCATCAACCATCATCAACCATCATTAACCATCATTGTATAACCATCAATCACCATGAAAATCACCATGAATTACCTTTTGACCATCCTACCCTCTGGTCAGCTCGTTTTTTCGATGAGGATTCAACAGTGCCCAGTCATGCCAGTCGTCAAACCATAGACATCGCACATGACATGACTCGTGAAGGCTAAGACTGACCCTATCAAAATCCCCAAAAAAAGGTACTAAGTACTTTTCAGACATTATATATGTATATATACTGTATCTATATATATATGTGATTATTATTATGATAGAATCATTACTATGTTTACCCTCTGGTAAACTAACATAACTATGGAAAATCATCATTTTCAATGGGTAAATCCACTATAAATGGGCCATGTTCAAATGTTCCGCCAAAAAGCGAAGATTTGACCCATCAACCTACGATTCACCAAGCTGACTTTAGTGGTGAAAAACTCCCCATCCGCAGCCGAACCTCATCAGTCAGCTTGGTGCCGCCGGTGCCCTTGATCTCCTGCCGAAGATCGTGAAATGACATGGGTAGTGCATAGAAACAACGTATATATATATATATATTATAAATATATAATATATATATATATACACATATATACATACTGTATATATATGAAAAAGACAGTCACATACAACCAGAACACTAATACGGATGCATAGATATACTAAATACATCTAAAGACTAGATCCTACTAGTACATGGATGTACATGGCAATGTATAGATAAATAAAATAAAACTTAAGAACAAAATTTTAGCCATGTGACCATCACTATGACTCAACCATCAATGTGGTTTACGAATCAAACCCAACATTCATGGGGGATTCTCTATGTGATTCAATATCCTGGTTGTGCGTGTGTCACCCGGCACCCCATCAAGATCGAAAATGTCCACCACCAATTGATAAACCCCAGCTGATTTATTAGAGGGTGTACAAAAAAGTTATGATTTGCTACTTAGATGGTACCCCCCCAAGTAAACAGTTTGGGGGGTGATTAATCCATAGTTTACATTGCCCCGAAAGTTCCCACGGTCCTCTACACACATGAGTTTTTCTGGGAATCACTATTCAACCACCACAAAGCGGAAAACTATGTTTTACAACTGGATTAGCTATGGCTTATAATCAATGGGAATTTCAGGATCCTAAAATGGAGGTACTGTACCATTTCTCAGGCCATATGTTGTTGGGATATTCCCTTACATAAGCCTTATATACGCCTTATATATGGTAGGTACGGTACCTGCAATAAATCGGTTCCTGAAATTGCCGTTGATACAACTATTCTTCGGTAATAAACCAACAAACACCATCTGGTCAACAGCACCACCTTGTACGATCAACAGCACTCCTTTTTTTAGTGCGGTGATTCATGGGATTTCCCAGTTGATGGATTGATATTCCCAATTACCCTCTGGTTCTTTACAGTAACATAGCCATGGGAAATGGCCCATTTGTAGATGGTTTACCTATTAAAAATGGTGGTTTTCCATGGCTATGTTAAATCCAATTAATGTCAACCCCGGATAAAAAAAAAACATGGTTTATTAATTAGGGGGGTACTCCTCCAATAGTAATAATATGAAATAATCTAATCTTAAATGGTACCCTCCCAATTAAACAGCCGTTTGGGGTTTGGGGTTTATTAATCCAGGGTTTACATTAATCTTGGTTAGTACAATCCCCGAACTGATCATCAATCAATCTAATTTTATTCAATGGTATCCCCATATATTTTATGGTTAGAAAAAACAGATATGAATATCTAGCAAATCATGGTTAAATAAACACGCCGAAAAAAAATCACAATCATCAATCAACCGGGGTTTGAACACTATTTCAAGTATAATGATATAATGATATAATGATATAACGATATAATGATATAATGATATCTCCCCATTATATCCTGTTTGAATTGGTATAGATCACCATTTGGGGTTTCCTCCCATCCAGTTCTCATCCCCTTGAGCCCTGTCCGAGTTGGTCATCGCAACAAAGCTCTTGAAGTGCGGGTTGTAGAGAGCAATTTGGCCCATGCCCGCATCTGCCACCTCCAAGACCATGGATTTTTCAGGTTGGTCCAGGGGCCAACTTTTACCGCACAAATGAAAAACGTTCAACCGTGGATTAGCTTCAACCTGGTGCCATGAAAATAGCCATGACCATATCTAACTAAGATTGTTTGTTCTGGAACACTATTATCATATACTGTAACCATCAACAGGTGCAACATGGTGCAACTAAAAAAAACATACATTTGGACTCATAAACATAATTCCAGTGACATCACAGCGTGGTCGCTATGGTTTATCGCTGTGTATAATATATATAACATATGTATATATATATAACTATTTTCAATTGTATACGATATATATATATATATAATTATATATATGTGTGTGTGTGTGGGTCTGAGACTGGTTTTTACGCCACCCAAAGCATTGGCAATCTAGTAACGGGGCCAATGATGATTCGCGGTGACTTCAGGGTGCCCTTTTTTCAGACACACACAGTCGCCAAGTCACTTGGGCATACAGAAACTTACAAACGAATGACACCCAATAATAAACCATCCCCACATTGCCAAATATTTACAGTACCATTTGAGGGAATTATGCTTGCAACACCCCAATTTTTTGGGGGTTGCTTTCGGGGCGCTATTGAGTTGACCTTGTACCCTGGAATGGTTTTGTCCGTACAGCTTGGTTGGCAAAACCCAATGGTGTAAACGGTTTATCACTTTCATCATTAAGTTCAAACAACCCAATCGTGGTTTTGAGAGTGCATCATGTCATCGTGTTTCCCAGTCCTTCCATTGCTTTAGAAGCAAATCCTCATCGCGACGATGAATCTCCAGTGTTGGAGAAGCTGAAGCCACTCCATTGGCACCAAGTGCGGAAACTTACCCTCTAGTAATTACTATACTATAACAATCTATAACATACCTACCCTCTGGTAATTTAACATAGCTATGGAAAATAGCCATAGAAATAGTTGATTTACCCATAACAAATGGTGATTTTCCATAGTTTTTTGTAGGTTTACCAGAGGATATTCCCATTATGATCATTATATACATCTCCACACTATGCTGCTTTGCACCTATTGAAAACATAACAATCTAACATACATATAACAATCTATAACATATCTCTTGAAAATGACCATTTATGGCCTATGAAAAATATGGCGATCAAAGGATCCAGGGGGACACCGGCAGCCGTGCGCGCCTCGAACTGCACGCTCACCCAGTTATCTTGCATCTGATTCACCTGCCGGCATGGGTGGGAAAAGGTGCGCCTGAAATCCTGCCAGTGACTATCCATGTATATGATTTTATACGATGTTATATGATTTTTTATATATGTTTTTTATGATTTTATATGACTGGTTGGTGGTGCAATGTGCCCATCTTGAAAAATATGAGTCGTCAATGGGAAGGATGACATCTCAAACCACCAACCAGATGAGGTTGTCTGAAAATGGGTTGTCTATCCCCAAATAGCCATTATTCAAATAGGGATAATGATGATTTTCTGCAATGAACTCAGGAGTACCCTGATTTCAAACAAACCCATATCAATCATTTATCCAGTCTGAAAATCCTAGGTGTAAGATGTCTTTGAAAATCAGGCTAGCCCCTACCACTTTTGGGAGGTTCCCCTTCACTACTGTGGCTGGGGCAAGTATACAAGGGATCTGATATCTGAAAAATTGTAAATGAGAAGAAAAGGGTGATGTGGTTACAGGGATCAAACTGGAGTACCACAATATCAAAAGAAAAAACTGTGGTCAATTTGAGTGTCATCTACAAACTACGGTACACATGGGCATACATATATACGGGTACGGTACATATATACAAATATACATATATACATATACATATATATATATATACACGTATATATACGTGTATATATGCACCAGGCCCTGCCACCCCCCCCCCCCCCCCCCCCCCCCCCCG
>Ga0126342_10008221_pt1:0-17500 | contig 18677 bp, 16 predicted proteins | sample Cyp1metagenome_FD_92528 | JGI IMG/M metagenome (GOLD analysis project Ga0126342, IMG submission 92528) | Coral microbial communities from Lord Howe Island, Old Settlement Bay, Australia - Cyphastrea 1 metagenome | ecosystem: Host-associated > Invertebrates > Cnidaria > Coral ...
GTAATGTATGTAATGTATGTAATGTATGTAATGTATGTAATGTATGTAATGTATGTAATGTATGTAATGTATGTAATGTATGTAATGTATGTATGTATGTATGTATGTATGTAATGTAATGTATGTAATTAATGTAATTAATGTAATGTATGTAATGTATGTAATGTATGTAATGTATGTAATGTATGTATGTATTATATATATATATATATATGTTTTATAGAATCTACCCTAGGGTGAGCTAACATAGATGTTTAAGACCCATGGCTTCCCGAAAATGATCCAAACATGTTATTTTCCCAAACGTAAACGGTTGCAGAAGGCTACTCACCACTATTATTAAGCAGTATTGTAGCCGTCCCCAAATAGATGGAAAAGTAAATCACCATCAAATTTTTGATGGGATTTACTTTTCCATCTATTTGGGGATGACTATAACTATTGTTAATCATGATTAACCCTTATTAACCACTATTACTCTCCAGTAAATTAACATAGACCCTGCCATTCATCGGGGTTGGAAGATTAGTTTCCACTGAACGATTGGTGATGGTCAGGTCAAGTTGTCAACTTACCAAAAGGTACAACCTCCATGAAATCCATAAAATACCCCACAAATGATACATTTCCCATTAATTCCTCCCATTAAAGCTAACCCATAATCATTCCCATTCCATATTCCATGAATGTTCCATTAAATATAGAGGTATAAACCATAGTTATCCATAGTTACCATAGTTTTTCCATGTTTGTTTTCCAGAGGCTAACAATTACGAAGCACTTTTCTCCAAGCGTCTCATCTGCCAGGATGCCGTTGAAGTCTTTGTCGTGCAGCGTGGCCAACCAATGGAGACCTGGCAAGGCGCAAGGGGTTCATGCCTTCATGGAAAGATCATGTGAATATCATGGGAACATTGGGAATTACCATCTGGATATTTAACAGTTGGCCATGGAAGATCACCATTTTTAATAGGTAAACCCAGGTAAACCATCTATAAATGGGTATATATGATGGATATATAAGATGGATATATAAGATACCCTCTGGTAAACAGCCACATAACTATAGAGAATCACCATTTATAAAATATTGGGAACTCTAAGATATAACCATGGTTCAAATAAAATATATGATATATCCAGATTTTTCTTGGGATCATTAGTGAATATCATCCCAAAAATATGATGGATATATAAGAACAACAATATGAAGACATAATATGATGAGAATATCATGGGATTCTCATGGAAATAGAATCCATAGCCCTCCGGTGTGATGGCGACTGCCGGGCATCCCCCAAAAGAGATATCATCAAAGGGAGGGGGGTCCAGCAAACCGTGCTGACCAGAGGGTAACACCACGGGTTTAACGTGATGGGCATGTTCTTTTCAAGAGAACATGATTCCAGTCACATCGCAGTGAGGTCATTTTTTTCTTTATCCAAATTGGATGTGAAGCTGCAAGTAGCCGCTATGAGTCCGGTTCGAGTCATTTTATAGCTCTCGATAATCCCCACATGGTGGTCAGGTCAAATCCCTCTTTGCCCGTAGCCATTGCGTAGGAAACCCATTGCGGAGGAAACCAAAGCTCATCTGAGCTTCCCAGCCAACATGTTGATACCTCGATGTATCATGGCAGGTGGAATAAGGTTAGCAATGTCAACTCCATGGATCATCGGAGCAACAAACTGTGTTGGATGTATGTTTTAAGATGGTATAAAAATGGTACCAGCATAAGGATGTATAAAGTGCTTTAAAGCTATGAGTTTCCATCTTACATTCCCTCAAACAAACACGAAAAAAAAAAAAACATCAAAAAACAGCATTGTTTAAACATGTTTAATCCATGGGCCTCGGAAGATACGAAACCCATGCTTTTGGACATGGCACATGCTCTAGCCTTCTTTGGGTTCCAGAATAAACAAGGATATGTGTATGTATATATATATATATAAATACATATGTATATTATATATATATGTATATATATATATATAAACACATGTATATATGATTGTATATGTATACATAACTCTCGGAACCTTGGAAAATCACGAGAATTTACATGTCTTGTTACATCTAAAGCACGAGAATGCCATTCTTTTCACATTGTGAGGTCCCTGCACGCGTTTTTTTTTGGGCAGCTCCAGTCTTGAGTGGATACACATACCATCACATAGCATAGCACCTTAGTACCATAGCTACCCTCTGGTAAACTAACGTAACTATGGAAAATCACAATTTTTAATGGGTAAATCCACTATAACTGGGCCATTTTCAATAGCTATGTTAGTTTACCAAAGGATAATTAGTTGGGGTCATCTCCCCAACTTCTGGTGGGTTATAACCATGGTTACACCCATAACCTCAAGCACCATCCGTTCAAATCTTCGTGAATCGTCCGTTGCTTTACAAAGTCCATACGTGACTATAGTGACTATAGATAGATTTATAGATAGAGATACATACACATATATATATACATATGATAAATCTACCATAAGCCCTTTTGTTCTTCTTATGTTCACCAACTTCGCTACCCTTGGGCACCGTCCAGTCGATGTCCAAGGCGCTCCCGGATGGGATGCCGTAGCAGCAGCGTGGGCACTTCCGTGGTGATTTTGTTGGACATGCAGCGCCGGTCAAAGTTATCGGAAGCCAACCTTCGAAGGTGGCACGGCTGGGGGTAATCTACTATGGCTTCAAACAGTTTAAACACATTATGGGAATTAGATAAATACAATGTTTTATAAGTTTAATAAACCTGTTATTGGAAAACAAATAACTTGTTTGATAATATATACATATATATATATACACAATGTTTTAAATGTGATTTAAATGGAATATAGATATTATGGGAACATAAATGCTAGTAATACCATGGAATATTATGGTAAAATAGGCATAGGGTTTATAATTGTCATTCCTCAATGATACGGGGATATGATGGGAATGATATTATGGAAATATCATGTTTATATAAAGGGACTTGACAGGGTTTAACGGGAATGATATGGAAATATAAATGGAATACAATGGACTATCATGTGCATGCAATGGGAATGTCATGGAAAGGGCCGCCAGTCCCTCCCAAAAATGATGAAATCCCATCCTCTTGTGCCTTAATTCTATTATATTCGAATAACATTGGGAAACCTCAATCGATGATAGCCTCCTCATTGTTGCGGTTTTTTAAACTGTAAAACCACAACTGTTCATTCACTTATCATAGGCAACAAATGGCGGTCAAAACCCTGGTACCCTTCTGCCCGTTAAACAGCTTGGTGATGCGTGTCAACTTAGCTATCTGATCTGGTTGGTGGTATACCTACCCCTCTGAAAAATATTAGTCAGTTGGGCTGATTATTCCCAATATATATATATATATGGAACCATGAAAAATGTTCCAAACCACCAACCAGCTTACAAATGCCAAAAAATATCTCCCAAATTCCCAGTTAAGTTGTTGTTCGAAGCCGGTTTGCACATTGCTTAGAAGCGTTCAATTCTGATATTTCCTCTTCACTGGTTGGTTCAAAATTAAATTACCATCTGGTTATGACTAACAGTTTGCCATGGAAAATCACCATGAAATTAATAGGTAACCCATCTATTTCTATGGGCCATGGCTTCCATGGCGAACTGTAACAAATAACCAGAGGGTAGTAGTTATATCATATCTATAGTTATATCATATCCAGTGATTTATACCAGTTAATACTGAAATCATATTGGAAACTCTGATTTGCTTCCCAGTATAAACCCAACTGGTTGGTTGTTATACCACTGAGAAATCCCAGTAATTTCCACAGCACCAAGTCGCTCGGAAGATGCCGCCTCCAACTCTGACGGCTGCATCGGCTGCGTCCTCCGCCCTGGCGCGGCTCCCAGGTCGGGGGAGGCTGTCCTCGGCGAAGAGGGGAATCGAACTTTTCTGGTTCCTATGTGGTGAAAAGTTTCACTACAAGGCATATATACACACATATCTATCTATCTATCTATCTATCTATCTATAAATATACATTATATATATATATATATGTGTGTGTGTATCAGCTAATATATATATAATAATAATAAATAATAAAAAAAAATAATAATAATGATAATAATAATAATGATAAAAATAATGATAATAATAATAATGATAAAAATAATGATAATAATAATAACAATAATAATAAATAATAATAATATTAATAAATATATATATAATATGTATATATAAATCTAACTGGCTCATGGGGTACAAATAGACAAACTTGTTTGACCTTTTTTTGGTGAACAGCACCTTGTAGCAATCAATATCTCGATCCACCTATCAATATGTCGATCGATACATCTATCTATTGAACCTATTGAACCTATTGAACCTTCTGAACCTATTGGTAAAGTGATGTAAAATGCCTATTTGTTCATACAAGCTACCTAAATATGCTTAGCAAACTGGATGATAACCGGCTTGTGTGCAATGTTTGACATGAAGGATAGGTTATGCATACACTGATGATGCAGCCACTAGCCAGGCCACCCTCGATTTTCCAAAGCGATTCGGGAATGAAGTCAAGGATACCGTGATACATACATTGGACTGCCCTGTGGAACTCCAGCGCTACCCACTCTTGTGGTGACTGCTGCTGTTGGGCAACCGAACATGTATCTAACTTCAGAGAGTTTTCCATCAACAACGACATGTACCCTCTGGTCATCATACATGACTGCCTTGAAAAGCCCAGAAATAAATGAACTTTGTAAATGGAAACAGTCACCTATAAATGGTGAATTCATGTGAATTCCATTGCAATGTTTGATTGTCAAAGGATATCAGACAGCATGTCATCTAATCTATCAAAGTGGCCAAAACCGAACCAACAAAGCAACACAACTTTGTCCGTTCTCTCTAGAAGTAACTCCTGCCGATCTTCCCATCTTGGGAGATGATGGCGAAATCATTCCGTTCACCGGTTCCACCGTACAAAAGATGATCCAAAAGGAGTTTGACTTCTGTGGACAAATTGCCATGTTAAACAAAACGTTAAATGTTGGCTCCTGATTAGTGTGGGGGTACACTATTGTGTCCCCAGACTCCAAAATAATTCTGAACCTGTGGAAATGATGGGGGGGTTCACTATTGACATTCATTGACAAGTATCACATTTCCTCATTGACATTCATTGACGATAATTCCACTCTATTACCAGTTATTGTTGGTAGAATGTCCATTTGCTGAAAGCGAACACCAGAAATCACCACTTTATTGGTTGGTTTCCAGCTAGGTTGCTAAAGGTGTAACTTCTAGTGGTTATCCAGAGAAATGTACCCTTATCACCCCCGAAAAACAAAATTTCAGGGAATGGCTGGGAAGCCATATTTCTTATATATTATAAATGAATGGCTGCGGCTTATCGCGGGGATATTTCTGAAGAAATGGCTCCAAAAAGCAGAGTAAACCCTGATCATCACCCCCTACTCAGCATATTTCTTCAGAAACTTGCTGACTTCGTCCATGATCTCTTCCCGCTGCGGTCTTTCGAGCGGGAAGGGCGTGTGTCCTCGGAGCAAAAAGAAGGCCTACCGTGGAAGATGATCGTCATAGTATCAAAACAACATTAAGAAATCTTTAAACCATATATCCCACCATGAACATGTAAAGACGGGACATCCAAACCGATACATAACAACATTATTGTATGAATTATTGTTTACATTATTCAAACATTATTAACACATTGGACATCAAACGTACTAGATCCTAAATGATCCCAAATAGTGTAACATTACATCCAACATGAAAAGATCTAGTACAAAACCATTTTTAATGGGTAAATCCATCCGGAAGATCATCTGTAAATGAATCACGAATCTGAATCATACCAAGCTTGAGATGATTCTCCGTATAACCATAAGTGGTGGTGACGTCAATACAAGGTCAACATAATTCATGGGTATGTCAAAATCCTCGTACCCTGGTAACCTGGTACCTTGGTGAACCGAAAAACAGCTGGCATATCATCCGTCCCCCCAAATGTGGTATACTGATGTAATGGGTTTCCATCCATCCCCATATCTGACGTATCCCATGACCCTCCCCATGACCCTGCGTCAAAACACCCCCAGAGTGCTCTAGAACACGGCGTTCGCAGTTCTCAGGGGCATAGCCTCTGAAAATAGCTGGATGATAATCAACGGGGTCATGGGGGAGTGATTTTGTTCCCTTTCAGAATCTAGGATCAATTACTACTACAAGTAGGCTATACGCAAGAGGGTAGACCAACGTACAACTAGGTTGTACCCATTGTTTTATATGACTACGAATCACTCACTAAGTGGGCAAGTGATGTCAACCTAGGATTAGTTAATTCCCAGCCACTTTAAAGACTTTAGACGTTGCGGGCGGGTCGCCAAAGCAACGATGATGAACCATTTACGACTGGTATCCCCAGATATTCATCAACTAGATTGTCGAGTTATCAGATGGGTCCAATCTGGGCTAGGTGAGATAAAATGAGAGCTTTTAACAACGACCTTCATTGGGAGTTTTTGGGTGTTTAAGATATTTTAAGATCATAAGCGGGTCCTAAACTGGGGGTTTCATTCATCTTGATCCCATTGAGTTGAGGTTAATTACGTCAATTTTGGGAATGAAGTTCATCCCGAAAATGTCAATATAATAATAGATATTCTTGTTAGAGTTCATCCCATATATATCTTCATACGTTTTCCCTTGTTACAGGATGGGCCCCGGAGTTATAAGTTGGTCTATAAACCATTATAACCCCCCATGAATACTAATTAGTTCGTTATATCTACCATAAAAATCAAAATAACTCCCCATAAAACCATATGTATATATATATATATAGTTATATATTTATATCTACCATATAACCCCCCATTATAACCCCCCATAAAACCGCAGAATTCAGCCACGGAAATCTACGGCGCCTTCCACTAAGGATTTGGACTGCGCCAGGTAGGGATCCGTGAGGCCCAAGATGTGCAACGAGGCAACGCCCCCTGCGTTGCGTTGCGACACGCATCAAAAAGGGATGAGACCGAGGATGGTATATGTTTTTTTTGTGGGGGATGACAATAGGTATATAATACATGATATATGACTAGATAAATATTAATATGGTATAATTGGTTTACCATATAAACGATATTTGGGGATATATATATGGTATGATATGGGAATATATAATATGGTATATAAATATGGGATGATATGCCACACACACACACACCTATATAAATCCTATATATATATATGTATATTATGGGTTTATAATATAACCGTTTTATGGGAACACATGGAATATGATATATACATATAGCCAGCCCATGTCGCTCCAACTGGCTAGCCACTCGCGGCCTTCATTGAAGCTGTGGTTCAACCACTCAATAGCTGCTTCCGACCGGCGTAGCCTCGACCCAGTATATATTAGGATCCTACGGGTAATGGATATACTAACTATACTAACTATACTAACTAGAGTATTAGTAACAATTTACCATCAATATACCATGGTGCTGGTCAATTTCTACTTGAATCAACTATTAGTCAACTATCATTCCCTTGAGTGTTGACAATGTTGACAACACCCCTCCATGACGGTGCACCAGCCGAGCCACGCAAAGGCAGGCTGGGTGCACTTTCACCTGAGAGCTTCGGTTGACACTTCGGTTGACACTTGGAAGTGGTGGGCTTAGAATACGGGTTTCTCAGGTACAATGTGGCCCCCCCCCAGTTATGTTTGTTGGTTTATACGCCCCAGTAACTAGTTCGTTATAAGTACCATAAACCATAGTGACATTGGAGTTATGTGCACCAACTGAACGCTATCTTGGGGTCCTCACATTGTAATATATTCGAATAACATTATAACCCCATTTATATTAAAATGTATAATCCCACTTATAACCAGTTACAACTTTCATAAATGGCCATAACTGCAGGTACCATTTAGCTTGAGAAACTGAGGTCTCGCCAAAAATGGCCACAGCCGCCACGGCTGGGGAAATGATGATGATCAATCCCGTGAGGTGATAGCTGAAAAAACCGACAAAAAACGCCACAATTTTCGCCACCCTCGCCACGTGTCAAACCATGGCATTTGAAGATCCTTTGGAGGATATCATTGGGATATACCCTCTGGTAGCTATGGAAATCACCATGTTAATAGGTACCCTCTGGTTATGACTAACTAACAGTTTGCCATGGAAAGATCCACCATGAAATTAAGAACGGTAAACCATCTATTTCGATTAGGGCCATGGCTTCCATGGCGAACTGTTAAACCTCTGGTTACATGGAGCTGCGAATGGGAAAAAAAACATCTATACATGGTGGGTGTTCCATTGCCACGTTTGATTACCAGAGGGTGTATGGTTCTCAGCCTTCCTCACCAGGGACATGTTGATCCAGATTTTTATGCATTTTATGGGCTTCAACTCAACAAACAGCTCACCAACATGAGCACATAGATTAATGCATTTTATGGAGTTCAACTCAACAAACAGCTCACCAACATGAGCACATAATTATAGTAATTAAACCTAACATATACATACAATTACATATTTGTATGTTAGATAGATATATGATAGCCATATATCATTATATCCATATATAGCCAAGACATGCCAAAACATGCTAAAACCACCCTTAAATCACCATGGCAATCCTCCCGGCCTGTGACCATCGAGCAGCCATCGCTCCAAAAGCCCCAGATGCCGCCGCACAAATTCACGGAGCAGCGCAAGCCCAACGTCTCATGCGAGGCAGCCTTGGGGGATTGAAGCCATCCAAAACCAGCCGCATAGCATGGCTGGAGCCGAGCTAGTTGGCTATAAGTTAGTTTTTTTTCGCATAGTTGATGCCTTATAACTGGAGTCTCATGACTAATTTATGGCCATTATAAAAACCATGGCCACTAACATAACTAGACCAGGCTTCTATATCTATGGCATGTGATATATCACGATATATCCATTTATGGGGGTTTCAAAAACAACTCGGAACTCAGAACTGAGGAGCAGCACCTTGAGGAGTTGGAAAATAGTAAGCAGGTCAGTTTAAACACATTTTGCATGCTATAACCAATGGGAATTTCAGGACCCTAAAATGGAGGTACGTTAGTACCATATTTTTGGCCATATTTTGTGGGGATATTCCCTTACATGGGGCCTTATATAGGCTTTATATATGGTAGGTACCTCCAATTTTGGTTCTTGAAATGGCCATTGATATAACTCAATATCTAAATGCATTAACTTAACCCATATCATTACCTCAAATGCGCTGGATGGGCTATAGTTGGATACAGTACAATTTAAGCCATAACTCCGACAAAGACTTGGATCTATAGTCATCCCATACTACAGCTACTTCCAAATACTTACCCTCTGGTAATTTGTTACATGGCTATTGAACATAGCCATAGAAATAGTTGATTTACCCAGCTATAAAATGGTGATTTACCCATCAAAAAAGGTTGATTTTCCCGGTAAAAATGGTGATTTTCCCATGAAAAAGTGTGATTTTCCCATAGTTTTTTGCATGTTTCCCAGGTCGGGTAGTACGGAGTGCATTCCAGCCGTAGATTTCAACTCCGTAAGACCGAAACAGGTTGGATGGAAGATGACCTAAACTACGGGGGTAGCCCCAAATCATCAATTTTTATAGATGGGATGTTGAAGTATCAACCATCCATTTTGGGGATCCCCGATTTTAAGAAATCCCCCAATATGATTAGTTAGATTTAGTGTATTTGATCCTTTTCCGGGTGGCTACTTAGATGTGCGATTGAGATGATTGAGTTTGCTACCTGGGCCATGGACTTACTTGGCTGGTCAGCAACAGAATTAGCTTAATTGGTCACATACAGAGTGGATTATATTCGATGATACGACTGACTTATAACCCTCAGGATCCCTTAGGCTTTTGCACCATGATATTCATTATGTAATTATTTGTATATAATCTCCAATGATCAGATATCACTATGAATCATAATATATATATATATATGATTGGTGGTTTCAACCCCTCTGAAAAATATTAGTCAATGGGAAGGATTATCCCATATATTATGGAAACAAATCAAAATGTTCCAAACCACCAATCAGATATATTCATGATATAGATGGGTTACCCTCTGGTAATTTAACATAGCTATTGAAAATTGCCATTTATAGTGGATTTTCCCATTAAAAATGGTGATTTTCCATTGCTATGTTAGTTTACCAGAGGGTAGATGGGTCAAAAACCCCCCATAGTCCTCCACTAGTCATCCCCATACCTTCGCCGCGCCGCCTGCTTCGCCAGCAAGGCTGCCGCCACGTTGGCGCCCTGACTGAAGCCCACGCTGGCGTAGAAGCCGCCGGCCAGGCGGCTTTCGCGCAGCGCCTCCTGAGACAACGAGCTGGCAACGAGTTGGCCAAGAGAAACGACCATTGAAAGGGGAGAATAGGGATTCATAGTGGTCAATCATGATTAATGCTGATTAATAATGATTAAATGTGATTCATTTTGATTAATAGTGACTTAGTATGTGTGATTGATAGTGAAATTGGATTTGAATGGAAAAGTCAACCACAATTGGTGGGGATAAGGAATGCATAATGTAGTAGTGATGAATCGTGATTTGATGGTATATGATGGGGCAATTAGACCTGATTTCATCATTCCCCACATCATAGTAGTGATTAATGTAATTAGCAAAAGTGATTCATAGTGATCAATATAATTAGTGATTTTTATGTAGTAAACCATGGCTGCCATAAACAACTACCGTTCGGGGAGGGTTTATGGCAGCCAGGGTTTACCACCTTGTTGGAATTTACAGGGGCCCGAAAAAATGATGGCACCCCATACTACTCCCGTGTTCCAACACCCAGCCGAACGTATGGGAATATTTTTCATGGAAATGGGGGTCCCATCAGCCAGGGAGGTCCCTACACATTCTGAACTGAAAATGGGGAGATATCCGGGAAATACCACGGGATATTTCATGCGAAACAGTATATATTTAATAGGATATATACTGTAAACATTCTAGGTATTATATACATGTTCAGTAAACAAACGTCTGGTATATGTTAATATACATGTTAGGAAAAAAATAATACTGGTTGGTGGTTGACCTACCCCTCTGAAAAATGATGGAGTTCGTCAGATTGGATCATCATCCCAAGCAATGGGGGAAAATAAAACATGTTCCAAACCACCAATCAGATATGATATAATTATATAATAGGATATGGTTTCCCAATGTTGCTCATGAAAACACTGTTGTTTCAGTTCTAGCAGCTTTGTAGGTAAATTGTCCATCCATGAAGCATATTTGGGAATCATCTCGGGCCTCTCTGGAACATGTTAATCATCATGCCAGCGATAATCTCATTTGTCCATGATGAAACTGGTTTCAAGTGTTGCCGTGATTCTGAATCAGCCAAGCCATCAAGCTAGTTATTCTCCTCTCCCATGTTGGTTTCTTGAATCAGTTAAAACAATGTCAAAATCATCCCCACCATGCACCCGAAAATTGAAATGACTGGGGAAAAAACAGAGACCGAAACCCATATATGTCATGGTAAAAACCCATGGGTGTCTGGTGAAGATGTTGCAAAATCAATTCATGGAATTGAAGCCTGAAGGTTGCGAACTCCTGCACCAATTGGTTGGTTTATCGGATTATCGCCTCCCACTATCCCATGATAGTCCCAGGGATTCATCGAAAACCCATGGCATCCCAATAGTTACATGCTATATACACTGGTAATTTGTGACAGTTTGCTATTGAACATGGCCCACTGAAATAGTTGATTTACCCATTAGAAACATGGTGATTTTCCACCGTTTTTTGTATGTTTACCAGGTCGGGTAGTTACTCTGGTGATGGCTATGGGGCTCGTCCATCCACAGTATCTCCCAGGCACGTTGCGCAACCGCGCCTCCCAGACATGCTGAAAACCTTCCGCTGCGTCATGCCCCGCCTTCCAGCGATTCGCTGGCTCCGCGCCTGGCCATGGCATGGTGCATCCATGGTGCATTGCTTGGAGAAAGCGAAGGTTTATCGAAAAAAATCTGACATCTCACATCCACGATTAATATCTGTTAATCATCTATATTTGATTGAAATGTGTCCGTTTTCCGGTAGTTCTTAAACTGGAAGTTTTTGGTCTGGAACCCCGAGTTTAAAAGAATCACAAGATCTCTTGGTACACTTAGGTGCTGAGTTTCATGGCTATTCCTGAAAACACTGTTTTATGAAGATCGATTGGTCTCCATTACTGAAGTTGGAACACTGTATTGTACCATCTGGTAGTTTAACATAGCTATTGAAAATGGCCATTTAAAAATAGTTGATTTACCCAGCTATATAATGGTGATTTACCCATGAAACATGGTGATTTTCCAGTTCACAAACTGTGAGTTTACCAGGGGGTTGTCCCTTTCAGTATCCACCACCCGGCCTTCATCTCCTTAGGTGACCCAACAGGGGAGGCTAAGGAAGTGGAACAATGAGGACATAGATTAAGATGGGTTATGTCCTTATTAATTATAAATACATATATATATATATATTAATGATTATATAAGGGTTAATTACAGTTAATGGGTTATATTAAAAATTAAAATTATGGATTCATAGGTGCATATCACCCATTTTGATATAATATATATAACCATTATATATATATACATACATTAGGAGTTTATATGGGTTATATCAATGGATGTCAGTCACGTACACCTATGAATCCAAAGTGATGGTCAAATGATAGGGGCCTCCATGGGCCTCCTCTGGTGCATATATCACATATACCGATAACATATTCCCATTAAAAGCATTACATTCAATAGTAATGGGGAATGTATAACATAATGTGTATATATATAATGATATATATATAATAAATATATTTATTCATTAAAATATTTATTTCATCGTGGGTTTCTACCCCATGATATTCCCATTCAATCCGGCTATATCCAAATATTAAATGATATTAACTACTCTACTATATCCCATCAAGTTTTCCTTGATATTCACATATGCTCAGATGGGTACACGATAGATGTGGAAAACTGGAATTCATCAAAATTCACATCAACCATTCTTTTCGACTCTTTTCCGAAAGTTTCACCATGAGTTTTCCACATCTTTATCTACATTTTCCCTAGGGTACAGTACCCTCTGGTAAACTAACATAGCTATGGAAAAACACAATTTCTTAATGGGAAAATCCACTATAAATGGCTGTTTTCAATAGCTACTAGTATGTTAAATTACCGGAGGGTATATCCAAGTTCATGAATGATTCATGTTTTTTTGATGACAATGAATCAATCACTATTGATTTGCATGATTTTCCCATTCATAAATAACCATTAATATATCCACAGTATTGATATACTGATGGGATACTACTAATGGTGATGGGAAAATCAGCAACAACAATCTATGAATAAATAGATGATGTTCCCATTAATCTGAGTGAATTATAGCCTGATATAAGGCTATTTGGGGATGATTCCCCTTACTAACCCATGATTCCAGGGCTCGGTCGTAGTGAGGTCGTTATAATTTACCCAGATTAATAATCACTATTAATGTGGTTAAAACAATAATAAACCATCCCCCAAATCACCATAAATAGGTACTATAAACATCTATAAACCATTCCCGGTGGTTTACTATTTTATGGCATTGTTTTAACCACATTATTAGTATACTAATGGGATGGCCACCGCGTTGCGCCACGTCGCTGCAGAGGGTGAAGTACTGCCAGGCCCGTCGTTGCTGTGGCTTCAACGCCACCCGCCAGGTGCCCAGAGCTTCAGGCGCCACCTACCCGACTGCGAGGACTGCGAGGACTGCGAGGAGCCAGTGCTTTGGGAAATCATGGGAAAACATGGGGATTTGATCAACACGGATAGAATTATAATATGTATTACCCTCTGGTTATTTAACATAGCCATAAAAATGGTGATTTTCCATGGCTATGTTAAATAACCGGAGGGTATATATATATACATACACAATAATTTCATATTGTGGAATATCATACGGAATATCATGGATTTGTATGAATTTAATTGAATTTATACGTTTTTCTTTTTTGTGGTCTAATATTGATTTTATATGGGTATGGCATGGGATATGGAATACAATGGGAGGATGATGGACTTTTCTTTTGATGACATTGGTTCAAGTCACCAGTAGTGCTGTCTAAGCAATCATGGCGGTTTCCTGTAAGGAATGGAGTTCGCCCTTTAATTATAATTATGTCCGCTGTGGTGGGCATAATTCTGTTGTGACTGCGATTTCTGTTTTTTTGGCGAACCCTAGCCTAGGGTACCGCCAAACGAATACATGCAAATACTATGTTTACATATATATATATTTAACATGTTTCCCCACTGGGTAAAATACCATGAATTAAGTGGACTATTTATATATATATATCCGCATTTGTATCATTTGTGGCGTGGCTCTAAGAAGTTGACCAAGTGACCGGCGTGACCGGCTCCCCCTTCAGTCACACATTTCGGTCGCCTCTGCTGGTAGGTGTCCTTCCAGAAAGAAGAAATCCAATTCGGGGTTTCGGCGGATCAGCCCTAGAAGCTGACCACGGAAGTAGGCCTTGGCATGCCGAGGGGCAAGCATCCCAGGGATTGAAGGACTGTGGAGCCTGTGCTTCCAAGTGGGCTGTGGGATGTTGCTATTATGCAATCCTTTGTCCAAATACTTTGGAAATCAAGGGCTGCTTGGCTGCATTATGGTTTAAGCTTTCTGGAAAATTGCAATTTTGTGGGTCAATTTTCCGGTCAGTTTGGTCCACAGATTCCCAGACACAAACTTGGGCACTCGGTCACTCTGTGGTGATGACATTTTTGTGCGTTCTACATGAAATATTCTTGGGCAGCCAGGCCACTGGTCAAAATCATTGAGCAATCGTGTCCCCAACCTTTAAATTCATAGTTTAAGACTCAAACGACCACAAGTTTGCTGCTTAAAAAACTGAAGGTGAAGTGGCACACTTCTAAGGATCCACAAGCATTTTCAGTTCAGTGGCCAGCAGGGATAAACTCCCAAGGAAGCTACTGGTAGAAACCCGGCAAATGGGAAATCAACTTTCATCCATCACGATGGCTATATAACAATCAACTCACTCACCACTCCGAACACCGGAAAAGTAATTCATCACGATTGACGACTGGGATATGACATGATATGACCAAATTCTACCGTTCTTTGGGAGTTGCTATGACGCATACTGCAATACACTCTGGTAATCCAATCAACGCCATTCCAAATAAGAAATTATCCATTGTCAGATAACCCTTATAGAACCAGCAAATAACCCTTAGATAACCCTTAGACAAGCGTTAGATAGTCAAAAATCCTATCGCCCACTTTAATCCAACATGAGTTGTTATCCAAATCTTAGATCATTGCATCATATATCATATATCCATAAAAATCCACTAACTTGTATATCGTTGATATGTACTTCATATTTCCAGGTGCCCCACTAACTTCCAAACCTTTCTATCTCAACCCTGGATTAATAACCCCCAAACGGCTGTGTTTTTTTGGGTGGGTTACCATTTAAGTATCATATTCTGGTTGGTGGTTGACCTACCCCTCTGAAAAATATGAGTTCGTCAGTTGGGATGATGACATTCCCAATATATGGAAACATAAAATTCATGTTCCAAACCACCAACCAAATAGTTAATAATATAGTTAATATAGTTAATATAGTTAATATAATTAATATAGTTAATATAGTTAATATAGTTCATATAGTTCAATATATCCCATTAGTTCCTATATAGAAAATCACCATTCATAGGTAAATCAACTATAAATAGATTCATCGCCCCGTCCGGTCGGCCGGTCGTTTGATCCAAGCATCGCTGTTCAGCCCACGGCCGTGAAGGCACAAGACGCGTGGCTTCACCATGGGCCATGCTGAGCAGCCTTCAATATATAATGAGTTTGCCACAGTTCAACACATATCGCACATACACACACATATATATAGTTATATATATAGTTCTATATATATATATGCATGTCATATCGTAGCCATTGGAAATATAAGTTGCAGCACTGCGTTGTCATTTCGGGGAAAATCAGTCGACATGTTTTGTTTCAGGGATCCATCCATGGACTGAGCCACAGACTTGACGGGGCGCAGCAACGGGTTTTTTCGGGGCGCATTGTGCTTGTTGAGGTCATACAGTTATGGCCCTTTACCAGTTATAAGTACTTATAACCCCATTTATAAAATGTATAATCCCACTTATAACCAGTTATAACTGATAAATGGCCATAACTGTAGGTATTGGATTAAGGCATGCGGGTCTTTACTCAATCAGATTCTCAAATGCTGTACTTGTAGTACTTGCATGCATCATCCAAACAAAAAAAAAGTGTACTTGCCCCACCTCTCCGGAAGAAGTAGTGAAATGGGGAATGTCTTTCCAGCATCTTTCTTGGGTAAGACAAACTGGTACCTGCACTTACCAGCTGTGTTTAGCCTGGGGGTGGCCTGCCGAAAAAACAACAACTGGTGGTTGAATTGGGGACCCCTCTAGAAATCAACCAGCCAGTGTGCAGGAGGGCTACCAACTGAACCGTTGACATGCCCTGTAGATTTTCAACATGAAGTTTGGAAAAAGGCCAAACACTATAAGTACCAAAAAGTGAAATCTACAGCCTTGGACGTACCACGTCCAGGTTGCTTCTGATAACCCCATCATTCCAAAACACCAAGCTCTTGGACGCGTTTAGATGTGAGGAAAAAACACCTTAGCCAACATGGTTTGTACAATTAAATTCTTGTATCCTGGTATCCCCATGAAGGAATGAAATATGCTTTTGGTATTTCAGTCACTGACCCATGTGGTAATTATGGAAGCCGGTTGAATGCCAATATGGCCATCGAATCAGTACGGAAATTTGGGACAAATTGCCATTGCGTCAAGATTATTAGACTAACAGTTGAATCCATATACCATCTGGTTATGACTAACAGTTTGCCATGGAAAATCACAATTTTTTAAAGGCAAACCATCTATAAATGGGTCATTTCCCATGGCTATGTTAAATAACCAGAGGGTAATAAATATAAATTATATAAATCATGTTTTTCCCCATAATAAATCCATATTAACCATGATTTCCATTGATTTCCCATATAAACCATGCCATAATTCCCGGCTTTTCCCAAAAATCTGAGTCTCTGCTGTTCCTCTGCGGGCGGATCGTTCACCTTCGGCAATTTCAAACACTGATGGAGATGGCTAGAACATGCTAGAACCAAAGAAGGAATTGCCTGGGTAAATTATACTATTTCACTAACCTGAAATAAGGCCATTTTGGGATGATTTCCCTTATTAACTATGATTCCAGTGAGGTCGCAGTGAGGTCGTTATAATTTCCCCAGGTCAATTGATGTTTATATAAAATTAAAT
>Ga0126342_10008222_pt1 | contig 18676 bp, 18 predicted proteins | sample Cyp1metagenome_FD_92528 | JGI IMG/M metagenome (GOLD analysis project Ga0126342, IMG submission 92528) | Coral microbial communities from Lord Howe Island, Old Settlement Bay, Australia - Cyphastrea 1 metagenome | ecosystem: Host-associated > Invertebrates > Cnidaria > Coral ...
AATTTTGGATATGGCTTACGTCAATTGGCTGAAAGCTATGGGGGACATTGGGAATGAATAGGCAAATCCAAAGAAAAAACATTAGGGACATGGTGGTTGATTAATCAGGGGCAAACCCTGATTGTTATTAATGGGGGACATGGGCTCATGGGGGGTACCCTTTGGGAGCTATCCGAACTGATGATTTTTAAAAAGAGTTTAATTAGAAATCGATCATTTGGGGAATAGTTGTTTTTTGAAATGTTCAATGATCAACTAAAACCTGAAGTATAACGATGATGATAAAATGTAAAAAACAATTGGAAATAAATAGAATTGGAAATAAAAATTGTTGGATAAAAAAAATGGATTTCAGCACTGGTGGTTTATTAATCGGGGGTAGGCCAAAGTGTTTATTAATCTGGGGGGACCACCTGTTTTTAAATTACCCCAAAAAATTTGGGCAGTGGTGGTTGATTAATCTGGAGGGGTTGATTAATCCTGACTTGACATTAGCTTGGCCCTAGTGATGTGGCGCCCATGGCCCTAGCCCTGGGGAACATCTACGAATAACTGCGGCAAGTTAAGCGGTGCCATGAATTCAGGATACCACGCTTCACACCAGTTTTGCAGGTTGGGCCCGCGGGCATACAAAAAATAGATATATGATATATAATGAAATGTAAATGCAACTATACATAAATAAATAAGCATATATATATATATATATTTACATATTATATTATATACTTATATATACATATATATGTACATATATAATATATTATATTATATTAACGCAGAAATTAAATAAATTGCATACATGTGCGCGCCTAGAGCATGTGTTAAACTGTGAAGCCGTCAGGCCAGAACTTCTTTTGGAAGCAAACTTCTCTGGTCACAAGACCCATTGTTCAAAATTATCATCAATCAGCTTAATGTTTAATACTGGTTAATAGTGGTTAATAGTGGTTAATGTTCAGAACATTTCAAACCCAATCAGCTGGATGTGACACGAACTTACAGCGTACGTGTCATTACTGTATGATTCTGATCATGATCATGAACATGCCAATTCCGCATCCATGAACCATTACCAACTAAATTGCGGGAAGTGTGGAAAATTGACTTACGGTACAGAATGGGGCCTTCCAAACAACCCAGGATTGAATTAAGAATATTAAGACCTTATAGCATTTTTTTCAAACAGATCCAAATAATAGCCCAAATATAATCGTGGATACCTGGAAACGGCCGTTTCTTAAAAGGCTTAAATGGCGGGAGCTTATGGGGTACCAATGACCCCATAAGCCATATGATGCCATATGTCATATGTCCTTTCTGGTTCTCTTTCCATCGCCTTCTTTAATGTGATTTATCGATTTAACATGATTTAACCATCCATTTTGAGGGGAATTGGGGAATTGAGGGTATATGCCTCTGAGCCCTTGCCATGTTGCTAGATTCATTTTGAGATCGTGAGTTATGCTTCTACTAATCTCAATCATCATTTCTGGTCGGGTCGTTCCCCCCCCCTTGCTGCAGCCCAGGTTCCCCACATGTTTCCGCAACTCTTCTGGGATCGCCTGTGACAAGCATGTGGCTCCAGCTGACATCGTCAGAAAGGGCCCAAGATGCCCAAGCCACAAGAAAAGATAACCCTTCGAAGGGAGCATGGCCCTCATGGCGCAAACCAAGGTCTGCAACACCCCCTAACTACGGACTTCTATGAGCAAATTGAGCTGCGGATAGCTGGCTGTGGATAACTGCACCCTGGTGAACACACGAACATCTTGTGAACTGTTCATCCCGAAAAAACTTCCCCAAATATGGTCTGTATGAGTGGTAGTTTGACCATCTGACCCATCACCGATCACCAGATAACAACTGACCGTAACTAACCAAGCAAGTGCGAGTCCTTCAAGCTTATCCAATCTTCAAGATCCCTGCCAATGGAAGACTTGGGGCATGGACTTGCAGCATCAGGCCATTCGTAGATATTTGCAGATATCAAGAGACATTCTGATTATAGAATCTGATTTTTCAATATTTTTCAGACATTATAGAATCTGATTTTCTAGATATTCAGATATCAAGAGTATTCAAGAGTCAACCATGGATGTTTCAGATTCTGGAGGTTTATGAATCTTTCACAAGACCAGTCACTGGGTCATCTTTCATCCCAGGGACCTACTTGGGCTACTTGGGGATGCTGGTGACAGAGATCCCCAAAAAAAGCCATAAATGCCATGTGGCTAAAAACATGTCATTTTTACCACCCATAAAAATGGGAATGGTAAGTTACATACCACCTATAAAAATGCCAGTCTGACTGGGGGATGGTAAACATGAAATTGTTTTACCCGCATTAAATATCATAAATTTGTGTAAAAACGGTAGGCGCTCATTGGCTTGGATATATCCAAGTCACAGGTCTCTCTCACGTTGTTTTTGGAGTTCCAAGGCCTTTTCCGTTTCATCACTGCCGGCCATTTCCAAGGCCTGAAAAAGGTGGCGCAGGCAGAACTTGTGGAGAATGACATGGACATCATATCTCTCCTACCTTGTCGCCCCCTCCCCACCCCTTTGAAATAATAAACCATAATAAACCATCCTTATTTCAAACGGGTTTGACGTAAGTTGGGTTTCACAACTTTAGGTGGGACTGGACATAATTTACCTTCCCACCCCCTCAAACTGTCTTTCCCTTTAATGGCACCTCCATCCCCCACCTCCCAACTCTCAGGGATGCCTTAAGAGTATGCCCTGCCAATATTAAAGAATTGTTCTGGCATAGCGTGAGTTGAAATGTTAAACATATTCCCAGAACCCAATGAGATATACTATGGGATTTTGGAATAATATAATGTCTAACAAAAGGATCCACCTATCAAAAAATCTAGCGACAACAGGAGATGCGTAGCATTGCGTAGCCTACCGAAAAAGAATTGAAAAACATCACGATTTATATCATCAGGAAATCCTGCACAATGTTGGTTTTTGCACACGTGTTTGAATTGGTTTTATGTTGCTTTATGGTGTTTTATGTTGTTTCTTAGGATCGACGCGTTGGGAATCCTAAGCACGAATAAATTCAAATATCACGTTTCATGTCTGCTCTCTGCTAGTTATGTCAGAACCTCCCCTCACTTAAAGTTGCACCAAGAACGCATCACAACTTGCAACCAAAAAACGCTCTTTAAGAAATTATTCAAGGGATATTCGAGATGCCCCACACTCCTCAAAAACCAAAGTGGGCAGCTGCCAGAACCACCCAACTCGCCCAGAAGCTGGAAAGAAACCTATAAAATCCAAGCACTTGCCCTTTCCCACTCGTTCCCACCAGGGCCATCATTCCTCAAAAAAGCAAAGTGGGCAGCCACAACCGCCCAACTAGCCCAGACACAAAACCATCAAGATCCCATGAAAAATCCAGCACTTGCTGATCCCCACAAGCCATTGACAGTTCTTTGGAGGGAAATATGTAGAAAAGAGCCAGTGATGAAGATGATGGTTGAACACCATTTTGCAGGAAGTCCAAAGGAGATAGAAGGTATAATATATATATATATATATTATGTAAGGTTGTTGTTGTTTTTTTCACTTTTTGTTCGGCCATTTGAAGTTTTAATATGAACACATTCCAAAACCTAATAATTTAAACATACTTAAAACCAGGATTTTGAGCCTTGAAAGTCTCTTTCGCGAGCTTTCGCGGGAGAAAATCTTCGCAAGAGCTTTCGCGAATCTTTCGCGAACGTGGTTTTAGCTTTCGCGGAGCCATCTTACTTTAACAGCCCTTTAAATCTCCACTTGGAGGTTTTGGCGGCTGCTCTGTTCCAGGGTATGTTGAGGGGTTAGATCATGATTCGTGTATTCCAACATGCGCAGAACCTGGTTGATACCCGAATAATCCTGTAAAAATAACCAGACAAAAAGATATCGAACAAAAATCTTCCAACACGCTGAATCTTATTTTACCGGGGTCTGACCCCACTGAAATTATGTCCCAATGAAAATTAGTTTGGCGCAGGCTTGACATTATCTCAATCCTCTTGGAAATAGCAACCATCCAAAATTATTTTGGGAAAATTAGCTTTAGTATGTAACCGACCCCAAAGAATAATTTACAGAGGGCAGCAGTGATGACATCACGCTTTTCTGCGGAAATTCGAGATAGATCTGCGTAAATAAAAGGTTTTTGGACAAGACCACTTGAACCAGTACAGTATTTCAATGTTGCCAGAAACAAAAAGGAATCTCAAATTTCCGACAAAATGGCGTCCAGCGGACTTATACCTAGGAACTCCAACAGGACATAATTTCAGCCTGACGGGGAAGAAACATGAAAAACCGACTTTAAGGGTCTCAGACTGAAATTCGGTCTGATGGTGATCTCAAGCTAAGTCAGGCTAAAAAAAAAACAGGACAGCACTGAGGAACTACGCCATCTGGATGATTACCGCATCCTTTTCTCGGTAGAAGCTAGGATCAGCATGGATCAGCTAGGATCAAATAACTAGCTCAATAATTCAAAATCCACAAGGTCACCACACCCTGTGGCAAGTTTGAAGTGTGTTGGCGGTAAAAGACATATCTTGCCGGCTTTTCACAGGTTCTTGAAGCATCTTGTTTCCACTATACTGGTTTTGGCACCCTGAGATTTCAAACTTGGTTTGGAATTGCAAATCTGAATTTGTTAAAAAACATGGGCTTAACTTGGTCAATACCAAAAAAAAAACATGAACAACTCGGGAAAAATCGCACTAATCGGCAAAACATGCCGAAACTCAAATTTCTCATATTTTTCGTGATTGTTTTGAGGTCCAAATCTTGAATTTCTATATTTGTGGTTGAATTCAAACCATGATTGAATTACCTATATCCTCTTGTCCCATAATCATCTTTGAATGCAAAGTTATAGTTTGAGGATGGGACCCAGTCAGATTTACCAATCATCAGCTAACCGGACTGCTGCTGTGTGCTTCTGACATTGCATGCCATTATGGGACAGTTTCTTCTGGGATTCTGAATTGTGCACCCCAGTATCCATGCCATTCAACATGTGGAATTAATCTCAATACCATTGAATTGAACAAGCACTTTTTGCACAAAGTGCCTCGGGCTATTTTTCTAAGCTCGGGCCGAAGATATTGGTTCAGGCTAAGGCCAAATGTTCAGCCTGAATGCATTCGGACCATTATTATGGCCTGAGGATTTCGTAGGTATATCAATAAATACAATGGCAAAACCTTTTGTCATGACCCTTTTTGATTCAAAATCTAATGTCCCGGCAATGTCTATATATTATATAGTGTGTAGTCATGTGTCACTGGCCACTTTAGTGCTAGCCATTGTTGGAATCATCCTCCTTATTGATCTTATTGAGATCATTTGAGATCACTGGTGTCTGGGCCCACCTGAAAAAAACTCAGGGGACCACCAAATCGCATTGATGGATTCCTTGTTACCAAACACATCCGCTGTGATCCAGACTGTGATCCCAACCTGTTGCACGATCACCGCTGTCACAAGGTTCAAGAGCACGAACGCCGACCTGAACCACCGCTTCCAATGAGAGTTGCTTTCTGCATTCCCCTATCATTTCCCAAAAATCATTGGTGGAAGCCCCAGTTCGCTCAATGGGGTCCACGGATGTCCACGGATGTCCACGGATGTCCACGGATGTCTCCGTTCGACCAAGAGGCACAGCAGTGAAAAGCCAGAGAAAAACCCAAATCCATGGCAATCTCCTGGGCCCGATAGAGGACTAAAGTGACAATGTTGAATGGCAGAAGAAACAAATTCAACAAATTCCACACAGCCGCGTTTTCTGTGGGTTCTTCCACATAATGCCATACCGTGTTGTTCCACGACAACGTTATACAGTTATACTGTTGTTTTTTTTTTTCATTTTTTTGTCAAACAGGTTGATTGTTACGGCGTGAAACCTGAGCACCATCTGAACAAACAGCAGCTAATCTCTCACACTTAAGATGAGATAAGTCCACCATTGAAAAAGTGTCTGTCTGTTGACAAATTCTGAAGCAACTTGGAGCAATGCCTTGCAAATATGTTCAGTGAGAAGGTAACTTTAAAGGGTGGCGCCCGGAGCCGGCTCAGAGTTTACAAGAAATCTACCCTCTGGTCATAGGCTATAGGAATCTGGTTGAGAATTCAGTTTACTTGTTCTGCTATCTACCACTTCACTTATATCATAGCATAATCTATTACAGTATATGTAATGATAATATAAATGATGATTAATGATATATAGCATGTATCACTTGCTGTATAGCAATAAGTTCAATATTGTCAGCTTGATTTCCACGTCAAAGCTGCCATCCATTTCGGGAATCCATCACTCAGCAACTTCAAACACGGCAAATAGTCATAGTAGTGATTAAACTAAGGTCAACTCCGGATGACATCCCCAGTTTACCAATTCTGGGTCCCAAACTTGGTCAAGTGATATTGTAAATCAACTTCATTCCAAACTTGACACTGGAATCTCCCTGTAAAAGAAAAACAAATAAACAACACAACCGCGGTTCATTCGTCCCCAGGCTTGACATTATGATTAGGTCAGGTCGGTATCTAGGTCAAGGTTGTCACCTGACCTTTCTCTAAATACAGACCTTTCCTGTAAATTCATGTAAATTCTCCCTGCATCCTTCAATCAATTCAGTTGTATTTCGAACTCAAAAGGTCCTGCACAAATAGGCTTTTTCCAATTTCTTCGAGGTCTGACTGAAAATACAGATCCAAAGCCACGTTGCTTACTGCCAGTGTCCAAAACACGCAGACCGATGTTCAAACACACAGAACTTGCCAGTGTCCGTGCCAACCTAACAGGCACCGCAAAAAACTGCACTATCCAATCCTTCGCGATTTCAGGTGATGGTTCAAGGCAAAATATCCCCTTGCCAAAATTCACCCAGGTCAGAAACAATATACGCCTCCAGTGGGTCCAGTCATCAATCATGGCCTGCTGATGTTTGCTGGATAATCATCCATTTATTTCGATGACGTTACCATTAAGACCTCCATTTTCCCGGCGAGCTGTAGGGGTACCAAGCCAAGCATCTTGGTCAAGGAATCCATGATTGGTTGGGCGTCATCAAAGTGCATGAACCTTTCCAAGATGTTCCAAGGGTTTTTTTTCATGTGATGGACTCAGGACGATCTCCAAGAATTTAGTCCTTGCCATGGTGAACTAAGCCCCTGACCATCCCTGACCTCTGAGGGATTCCTACTGTCATACTCATAGTAGAACCATTGGATGCTGGAGCTTGGTAACTGGAACTTGGTAAGTGGCTTTGTAGTATCTTGTTGGCCCCAGGTTTTACATCACAGCTTTCGACCAAATGGGAGAATGAACAAACTACATTTTGATTCGTAAGTTTGGACTGAAAGAGTACCCATCAGGTATAATATATTCCAAGTGTATCCGAAGCTTGTGCCGACACCTCCGCGAGTAAACCTGCTGAGCATTTTCTTACAGAATAACGCGCTGGTTGGGATGTCGAACTGATGTTGTTGGTTGATGTTGAGAGGGCTTCCCATGGAAACATATCAAAACAATCCTCAACCAGTGAGAGTATAGTAATCCAGTATTATCCAGAACCACCAGCGGCTGATGTTCTGGGGCGGACAGCCCGAAAAATATCGAAAATGTTCTGGAGCCAATTTAGCAAATATTAGCAAATGATTCATGAATATCATCCTGAATATCTAAACATCACTATCATGATACATGCTGGTGCTGGCGATATTCCCTTACATAGTCCTAAAAAACATAGGCCTTTTTGTGTGGCAATCGGTACCTCCATTTTACCATTCGTTCCCGGCGATGATGCCAGGCCGTGCCTGATCAGCGTGAGCATGGTGGGAAAAATGCCTGGCGGTTGGCCCTCGAAGGCTCAAAGCATCCCACCATGTTGCCATGAATCACAGCTGATCACATCTTATCGCATCTTATTACCTGTCTTTCTTACAGTTAAACGTCTAGTTGTTGACGGTTTTCACCCCAAGAATCTCTTAAGCGTCTCTCAGGGGTCCATCTAGAAAATCACCTTCCCCAAATACGGAGTGCAACATACATTTCAAACAATCTACCTGCCACCTATGATTCTCCATCGCCATCCATGATTCAACCGAGTAATTTTCGGGAGTCACACCATTGAGGGTGCATGCACCTAGCATCCTTGACATGTCTGGGTTGCAAATGATTTCATTGGCATGTCTTCTCACAGAACATGTATAATTCCCAAGACCTCGCTGGCAAAAGGGACCTTTCAATCAACTCCTGTTGACACCCGCTAGTTCCCGATAGTTCCCGTGAATGCGAAAATTTCGAAGTGGAGTACAATTTACTTTTAGCTGATGACAACTTCTTGGAGTTAGGTAACAATGGTAACCTCATGGCAAGCTCATCAGTCAACCCCGCTCTTCCACCTTGGAAGAGCGCCTGTGCTTCCAGGACATCTTCGCTTGCACCTGGCGGTGACACGACTCTGGATGCGGGGAATCTGACCAGCGATTTATCGATTTCGCCTGTGAAGTCTTGATGACCAATCAGGTCAATGGCGATAATGGCCCCAACGTAGAGGGTAAAGGCCTCCACGAACCCGGTGAAGGGCTGTGGCTACCTCTGGGCAACTTCCATGATTATGATAGTGATTGATCATGATCTATCTACAAGTTTGATATCAGTTCATGATTTTTTTTTTGGGGGGGGAAGGTGGCCAAGTTCCAGACATAGTCATGGTGGATAGACATCCGTTTTCCAGGCAACACAGGGCCTAATCGGGGACAAATCAGGGCTTGGACCGGGGTTTCTGTGTTTGAGGTGTTTTGAACCGTCTGGATAGGTCACATCTCTAAAGACTAGGTTCCCCAAAAAATCTATTGCAATGCCTCCAATTTTCAATTATTTCCAGACATATGGGGCCATATGGGTTTGTCTGAAAGTAGGGTGTCCCTGAATCCATGGGTTAATCACAACTTTCCCTATAAAAATGATGATTTTTTGGATGGTATACGGTATACCGCATACCCAATTAACTTGTGGCAACCTGGCATTTCTCACCCATCATTTGGAATCCCGACGATCAGCCCCAGGGCAGATAACAAGGTGCCTCCGCTACCTGAGCTCGAAACTTGGGCAATGCGCTTCGAAGTGTGGAACGTGGATTTCCCAACAACATTGAAAAACAAAATTTGGTTGGTAGTTTGAATTCAACCCACAAACATTAGTCATTAGTCATCTCAACCAATCATCCCAAGTATGATTGAAACAACATAAATATGTGAGCCCACCAGCCAGAAATTATTTTTCAACCATGTTACACACACACACAGATATATATATATATACACGTCATTATACATCTTTTGCTAAGGAATGTGGAACCCTGTTTTTCTATTTTGGTTTGTTGACTTTTTTTTTGGCAGGCCAATTCTGCGAAACTCCTTATTCCTCCTCAGTGTTTGTGACAATGCTCCATAGCCATCGGGCCATCCTCTTGGAAAGAGCGTCCTTCTGCGGGGTTTTTCCAGTCGGACACTGATGATACCAAGCTGTTCCAGCGAATTACGCGATCAAAATCTTTGCATCCCCCAGTTTTCACATGGGAGTCTGCAGTTTGGATGCCCTTTTTATTCATCTCCCCAGCATACGGTAAATCATTGTAAATCATATAGCTCTTCACCCTGCATAAGTATTTAATTAGTGCCCCACATGTTCCCCGAACTTTCCGGACTCAAGTTGAACCACAAAAGAAGCGCCTCATCCAGCCGAGTCTCTCAGAAGGCCCCTCACCAGCTGAAAAATATCCTGCGCAGGCAACCCAAGTTTACCTGACCCTATCGAAGTGTTTCTTGTGGCCCCTGGAGTTCCAAAATTGAGATCTTTGGCCAATGCCCTCTGGTAAACTAACATAGCTATGGAAAATCACCATGTTTAATGGGAAAATCCACTATAAATGGGTCATTTCCCATGGCTATGTTAAATCACCAGAGGGTAAGCATATTCGAACAACCTTATTACACACCGATGGCTTTCCCTACCATCTGGTGAAATCCCTTCTGGTGGGGTCCCCACACCCATCTGAAGCCGTTACCGTTAGGATGACGGGAAGCACATTCTCTGCCAACAATTGAAATAAACACATGATGGAGCTTATATATGCTTATATATGCTTATATATGCTTATATTATATTCTATGGCCATGAAATGCCAGCCATATAGCTTCGCAGCCCTTTGTTTCCAATGTCTTATAGCCTTCTGATAGCGTCATTTTATAAAAGTTCTGCTTAAAATACCAAGAAGAAAGCAAATGTGAAGCTGAAGCTGCAACATGGTTATCTTTATGTTACAGTATCTTCCCAAGAGAACCAACATGAAAATGATTCAACAGACTGCAAAGATGCAAAAACGACTGGACATATCTGGACATATGTCCCAAAAACTGTTGGGGCCATGAATCGACCACTTGTGTCATGGAGTTCCTGCAGCTGCCTTTGGGAGCTGTCCAGTGGCTGTCCTGGAAAGCTTTGAAATGCTTGAAGAAGAGCCTCAAACACCGATCCATGGAAACATGGAGTGCCCATTGGGTCGTTGAACGGCACCATTCTCTATTGCAAAGAACGCTGAATCTCATCTCCTTTTGGTCAAAATAGAGGGGCCGGTTTGGTATACCATCATATACAGTACCATCTACCATCATGGCTGAACCTAAAATTTTCCAGGAAAGGTTACGAAGTAATGCTCTTGTGACAAGACATGGCACGGCAGGCCATTCAAACCGCTCAAATCCCAGAGTTGGGCCTGCCAGGGATGAGCGTACGTAATCCCATCCCTCCTACCATATGACTAACAGTTCGCCATGGAAAATCCCCAACATAAATGGAGTTTTAATGGGAAAATCATCTATTTCTATGGGCTATTTTCCATGGCTATGTTAGTCATAGCCAGAGGGTAGTAATATTAAACCACCCCATGGTATGGTATGGTTCCAAATATTAGCGTACCGTAGATCAATGTATGATCAATGTAAATCGCCTACTGAACCATGGTTTCTAGGGGATGTTTCATATGAGGAAGGAATTATTTGGTAGAACAATGAGGGCCAACTCGGGCGCATCGCCAAGCAACACGATTCTCAGCAGCCGAAGCATGCCTTAGAAAATGATGGATCCATGGATCCAGTGCATGGTCCACCATTTTCGAGGACACAGATGGGTCTCAATATAGGGTGCCCAGAAATTGTTCAAAATTGGTGGTATCATGGTGGCATCCCCCATTTTGAGACAATCCCATATAGGATCGCTTGTAGGGGCGTGCGAATGGTATTGCCAGTTTGAAAGTTGGACCTTTGTTGCCATTTCCTGATCATCTTGCTGTCCTTCAGCAACGGGCCATTGTCATTTTAAGATATTTTAAGCGCTCATCAAGTGGCCACTGGTGTCAACTCCCTCTCCTTTTGCTGCTTCAGTTCGTCTGAAAAGCAACTCCATCCCACGATTCAAATCACCTCATATTCTCCACATCTGCCACAATTTAGGTACGAGTATCTGTTAGTCCGGAAAAGCCCAGGTATCAAATACGCTAAGTCATGTATCCCATTAAGTGCCACCTTAAAATGATTGGTTTCAACATGTTAATTCCCGATTTCAGTTGCTTGAAACCTATTTTGGAGTTTCAACATCGATCTATACCAACGGTCGGCTAAAGATCATTAAATATCTATCCCAATTTCAGCCATCTACACCGGGTAAAATTACCATCATTTTTTGAAAAACACGTGACATTAATTGACATTATGTTTTTAAATCCGGGCACATCGATCTTTATAAATGAGATGGCTAGCACAAATAGACATGAACTTCCCATGTTCTTTGCTAAACTTTACCAATTTTACTTATTTTACCCATCATTTCCTCGTTGTATCTTCCTCGGTGCTTCCGCCGCGCGGCGAACGGTGCGCAGGACTTTGAGGAGATCGGTGGCCGAGGAGGTTTCCACCAAGGGTTGAAAGGCCCAGACCTGCCACGGGGAACAGCTTCAGCGTCCCCCAGTGGCACCAGGGTAGACCATGGTGGATGTACCCTCTGGTAAACTAACATAACTATTATGACTATGGAAAATCAACATTTTTAATGGGTAAATCCACTATAAATGGCCATGTTCAATAGCTAGGTTTATTTACCAAAGGGTACTTGGATCATCTTGGATCCCAGTGGCGAAGAACATCGAAGTGGATCCTCTCATGAGGTGAACTAAGCCCAGGCACCACGATTTGTGGGATCCTCCAAGGGATAGGTTTCTGCTGACTGGGTCCATTTACTCCGGCTGTAACTATTTAAGATCAACGGGGATTGGGATTCTTCCGGTTCCTGAGGTCAACACAAAAAAATTAGGTGCTCCATGGGATTACCCCTGAAAACATACAGAGGTGCCCTGTAAAAACCCAAGAAAAACACGGGTCTATCCACCTTGCAACATTTATTCCATTCACAGCCTGCCGGCAGAATCATCAACAGAACAGTGCCACAACAAGCATCCCTGGCTGGATGCCAACGAATCCACAGGTGTGCCAAGTGAAAATAAGATTCTTAATACCGAGGATGAGGATGAAGATGAGGATGAAGATCAGGGATCAGGATTATTATGGTGGTGATGAGGAGTACTATGAACATTGTAATTGTGATCATTGTCGCTAATGATCGTTAATGATACAGTTGCTCGTTTCTGTTCCATCCATGCCAATAGTGACTAATGCTATAGAGCATGTAGTGAAGTCTCTTGATCGTTTCCACGATGTCTGAGTCTTTTCTTCGATATATTGATTCTTGAATGATTCTTGACCATGATTCCAATTATGTCTTGATATTATGTATATATATAATTATATATTATAATTAATGTATATATTTGCCCATTGATTTGTATTTCATTTCTTGATTTATATATGTCTTTTTTCTCAACCCTTCATGATTTTTTCATGTGGCTTTGTCCATGACCCCGGTTTCAAAGCCATAACCCATGGTGCCAAGCCGCAGCCAGCACCCCTGGAACCCAGACCTCGGTTGTGGCAATGCGGAGGATTGCTAGACCTTTGCATGGTTCAATTCAAGTATCCAAGCCTGCTGCTGTCTACATCCGCTTCATTAAACCCTCTCCTATTGGCTTCTGACCCTAGCAGCTTCTGGAAGTCGCTTAAGCCGTTTTCCGCGTCAATCACGTGATAAGACCAAAGCAAGGCGCATAAATAAACCAAAGTAGTCTTTCAACTGCGACACTTTGAAACGGGACCCAAAGCGGTGCGCCACGGAAGACAGCAGTTCACCAGGGTACACCAGAGCTTTGGCACAGGACCAAAGAGGGAACTGCGATATTCAAGTCATTTCCTTTCAGCTTTGGAAGTAATATGTTCAAACGTGCTGCTGCACAGATCATAATACTGCCAGCTGCAAGGAAATGCGCTACTGCAGGAGATGGATCCTGAAGAACAACAAGGTCCCCCAAGCTGCACAAATCTTGGGCATTCAATGGCATTCATTCCATTGATTTTAGGAGGGATCTCCACCACGATGGCTGGTGCTGCCACCAGCAGGTTGAACAACTGTTGCTCTGAGACAACCGCGCAAACCTCCACAGGATATTGGCCAGTTGTCGTGGCTCTGAGTGGCCGTCCAGCACCATATTCTTGAACCTGCTCATGTGGTCCAAGAATCTGGGAGCTTTCCCAGTCGCTTGGTCGTAAGACATCCTCCTTTTGAAGGTCACTACTAGTTGGGTGTAAATCTTCAGACTTGATGTCAACCTCCTTCTGCTAGACCTCAACATCGTCCTGCTGGCAATCTGTTCACTTCACCGGACCCTCATGAGGCTCACCTGTACGGTGGTGGCCGTTTTTCACATGGCCTGGAACATGACATGAGGCACCATGCCAGTGGCAGTCAGGGTGTGGAACCCACTAGGGTTTGACAGTTTGTCATGTTGGTTTCGCGATAATATACCAACAATTCTGGAAACTGTTGTTGTCAAAGCCCCATGATTTGCGATATTGATTCTCGCTGTGACTAGATCTGATCTGCAAGATTCCCAAGGACAAGTGAGCCGCAAAAATGCAAGAAATCAGCATCAACATCAAATAAAATCAAATAATTATCATTGCCCCTCCACTCCCTTTCATGTTTCTACCTGATTCTACCTGTGTATGGGATCTGGGATGAACATTCAAAAACTCACTTTGGTAGTATGCATATGAACCAACACCGTCGACACCAGCATATGGGAATAGCTGAAAAAGGAGCACGAATGAGCCCACAAGCTGGGTCAAGAAGTCTGAGTCCAATCTGCTGTACAGGGTGGACTGGGTGGTGCCTCCCCAGTTATAAGTTGGTTTCTATTTACTCCCCATTTGCTGTATCTCGGTAAATGATAATATTGCACTAACCTGAAATAAGGCCTTAACTGGGGCTGATTCCTCTTATACCATGATTCCAGGGCTCGGGAGAACAGTGAGGTCGTTAATTATAATTTACCCAGATGTATCAACCACAACCCCAAGTGGGCCGCGACACGATAAAGGTATCGAAGATGATGATGGGATCTAAAAGCCATCGCAGCCCCATGACCTGCGTTGGTCAACAACGTTGCGGCGGGGCACATCTTTCGGTGGTCCCCTAAGCCACATCTTTTTTTTCAATGATGAAAAGCCACCACTTAAATACTTAAGACTAATAGATATCAGCTACTCTCTGGTTATTTAACATAGCCATGGAAAATGGCCCATTTATAGTGGATTTACCCATAAACAATTGTCATTTTCCGTTATGTTAGTCATAACCAGAGGGTATATCATAATCCCCAATGATATATGGTAGATCCCTATAGATACCTCCAATTTAGGTTCCTGAAATGGCCATTGACAATCCATTGACTATATCATATGGCCGTTATGGCCACATACAGAAAAACTTTAAACTGAAATAACCATGGTGGTGAACATACCATGCATTTTCTACATCAACTTTAACCCAATGAACATACAATATTTTCATATATTTTCTATATTTCAATGATTCTCATGGTAATTTCAATGGTTTGTGACACCTTGTTGGACACAATTCTTGGACACAAGCCTGCCCTAAAAATCGGGGTGGGGGCCTTCAAGCGCACCAACCACTCCAGGAGGAAGAAACTGGTGACTGCACTCTCCATAAACCTGGTCGAAAAAGGGATCGAGGAAGGAGGGTCATTGGAGTGAAAACCTTCGTCTACGGCAAGTGCGAAGCATCAACGGGGTTCTAGGGAAATGTGAACTATACATGGGTTATTGTCAATGTTTGTCAATTATGTTGATTTCTGAATTGGTGGGCTGCACAGAGTGAAAGCTGAGGTGAGCCAGGGAACACCCCAGTTCTGGGGACATGGACGTGAAGAGCAATGAACAAACCCCTCTACTCAGGGATGGTGATTTCATTCGAATTTGTTCATATTCCAAATCAATCTTGAGGACAGGAAGCGGATGTCTTTACTCACAAAGTCTTAAGCATGGCGAAGATTAGACAATAGTGATCTGGAAACTAATCTTGGAATTTCCAAGTGCATTTTCCAAGCGGAATTTCTAAAATCTTCTACTGTAATCGAAGTTTCCGGAAACTGACCCCTTGGAATTGGGACTCAAAAAACCCCCCGCTCCATATCTGAGACCAAAGAAGGGCAACATTCAGTCAGACTCATGGTACCGAGCTTCAAGCACACCAGAATACACACACACATAGACAAAACTTCCATTTTAGCAATCTACACTCTAAATGGGCAGACATTGAAATGGAACATAACATATATAGCATGGAAGCAAAGCATGTCCTAACAAGTCAATTTATTTTATGTTTTTATTTCACTATATTACTCTCAACCAAGGTGCTGCAGAAAGATGGGTGCGTCCAGTCCATCCATTTCCCACGCCACGGTGAGAACGCCTTGGTACATTGGAACAAAGCAAGTCCTGGATGCGGGGAAAAAATGGGAAAAACAACAGTGCCACCTTTGAAGTTTTCATTTTTCTTCCAATCCCCAAAACTTTGGTTCTCTAAATCCATTTATATCATTTATATAATGTATATTGATGTGGGTTTGTGTTTGAAAAGGTGGGCACAACGACGAAGAAACAAGTTTGTTGGATTGTCAGTCTCCAAGTCTGGACAAACACACATATCATACTATCTATCCCATATTTAGCTTCGTTTTGAGGCGGATCATTATAAGAGGCCATGATGGAACCCAAGAAATTTGTTTTCCGGTACTTTTGATCTTCTATAGAGGTTGAAGATTATGATCCAAATCTTGGATACCCTTGAATTCTTTTTGCGTGTGTGTGTGCGCAAGTAAACTTAACATATCACAATCATGAATTCATACGAAACACAGTTATAGAGTACCCTATGATAATCAAACACATGGCAACGGAAAACCCTGTCGTCTATTCTGTACTATGATTTTCCCATCACATAACACTATTTATTTATATATGTATTAATAATGTATATGTTTGTGTATATGCATATGTATATCAGTATATGCATATGTGTATATATATATATATATATATGTATATGTGGAAGATTTTCCATATCTTTGATGACCGGGAGGTTATATATATGTTATCCTTCATAGCATACCTCCAATCGAAGGCCCATGTTCGCAACAAGTGACTGAGGATGATCACCACACCACAGCCCATCTCGAAAATCCATGATGTGGCAAAAGCCACCTGCTAGGGATGGATAATGGATTGGAAAACCATGGGGTTTTACCCATGGGAAAACCATGGGAAAATCGGTTTAACCGGTGATTTTCTCATGATTTTCCCGAGATTTTCCCAATCCATTGGGACATGGATCCCGATGTTTCTTTCTTGTTGGCTTCACAGCGGATTCCGGCGGATTCCGGACCAAAAAACCCAAGGATTCCATCTGCTATTTCCCGAACAAGTTCTGCATGATCATATGGAAGCCCCATTTGTACGTCATATATACATTGCAAATATATATATATATGTGTGTGTGTATCTATGTATGTATGTATATATATATATATACATATATATATTATATTATATATATATTATATATATATATTATATTATATCTATATATGTATATAGGGACACATCCTTAGATACTCAAATTTCAGCATCTCCAGTCATCGCAGAGGCTGTGCACCTCAATGTCACGTTGCTCATCTGTCCTCGGCAGTATTTTGGAGGGCTACCCTGCGGGTAAACATACAGGAGGTCCACATCTATGGTGGGATTTATGTGGAAAGCCCTTTCGGAAAATGGTCTATGATGTCTATGGTCATGGTGGGTGTCCACATCTATGTTTACAGGAGGCTAACCTGGTTTACTGTGCTGGTTAGATATTTATAGATCTTTATTGTACCAGGTGGGACCCAACTGGATGATCGTGACAACCTCAGATCTTGCTGCACCCCAGACGCTTTACTGTTTGCTTGGGCTGGTACCATTTTCGTAGCAAGTTATCATAATATATCCTAGTTGATGTTTTATCCAAAAAAAACTATTTGGGGAGTTATAAACCCCCTAGTTGATCAATCACGGTTTATCAGTCGTTCATGCTATCCGAAGTCTATCCCCAATTGGGTGACAGGACCAATTTGGTTGACTTAGATCCCAAAAATTAATGGCATCAAATGTTGTAGGTAGATGATGGTAGATGTAGGTAGGTAATTAGTGAGCTGTGACATAGTGTGCGCAAATGTAGGTGCTCTACTGTGTATATGTGCTGTAGAATCTTGGATAGATGGAAGAATACATGTGAAATCTGCATGCACCATGACACCATGTATCTGCCTCTATGATTAAATCTGTACACGTATTCATTCACGTATATCCAATAGCTGTGTCTCGATGTCTCGATGTCCCATCGGACCATGCTAGGCCACATCATTTCCTGGCATTGAAAAACACCACCTGAAGGATTTACAAAATGGCGTGTACATAAAATGACCTTACCCAAAATGGCACCTTGTATGTATGTATAGTTTGGGCGGGGATGGGAGAGTGTCTTGATCACGGGCTTTTGAAAAGAATCATTGCAGTGACAGGGCTCTTTTCAAATAGCACTTCTATCTTGTATGATTACACTCTCGCAATGCAAGCTGGCTATGGGAAATCTGAATTTGAATGAGACAATATGTAAGATATGTAAGAATCTCAAGAGAAAAAGATGGAAAAAACAACTATCCACACAGAATCTACCCTCTGGTAATTTAACATAGCTATTGAAAATGGTGATTTATAGTGGATTTTCCCACTAAAAATGGTGATTTTCCATAGTTATGTCGGTTGGCCTCTTTGTCTGTGGCCATGTCAAGGCTATTTCTAACATATAAAGTGCTATTTCTAAAATATATAGAGCTATTTCTAAAATATCTAAATCTAATTGTAAAAAAACACATTGGTTCTAGAATCTAGAAAGTGTAATTTTATGTGGCCACTTGCACATCACAAAAGCTTCAAGATTGCAAATTCACCTTTGTTGTTTTTAATGTCTTGGTTTCGGGAAAATATGGTGACAAAACCGCTTTCCAAGAACCATGTGTGTTGCAAACGAAGTTTGGGATTTTTTGGTGGATGTCGCTCGGAACCGCAGCAATTC
>Ga0126342_10008223_pt1 | contig 18676 bp, 9 predicted proteins | sample Cyp1metagenome_FD_92528 | JGI IMG/M metagenome (GOLD analysis project Ga0126342, IMG submission 92528) | Coral microbial communities from Lord Howe Island, Old Settlement Bay, Australia - Cyphastrea 1 metagenome | ecosystem: Host-associated > Invertebrates > Cnidaria > Coral ...
AGCAGCATCAATTTGGAAGAACTGGGTTCCATGTGTTTTTTTCTGTTTTGGAACTTGCGCAATAATAAAACACAAGGGCAAACTTATACCGCAAGCAAAACAGCTACCTGTGAAAATTGACATGTTTTGGTATGTTTTTCGAAGTTGAGGTGTCCTTGAGGACACCAAATGCCCTCCAAAATCCAAGTATTTATGACTATAATTGTCCAATGTTGTCCATATATCCCAGTTTATTCCCATTATTTTCCCACGATATCCCCACAAAGTGGAGCCCAAACGATAGCTAAACTCCAATATCCTATAGTTGATTTTGATGGATTTTGGTGGCTTATAAACCAACATTTACAGAACTCAACGGCTACACCGTGTCTGTGCAGACCCCTTGTCGGTACCCGAGGCTTCCCTGGAATGTCTCAGAATCGGCAGCTCAAGAGCTCTTCGAGAGGCTGGAATCACCGGCATCAACGGGCACTGTAAATTTAGAATTTGGGGGTTTCCATAAATGGGGGTACCCCAATAGCTGGATGGTTTATAAGGGAAAAATCATGAAAATTCCAAACCAAAATGGATGATTTGAAGATTTGAAGGTACCCCCATTTCAGGAAACCTCCATATTACTGCAGGTCCATACTACATTCAAAGCCCTTTACCAGTTATATATAAATGGTTATATGTAAACGGGGTCATTCCATAACTGGTAAAGGGCCATAACTCTAGGTGCATGTTTGTTACTGATAGTGGGATGACTGTGATGCTAAATAGGCATCTTGTCAGGCCATGGTTTATGGTCTGGTTGGCCATTTGAAACTGAGCCAATCTTTTTATGCCCGGAGAATAGATTTGCGCGTAGAGTCAATGACTTGGTATACCGCATGACTCACATTACATCATATGTTGTTTGATAGACCAAGCATGTGTTGGTCATTGTGTCCGAGTCCCCGTGTTATACACTCCCAAAGTTCAAAGCGGGACCGTGAAAATTGGTTTCTGAAATTTCACCCTTCTGGCCATGTCGATCCATATCAAACTGACAGGTAATAGTATCAGGGTGGTGTAGTTTATCCCAATTTGACAGGGTAGTAGACCTGGTCAAGTCCCTTTGAGCTTCTCACCCAAGAAAGAAAAGTGTTTCCAAGATGTTATACATGAATATAGATGATACTGATATTTACAGGTTTCCATGTTCTATTCGGCATGCCTTTGTGGAGTTGCCAAGTGAGCGGGTGCGTTCGAACCTCAGTTACTTAACGTCGTTTCTACTTTTACAATGGCCATAACTATGGGTCAATCCCCTATAGTTGCAGGTACCTATTTCATCAGAATCTAGTTTGTTATCCATTGTATCTGATATATCTCTATGAAATTGCTGGTTAGATTACCGTCCATGTTTTCCATTCGGAAAGCGAGGATTTACATGAATGGGATGACTGCTGCTCTGATGGCATGTCATATACAATTCAAACAGACATGGATTTTCCACAGTGTGACCGGGGTTTTCCGAGGTTTCATTGTTGTCCAATTGGGGGTGCAGTTCCATTGACTTTAAGTGGATATGTAGCCAATATCCATAGAGGGGTTGCTTTCCAACGGGGGCTACTTCACCATGGTTCTAGCCATTATTCACCCACACCTCAAGTCGGAGCGTTGGGTATTTCACCTCTTGAAGATTGGTTCTATCTAGCCTCTGGTAAACTGACATAGCTATGGAAAATCACCATTTATAGTGAGTTTTCCCATTAAAAATTGTGATTTTCCATAGTTATGTAAACGTTTACCAGAGGGTAGCCATTCAATTCATTAATCACCCCACACCCCCTAAATTCAGATTGGAGGCCCATGACATTTTCTCCCCAGCGCCGTCACAGATACATCCAGCGTGTGCCCGAAGATTTGGTGCAGAACACCGACACCTGGCAAGCATTGGCGGCAAGCCTGCAAGGTGCGGTGAAAGGAAACCACGCACTGAAACGAAACGAGACATATTCGTGGAGGGGAGCTTTCTCGAATTTAAAAAGGTTTCTTTTTGGGACACTTATGTGTTCCTTGGATTTTCTTCGTGTGTTTGTTTTTTTGGTTTAAATTCTTTGGATCATGTTCATTCGAATACAGTAACTTGAATGTAGACTTCTTTTGAAAACACGCGAAAACCTAAAGGATGATACCGGAGATTATGGACCAACTGTAGTCACTACAGCATCCCCCAAGAAAAGCGTGGTTTTTCTGAAATTTGGTTAATATTCTGTTTTTTGGATGATGTTTTTTATATCAATCAAAGTCTCTTTATCACCCTCTGGTAAACGTTTGAATAACTATGGAAAATCACCATTTTTAATGGGTAAATCAACGATTTCCATCGCCATTTTCAATACCAGAGGGTCCCTGTCTCTCTATGGAGCTGGCCACTGGGATGGTGGCGTGGATCTTGGAGCTCGCATCCGATATCCACATTCGGTGCCTGTGAAACGGCACCGATGTCAGTAAGTTACCCAATTGATGGCGGCGTATAGTTATAAGATGTTATAAGTATAAGTTATAACCCCATAAAAATGCACTCAATATATATATATATATAAACAACTATTCTTAAGAAATATCTTAAGTCATATTGAATGGTGCATCAAGGACGATGTTCACTTAAATCAGCTATGCCAGCTATGCAGGTTAAACGACCAAATTGAAGGCCAAATTGAGTCAGCGATCATCGGGTGGAGCCCATGGGCGATCGACAGGGTCTCACTTCAGCTCAACGCACGAAACGATCCTGGGTGGCCCACGGGTGACCGTCGGGGAGCCATACACAGCCCTTGAGCGACTTTCGAGCAAAGGTTTATGGCAAATTCTGGGGCCATGGAAGCATTCCTCTACGTCCCTTTCAGTGGTAGAGTGGCTACGGACGCGCTGTGAAGAAGAATCTCATCAAAGTTAAGACAACGGGTATTTCCCAGATTCGAAATCCGAAGTATCCCGCCAAAATTTCCTTCAGGCCGACCCAATGAGGCTTGGCCTGGTGGATCATAGCTCAATGGTTCGGATCAAGGTATAGGTACCCATGAGGATTATTTGCCTCGCAAGGAATCCGGCTGTGTAGCCCTGTCAAATCCCCATGTTTCCATATGTTTCCTGATTATGTGGGTCGATTACCAACCCCCCATTTTTTGGTGGTCCAACACCTACCAAAAAGGACCCCTGGTCGCAGGAAGTGGCAACGACCCACGTCCTGTCAGGGGTGACTTGGCGTAAAACATCCGGTGATTCTGATTGGGCGGTTTGATAAACAAGAAAGGTGGGGTACAAAAAGAAGACATTCTGGGGATATAATTCGAGACACAGTATAATTATCATCCTGAAGTAGATAGAATATCAACATTTACAATAATATATTCCTACTGCTGTGAGGTTGTTTTTGAAATATCCGTATTATATCTAATGTCTGTTAATCTATCTATATATATATATATTAATTGATATTAGGTGTGTCTGAAAAAAGGCCCGATACCAAGCAAATGGTGGCCATGAAATAGGTAACTGATTGGACTTTGGATATCCTACTAGGCAAACATTGATATCCCATTTGATATCCCATTGTGACATGAGGATGCTGATGGTAGAGGCAACTGTTTTTTTTTGGCATCAGCATATATCAGCATAGTTGGGGATTCAAGCCACTAAAATTGGGCAACGTCAAGCATTCATAGCATTCTATGCCAAAAAAAGCCATGGCCAGGGCCCTGCCGCCTTGCCTCCTCCAGGTCCTTTGGCCTTGGAATTCTTTTGGCTGAAGTCTGGTCGCCCCAGTTGGTCCACAGTCCGATCATGTGGCGTGGGTTATCTAAAAAACGACCCGGCCTGGTAAACGTTTACAGTTTGCAACTGGAAAATAAGCATCTTAAATTTCTTAAATAGGTAAATCAACTATTTCTATGATTTTCTATGTGCCATTTTCAAGAGCTATTTTGACATAACCAGAGGGTAGAGATTTAGCCATCAACCATTGAGAATAGGGATACCATTCCTCTTTGATATTCATTGACTCAATTATGTCATAGCAAAACCGGTTGCTTTTTTAACTGCATATTTCTACCAAACTGAATTTTCCATTGACGGCTTGCTTGAAAAGGCCCTTTTGCCTGCATGATGTACAAACTTGGATATGTACCGTATACACTACATATAAATATATCCTTATAGCTCTTCAACCGCTGTAAGCCTCAAAACTAAGACAGACATAAACATAGTTTTGAAGTGACTCATGTTCTACATTATTCAATACATAAATCTTACCAAAAAGAAAACTCTCACAAAAACCAGGACTCATAATAAATTGGACTGATTGAACTTCCTGGTAGGGGGGGGGGTACTTTGGATTCTTATACAATAAACGGGAATCCCAGCCAAACCCAACCAGTCTCTTTGGGAGTGGCTACTGGAATGAGGCGGGAAACTCCATGGTCTTCAGTGTCCGAAGCATCCTTTCTTTTTGTGGCCTAAATTGGCAAAAACAATCCTTATGCGATATGCTGATATGCTTGAATTATATTGAATTATCATATCTTCAGTCAATGTTTAATATATTGAAACATGATGATAACATATATTAATATAATTAATTATCATATGTGAAACTTCATTATTCCAAATGTTTAGTTGCATACACGTAGTTGCTGGTTAAACAATATTGTTTCGGTGATTTGAGTTCCCCATTTCGATAAAATCACCAAGCATTGATCCCAAGTATATCCATCCCATGATATTCCGTTAAGCTCTGAAAACCAATTAAATCCAGTGAGCAACTTTATTTTAAAAAATGCAAACCACGTATCCCAAGATGATCTCCCATTAAAACCATATGAAAAACCCATTCAAACAGCCATTGTTTGGGTCATTTTTCGAGGCGCAAAGACCCGGACTCCGACGGCTTAACGCCCACGGCGGAGACGGCCGAGGGGCTCTGCGTCTTCCAGCTGCAGAGGCCCGCGGCAGTTGGATAGTGACACTGTGAAGCGAAAAATAGATCATGAAGCGAACAAGTTCTAGTTACTCAAGATGTGTTTTTTCAATGATAGTATAAGTACAACATATATATATATATATACATATATAGTTATATCATGTTATATATATATACATATTGTTTTATCAATAGTTGGATAATGTTGGATGATTTTGGATATAAATATGAACCTATAGGACCTATGAAGGTCCAGTTATAAATAGTTATGATGTCAAGTTCGGATTAGTAAACCACTAGGGATCAATCAACCCCCGGGATTTAAAATCCGATCTCGCCATTAAGTAGAAGACTGGTCCCACCCGACCCCATAACAATTACACGTGTGTAGGGCAGCATCAAGTATGTGTGCAAGTGCAAGAGAAAAACTCATAGCATAGCAGCTGAACATGAAAGTTAATCCTCTCTCCCTACTACTCAAAACCCCCCCCGCACAAATAGTAAACACGGTGATCATCGGTGATCTATTTTTATTATTATAGGGGGATTTAGGTGGTATGTTATATTAGGGTGCCCGTAATATTCCAATATGAAAAACCCTAATAATTAAAATAAACAACTCGATTTCAAATTTGATTCAACCCCTTATTAAAATTTATATAAAATATTGCCAAAAACTTGATTTCGAAGCTTTCCCCTAATATTCCAATGAAAACCTTTAATAATTAAAACAAAACTCAATTTCACATGTGATGAAATCCCTTATAAAAAACCTATGACATATTGCCAAAAATTGGATTTCGCAGTTTTTCCCTAATAATAAATTTAAAACCTAAATAAAAAGAAACTAAAATTTTCGATTTCAAAATCAATTAAATTCCCTTTTATAATTGATTCTCAATTACGACAATTGAGAATCCAATTGTGGCCAACCCAAAAAAAAACGGAAGTGCCACACCAATCCTGTGTTTTTTTATTAGGGGGAGTTTTAGTAATAGGAAGAAGGGATTATTGTCCCAGCTCGCCCCTACCCCTCCCCACCTGAAGCCTGTAAAACCATGGGTAAAATCCACATCTTCGTGGCTTGGGAAAAACCCATCGCGTCATTCGGAGGGAACAACATTGGATAATAATGATAATATTTGCATGATAATTATTGGCTGCTGGTTAGTGGTTTGGAACATTTGGTTTATTTTTCCATATATATATAATATATATATATATTGGGAATCATCATCCCAACTGACTCATATTTTTCAGAGGGGTTGGTATACCACCAACCAGTATTGGTTGGGATGTCTTCAAAAATTAGAAAATGTTAGCAAAACTCGTTATTTTCATGCATTCTAACCACATATCACTCCAATGACGAGCCCCCAATCAGCACCGCCCCAAGGAGCGGTGGCAAACCCGTTGGTCAGTTGCGTCATTTCTCGGTTCTCTCCATGGACATCTTCGAGGACGGGGCAACGGGTCAAGCAACTGGAAAATGAGCGGAACGCCATGGAGGTTTAGCTCATTGGGAAATGCATCGAACTATTGCTGGGGTGATGATGTTCCATGCTATGTTTGAGTACCAGAGGATATACTTCTCTCTCTATATATATACATATTATGTAAAATATAACGTGACTAATTATATAGCCTATAGCGTTTTGTCAGGGTATCCAAGATTGACGATATGAAGCGACATTTAGTCAAGGTTAGTTGAGGTTAGTCAATGAAAACATAAAAATGCATGTTTTCCAGTGGTAGCAGCTCATCAATGTGGACAAATCTTGGGTTTGCCGTGGATTATGTGGAGAATCCAGTGGAATTCTTGATGCTTGGAGATTCTCCACAGTTAGTCACTAGCTTATAACCCCAGTTATAACTTGCTATTATCTGATCTTATCAGGAGTAGTCCAGCTATATCTGAGGTGAACTAACCTACTTACTACTATTCTTAGGGATGAATATCCTCACCACATGGGGACAAAAACCCTGGTACCCTTGTTTTCGCAGCAAGGTAGTTAGGTGTTCCACAGGTGTTGACCCTTCCCAAAAATGAACATGTCGATTCGTCGATAGTCAATTTTTCAGAGCCAAAGACACGCGGCATGCTCCCACAAGATCACGACCTCATGACAGGGAGTCGTGAACCTGGTATACGACATGGCAAGGAGGAAATCTATATAATGCCAACAAAGACTGCAAGGTCAATTTCCCAGATGTGATGCTCAATTCCAGAGCTTCTTGTCTATAATCTGTCATAATCTGTCTATACATTATACATCATTATACTACACTCCTTGTTTTTGGAACTTGCTTATGATTGGTCCTACAGGGGCAGGATGCCATCTACTTGGCTGCCGCCTGCTTCAAGTCTGCCACGATCTGCCGTGTTTCCATCGTCGAATGCAGACGCTGACAGGGGCGATTGGTGATGGGGCTGCCCGAAACTGCTAGGGGCAGCAATCTTAGAACACTGGAGAGACAGGAAATGCAGAGGGGACGACATCGATTGGCCGGGCATGGGCTGTTCTGAGGGGTAAGTATCAGATGCAATCCGACAGATTTACTTCCTTCCCTTACCACAATTGGAGACTTGACGTCGTTGTTTGGCTATGTTTGCGCCTGCTTTTATGAATTTTATCTTGTTCAACCGGGACCTGATCTACTAAGGGTGTTTTTTCTGATGCATTGCCAAGGCTAGATAGCAGCGTTAGACCCAAAGAAAGTGTTGTGTATAGGACAACAAACCTGCGCTTGCTGTATCCTTCCTGTATCTACTGAATAGTGGTTCCACTTCCATGACCGCCATGCTCTTGTTGCTTGAATCCCCTTTTTGTTGGGTTCAAGTTCACATGTTCATTTGTTTTCAACCCCCATTGTTTTGGTTGCTTTAAGTAGCATTGCTTGATGGTTGAATCCACGTGTTTGGTGATTCACTGTTCATGTTCGTTGCTAAAATAGACCTGGTAGGATATAACAAAGCTCCGTTTTGGTGTGGTTCAATCTTTGATGGTTAAATCACCCAAATAGATGCAGCCGTTCCTTCTCAGGAAACATGATTGGGGTATGATACGGTATGGTTATGGGCTTAGCCGTATACAGTTGTTAGCTATGTCCTATTATCTTTTGCAATGATATCATATCCCACTATTATGATGTCATGATCAATCCAAGTTTTTCTCGGTTTACTGCAATTTTTTCTTTTCGCTTTCCCTGCAGGAGGCACTGACGTCGGTGAAGAACTTGATGTTCCTGGTCGTTTTTTATTTGTTGGAATGATCCTGCGTCCACAACTGCCATGGGTTCTGGGTAATAGCGATTAATACTGGTACTGTAAGCTTGGAACTCAGGTGGTTCTTCACTTGGATGATCTTGGATGTTGCTGGAAATTGGGTTTTAGTATATTTCGATTGAATGACAGTTTTTGTGTCGGCCCTGTGCAAATGACCACCCATGGTGTACAAAGAAGGCCTCCTCTCTCAAAGCGCTGTAATAGGTTCATATTTGGCAACGGTCCAAAAGGCGGCTCAAGTTGCCCTCTGGTAATTTAACATAGCTATATTATATGACATCGCTATTGAACATGGCCGCATTTTGAGATCATTTGCCCATCGCAATTAGTGATGTTCCATGACTATGTTGAGTTAAAAGAGGGTGAAACCCCACTCTATGATCCAAGAATCCGCAGTGTTGAGGAAGTCCCCACTGTCCCATAATAATAAGCTTCCTGGAAACGAAGAAGTAATCTATGATATCCATCTAACAATATTGGGTAAACAGTGAATAGTTACAATATGTTACTATCAATCGCTGCCCTTTGTGAAATTCCAAGTGGGGCGACCCGGCCCAGCTTGAACCCGATGTTTTCTGGGGATAGAAGTTTAAACCCAGCTGAGATGGTGTTATGATAATTTGTTCAGACCCGCCAAAAAGTTATCGGCTCAATATGGTAAGAAGTATATAGCAAGAAATGATTTTCTCAGTGACATGGCGTGTCATGGTCTGCAAGTCCAATTTTCGCACAAAAACATGGCTGCGAAGATAGGTTTGGTGCGTATCATACCAACATCCACTTAAGTTGATCATCATTCTTCCCCTTCAAAGGTCATTTCATGCTGATTTGATCTAATGGACGTTAAAGGTATATTATATCTGGTTGGTGGTTTCAAACATGTTTTTCCATATATTGGAAATCATCATCCCAACTGACTTTCACTCCATCATTTTTCAGAGGGGTAGGTCAACCACCAACCAGTTATAAGTCATTAACCATCATTAACCCAAATAATAACAATATGTTAACCATTATTAACAGTATATGTTTACCAGAGGGTATGATGGGGATACTATGGTATTAACCACTACCCAGCAATGATATGCCCCATTTCTATACCGTGACCATCGCCGCGGGAAGGCGTCCTCGCATGTCCTCGGCGTCCGTTACGCCCAAGGTTTGCTCGGCTGCCTGTGATGTCAATCAGATATGTGATTTGGTCGAGGCCTCAGGTGGATCCCGGGAAAACATGGGAAAAGCCGATATCTTGGGGTTGTTGTGGCAGGTGATTTTGTTGATCTTCCTGGGAAATCCGCCATGACTGGGGACATCTATATGGACCATGACCATTTTCCATAGCTATGTTGAATTACGAGAGTGTATAACATGTTTTGGGAACACAGCATAGGGATTTAATGGGATGTATAGGCAGCAATATGATATTTTATTAGAATTTAACAGGGATTCATAGGGTCATAAGTTTTTTGTTGACCAGTACGGACATATCATTTAGAAATTGTGGTTGATCATTATTGTAGGATTACAGTGCCTACTGCCTTCGGTAGGAGACTTGGGGATAGTCCATGCCAATTGCACCATGGTTGAAAAATCATGATTCCGTTACATGTCCCTTTAAAAAAGTGACCTTTCAAACATTACCCTCGAGCAAACTAACATAACTATATGGAAAATCACCCTTTTTAATGGGCAAACGGGTAAACCAACTATTTCTATGGCCATTTTCAATAGCTACGTTAGTTTACCAGGCCGGGAAAATTCCTAGATCAGATCAATCCATGAATTTGGCGCTGCTTTCTCGAGACGAGGGGGTCCAGAAGCGGGGGACGACCAAGCGTTTCTTGCTGGTGTTTTGTGAGGATACAAAAGGGGATATTAGTGACGGGATAATAAATATGATATATATATATATATATATATGATATATATATATGGTAGTACGACCTCGTTGCTAAAGATGAACAGTTGACAGCCCGAGTGTCTGTAGTTTCGGCTTAAGGGAATGAGTGTGGAGGGACACCCCCTACTGGCCTGTACGTGTGTGCTCTGCCACACGTGGAGGCGGGTGGGGTACCTCCTGGTAGCTCCCGGACGGTCGGAGCAATTTCGATTTGCGGCCCTGCAGCGTTTGCGTTTCTTGCATTCTGAGCTGCTGGACTTGGCCGACGGTGTACCAGAGGGTCCTCCTGTGGCAGTGGGAGCGCCCCTGGTACCCTCCCGAGCGGGGGAGGAGCTTCCATCAGAGGAGGCACGCGCCTTGGCAGAGGCGAGTTCAAAGGCCGGCCCCCTGGCACCCCCTGCAGGGCTCAAGGCTGGCATTGAGGAGAAGAAAGAGTCACCCATAGAAGGAGTTGAGAGAGAGGGCGCTGCAGAGGCATCATCGGAGCTGAAGGCACAGGGGAAAGAGGCAGACCATAAGAAAGACAAAAAGTCCAAGAAGAGCGAAAAGAAAAAGAACAAGGACAAGAAAAAGAGGCGAGAAAAATCGCCTAGTGAAAAGAAGGCAGATAGAGCGTCACGGTCGGAGGCTGGCGTTAAAGAGGAAGAGCCAGACTACTCTGACGGTACGGGCTTAGACGCCCCTCACAAAAGCCCTAGTCCAAAGTCAGAGCCCAAGGAGAAGAGACCCAGTCCGAGTTCAAGGCAAGCAGAAAAAACTCCCGAGAGAGGGAGTCGCCGGGAAAAGAGTTCCCCAGAAAGGACTGAGAGGAGGAAGGTCGTTTCTCCTGAGCGGAGGAGATCTAAGAGGGAAGAATCTCCCGAGAGAGGGAGGAGAAGAGAAGGCAGGGAGTCTCCTGAGAGTGGGAGAGCAAGAAGAGAAGGAAAGGCATCTAGAAGGTCAGAGAGGGACGGTAGCCGGGCTCCTGAGAGGAGGGAGCGTGAGTCTCCAGGGCCAAAGCGAGAAGACAGGCCGAGGAGACGTGCAGAGGAGACGCCTTCACCCCGAAGAGATCGCAGGGAGAGGGCAAGGTCTAGTGGCCACCATAGACGCTCTGGAGGGCACTTGCCTCCTCCTGAGCCGGCAGTGCCACCAAGGCAAAAAGCTCCTGCAGGTCCACCTCCTGGTGAGTTTGGTGGCCCCTCGCCTTTTTGGGGACCAAGGCCAACTTGGGAGCAAAAGTCCAAGGGCAGGAAGAGAAGAGAGCGAAACGCAGATATCTGGGTGTACGGCCTTGACGAGTCAAGGAAGTTTCAGAGAAAGGACAGAGGTGGATGAGCCGGAGGAGGCCAGCGGCGGCAGCTGTTCCGAGGAGACGGCCAGCATCAAGTGTTGAAGACCCTCCCGGTCGTGGGAGGAGAAGGGAAGACATTGCGGAGCTCTACACAAAGGGGGAGCCTATCGATTCTCATCTGGCTCCGCTTACGCTGCTGGAAAGGGGTCATTGGCTGGTGTCTGAAAAAAGCACTTATTTTGAAGAGGAGTGCAAGTGGGCTGGAAAGGTGGTTAGGGTCACTTTGGAAGGCGGTGAGGCTGAAGTTCAAGTGCAGTTGACAGGGACCCAGTGTGAGTCTCTTTTGAAGTATGCTTCAGGTCAAAACCCTGCCGTGATCCGGGCTCACCTTTGTAAGCCGGGCTGTGACCAGAAACGGGTTAACCCGGACTTAGTGCACCTCAGGTCTTTCAGGAGGTTGGAGGACGCTGCTGAGAAGTCGTGGGAAGTCAATTTGGTTTCCGTCGACGAGATCGAGCCCCTGAGAAGAGCAGAGGAAGCATGGAGCAGGAGGCAAAACGAAGGAGACGCGAGGAAAGAGGCTTCGTCGGTGTCATCAAGCAGTCGAAAAAAGAAAAAGAAGAAAAAAGAGAAGAAAAAAGCAGGCGAGAAGAAGGCCAAAAAAGAATTGAAGGTTGGGGGCAAGGCTCTGGCAAAGAAAGAGCTGAAGGCTCTTTACCAAGGAACGGGCCTAGATCCCGATGTGGCGACGAGAAGGAAAGTGGTAAAGAAAGTGAAAAGGAGGTTGAAAAAAGCGAGGCCCTCGTCCAGTTCGAGCAGCAGCGGGTCGTCTACAAGCTCAGCCCAAGGGTTGGAGGACGAGATCTTGGAAGACAGGTCCAAGATCCAACGTATAGCAGTGGCTGGGCCAGGGATTCTGGCCGCGGCAGCGGTACAGAATATGAAACAGTTTGTGATGCAGAGCGGTGGTTCAACGTGGGCCATCGACGAGGACAGTCTGCCCCCTGTGATGGGGCAATATGCCCGGCAGCACCTAGCTCACAGGACTTCAGGCGGCATCCTGCGGGAGGTCATGTCGTTGAGTTTTGTGGGGGACCTCCTCTTGCAAGGACGCGCAGCGGAAGCTCTCGATGGAGTAGCCCAGCGATTAAAAGGGCTGGAGCTCCTGATCAGCGGGCAGCCGTGGGCTACGGCCCAACGTGTGGAGATTACACCCCCACTGGAAGCAGCTATCTCCAGCCGTGCGGAGATCCAAGTTGCGATGCGGGAATCGAAACTCGACTCGCAAGCCCGGGGGGGGTCAAAGCTCCTGGGAGAAGGGGCGTGGAAAAAGCAAGAGCAAAGACAAAGACAAAGGGAAAGGAGAAAAGGGAAAAAGCAAAGGGCGAGAGGACGCCAAGAAAAGCTCCTGAGAGTGGGAGTTGAAAGCCGCCTGGTAAAAGCTCTGAGGAGAAGAAACAGGAAGAAAGAAAGGGAGACTCTCTCCTGCGGAAAAGTCCCGGAAGATGCCAAAGAGGAGAAGAAGAAGGGATTGGGCTCAGACTATGACGCATGGTCGCCTCGAAGAAAAAAGGAAGCCTTCGCCGATGGGAAGAGTGACTCTGGTGGAGTTGGAAAGCTCCTGCATAGTAGGTTTCACAGCACAGGGGGAGTGGCTGCCACCACTCCTGCAGATCTTTCGTGTACAGAATCTACACCGTCACCAGACAATAGTTTGGTTGAAGGAGTTGCAAGCGACTCAGGCTTGGGCCGAGTGTGCGCTGAAAAAAGTGAGGTGCGCCTGGAATCTGAGTCTTTGGGAATGGGGGAAGTTGGGACGTGGTTACAGGGTAGGATGGATGGTTTTCTAGATGTGCTCTGCAGGGTCAAGCCCTCGGGTAAAGTTTTCCCTTTACCTTCATCCCTCTCTACCCTGAACCTGATGTTCCCTTCTGAATCTCCCTGTGTTCTTGATTTGTTGAGGTCCCTAGTGTTGGCTCTGAATTCTTTGAATGGTGAGGGACTTGTGGCTAGTGGTGCACCTTCTCGTTTTCAACAAAGGATCCTTGCTAATTTGCTGATTGATTGTCGCAGAGTGGCGGCGTGGAACGAGCGGTCTCCTCCTGTCACGTGGGAGGAGTTCTTTAAAGTTAGAGGGATCGACTATAGAGGAGAGGAAGTGCTAACTGCTCAGCCCATTAGGTGGGAAAATGTTAGCCCAGCCTTGCCTGACGAAGTAGGCGGGGTGCCCTTGGAACAAGTGGTGGAATTGGGCTCCAGAGAGTACGTTGTTAATTTTTCAAAATATTTATTGGATCCCGCGGACCAAGTGTATACTAGGCCACCCAGAGTGATGGTCGCTCCTGAACATTGGGAGAATTTGTGCATGAAGCTCCTGCAAAAGGGGGTATTCAACCGGATTCATGAGGACGAAGTGTACAAAGTTCAGGACAAACTTGTCCTTAATGGTTTGTTCGGGGTGTCGAAGCATGAGTTTGAAGGACAGTTTGAAATCATGAGGATTATAATGAACCTCATCCCCGCCAATCGATTGTGTCGTGGCTTAGATAGCGACATTGCCACTCTGCCGTCGCTATCAAACATGTCACCCTTGTGCCTTATGCCGCACGAGAATTTGGTGGTATCTAGCGAAGATGTTAGATGCTTCTTCTACATTTTCAAACTACCACCATCGTGGTACCCCCTGATGGCTTTTAACAAGCCATTACCGGAGTCTCTGTGTGGCGACAAGCCAGGCCGATGGTACCCCTGCGCGGCTGTACTGCCGATGGGGTTTAAGAATAGTGTGTCTTTGGCCCAGCATATACATCGGTACATTGCAAAAAGGGCACTTGGTAGGACGGGATTAGGATCCCAACTGGAAATACGAAAGGACCGAACTTTCTCTGTGGGAAATCCGCTCTTCCGGATTTACCTTGACAACTTCGATGAACTGCAGCGGGTCTCAAAAGGGATGGCCGCAGCATTATCCGGTGCGGTATCGCCACTGGTTTCCAGCCTCAGGGAAGAATACACTCTGTTGGGCGTGCCCAGGCACCCAAAGAAAGCGGTTGCATCGCAGCTGCAAGCTGAGGTACAAGGTGCTTATTTTGATGGCGAAGAGGGTTTGGCTTTCCCTAAGCCTGAGAAAGTCATGCGCTATGCCTTGCTTACCGCTCGTCTTTTGGAGTCACAGGAGTGCACCCAAAAGCAAGCCCAAGTCGTGGGAGGAGGCCTGGTTTATCTGGCAATGTTCCGGAGGCCACTCCTGGGTAGCTTGAACTCTCTCTGGAATTTTATTTTAAGTTTTGAGGGTTACCCTCCGGTCATCCGGCTTCCCCTTCCAAAGGAAGTGAAGTTGGAATTGGCCCGTTTTCTAGGACTGATACCCCTGGCTTATATAGACTTCCGTTGTACAGTTTCAAAGGTTGTGACAGCTAGTGATGCTTCAAAGTCCGGAGGAGGTGTGACAGCATCCTCCCGTGTAACACCGGCTGGAAGCATTGCTGCCCAGTGCAGCATTCGAGGAGACGTCGTGGAGCCGATTGATATAACTCAGGTCCTCACCGTAGGACTCTTTGACGGAATTGCCGCAGTGCGGGTTGCCGCCGACACCCTGGGATGGAATGTCGTGGGGCATGTAGGGGTGGAGAAAGATGATCGTGCGGCCCGGGTCGTGGAGTCTCGTTTTCCAAACACAATCAGGGTGAAGGACATTGCCGATGTGGACGAAGCTATGGTTCAAGAGTGGGCCTTGAGATTTTCACAAGCTGGGTTGATCCTCATAGGCGCGGGTCCCCCGTGCCAGGGGGTGAGTGGCTTGAATGCTTCTCGAAAAGGGGCAATGAAGGATGCTCGTAGCTGCCTGTTTGTGCACGTCCCAAGGATCAGAGAACTGGTGAAAAAGGCCTTCCCGTGGGCACAAGTGCGCACGCTCATGGAATCGGTAGGGTCAATGGATGTGTCTGATCGGGATGTTATGTCTCAAAGCTTTGGTGAGGACCCGTGGGCAATTGACGCACTAGGAGTTTCCCTCGCTAGGCGGCCTCGTCTCTATTGGATGGACTGGGAGTTAGCTGGTAGTGAAGGAGCCTTGCTCAGTCGACTCTCTCAACCCCGTGCAGTTCAGCTGGAGGCGCACATTAGAGAGGAGGAGTTTTTGCTTCCAGGGTGGAGGAAAGCTTCAGACCTGCCTTTTCCCACATTTACAACTTCGCGCCCCAGGGCTAGCCCTGGGTATAAGCCCGCGGGTTTACATCAGTGTTCTGACGCCGATAAGGCAAGGTGGGTAACTGACAAGTTTCGGTTCCCGCCGTATCAATACCGGGCGGAACATTGTGTGTGTAACAGGGCAGGTACACTCCGTGTGCCGTCTGTGGAGGAACGGGAGGTGATCATGGGGTTCCCCAGAAACTACACCATGATGTGTTTGGCGAAACAACAACAAGGGAGCGAAGCTCACACTGATTGCAGACTGACCCTTTTGGGCAACTCGTGGAATGTCACGGTTGTCTCTTGGATTTTAAGTCAGCTAGGTACCTTGTTGGGGCTCAATCCTCCGCTGTCCATGCAACAAATCTTCGATCGTACCTCTCCGGGGTGTACGACAGATTTTCAAACTTTTCTACAGCGGCCGTTAATGAAACCCCAGCGAAAAATTCAAGGTTCGGGAAATGAAGAACGGTTGGTCAGTAAATTGCTGACCATGGTAAGTTTTAAAGGTGAAGATCTTCTGTTGCAATCTTCTTCGGAAGATCAAGTCAAATATCATCGCCTGAGGGCGAGCATCCCTTCTGGTTTGTGGGCCTGGAAAACCATCACAGGATGGAAATGGCGCGACTCAAATGAGCACATTAATGTGCTGGAGATGCGCGCCGTGCTCACTGCAATGCGCTGGAGAATTGAGAAACAGCAAGTTACTCGCTCCAAGTTTGTACACCTGCTGGACTCGATGGTATGTCTCCATGCCCTCAGCAGGGGTAGGTCCAGTAGCCGAAAATTGAAAAGGTCTCTGTTACGCATCAACTCCCTGCTTCTTGCCACCAATTGTCATGTGGTGTGGGCCTACGTTCACACCAAAGACAATCCTGCGGATGCTCCAAGTCGGCATCCCAGGAAAAGAAAATGGTCCCATGCCGAAAAGGCATCTTGAAGGGACAACGCAAGAAGCAAGGGCCAAGATGCGAAAAACTTTGGGACCATTGCGAGCATTGACTGTCCAACCAGTTACAAAAGCTCGATATCAAAAGGCACTGGATGATTTCTTCACTTATTTAAAAGATGAGAAACTGATTTTGCCACAGTCAGCAGCCCAGCTTGATCCTATTGTGGCAGACTATTTAGAGTTTCTTTGGGCCAAGGGTTCTGGACGTACTTGTGCGTCGAACATCTTGGCGGGCTTGCAAGACACCCAACCCCGTTTAAAGGGACGTTTACCGGAGAGTTGGCGTCTTTTGAAGGCTTGGGTGACCCACGAGGTCCCAAACCGGGCACCACCACTCCCATTAGAGATGCTGGAAGCCATGGTGGGCTATTTCATCTTCAAAGAAGATCATGGTTTCGCCCTTACCCTGCTACTGGGTTTTATGGTCTCCTGCGAACTGGAGAGTTGTTGTCCGTCAAAGGTTCTCATATTACTGTAAATAATCCTCGTGGTCCCGCAGTCATCTCGCTAGGCCTGACAAAGTCAGGTAAGCGGCAAGGGGCGGCGGAAAGTATAACTATCCATGTTGAAGAGGTGTGTAGACGACTTTTTCAATGGTGTACTACACAACCCAAACAGGTCACCTTGGGTGGCCCGTCACACATCTGGAGAAAGAAGCTCTCCGATGCTTTGAAAGCACTTTCATTTGACAAATGGGATTTTAGACCCTATTCCCTGCGCCGGGGTGGTGCAACTCATGCGTTCAGTCAGCATGGAGTATTTGATAAACTGCTGGTCGCTGGAAGATGGCAGTCACAAAAAACGGCTAGAATTTATGTCAATCAAGGCTTGGCGGTCCTCGCGGAGTTAAAAATTCCTTGGACTCCTTTTGCTAGAAACTTTCGTAGGCAGTACTTGAGTGGACTTAAACAACAATTGCCTCCACTTGAGCTCGTTTCACGTTGTTCACAGGTCAGGGGACGTCGGAAGAGCACCAGAAAAGAATGCACGAGAGTTGCATGTGGTGGGGTTAGACCCTCTCTTGTCTTGGGTTTGGCCGGACTTGAGGGGAAAAAACTTCGCATACCTTGGCTGGGGGTGTCCCTTGGGTTTGGCCGGGACCCTCTGGGGGTATGTAGGGAAGGTTTCCCTTTTGGGTGCTCAGTTGGGGTGTTTTTCCCATGTTTAATTTTCTTTAAGTTGACGATCCTGACCTTGCAGAGCAAAAAATGAGGGCGTGAGACAGGTGAATCTTTATATATATCACCAAGTATAATCTTATCTGGTTGGTGGTTTGGAACATGAATTTTATTCTTCCATATATTGGGAATAATGATCCCAACTGACTAATATTTTTCAGATGGGTTGAAACCACCAACCAGTTATGTTTGGGATTGTGGAGTGTGTCTGAACATGGCCTGTATCCCCATAATGCCATGAACAAATTCAGACAGCACATAGACATGAAGCGACTCAACCCTCAAAAGCATGGCAAGATGAAGCAAGATACCAATCAACGAGTACATGGTCTTAAGCCACTTGGGTTACTTTCAGTTTTGCAATCAAAATCGAATGGAAATCTTTCTCAACAGAACAGTAGATGGGGCATGAAGAGATTTAATGAGGACATGATCATGAATCTATCGTGTGTCTGTGTCACATTGTCACATAGGGCGCAAGCAATGGGTTGAAGCATGGGCTCTACATGACCGTTGACATGACATGACTGCTTCCCTCCTCAAAAGCGACGTTTTTAAGCCCTGAAATACATTGAAATTTATCATCATTCTTCCAGGACATTCTTCCTGGAAATCCGTAAAAAACGCTTCCCTGTGGTTTTCCTTTGGTCCCAGATAGCTCGAAAGGACAAAAAATAGCCATGTCCCGCCCTGGGACGGACCATGGGGACATATGAGGACCATGGGATTGGGCAACTCAGTGCCCCCCAGCTTTAAGTGAAGTCTTGCACCCCCCTGAAAGTATATACACATCTATGTAATGTATATGATATTATATATATATATTATTAAATTTCACGAGCTCCTGGGATTTTGTCATTTTTAGGGAATATTGGATATCAAGGTCAAGATGCAATATTTGGTGCAGGGTACGCGCACAAGGGTGGCACCAAAAAACTTAAGCGTCAT
>Ga0126342_10008224_pt1 | contig 18675 bp, 16 predicted proteins | sample Cyp1metagenome_FD_92528 | JGI IMG/M metagenome (GOLD analysis project Ga0126342, IMG submission 92528) | Coral microbial communities from Lord Howe Island, Old Settlement Bay, Australia - Cyphastrea 1 metagenome | ecosystem: Host-associated > Invertebrates > Cnidaria > Coral ...
CTCCAAAAATGCTAGGGTCTAAAATTTTCATTAGGGTCTGAAACTGAATCTGGGGTCTAAAATTTCAGGCCCTAAGGCCAGGGTCTAAAATAATACCATGCCGGAAGTTTCAGGTATATATATTTATACATATTAAATATATAATATTTTGTATATATATATATATTATATTATATTATATTATATTATATTATATTATATTATATTATATATATATATATATATATATTATATTATATATTATATATTATATATTATATATTATATATTATATATTTATATATGATATATATGATATATATATGATATATATGATATATATGATATATATATATATATATCATACATTATATATATATATGATATTATATATATTTTATATTCTATGATATAGTTAGTATATTTCATATTATATATTCTGGTATATATATATATATACACATACAGTTACACTGGATGTGAAAGGAAGAGCTTTATCTATAGATATAGACTGGCAGGGGCATCGCTCGTCAGGATGACTACCCAGAGGCTCGAAACAAGATTCCATGCAACTCGCATCCCATGAGCGATGCCTGGTTCCCCAGTTTTCATGGGGATTATCATCCACAGGGAATTCGTTCTTAAAGAAGCCAAAGCGACGAACATTTCGGGTTTTTAATTTCACCAGAGGATGGAATGAGGGGTTTTCCCTAAATTTTCCGACAACACCATATCTATTCCATTCATGTTCTATTCAGATGTCATGGAATACATGTAATTTTCAGCGTGTCACCATTGCAGGCATACTGTTGTGAGATGTTTCACCAGATTGTTGGGTTGGATAAATCCTAAAAGCGCTGCGTTAACCTTTGTCTGGAGGTGCAGCTCTAGTTATTTCTGTGGATAGCCAGAATCATGGGGCTTATCCCAATGTATACGTTCTGGTTATTTAACACTTTGCCATGGGAAATGACCCATAGAAATAGATGGTTTACCTATTAAGAAATGTTAAATGACCAGATGGTATAACCATAGTTACACCCATTTGTAACCTCAACTGCACCCCCAAATTTACAGCATCATTTTTAATCACTGCAGAAGGAACCCCAGAGAGAGATCATGTAATCACTTGTAGATATGCATATAATTACATGTCATATGAATATGCAATATGTCTATAAGACACAAAACATGTATACATACAAACTGTACATATATACATACATATGCATATATTCATTCGTATGCCCTAGGTGGGTTACATGATATATATATATAGAGTTTTGGGTTTACCACATTCTTCCCAATCGCTCCAGAGAAAAACTCGCTCCACTGATTTTCATGCCACCAATCCTCACCGAGGTGATTCCTTTCCTGGTTTTCATGCACGAACTGGAGCTCATCAGGCCGCAGCAGCGAAAAACAAGATCCACAACGAATCGGTTTTCGATTGGAAAACTGCTCAAAACTTCCAGAATCATCAGAATCTGCAGTATGAAACAGTTTCTACAGCATGAAAGTTAGATTCTACACAGATGTCCATGTGGAGAGCACGGAAGCGGCGCACGCGAAAACTGCACGCCATTTCGGCCTCGGAGGCGAATGATGCACACCTACACAGGGACCTTTTTGCTGATGTTCCTGGTGATTTTCAGTGCTGGTTTCTCATACATCATGTGCGCTGGGTTCTCATACATCACAAGGTGAAACCTCTTTGAAAGTCACTGGAAAAACACAGTTTCAGTAACAAAACCCCATTAATTGAATGTATAAATTTCATTTATAACCAGGGATCATGTGAAAGTTCCGGTGATTTTGAGCGTTGTTCCTCGTTGACGTCAAACAGCGCTGAGATTTACATGTTTCAAGACTCCAGCCAGGATGCTGTTTAGTACGGTTTTTCGTACTGAAACTACACGGTGGACATCACCCCGAAATCACTTGGATCTCGGGAGAGATGGTCGTCCTGATCAGCACAGGTACTATCGCATGGTGATGATGAAGAGTCAGAGAAGGTCCGGTCATGTCCTCTCCAAATTGCAAAGCGCACACCTAATGACTTGGCTTAGCTAGACCTTGGCCGCATGATCACCTTTCATGATTTCTGAAACCAGAATCCAATTTCGGCATGTTGAACTTGGCATGCTCTACCTGCCAAAATCTGTTGCAATGGTCAGAAAAAATCCAGCTGGGAATCCCCTTCTTTTTGCATTGCAATTGGTGCAGGAAGGTTTGTGGTGTTTTTCCTGTGTGTGTTGAATGGCCACGTCAAACATTTGATTCATTTGATCTTCTATAGGCCTTTTGGCATCCTATAGGAATCCATTCAGCCCCACGGCAACTGCAGTCTGAAAATGGTGCACAGTTCTTCACGGGCCACCTGCCAGGGTGAAATGGCTGGAGCCTGGGTTTCTGTCCATCTTCGTGTTGGATTGTGTGCCCTGCCAGCGCCGAGAGTATGGGAGTTGGCCGGGCTTGGCATGCATCTATCGGCATCGGCATCGGCCATGGGAGGAGATTGCTTCAGTTTTCCGCACGTTGATCCTAAAGTATCGCAGTCATTTCTGGAAAGCAATGGGTGCTGGGATCAAATATGATGGCTTTCCAATGGTTTCCCTAATGGTTTCCCCAATGGTTTCCATGTTCGCCGGTGAAAACAGGCCGTAGGCTCCCGTTTCCCGGGACCAAGCGGAGGTCGTTTGGTAACGTGTGGAAACGCTTCATTTTGCAGCTCAAAGGATCGCACAGATCGTGGCCAGCCAAGGGCCCATAGAAATGTCTCAGTCTGTGAGATGCAGAAACAATGAAAGGGCTGTGCTGAGGAAAAAGGACATGAAATCAATGACTTTGAAAGAATGAATGGCTGAGTGAATGCATCAATGATATTCAATGATTGAGTGAAACAATTATTGAATGAATCAATGAATGAAGCAATGACTTCGTGAATGAGTGAATGAGAGAATTAATGAATGACGGAACGAATGAACGAATGAATGAAGGAACGAACGAACGAACGAACGAATGAATGAATGAATGAACCTATCAATGAATCCATGAATGAGTGAGCCGGTGAATTAATGGGTTAATGAGTGGGTGAATCAATGAATGAGGCAATTCACGAACGAGTGAGTCTTTGAATGAGTGATTCTTAGCAACGAAACATAGTGAATCAACGAGTGAGTGAGTCAATCCATGAATCAGTGGATCAATGAATCAAGGAATGAACGAACGAATGAATGCACGAGCTACTTCTTCCTTGAGCTACCGCCCAAAACCAAGTCTTTTGTAAGCTACCTCTTCACTTCACTGAGCTACTCTTGAGCCACCTCATCGCTGAGCTACCCCTTCTCTTAGGTACCTCTTCTCTCAGCCACTTCTTCTCATAGCTGCCTCTTATCTCAACTACTTCTTCTCTGGCCAGCTCCTGCTCTGAACTGCCCTCTCGCAGCTATTTCTCTCAGATCCATTCAGATCGCGCATGCATTACACTGCGCGTTCCACCCGCCAGCTGCAAACCCGCACAAGGCAAGAAGGTACCATGCTCACAATGTGCCCTTCTCGCAGCTGTTACAATGCCTTCAGCAACCTCCGGCTGCAAGCCCGCAAAGCAGGAGCGTCGCAGCATCAATGCTTTCCTGCGTGCACCCATGCCAATACATTTTTTAGGGAAACCAAGTCTTGCTACAGTCTCATGCACGTTTTTCCGACCTTGTCTTCCGAGAGTGGTTTGCGGCCGTCAGTTTTTGAACATTTTCAACTGGAAATCGAGCTATTGCTGTCTGGTTCACTTGTCGACAGCTCCATATCAAGGCCGGGGAAAAGACCATCCCTTATGTTGTCATTTTTTAAAGACACGCCGGGACTGCTGATCTACGGTTTCCCCCGTAACTGTGGTTGAACTGACAAGACTGACCATGGACATAAGACATCCGTAACTCGGAAGTTTTCGAACCAAACCTCTTTTGATAACCATACAACCTTTAGCATCCTTTAGCAACATCAGTAACTTTTTTTAAACAAATACGGTTGCTTCGGCCCAAGTTTTTTTTGCATTACGAACTCACCACTGGCAGCGGCCCAGGGCCTCATTGGCTTTACCAAGAGTGCTGCCAAAATCATCTCACAGTTTCTTGTCGGAGAACTTCAGGGAGAATGTCGGATGTATCGGATGGATATCGTGGCTTTACTGCGGGTGTAGTGATAGGTTTTTTTTGGGACAGCGCAAGTGTCAACGTTCACATTTTGGGATCATCAACCCTGCTGAGGACCGTAATTTCCATATATTTCCATCGTTTTTTGGACTTCGTATTGAAGTCGTGGGGGATTCGGGAGATGTGGTATCTTGGGCGCATGAGATACAGAGGTTCAGACAGTGATCGTGATGCAAAGAGCTGTCGAACGCTGGAACATAGATTCCATAGATGTCCTTTTTCCATTGGTTGGTTGATTCGTAGAGGGCTGGCCAACAGGTAAATGATGATTTTTATGGTATGCCCCACCGGCCCTTCGATTTTTCTCAAAAGGACCAAATTGATGACACACAAAAGTTCACCCCAAATTTGAGAAGCGTGGAGCCAAGGCCAACATTGGTCACGTTCTTTTTCTGGAAGCCAGAACGGCGCGCTGTTCAGAGAATGCTGGCCATTGAGAGAAGGGATGCGTTTCAGATAGTTTGAACAAATTCAATCACATGTCATCCAAAGCCAACTTTGACTTTGATTCCAAATTGAGCCGCCTGGAATTGCAATCGCAACGGTCAATTGCGATCTCATGCGTTTTTGATGAAGCCTCACCACGTATAATTTGGATAACAATGTATCTCTTTGAGTACCTCCATCGCACTCGGATTGGGCACATGTTCCATCATTTTTACCCTTTATGTCTGATGAAGCAGGTGTCATGTTTGATGGCAAGATTGGCAAGCAACGTCTAATCACAGCACTTCATATTCTGCTCTATCATCAGGTGGGAAGTTCAAGCCTTTGTTTTTGTCGAGGGGCTCAGCCATCGCAGGTATAAACCTATGCGAAGTTGTGCTCCGGTTGAACACTGCAATCTAAAAGCCGGGTATTTCTTTGTTCTGTGTGGACAGCAGGCATCCTTTTTTGTGGGTTTTGCAGCTTGATATGATTTTTCTATCATCGTTTAGTGTACATCTTGTACAGTAGATTTGGTGACGAAGCGTATGAGAAAAAAAACATCCTTAGCTTATCCGAACGGTTCTGGTGCCACATGCGACAAAGCCGAGGCTGGTGTTGTTTTGTATCCTGTTATCTTTGTTGTCCTCACCTACTTCCTGGTCTACGACGTCACTACGAAGTCTGGATCCAAAAAAGATGTGGCTTTTCGAAGTGAACTTTCGTGACACCCCAACTGGCCTTTAAATCCTTAGCAAGGAAACCGACTGATGAACCATGGGATCTTGGCTTCCAAAATTTTGAGACAATCCCAGATAGAGTTTATCCTGAAAATTGCCTCATCACTATAGTTCAGTATCATGGGTAGGCATGCTGTTGGTTGTCTACACTTTCCATGTCGGAAGTTTGGCCCAGAGACCCGCGACGCGTGCATCGTGACGTCGTCATGGCCGGTCTCCACTATCGTATGACCTTCATTGACCAACTTGCGGAGTCACAGGTTGAGGTACGATCCAAAAGCTCACCACCAGTGTTGCCTCTCTGGTTTCGCATAGCTTTTGCACAGTTTTTGCTTTTTCGACGACCTAAACCTTTTGTATTTTAAGGTACTGGAGGTAAGAGTGTGTGACTTGGTTTCTTGACGAAGCAGCAAAGGAAGAGGCGGAAACAAGACGAAAATGTCCTTGAAATTCTGCGCGACAAGAAGCAATTGACATTGCAGGCGGGCGAGGCTCAAATTTACGTGCTGGAAATATGGTCCAAAACCAACGTTTTTAACACCGCTACCTGACACAAAGGACCAATCATTTGAGCGATTCGTTTATGTTAACCTGACAAGCCCATCAAGATCATCAAGATGCTCCTTTCTTTAGGTCCCTTTACAGTCATGATATGATTGGTAAGTCATGGTCCTGCGGCTCAGGTGTCGAAGCTGGAAAAGAGATCTCAAAGGCTTTCTTCAAAGACTTCGAACACCTCGTCGAATGCCTTGATTTCCCATCGCAGTCACATGTTCTCAGCGGGAAGCTATGGCCATCCCGACATTTGCTGCAGACCATGCATTCTCTTCCTGCATGGGCATTGCAAGCATGCAGGACATTGCGGTTTCTGCCACGTTGCTCATGCAGCTTGGCGAACATTTGCTGTATGTAAAGGGCCCTAGCAGTGGTTGGAATAGGACGGAAGAGATTGGAATAGGGTTTGGGAGCGTTGGATGATGTTGGATGACGTTGGATGACGCTGCATGGCCAAATATCTTTGTCCACCAGGAAGAGCACATGCCCACGCTGGACAAGCACAGCCGTGAGTTTCTGAAGGATCTACCTGAGCTTTCCTTCATGGAGATGGTTCTACCCTATTTTCGCAAACGTGTCGAGAATACTGAATTTCCTGGAGCTGAGAGGATTCTTCAGCTCCTTGAGAGTGAGATGACCATCCGTGACACCACGGGCATCAGGGTGCAAAGGATTCCACATAAGATTCGATACGTGGTGGAGCGCATGAGCTTAGGACGTCTTGTGAGTTTGGTCTGTTCAACACTTCGACGAGGCAAATTTCCAAAGCTCATGTCAAACGAGCTTAAGGCCTTGCGCCAAACTGCCAAGACTTTGACTTCTTGAAAGTCTTTAGCTCGTAACGAGCACCGAGAAAAGCCCTGTGGGCTGCCGTGTCCTGACAGCTGATGGGTTCCCCCGAGAGGTTTGGTCAGTTTCGTCTCAGATGCCTTGTGTTTTTGTAGGGTCCCTACGAACATGGATGCGAAGTCCAATGAATTTTGGACCCATGGGAACTCTGGCAGCCTGTGGCACACACAGACAGTGCATTCTAAGGAAACGTTTCCCTCTGAGCTTGATGAAATCGCATCGAAGCAAAGGATATACTGAGTTATACTGTAGGCTTTGAAAAAAAAATAGACGGCATGTTTTTGTCATGTGTGTTATCTAGAAAACTATTTGGGATTCCCCAACTGTGGCTGCTGAGATGGGAATGTTTCTTTGCTAATTTGCTTGTGCTCGCAACAGCACTGCAGCACTGCCATTTGAAATCAGAAAACTCCTAGACTGCTGGGGTTTGAGCAAAACCAACCAGCTTTGAGGCGGCCAATCAACTTTATCAACTTTTACAAGGTCTTGCTCGGCTTCAAGGAAATTCCTGAAAGTAGAACATCATCTGAAGTGAAGTAACTCCAAAAAAATCAAAGCGCGCTATTGACACGGAAGTAAGGGCTATGTAGATCTATATACATGGTGGGTTTGTGACCCCGGGGGGGTACTTCCCCAATAGTCATTATCTGATACTTAAATGGTACTGCCCCAGTTAAACTGCCTAAGGGTTTATTAATCCAGGGTTGACATTACAGTTTCCTTGAAATCGAAGCAATTTTGCTCGACCTGCCTACGAATCAACACTTCGTTATCGGGTGAGGGCGTGGTGAGGGCATGGCCAGCTGATTTGAAGGTATACATCATTGTGGTGTCTGCGGTCAACAGTTTGTCTAGATGACATGCAGAACACCAGCGGCACAGCATCTCAGTGCATGGCCAAGAAAAGCCGAAGAAGATCTGGAATGCAGAAACTTGGCCCCTGTGGGGCATTCATGGCCTATTCATGCTAAGATCAGAACGGTGATGCATTGAGATATGTTGAGATCATGTGAAAGTTTGTAAGTTCACAGTCCGCCATGATGACATCTAGCAAGATCCAACTCTATCGTGTGTGGCAAGATCCCCAAGATCACTGGTTGGCTGGAAATCTCACTCAAGTTATTTCCCTGTCATTCTCCATCTGCGGACGGTAGCTGCCCACCATTGGATCCATGGTGAAACGGCTTGCACAGCACTGCACAGTCCCAGCTCTTCCTCGCGCCGCGGGAAAAAGCTCCACCAGCTCTTCCTGGGTGCTGAGCTGCTGATCCCTGGCCCTGTCCCAAAGTCTAGATGCTACTTGAGTTATCAGATCATATCAGATCTCTCTGAGATTTTGAAAGGACTTTTGAATTTGCCGGATTCTCAGGGTTCAGATACATTGGTACTGGATTTTGATCCTGTTTGATTTACCTTTCCTTGTTGGATACATTGATGGAAATTGCTTGCTTCGTGGGAGAGCTATCCATGAGATTCCCTGAGCTCCAATGACAAGTGCCCTCATTTTGAGCGATTTTGTTGGCCAAAACTTGTAAGATGTGAAGAAATTTATTATCAAATTGATTGATGTATTCTATTCAGAACTGCTAAAGCTTTTTTCGCCGTCTAACAGCCGTCATAACGATGTGAACAGATACCTCCAGTTCACCTATCCTTGCGAGGTTGGTTCCCAAAGAGGAACGAGAAGACGCTGATCCAGATACAAAGATGGTCTTCAACGAAGATGTCGGTGGGACGCTCTGTTCCGACACCGTGGCCGGGAAATAATCTTTATCTGTGGTAGATTGCTGCCACTGTTTTCAAAACAACGAAGAGATGAAGTGTCATCCTACAATTGCTGACATGTCATGGGCATTTCCTTCACAGCCTTTTACGCGTTGGAGAGCTCAGGTATGTGAATCATATTTGATTTTAGTAAGTGCAGCAGCCCCGATTCTGAATTCGCTCCAAAAAAAACTTCCAAAAACGGAGCACCGACCCGAATATCTGAGCCGATGGCAGAACAATGGATCGACCCCACTGCCAGAGAGATCAAGGTGGGGGAAGTGAAGCACCTGCGGCTTGACGCAACGGCCGCACCATTGTTTATCATCTTCGAATCCAAGGATAAAGCGGAATGATGTTTTGTTTTCCCAACATTTCCCTGGGCAAACGCCACTGAACAATTGACCCTTTTGCGCAAATGGACGTGTCCCATGTTGTCTCAAGGCCACATAGAATTCACCGCGATACCAGCAGATAGGACAGATGAACCCAACCGAACTATAGAATTAGAGTGGGTAGATAGAATATGATCGACTAGAGAATGTGTGCAACATGTGGATGCATATGCTCAGATTGGAGCCTGTTGAAACCAGAGGTTTACCACCAGCTGCTGCGCAGAACCTGTAAAAGACTAGAGATTTCAGGGACAAACTCTGACAATGGAAAAGGCCGAAGATATTGTACTCATCCGCAGCTATTGAACTATTGTTGTGATTTTATTTGCACGTTTGGGTAAGCTAAAGGATCCCAAGGCTGCAACAGTCCACACAATTCGTGAGATTCATCCTAGCGAGTTGAGCATCAGTTTCTGAGGACTTATGAACTGATGTACCCTGTGGTTATTTAACATAGCCATGGTATAGATGGCCTATTTATAGATGGTTTACCTATTAAAAATGGTGATTTTCCATGGCTATGTTAAATAACCAGAGGGTATATGTGTGGACCTGTAGTCCGCTGTTTGTTTCTTTTGCAGGCAGAATGGCTTAAGAATGTTGCAAAACAGCCCCATTGCACTGCTACCTCTGGGAAGGGTCCAGGGGTCCAGCGGTCGGTCCAAGTTTCATCCCTGGAACCTGTGGCCCAAAACTTAGGGGTGAAGTAATTATAGCGAGATGGATGCTCAATGTAAATGACTATTTGACTATTTGGGTGTGTCTGAAAATCAGGCATACCCACCCAAAATGTCCCTCTCGATAGGGAACATGACTGAACATGATAAACCATTAACCGGTTTTCCCATTCGAAAAAAACCAAATCCCAGGGATCCCAGGGTCAACAGTTAAACCTACAAACCACAGGGTTGCACGGGGTGCCGTGACGAGTCGTGACGAATCGTGACGTCGCAGGTGACTTTGGAACCACCCATCCCCAGCTGGATTCCAGTTCCTTGGTGATATGGCAGTGTGTCAAAACCTTGTACCCCTGGTGAACCCCAAAATAGCTGGGATTTATGGATGTTCATCCCCCTAAAAATGGTACTTATAGGTATTGACCCAGCCCCATATTGGTGATATATCAACAAAAAATCAACATCTGGCTGCTTTCTTTCACCATTCCAGGGTATGATTCTTCCCTGATTCAGTTCACACCTCCGGGACTGCGAAGTGTCGGCTTCGGCACCACTCCCGGTCCCATGAATCCCAGCCCCCCGTTCATATTCATATAAAACAGTCCAGAAACGATGCTGGATGTAAATGGATGTAAGGGATGAAACCACATACATCAGGTCGAATCGGGTTTCTGATGTACATTTCAAACTTTCGATTGAAGCCATGGTTTTTTGTTTGAGATTGCAGCATCCCCGTTGCATCCCTGCATCAAGGTCTTGGGTGAGCTGATCACAAGCCATGTGCGTTTGGCATCCTGGGCCCAGTGTGCGTGTGGAAAGCCTTTGCAATCTTTGCATCTCATTCTCCCGACGTTCATGTGGATAAACAACCAACTTTAGCAGTGACCCTGGGAGACCTTGTTTCGCCACAGCAGGGAACGACCCAGAACTTTTGCGATCGACAGTTTTCTGATGGGAACCATCTCTCTCAAATCCAGTAGTTTGTTTTTCACCAGTGAAACGTAAAATTGTGGGTGCTGTTCGGATTTCGCGAAAATTTGCCAATGCGGCATTTTTCATCAGCTTCAGAGCTTCAGATTGGAACTTTCATGCGCTCAGGCTCTTGCATTCCAGTCTTGACTGTGGATGGTGCTCCGATCAGCTTCAGGCGTTGGAGGGCCATGGATGACCATGATTCTACTGTTAACTATATGCAGATAGAGTTAGCAGTGATCTTGAGTTGTTGGGATTCATACTTAGTCAGAAGGATTGTCAGTTGATAGGCAACGTAGGAATGCTTTCTGCCAATGAAAGCTATGAGAGTGACATGAAAGAGACTTTGCAACCTAGTATCCTACAGATTCCGACAGATTCCCAAACATGATGGGTCATACTGTCATACTCATACAGCGAACTAAGACTAAGATAGACCTATTAATTGGTTGTGTGTGGGTGGCAGCAACCATTGCTCAAGTTTGCAGCCACCATAGCAGCTGCGGCATTTTCAATTGATCATGTTTGTTTGAGGAGTCCACTTGGTGTTTTTTTTTTTATGTGAATGTAACTGAATGTATGATATGTAAGGTATGTATGTGGAATTGGGAGAATTGATCGCCCCAAGTGGTTCTGTTGACTGATTGGCCGATACCGCAGCCGCAGTGAAGAAAAATCGGGACGGTCCAAAAACAGCTGTGTCTGAAAGTAGGCTACCCCCAAAATCATGCTTGATCATAATTTTACCCCTTGAACTGAAAATGGGCTATTCATGGGTATCCTATATTTTTTGTACCAACCCAGATTCTGATGTAATTTGGAGTTCCCAACTGCCAATTTTCCGCCAGGACAGATGTGGAGGCGGGCTGTGTTGACCTGCCAATTTAATAGGTCTCGGTCGGACTCGGTATCTTGGATCCTGTGGATTTTGGAAGATTCAAAACTACAAGTGATGCCCATGTTTTTTTTTCATCTACAAGTGATATTCCTATTGCCCATATTAGGAGGCTTCCGAAGTCATGGGGGGCACCCCTGTTCATCATCCATTTTTGTTTGGGATTTTCCCTAAACCATCCAGCGACAAAGGGGTACCACCATGGGTCCATGACCCTTGGCCCAGGAAGTGAGGCCAGAAAAGCCAACCATCAATCGGGAGGAGTTGGAGAAGGACATGGGTCCATGGTCGGTCAGAGGCATCTAAGTATTAGAGTATACACAGAATGTATTATCTATTTACTGTGTATTTTTAGTACTTGTTTACTCTATTTAGTATTTGTTTACAATCTGCTTACTATATATTTACTATCGATTTAGTATATCTTTACTATCTATTTACTATCTATTTAGTATCCATTTAGTATATCTTTACTATCTATTTACTATCTATATAGTATCTATTTAGTATCTCTTTACTATCTATTTAGTATCTCTTTACTATCTATTATTTAGTATCTCTTTACTATCTTTTTACTATCTATTTACTGTCTGCTTACAAGCGATTTACTATTCCTTTACGATCTAATTAGTCTCTCTTTACTATCTATATATTATTAAATATATAAATAAATAATTAAATAACATATATACATACATTTAGTATCTCTTTACTATTTGTTTACAATCTGTTTACAATCTATTTGCTGTCTATTTACTATCCATTTACTATCTCTTTCCTATCTATTTAGTATCTCCTTACTATCTAATTAGTATGTCTTTATTATCTATCGACCGTCTATTTACAAACTATTTGCTATTTATTTACTATCTATTTCGTATGTCTTTACTATCTATTTAGCACGTATCTCTTTACTATCTACTTAGCATCTATCTACAATCTCTTTACCATCTACCATCTATTTACTGTCTATTAACAGTCTATTTACTATCTCTTTACTATCCATGTCTATCTCTTTACTATCTAGTTACTATCTCTTTACTATCTGTTTACCATCTGTTTACTCTCTATTCACAATCTATTTACTGCCTTTTACAGTCTATTTGCTATCTCTTTACTGTTTGTTTCAATCTGTTTACTATCTATTTACGATCTGTCCATTATCTATTTACTATCTGTTTACTATCCACTTACAATCTATTTACTAGTTTTTTAAATTATCTATTTGCGATCTATTTACAATCTCTTTGCTTTCTACATACTATCTATTTGAAATCTATTTATTACTTATTTGCAGTCTATTTACTATCTATTTGTTTTCTATTTACTATCTATTTGTTTTCTATTTACAATCTATTTACTATCTGTTTACTATCTATTTACTATCTATTTACAATCTGATTACAATCTGTTTGCGATCTGATTGCTATCTGTTCACTATCTGTGTACTATCTGTTTACAATCTGTGTACCATCTGTATACTATCTATTTTCAGTATATTTACTATGTACGTTTAATCTATTTACCATCTATGTACGATCTATCTACTATCTGTTTATATACTATTTATTTACTATCTATTCACAATCTATTTACTGTCTATCTACAATCCATTTACTATCTGTTTTCTTTCTATTTACTATCTATTTGCTACCTATTCACTATCTGTTTACTATCTTCTTACTATCTATTTACTATCTACTTACTATCTATTTACCCATCTACTCAATAGCTTCTCACCATCTATATCTTTGCTATTTGGTTGCTATCTGTCTGCTATCAGCTTGCAATCTCTTTGCCATCTGTGTACTATCTTTGCATTGTTTAGTATCTATTTACAATCTAATTACTGTTTACTATCTGTTTACTATTTGTTTAAATCTGTTTAATACCTTTTTACAACCTGTGTACTCTATTTACGATCTATTTACTGTCTGTTTACTATCTACTTACTATCTGTTTACTATCTATTCACTTTCTATTTACTATCTATTTACTGTCTATTTGCTATCCATTTGCTATCTATTTACTATCCGTTTACTATCTATTATTTGCGCTCTATTTACTATCTGTTTACAATCTTTTTATTGTCTATTTGCTATATATATTCACTATCTATATATTCACTATCTATATATTCACTATCTACTCAAGATCGACTCACTATCTATTTACTATCTACGCACTATCTATTGACTATCTTTTGAACTATCTGTTGACTATCTATGTACTATCTAGTCAATATCTATTTACTATCTATTAACTTCTTTCTTACTACCTATTCCCAACCTAGTCACGGTCGATTCACGATCTGTTCACGATCTATTCACAATGCATTCAGGATCTATTCAGGATCTATAACATTCAAGATCTATTCGCGATCTATTCGCTATCTATTTACTATCATTTATCTTTTTACTATCCATTGCTATCTATTTGCTCCCTATTTACTATATGTTTTCTATCTATTTTTTTTAAAATCTATTTGCTGTCTGTTCACAATCTGTTTAGTACCCGTTTACTTTCAAGGCAGTATCTCTTTACTCTCTGTTTATTACCTTTTTAATTATCTATTTACATTTACCATCCCTTTACTCTTTATTTTCAATCTATTTACTGTCTATTTGCGATCTATTCACTATCTATTCACTATCTATCTACTATCTATTTGCTATCTATTTAGTATCTACTTACTATCCTATCTATCCTATTTTATCTTATCCTATCCGATCCGGTCAAATCCTATCCTATCCTATCTTATCTTATCTGTCTACACATAGCTTGAAAGCGATTGGGAGTAGGAGTTTTGAAATATTTGACGTTTAAACCATTTTAAACCAATGTCCGTTCGGGTGTGTAGGACATTTCGTCATTTCGATTTTTGGGAAAAAACCACTGCACATGGTGAACATGTCTGGATTGCAGGGATACTCTCGCAAGTGCAGCAGAGTATAGTTAAGTTACCCTCTGATAATCAAACATGGCTTGCTGGAAAATCCCCTCAACTATAGGGAAATTTCAATTAAAACACCATTTGTAGAGGATTTTCCATCAATCCATGTTTGGTTTCCAGAGTGTTGTCTTTTTCACCGTAGATTTATATATAGTTTTGGCCCTGTTTTTTTTTTTCCCCTTGCAGGATGCAATGGAATTGGAGCAGAAGATGAATGCCCAGTTGGAATCGAATGCATTTTTCCCAGACCTGAACCGGGGGGTGACCCTCAGACGATCTCATCAAGCCCTTGAGTTTCGTATTGGGTGCAGTGATGATTTGCAGTGATCCATACAACGTTGGGATGGGGTTGAACACCAAATCATGTAAGGCCTGCACGTAAAACACAGCAGACACAGCAGAGAAATGGCTGAATGGCTGATAGTTGCAGCTTGACGATGCTATTAGAAAACACTTTTCTGGTTTCGAACTTGTCCACCTGCGGGCCATTCTCCTGACAAAGATCCCTATTGAGCATTGATTAGCCATGACAATTAGCCATGAAAGTAAGAGAATAGGGAGACCCAGGCAACAGTGGCTCTTGTCCACAAGTTTCCGTGGTGGGGAAACTCTTTCAAGAGAAACGTTTGAAAACACCACGAAGCAAAACCAAAAGTGGCTGGAACATGCACGCAGGCGTCAGCTTTTTGAGTTTTTTTGCTGCCAAAAGGTCTCGTGCCATGAATTGGCAGGAACCCATTTCAGATAGCGCGACCAGAACCACATAATACGATTCTATACGATTCTAACATATTGCAACCATTGATGGGAGCTTGTGGCACTTGCACGAGTGACAAGACCCCCTCAAGACTTTCAGATTGACCCACCCAACACCTGGACTAGTCACATCTATGGACACCCAAATCCAAACCTTCATTCACAAAACCCCCAAAACTATAGTTAACTTCATGGCTTCAATGTTTCAGTTATTGATTCTCTAGTCATTTCACTTTAGATCACTTTAGTTCATATTTCTCAGTGCAGTCGTTGTACGAGTACTTCACAGGATCCACATTTTGGCCAAAAAATTCGATAAAGGTCACCGCAGACACGAAACGCGCTCGAGAGAAGAAAATGGAGCAAGTGAAGAAAGAGAAGGTGGGGGAACAGTCTGGGAACAGTCCAGGAGTCGTGAAGTTTTGAACTTGATTCGAATTCTCGAAATCGATTACTCTTTGAATCATGGTTTGTAATGGGGTTCATCATGGTTCATCATGGTTCATCATGGTTCATCATTATCCATTTGGCAAGTCCGTAAGTTCTCTCAAATCACATCAATCCGCACACGAGGACATGCATAGGTGAAAGTAGGTTGTACCCATCTGGTTCTACTCACATTCGTGGCATCCCTCATGGCAAAGTCCAGGTTGGGGCTAGAGAAAAACAAACAAAACATGGGGGGTTTGTCTGAAATACCTTGCCACATGCGACCCCACCAAATTTCATGGTGTTAATATGTGTTAATCATCATTTTCCCATTCATTTTCACCCAAAAACAAGATAAACAAGGGCAATTTCTGAAAGGGTACAGCCGCACAGCCCTTTTTTGGACTGCCTACATCGATTTCCAGGAGCTCCATAATCGGATCCGCGAACGTCAAGAGTGCGGGGGCCGAGTTGCCAGGGGACTAAAAAACGTAGCCAGTCTGGCCTATACCATCCATTGGGAGGTCCTTTTAGATTGTATATATATATACATAACACATATATATATACATATATATATATATATACACATATATATATATATATATACATACACATATATATATATATATATACACACATATATTATATATATACATATATATATACATATATATAGATATATATACATGCATACATATATATATACACATATATATACATATATATATACATATATATATATACATATATTATATATATACATATATATATATACATATATATATATACATGCATACATATATATATACATATTATATATATACATATATATATATATATACATATATATACATGCATACATATATATAAGGGAGGGCACTGGAACCATGATCTACCAGTGTTGGAAGACTACTATCTCCAAGAAGTGCGATAGCAGAGTGATCAGGCTCCACCTCTTCATGTTCCTCGCGGCTTTGGCAATGTGCGCTACATCCTGCATCTTTAGGAAGGCGACGCAGAGGAGATTTCCAGTTCTGGCTCCGAGCAATCCTCGGAGGGCCACCATGCGAAACATGGTCCAAGGCCCGTGGGAAAGCGTTGAAGGATGGCAAAGGCCGGAAGTAAGAGATGGAGACAAGCCTTGGGCCAAACCATGTCTATCCCTTCGGGAACTTCGGCAAGTTCACCTTGGAAATGTTTTGATGGCTTCTGTGCCCACCTCACGTAACGGTGGTGACGTTGTGTCTGTCTTTTTTTTGTGGGCTGCGGTGGTTTGGAACTGTATCTGCACACTGTGGATACAGTTACAAAAAGAAAGATAGGCGCATAGCCCGTATAGCATAAGAACAATGAATTGTAGTCCGAAAGCGCGCCCCTGAAGTCAAGTTGATGTACATGAGTTTCTTCTGTGTTTGTTTAACTCAGCCTGCGTTGGTCAGTTGGATGTAGGGTCGGTGAAAAGAGAATCCGTCGCTCCACTGCGGTCCGAGACCCTAAATGGATCTAAATGGTTTGATTAGATCGTCTTAGATCTTAGTACCTCGAGTGTTTCCAATTAGTTCCCCCCTTTCTCTTGAACCCTAAACCCTAAACCCTACTCAACACGCTAATCTGATGGTGATTTTGTGGCAAGTTAGTTCCTTTCTAACCCAGCCGATCCAGTTTCGATCCATACGGAAGCCCGCCCCAAACTGCGCAGGCACAGATCGGAATCCCTTCCAGCCTAGAGCTACGTATGATTGATCGCGCCACACCAGAGGAATAACAATTTTCAATGAGGGGTTCACAAATTTCAACCACTGAACTGGTCATTTCTTCGACACATTTTCTTCTTTGTACAACATTTTACAACCACCAAAGTATTCACGGGCGAGCCCCTTGGTTTTTTTATTCAGCCACCACCAGTTTCAGAATGGCAAGATGTGACAAACTGGGGCCTAGGGGCTCGCGCAGCTCGTGCACGAGCCAAGCTCTGTAAATGAATTCCGGGCAGAGGTTTGATTTTTCGTACATAGGGTTTTCCATAAAATTGATGGTTTATAAGGGAAAATCCTATCGAAATAGATGATTTAGGGGTAATTACCCCCATTTTAGGAAACCTTCATATTTTCATATTGATTCTATCTATTTGACAAATTATTTTGGTGATTTGAAAACACGGTTGTTGATAACATTGATGATGTGCCGGGTCTTTGGATTAGATGTCTATTTTGGAAGCTTTGGAAGCCTCCGAAGCATCCAAGGGGGCATGTTCTTCTAGGTCTCCCGATATGATACCTATGCTGCAACTGAGGAACCATAAGAAGGTTATTGAAGTCATCACAGAAGAGGTGGGGACTTGGAAAAGCATGGTATATACATTTGGATAGACTCGCGAGACTGTGAACAAACGGCTGGTACTTTTTCAGCTGTCCTCGCTGCTATATATTTATTCATTTTGTGTTGTTCTGCTGCGGAACTGAACCATCATGAATCTAGAATCTAGACCTTATCGCTAAGCTGGACGGCCTGGACACTGCCGCTGATGTTGGTTCGGCGGCTGTGTGGCAGAAATTTGGTAGTCGTTTTTGATGGAAGAAGATGTTGGATTTACTCAATGCTTTTAAATTGTACCGGGCAACGGACTAAGTGAATGCACAATGCTGTTGGCTTTTCGGTGAATCAGTGTTGGAGCAGGTCAAAATTACATGAAATTACTAGGTCCGGAAGCCATGAAAAAATTACTTGGCCTGACCAGATGAAGAAAGAACAAGAAGGATACCCTGCAGAGGCTGGATGACTTGTGCTCGCATAATTTCCTGCTAAAGGTGAATCACGGTGAGCCAGCTGGATGCAACGCAATGAGCTGGTTGTACCATCGAATCACTTTTTGGAGCCGATTTTGTAGTGACCAGGAAGTCTTGATAGTGACCATTCACTTACTGGTGCTTAGCAGGGAATGGATGGGAAAATGGGGGAATGGGGGAATGGGGGAATGGGGGAATGGGGGGATGGGGGAATGGGGGAATGGGGGAAGGGGGGAATGGGGGGATCGGGGCATGGGGGAATGGGGGAATGTGGGCATCGGGGGA